>Ga0247611_10009066_pt1 | contig 12078 bp, 20 predicted proteins | sample 177DNAGHGhighgp2_FD_192422 | JGI IMG/M metagenome (GOLD analysis project Ga0247611, IMG submission 192422) | Sheep rumen microbial communities from Palmerston North, Manawatu-Wanganui, New Zealand - 1770 DNA GHGhigh gp2 | ecosystem: Host-associated > Mammals > Digestive system > Stomach > Rumen... | reverse complement strand
ATAAACGTTTTGTAAACATTTTTGACGAAATTGATAACCTCATTTCTACATATAGCAGAAATCTTGAAAATATTGATAAAGACATGAAAGGTCTTCCCGCATGTTTGAAAACAGAAAAAGAAACTGTATTGACAAACTTAATTACAGTTTTGAAACATCTTAAAAGCTTAAAGAAATAATGGACGATAAAGAAATGATAGATCAGACCGCGGTAGCACAGAGCTTATCGGATAAGATTAAGTTTAGTTTTTTTGACTATTTTCTTGTAAAACCGCTTGATCCGATCAAAGTAACAAAAGAGTTTAGTAAACCTGTTTCAACTGGTACACCCGAAAAAGATGCAAATGGTATCGAAGCACAAGACTTTGATAACGTTGAAACAGAGGTTAAAGAAGTTAATTCTGATTATCGAAAAGGAATAGTAATCAAATGTCCTACTTATTACGACGAACCTAATGCAAAAATATATGCTAATGTAGGTGATGTTGTAATTTTTAGAGATGCTGCTGGACTTCGCTTTGATTTACTTAAAGATAGTAGATTACTCAGACTCTATGATATTTTAGGAGTTGAAAAGTGATAGATATTGATGATGTGACTAAAGAAGTCTCTTTAAACACAGGAATAGATAGAGAAATAGTTTCTACGGTGTGCAAACATGTATTCCTGTTTACAGTTGAGAAAATGAAAGATGATAATGATATAAAAGATATTTTATTTAATCAACTGTTCAAGTTTAAACTAAAGAGACGATTTAAGGAAAACAAAACACAAAATTATAGTTCAAAATGAATACTTTATATATTACAAATGGTGGTCGCGTAATGCTGGACCAAGATAATAACCCTGTTAATTTTGCCAGAGACCGTCAAGCGGTTGATGATGTTTATCTCTTGAAAGAGGATACGAAAATAGTATCGTTCGATAAAGACGGCAATAAGTCGGAGAAGATCGGTAAGCCTGGTGATATCGTAGTTTCGTTCTGGGAAAACGTGTTTCCTCATCGTATTATTGTTGTCTCAAACGACGAGTGGAGAGATAATATTGAAACGTATAATACCGAAGAGCAGAAGCGCAAGGAAGAGTGGGCAGCTAAACATGCTGAGCCTTGTGGCGGCGAGTGTGACCAGTGTGACGGGTGTGTAAAATCTTGTTGATGATCAGATAAAAATACATTGATATGACAAAAAATACTAAGTCTACAAAGAAGACAAATAAGAAGACAGTTAATCCTACATTTATTGTAGATGTTACAGAATGTAATAGTCCTGAAGAGATCAGACGTGCATTTACTTTTGCAAAGGTTAAGAGTGGTGTAGCAATCACATTTGACGAACTTGATCACTTCGTAAGTACTATTATTGCAGATTATACGGATGCAATTACTTCTGCTGTGGCGTCAATGGTTGTTTATAATTGCTGTAATTGTGAGGAGAAACAACCTTGGTACAAGCGCTTCTGGAAGTGGCTCCGACGCAAGTAAGAAATAACAGATCCTGTTGTACTTCCAAATTGAACAGTACTCAGGCCGTGTAACTGACGTAGGAGTTTACCTACGTGCTCAGCTTGCGAGCTGAGGTTTAGCCCTGTTAAAGAAACATGGAGATCGCGACTCCGCAGGGCACAACATAATAAATATTACAATCATAATAGTATAAACAAAGTCGGAGGATTGCGCCTTGAAAGTCTATACCGACTATAACAAAGAGGCCCCAATACAGAGCTCACTGCTGCGAGTGTGAGAAAACGTCATTGTAATGAATTTTTATTTTTAATAAGCACGACATCTTCTGGTTCAGTCGTTAAAAGAACCACCCATTCGGTGTGATGTATGATGCTAACATACGGGGCTCTTAAAAGTTCGATGATTAATTGAATGTGATAGATATGACAAATAAAATATACGAATATACAGACGAACAGTTTGTAGAATTAATAAAAAATAGTACAAATATATCGGAAGTTTTATTTAAACTCGGGTATAGTGTTAAAGGAAATTCATGGGGATTTTCTCTAATCAGGAAAAGAATGTCCGAACTTGGCATTTCTGCAAAAGATTTTAAAGGAAAATCCGCATTAATTACAACAAACGCAGATAGAGAAATAGATCCAAACAAATTACTATCGAAAAACTGCAAGCATCAGCGTACCGTTTTGCGTAGATATATTATAAAAGAAAATCTTATACCGTATAAATGTGCAATATGTGGTGTTACAGAGTGGAATGGTAAAACGTTAAGTTTGGAACTAGATCATATAAATGGCGTAAATAACGACAACCGATTAGAAAATTTACGGTTTCTTTGTCCTAACTGTCATAGCCAGACAACAACATATGGAAGTAGAAATCAACAGAAGAATGAATCTAAATATGAAATAACAGAAGATTTACGAAAACTTGTTGAAGAAACCTACGAAAAACAAAAGAGCGTAAAACGAGTGTCTACTGTTTTAGGAATACGCAGATGTGTTGTTACGCAAATTGTAAATGAGTCTGGTCAAAAACATTCAAACCAACGATATGTTATACAATATGACAAAAATCATAATGAAGTTATGAGATTTGGATGTCTTAATGATGTTGCAAGATGGCTAATAAAAAATAACTATGTGCGTACATCTAAAGAAAGTACGGCAAAACGTACTTTTATGTATAACATGAAAATTAATAATTTTTGGCTTGGTTATTATTGGACTATATTGGATGGCTGTGGGATAATCCATAATCCACAGTTAGAATCTTCTCTAATTGACTCGGAAAACAATGTTGACGAGGCGCAAGCGAAAGCGGCGTGACAGACTGAACGAGAAGACCGAGCGTAAGCTTGGATGCACCAGTCGATTAAACGAACCCCCGAATATCTGGAGCGAACCGGACGCCGGGACCAATACAGACGAGTGTAGCTCAGTCAGGTAGAGCAGCGACACTTATATACAGCCACTCGTATGACGCAGGTTCAAATCCTGTCACTCGTCCTCAATAGAATTTAAATGTTAATAATATAATGGAGATTAAATTTAAGAAACTTGATACGAGAGCAGTTGCTCCGGTACGCGCCAATAATACTGACGCAGGTTATGATCTAGTGGCCACTGATGTTACTACAGAAGTAAATGAGTGTGGGGAACTGATCTTAGTATATCATACAGGTCTCGCATTGGAAATTCCAGAAGGATATTTCGCACTGCTTGTTCCTAGATCTTCAATTTCAAAGAAATCACTTATGCTTACGAATCATGCAGGCGTAATAGACGCAGGATATCGTGGCGAAGTAATGGCCAAGTTTAAGGCCACAACTAGCGTTGTTCCAGCTGTATACAAACCTGGGGAACGTTTTGCACAGCTTTTGATACTTCCTGTACCAGAGGTAACCTTTGAAGAGGCATTTGAACTTTCCAACTCAGAAAGAGGTGAAGGTGGTTATGGTAGTACAGGAGATGCAATTATTAGAACAGAGAGCGCGCCAACGGGATCTGTTGAGTCTCCCGCTATAGTGGAGGAAACAGCTGAACAGACCGCAAACATAGGTAGCGGCGAGGCACAAAGCAGCCTTGAGCAGGCATAATAATAACGTTATAAAAGCCTGAGAAGCGGCGTACATTAACTGGCAATGCTTCAATGGTTGGACGGGGACCCTATAAGGTCCCCTTTCACCGTATTAACGAATATCAATAATTTAGCTAAATTATGGAATATATAGATTTAGATCAATATGTCAATAAGTAGACCGGTGATACACTTGAAGCAACAGATTGGAACAGTCTCCACGTAACTATACAGGATAAAGTTAACGAAATAATAAATACAGTTAATGTAGTCGATGATTCAATTATGCTTTCTCTTACTGCTGATACAGAATTAGTTTTTGTAGGAAAACAAAGTACCATCGAAATAGAGGCTTCAACGAATATACATGCTACAAATATTAAAATTGAAAGAGATTTTGTACAACTTGCTTCCGGTAGTGGTATGTCACTCAACTGTTCAGATATAATTGTTCCGTTGTAGGCAGGAAATATCACTTATCGTGCAGAATTTATAATAAATGGTCTACAAAAAATTATAACAAAAAACGTAGCAGCAGTTTATCCGATAAAGTACGGCTCTGGTCAATTTTATACAGATGCAACGACAGAAGCTAGTGCTAGAACAACTACTACCGGTACATATAATGTAACGGTAAGTAATGATGAAGATTATATATTCTTTAACATTCCTGCTACAATGACTATCAATAAAGCTACTATGGGAGGTCTTGATTTTTATTTTGATGAGCCGGAAAATATAAAAATAGGCGGAGTTGATTATAAATCTTATAAATCAAGTAATACATATGATGCAGGAATATTAACAATTATAATTTCTTAAATATGTCAAAAAATATTAATATAGGTGGAAGATTACATAGTACAGCTACTGGAAATATAGTTACTGGAGCTGACGAAATATTCGACGACAAACAAAATAAGAAATAGTCTGAAATTAATATCGAAGTAAAAGAAGCATTAGGCGAAGGTGGTTCTGTTAACGAAAGAATTGCCAACGCAGTTGAAGCTGAAAAAAACCGTGCAGAAGCAGCCGAGGAAGCATTAGATGGTAGAGTAGACATTCTTGAAGACGCAGTAGGTACTGGTGGTAGTGTGGACTCCAGAATCTCTGCTGCTGTTGCTACAGAGACTACAAGAGCACAGGAAGCTGAGTCTAACCTCCAAGAGCTTTATGAAGGACTTACCCAAAGCAACATTGAGGTAGTAGACACTCTCCCTGCAACAGGTGAGGCATATAAGATATACCGTCTTGTAGGTACTAACAGCTATGCAGACTATATGTACAATAGCTCAGACCTCACTACTCCAATCAAGATGGCTGAGTATAATAATGCCATTGACGACACTCCAACCCCAGGAAGTAATAATTTAGTTAAAAGTGGTGGAGTACAGAATGAACTTGCTTTAGGTGCAGTATATGATGTATCAGCAAAGAATCCTACAGCAGGCCCCAACAACGATGGTAAGTTTACCCTTGAATACATACTGAATCAGAATAATGTAGATACCCTTATTCCTTCTGCTGTAAGGAAGGGTGGTATGAGCATCAAGTTCGTACAGAGTTCTGACAATAAGTATGTTCAGTATAGACTCATGTCTGATACATTCAATACTACTGTTGCTAATTGGCAGGGAACGGACGATGAACCTACTGCTGGCTCTAATAATATGGTTAAGAGTGGCGGGGTGGCTGCTGTGAATGGCTATTATGGTAATGATGAATTATGGAGGTGGGTAATTTTAGATTCACAAAATAGAATATTACTCGGATTGCAATCTGATGGAACACTTCAATGGTATGTTGGCATACCTGCTCATATACGTCAATATATATCAGAGCAAATCGGTGAACTTAGAGAGATAGTAGAATTAACACAAGAACTGGTTGACAATATTTCGTCTATCCTAAACACCATTAATGATATTGATGAACGTGTGTCTGTAACAATAGATGCAGATAATAAAATAGTTAATTTCAGAGATAAAACTGGCATATTACACGAACTTGCAGGCATTGTAACACCACAGATACAATCACCAACAATAGAAGCTTTATCAAAAAGAATTGATGAAGTAAAAGGCGTAAAATATGATGTAATATTTGCGTCGTATGATTCAAGTGAATCAGACAAGGCAACAGCTACATATGTTTGTTCGGAAACTAATGCACAAGAAGTAATTCAAAAAGCACTTGATGATTGGTATGCAAGCAATGAGTATAATGCTGGATGTTTCTTCTTTTGCGCTGGAACATATGTTATGACACATTTTATTGAGCCTGACCCTGAAAGTAATGATAAATATGGCACACCTTATTGTATTGTATTACCACGAGGAAAAAACAAAGGAACAGGAAGAGACCATTATCCAACATTTTGTCACATTGAAGGCGCTTATGATAACAGAAGACCTGGTGTAACATTTTTATTAAGCAGAGATGCTTATCTGCTTAAAAGGAATGGTACTACAGAGGCTCTTCAAGATTTTCATGAAGACAGTAGTGTGTATCAACCAGAAACAACTATAAATAATATCACATATCCAGCAAGATACCTCGATGATAGTAAAAGATATTCTGTGATACGAACTGTGTCAGATTCTGAGGAACAAGGTTATTCGCGATGGTGTGCTCATGGTATTAAGATAAAGAACATCATATTTAAAGCAGATGGCGATGAGAATAACAGAAGACTGACACAATATCCTATAGTGATGATTGATGGTTTATATGCTTCAGATATTGATTTGGAGAATTTATTTGTAACTGGCAATAGTAAAATGCTTAGTGCAGACCAAGGTGCAGATAATTACAATGTTGGATTTACAGGTATCAGATGCAACCAAGGTCAAAGTACAGGTACTCATCAACATATAAAAGGTGTTGTAGTCGCAAATTTTTATCATGGTATAGAATTTGGAAGTGAACATTGGTTAATACAAGACGTTACAATAAGACAAAATCATATTGGTATAGCTTTTGGTTGTTATCATGATACATGGGGTAGCGGACACCCAAATGTGTTCTCTTGTATGGCATTAGAAGTTAATGCTATTCCAATGTATTTCTACTATAATAAATTATTTGATTCTTTAAATTGGATTGGTGGTAGAAATATTTATATGACAGGAGTAGGAACTGAATTAAACAAATATCTCTCTTCTGAAATTGAAACAGATGGCTGTCATATTGAACATTCTAATGTCTGTCCTACTGGGTTTATAAATTGGAGTGGTTCATCCAATAAGCATTTATTTGATGGAGATAGTTTGAAATATTTAAATAAGATTCAAATCAATAAGAATACAATACCAAAATCGGCTTATTGGGTTAACGTTAAAGATGTGGTAGCTGAACATGGACAAACAGTTTATTTGCTTGAAGAGAAATCTTTTGTTATCTGGAATAACAACTATGATAACATTAATAAGCCTATGGGTTATTGGGAAATGGTCGGGACTTATGCTCCTAATGAAAATGTAATTGAAGAAATAATAAATGAAATAAATTAAAAGAAGTATTATGAGTACAAATAAGTGTTTAATTATTCGTTTACAAGAATCTTGTGTAAATGATGCACTGCCTTATTATAATATGGCAGAAGTAACTATTGATGAAACTTTTAATACTACAAATGGTGGGGATGTATTTTACCTGTTGTATGACTCTTATAACAAAGAAGTATTTGTTAAAGATGGTAGAGCAAAAATATCCATTGATGATGGAGAACCAACTAATTCAGTGTTTCTTACAAAGCTTAAAGGTATAAAAGTAGAAGCTCTAACAGAAAATGAAGAGCCATACACTATCTGTTTCCCGTTAGAGGGATTCGCATCAATTATCGCAAGAAGTTCCGCACAACATAATTATTTATATGCAAAGTTTGATATAGATTCTATTAAATCAGTGCTTTTAAAAAAAGAAGTAAGAATGTTTAGAGGTGCGCACGTGACAGGTTCTTTAAATAATCTGCATTTCACACTTAACGGTGCAGATGCTGTTACTGATTTTGTTGCAAATATCACTAATATAGAAGGAGATATTAGTACAGTGAGATTTAATGGTTTACTCTTTTCTATAAATAATTGTCCTAAAATAACAGGTGACATTGCAACTTTTAATGCACCAATGCTTACATCTTTTTCCTTTAAAAATACAAATATAACAGGAGATTTGCAAACATGGGCTAATAACATGTGGGATAATGGCAGTGGTAGGACATCAGGAGTTTGTATGATTAATACAAATAATAAGGTTACTTGGGGTACAACACCTTGTAATGAGAAAAGCTATGAAATTACATTCAGTAGTAATGAACCAACAATTACAGAAGTAGATAACTAATAACTATATTGACTATGAGTTTTTATACAGATACTAATAGCAAGGATTTTAGCAGCATGAAAATGTGGCTGCAAAAGTTTTGGGATTTGAAGATTTCACCATTATTTGAAAAGCATAATGAACGTATTACCGAACTTGAAAATACTATGGATGCAAGAGGTGAGATAAAGAATTTGCCTAAGAACTATCTTAGCAAGGAGAGCGCGGAGAATATGCTAAATGCTATGGTGTCAGCAGGTGTTATTGCGAGCTACACAATGACGTATGACGCTGCAAATAGCAGGTATCAGTTCGTAATTGTGAAGCCACAAGAAGAAATACCAACCAATGAAGTTAATAACGAAGAAAATATTTAATAGGTTATGGAACATATAGAAGTAAAGAAGTTAAAGAACGGCTACTACAAGTTGACACCAGAGAAAGGGTATCTGCTATTCGATGGTCACAACACTTTTACACAAGCAACCACAAAGACGCTTGACGGTTGGAGTGCTGTGAAGATTTAATAAACTTAAAGACAGTCACTTCGGTGGCTGTCTTTACAAAGAAAAAAGATTAAATAATAAAGATTATGGAGAAGAAAACAAATCCCCATATTCAATTGGAATATTGTAATAAATATGTACATAACGAATGTGGGCTTTAAAAACCCACATTCTCTAACTGTACGAATGAATATTACAAATAATATAACAGTTCTCTGACTGTATAACACAGAGATTTGTGCAGGTTAAGGGCTGTATGAGTTCGAATCTCACTGTACAACAATTAAAATTAACAGTCTTCCGCGCTGTGAATGCGGATTTTTAATAATGTTAATTTAATTTTATTATTTTATGGAAAGTTCAAAAATTATGATGTTCCCAGAGATGGGTTCTGCAAACAGCATTGATCCGAACCTGCTGCTTGCTCTTAACAACAATGGTGGTTTCGGTGGTAATAACTGGATTTGGATTCTGTTCCTCTGGTTGATCTGGGGTAACAATGGCTGGGGCAATAATGGCTTCGGCGGTAATGGATTCTTATCTAATCAGATTAGTAATGATACCGGTCGTGAGTTGCTGATGAATGCTATTCAAGGCAATGGTACCGCTATTAGCAATCTGGCTAACTTACTGAATACTGAGGTAAGTACTGTACAGAATGGTATCTTTACTTTGAACAATGCTATTACTTCCGTTGGTACTCAAGTTGGTATGAGTGGTCTGCAGATTCAGAACGCTATACAGGCAGGTAACGCCTCAATAGCTTCTCAGATCTGTCAGTGCTGCTGCGAAAACAGACTGGCCATATGTGAGCAGACTAACACTTTGTAGTCTCAGCTCGCTGCAGGACAGGCTGCCGATCAGCTTGCAACATGTCAGCAAACTAATACACTGACTACTCAGGCTGAGCGTAATACTCGTAATATTACTGATGCTATCAATGCTCAGAGTGTAATGATTAATGACAAATTCTGTGACCTTGAAAAACGTGAGCTTCAGAATAAGATTGATTCTCTTATTGCAGATAATGCTTTGCTGCGTTCTAACATTAGCAACGACAGACAGACTAATCTGTTAAATGAGAAGTTTAATGAAGTTCAGAATCAACTCATTGCAATTAAGTCATCACAGCCCAACACTGTACCCGTACAGTGGCCTAACCTTACTGCTGTAAATACCACTCCTTATGTAAGTGGAGGTTTCTATGGTAGCTTTGGTAATGGTTTTTGGGGTAATAATGTTTCATTTTAATAGTAAGTAATTATGGGGTGCTTTAATATAACTACCAATATAAGTGGAGTTCCATATCTTAGCACAACCAATGTAACTGTAACTGACTCAGCTGTAGATTTTGCATTAGGCTTCCGCAATACAAGAGGCCCGTATGCTGTACAGCCAGTAGGTGATTTTACAGTTCGCATTGCTAATCCCATTCCTGAAGGAACTACTGGTACACTGCCAGTAACCCTTACCTTGAATGGAATTACTCGTGCACTTACTTTCTTTAATGGAACTCCTGTGACTGCCGCAGATCTTACTGGTACTGGAATAATTAAGGTATTCAACGATCGATTCAACGGCATATTACAGATTACTTCAGCCATTGCGGCTTAATATTAACCTTTTAATTTTATATAAGTATGGTAATGATAGAAATGCGTGAAGCAGCTAAGGACAAGGCTTTCGATCTTATTGATGAGACAAAAGACATCGACAAAGAGATGAAGAAGCTCAATAAAGAGAGAAAGATGGTTCTGTGTGAGCTTGAGGATGCGCTTTATGATTGTTTTGAAGAGTCCGAAGACGAAGAATCAAAGGAAGAAAAGCCAGAAGAAGGTACTGATCTCGGTTTTAAGGGTAAGTACGGTATGCGCAACTTTGATACTATGGATGATGACGAAGATATGAAAATGCGTGCATATCGTCGTCGTGCCATGAGAATGCGTCGAGGAATGAGAAGGTACGCATAAGTAAAATAACGGGAATGGGGCGAAAGCCCCAACTCCCATAATACTTAAAATTATGTTTTCAGGATTACGTCAAGGTACAGCTCTTTATGTATTAGATAAGAGCGAAGAACCAAAAGTTGTAATGGGTTATGTGGAAAGAGTAAGTTCTCCACACCCAATGTATTAGAATTACAACCCCACTGTTAGTTTTGGGGCTAACCTACAAACAGCAGTAGATATAGTTGTAAAAATTGGTGATGAAAGAAAAGAATTTGTCGGCGTACCAAGTACAGCTGTAATTCATTCTTATGGTGATTACGTAATTAGCGAGTCTAAGGACAATATGATTTAGGAAGTAACTGCAATGCTACAAAATAGTAAAAGTATAGTAGCAAATGTAGAACAACATAAATCAAACATTGTAGCTTGTGAGAAGATGCTTAAAGAGCTTAATCCGGTATACGCTAAAGAATCAGCTAGAGATGAAGCTATAGATAATATCTCTGGTCGTATAGATCGTATAGAGGATATTCTTGCTAGACTTGAAAATAAACTTGGACGAGAATGATTGCACAATATATACAATTAGGGGAACGTGGATGGAATGTTCTTGTATATTATGGTGTACATGAAGAAGACTTTATGGAAGTAGAAGATGCCTTATTACAATTAGGATGTTCAAGAAATACAGTTAAGAAATCATTAAAGGTGTTAACTAGAGAAAATACTGGTTTTACTTTTAGTAATTCTGACTATCTTATGAGCATTGTTTGTATAGGGCCTTCTTCTGATATAAGTCAGTTTGTAAACACAGCTATACATGAAGCAAAACACGTTCAATCACATATATGCTCATACTACGACATACCTGAAGATAGCGAAGATGCTGCTTATCTGATAGGTTATCTAGTATAGAGGATGTATAAAATGTTTTCAAAGATTATAACATAGTATGTTTGATATTTAGGGTAATAAGATAAAGTTAAGTCCAGAAGACTTAGCAATACCTCCCTTTAAAGATCACTACAATAACGCTAAAGATAAACAACAAGCGTTAAAAGAAATAGAATACGTAGTTTGGCTACATAGATGGAATACCCCTTATCTCGCTTATCCAATACAAGAGCGACCGTCTATTGTAGCCAAGGACGTGTTCAAAGATGAAAATTATAAACCTTCAGAAGAAGTATAGTTATTGGCATAGAGATTTATAGAATTTTAGGAAACTCCTGGTACTAGACTACTCGGTGCATCACAAACAGCAGCTGAAGGACTTATAGCAGCATTACAAGACTATTCTAAAGAAAGTATGGATATAGATACTGCTATAAAGGTGACTAGAATATTAAAGGATGTAGGTAACATAGTAAAATCACTTGATATAGCTATGAAGCAGGCTAAAGCTGAACAAGTTGAAGCTGGTAAAGTTAAAGGTGGTGGTACTATAGGTTTATACGAAGTAGTTAGATAATATGGCTAATATAGATAAATTTATTCCCATACTCTTGCGTTGGGAAGCTAGTATAACAGTAAAGGATGGCGAATCTTTAGAGAATGCTTATAAACGAGCTACTAAAAGAGGATTCGTAAATGATCCTAATGATAACGGCGGTGCTACTATGGTTGGTATAACTATAGGTACGTATCGTTCGTATTGTAGATATAAAGGTTGGAAGACACCTTCAGTAAAAGATCTTCAAAATATGCCGTATAAAGTATGGAGAGATATTGTATATACTATGTACTGGAATAA
>Ga0247611_10009065_pt1 | contig 12082 bp, 11 predicted proteins | sample 177DNAGHGhighgp2_FD_192422 | JGI IMG/M metagenome (GOLD analysis project Ga0247611, IMG submission 192422) | Sheep rumen microbial communities from Palmerston North, Manawatu-Wanganui, New Zealand - 1770 DNA GHGhigh gp2 | ecosystem: Host-associated > Mammals > Digestive system > Stomach > Rumen... | reverse complement strand
TCATCATTACTAGTAGTTAAAGTTTCCTCATTATTAGAAGTATCTGTACTACTTGGTGTAGTTACTTCTTGATGAGCTTCTTCTATACTACTAGTTACACTCACTGGAACTTTTGGTTCCTCTGCCTCTGTGTCAGCAACTAGTTTTGACTTATCTTCCCCTTCCGTAATATTTTCTTCTTGAGCATATAGATTTGTTATACCCACGAAGAATGAAATACTAATTAAAAAACTTAAAACGATTTTTTTCATCACTCTCTATTCCCCCCAATACGTGATTTACCCACTATTATATACGATTAAGTTTTTTTGTCAATATTTATTGATAACATTTTTGACACAAAAAAAGAGAGCTTAATCTCTTCTTACTATATTTATTAATTATTATGGAATTAAAATTCAGCCATACAATATAATTTAAGAATTTTTACATATCTAAATATTCATGATTAATGGCTTTTTGTACTTTATCTTTTGCATTAATATCTATATCATCTAAATCGTCTAGTTTAATACTTCTTACTTCATAATAATTTTCATCACTCATTCTGTCTTTTTCTTCGCCACCAAGTTTAGGTGTTCCATTAACTATTTTGCAATGAAAATAATGTTCAATAGTTTTCTCATGTTCTTCCTTTCCAAGATACCCAAGTATTTCAATATCTATTGAAAACTCTTCTTTTAATTCTCTTATTACATTTTCTTCTAGTGTTTCATTTTCTTCAAGACCACCACCTGGAATAACATAATATTCTTTTACATTACCATCTTTAACTTTTCTTCTAAACATTGTAAGTAAACAATCATTGTCAATTATTATTGCTCTAGAACTAATTCTTTTATTCATATTATAACTCCTATATTCTTATTAAATAAATTATATCATATATACAATAAAAATGATTATATATTTTTATAGATGATAATGCTATAATAAATTTGAGGTAGCTATGATTATAAATAAAGTTAATTTTCCTTTTTACAATATATTAATAGTTTTATCTGTTATAATTGGATTAATATATATATTAATATCATTATATAATGAGAATAAACTACATAAAAAAATAATAGTATTCATTATTATGTTTTTTGTTTTCTCTTTTTTTGGTGGTAAATTATATACTTATTTATTATTTAAAACTGATAGCTTAATTAAATCAAGTTTATCTTCTTATGGAGGATTAGCTTTTGCGATTATTGCATCTTTTATTTATGAAAAAGTTTTTAAAGATGAAAAAGACATAGTCAAATATACAATATTATCTCTACCATTAATTTATTGTTTTACTAAGATTGCATGTCATATTAATGGTTGCTGTTATGGTATTGAATATGATGGTCCTTTTTCTGTTATATATCCACATGTAACTAGTAAGCCATTATTTCCAGTACAACTTTTTGAAGTGATTTTATTTTTTGGATTATTTATATATTGTAATAAAAATAAAAATAGAAAAGATATAACTTATATAACTCTTCTATTTATTTCATTATTTAAATATTTAATTGAATTTTTAAGATATGGTAATGAATCATTAATAAATCCAAACCAATTATTTAGTATTGTTTTATTTGCTATTACATTAATTATATATATTATTAATTTCCGCCACAAACACCACCAGTATTATTTCTAGTAGCATTAGCAGTTATAGCAATATCACCTGTAACACCATATACTGTTAATACTCCACTTGTATTTGAATAAGAATAATGACCTGCTGTAGAACCTGTTGATATAGTATTACCTCCCATAGTAACTGTTATAGTATTTGGAAGTGTATATGTGTATGTATTTGTATTTTCTTCAGTTCTTAATGTAACTGTATAATCATACCCTCTATTAACAGATGTATTAGTTAAACCTTGCATGTACTGCCCTGTTTGTGTAGCAGTATAATGCCAATCTAAACTACTATTACTAGAAGATGAACAATATCCACTACTAGTAGATGCATTACTAATATCTGAATCACTAGCTTTATATCCATGATTATTTTCACCATAAACTTTAAATACATAAGAACCATCAGATAATCCATCTATTGTAATACTAGAAGTACTATTATCAGTTTGATAAGTATTAGACACTCCATTTGATGTTGCGATTATATAATATTTTTTAACTCCAGATTCAGCATCAACACCATTCCAAGAAAGTGTTACAGAACCAACTGAATTATTAGATGTATCATCACTTGTTGCATTATTAATAGATACAGTAACATCACTAATAATTGGAGGAGTTGTATCTTCAACATTTTGTTTATCTACTAAAATTGATAAATTACCACAATCAACATAAGAGTTTTCAGGATAAGATAAATAAATACCAACATCAAATCTATCATTTGCAAAAACTGCATTATTAACTCTTTTTACATATACTGTATATGTTTGAGTATCTCCTCCAGCAATAGTAACAGATCCATAATCATTACCACTAGCATTAGTTATTCTAAAATGACTAGAATCAGTACAATTAATAGTAAACGTTCTAGGTGACGCATATGAATTAATTACTGTTAATGTAAAACTATCAATATCATTATTAAGAGATTCTCTTAAATCCAAAGTAATATTATCAGGAATAGAACCTAGTAAACTACCATGTGGTTCTTCTTCTAAATCAGTATTCATATTACCATCAATTGTATAAGTGTCATCATCTGGTGATTAAAAGTAAATACTACTTTGAAAGTAACAGTTTCACCAGCAGGAATTTTATCTCCGATAGAAATATCTTCGAAAGATACATTTAATAAAGATGAACTTACTGGTTCATTATTAGAATTATAAATTGTTGGTTCAAAATTAATTACATTAAAATCAAAATCATAGAATGTATCATTTTTTATTGTAACACTGTATGTAGCCTTATATTCTTCACTTGTAGAATCAGGTTGCTTTTCAAAAGCCAAATCAAAATCGATACTATTATCTGTAAACGTAGGAGTTACCCCATCTGGAACATTACTAGATGAAATTAACTCTACATTTGTTATAGCAATAGTACCTTGAGTTTTTATAGTAGCAATTCCATTTACATTTAATCTTTGATTATAAATTGCATACCCTAAAGAAACAAAAGACAAGACAACAATTAATAATATAGACATTACTATATTTGTATTAATTATTCTCTTATCATTATGTTTAATCTTACGATTCATTAATATCAACTCCTGATATTATTAATTTTTTAATACATAAATCCATACAACATCATTATTTATAATAAAGAATGTACTCTTATTCTTACCATCTTTTTTATTTTGATAATAATTAATAGGCATTCTAACTTCATTATAAACATCTAATAATTCATCAAATTTACTTAAAATAATTCTCTTTGATTCATCAAAAGATGGAATAGTATCAACATTAGCTATAATACTATCATAATTATCAAGAATTCTTTTTAATTCTATATCATATTCATTTTGTAATTTAAATTTTCTTCTATCATTAGTTACTTTTATAAAACCAATAACAGATAAAATAGAAATTACAACTCCAACTACTTTATATAATAAATAATTTATAGTATTTACTTTACGTTTAAATATCATAGTTTTATCGTTATTAGCTATATCTTTATCAATAGATATTTCTAAAGCACGTTCTAATAATGGTATAGATAAACTTGATGAAGACTTTAGATTAATATTTTCATCGACGCCATCTATCTTAGAATTATTTTCAATATTAAGTAATACTTTAAGTTCTCCATCAGTTGTTAAACCATATTCTTTTTTAAATTTATTTAGCAAATTGTTATATATTCCATAATTAATTTTAAAATTATCACTAATATTAAGTTGATTATTATTATTTAGTTTAACGTACTTGTATTCTGATAAATCATATTCCTTTTGCCAATAATAACCATCACCTGTTTTTTTATTAGCATTAAGTAAAATAGTATATTTATATTTTACTTCACCACTAAGGTTATGACTAAAATTAGCAGAATAATTAAAATTTACATCAACATAATCTATTAAACTAGCAATATATGTTTTATTCTCATCTAAATATTCTGTATTAAAGAATTTATTTGGTTTTAAATAAACTTTATAATCTATCTTGCTATTCTCATCAGAACTAAACTTAATTAATTCTATATTATTAAATCCACAATAAATGGAAAAGATTCCTAAAAGTAACATAAAAACAAACAGTATTTGACATACCTTATTTATTTTGTATCTTTTCATACGGCTACTCCTTTCCAAATATTTCATTAATAATAACCGTTGGATATCCAATATATTTAAAGGAAATAGTAACTTTACCTAAAACATTAGATTCACTAATGTCAAATCCATCTGGACTATCATTATTGTCACCCTTAGTGTTAAAATAACAATTATTATTGATGTAAAACTTTTTTATAACTCTGTGAGTAATAATTTTACCTTCTTTTGTAAAAACCAAAATATCCCCTAATTCTATTTCATCAGAATCAACTTTTTCATATATTATTGCATCCCCCCTATCATATGTGGGATGCATTGAATTTGACGCTATTGCTATTAATTTATATTTAAAGATACCTGATACAAAAATAACAAGTATAACTAATACCAATATTAAAGGAATTGAATATATAGTTAAATTAGCTTTCTTAAAGTTAATTTTAGTTTTCTCATATTTAGTTACAATTTTATTCATAAACATATAAATAATATATGGATATAAAACATTAATAGACGAATAAATATAATCACCTAAATTTGGAACAATTGGTAATACAAAGAAATACATCTTGATTACGATTTTATATATTATACTTAATTTAGATGATATTTTATAAGTCATATAACTACATAACATTTCCTCTGATATTATTGGTAATATTATTGTACTTAAAAATATAAATTTCTGTTCAGCTGATCTTAGATTATCAATATTAATTTCTAATAATACGCATAGAATTATACTTAATATTGTAAATATTACTAAAGGGGCTTTAGATTTAAGACTATTTTTAGCAATTAAATATCTATTTAACTCAAGTTCTAATATTAAGAACACGGTTGCAAATAGATTCAAAAAATAATTAAAATCTATAGCTTTAAATCCTTTAGTAAATCCAAGTATAATACCTAATGCATATATTATAATCATATAGCTCATCATCAAAGAAGTTAATGTTCTAGTGGCATAACCACTTATATAATTATTATCCTTCTTCCATCCAAATGAGCTAATTAAAATAATGAATGATAACCCAAGTGAAATAATAGCACTTATATTTCTAAACAAATATAGTGGCTTATTTATTGTAAATAATAATATTAAAATAGCTAATAATATAACGAATTCACTAATGTATATTTTTTTTGCATTAAGATTCATATTAGCCATCCCTTAAATATTGACTAATATCTATACACTTTGTTCATAATCTAATGAAGCAGTCAAAGTAACATTAACAGCAGTTTGAGGTAAATCACTGCTATTTTCAGGTTGAATATATTCAACTCTTACTTTTACAGGTTTAGTATTAGAACCACTTGTATGAGGTAATGCTAATGATAATGAACTATTACTTGCAGTATATGCAGTTCCATCATATGTTAAAGTATATGTTAAATACTTTTGTTGTTCTGCAGTTAAAGAAGTCATAGTTAATGATTTTAACACTGCATCAAATGTACCATCATTGATTACATTGATAGTAAACTCATAAAAATCTGTTGGTTTTTCTAAAGTTATTGCATATGTAACATCTGTATTAGTTATAGTCTTGCTAGTAGCAGCTACACTACCTGTTGATTCAGCATAACTATCAGTTACATAATGAACACTCCATTTTGATGGGCTTACTGTTGCAGTACCGTTAATAGTTAACTGACTTGCATAAACAGCAAAACCTACTGTCATAAATAATATTGCAGCAGATAAACATGCAATTATTATTAATTGTGTACCTCTATTTTTTTCCATTTTTTATTCCTCCTTATTTTCACAATTAATTATAACATAATCTCAACATTTTTCAATAAATTGTTGTAAAAAAATGTACATTTTGAATCCTATTATTATTTTTCTCAAATACTCTTTTTTTATGAATTATAATAAAAAATACCTTATAACAATCTATAAGGTATTTTATTATCTTAAGTGGTGTCCTCGGCACGATTCGAACGTGTGACCGACGGCTTAGAAGTCACAAAAATGTTTTAAGGCTATGTTTATTATTCTCTGTAATTATGCTACATATAATTAATAATAAAATTATGTGTGCCATAAAAATGAGCCAAAAATTATCTCTTTTCTTTAATAAAATCTTGTAATGTCATAACAATTCCATAATCATTGAGCATCTTTTTATAAGATTTTGTCTTGTCATTATTAATATTGTCATCAATAACAAAAACAAGTTTTTTGTTTTCTTTCTTCAACATTATATAGTTTGCTATCCACATTTTTAATATAGCTACATATCCGTTATAATTATCCTCTGTTAAACAAATTATCTTATAATACACATTATTTAATACATAGTCGAAACTTATATTATTTCCATATTCTTCTTGAATAGCATTTTTTGAACCACGTTTTTCATACACAACATTATTTTCTAAAAAATACTTTTCAATAACAGATTTACTTCCATCCTCTTTGCTTCTCTTGCTCTTTTCATAATCCTTAGTTTCACACTTCCATATTTTGCACAAAACACTGTTTTTGAGTTATTATAATGATTTTTATATTATAATTCAATAATCATTTATATTTAAAAATTTGAATTTATTATTCGAATAAGATTTATTTTTTAAGTTTTCTAACATATGGTTCATCATCTAAATCTTTTGAGAATTGACAACTTTCACCTAATGATTTAGGTTTTAGTTCATCATCCAAGTCTTTTGAGAATCGACAACTTTCACGTAATGATTTAATTTTTCCAGTTCTATTAACTATTACTTCTGGGAATGCTTGAGGATCATAAAAATAAGATTTTTGGTATTTGGAAGAATATCTTTGCATAATAACATCACCTAATCATATGTTAAAGAAATAACTTATAATTGTCAAGTACAAATCTAATATTCACTAGGTCAAATTATTATACTTGTTACATGTTAAATCATGTTTTATAATTAGGTGTCTTAACTACATAAGAGTTTGCCGTAAAAAAAAGCACGTTATTGTCTGGAATTGTATTACCATTTCCCCATCTATAATAGATTTGCTAGTAACGCTTAATTTTTCTGCTAATTGTTCTTGAATTAAACTTTTTATTTTCCTTAATGCAGTTGAATACTTTCTTACCTTATCACAATTTATACTAGCAACCATCCTTATTCTATAAATATAATTATATTATAATAATTTGTAATATTTATTATTTTATTTCAATACAATAAAAAATACCTTATAACAATCTATAAGGTATTTTATAATCTTAAGTGGTGTCCTCGGCACGATTCGAACGTGTGACCGACGGCTTAGAAGGCCGTTGCTCTATCCAGCTGAGCTACGAGGACAACTTGAATTACAAAATAAAGTATACAACATTATTTTATAATTTTCAAGTATTTTTATTAAATTATCTAGATAAAACTCTTACCATAGTATTTTTATTTTCTAATAACTCAGATAGCTCTATTTCACTATAACCATCTATTTCTTCTTCTTCAAGAATTTGACATTGAAGTTCTTTTTCATACTCTTTTATATTTTCGATACTCTGAATCTTAAATTTTTTATATTTTTTTATTTCATCTTTTATTTTTACATATTTAAGATCATCAAAATCATCTTGTATTAAAAAATATGAGCCTATTCCTGCTGTAAGAGCAACGATATATTTAACGCATTTCATAAATATACTAAATTCTTCATCTGTTCTATATGTGTATTCATCAACTATAATTGTTGTTTCTTTTATTTCATCTGTTGGATCAAGATTTCTTTTATATTCAGTTTTTTCTTCTTTTGTATTAAACATTCTATTTAATTCTTCTTCTGTTAAATCACTACTTTTTCCATCATAATTTATTTCATATGTAGATATTGTTCTTTTATAACTTTCATATTCATCACTCCAAGTCCATGGTGTAGTTACTACAAATACTTTATTGTAGCTTTCTGGCAAGTTTTTAAGCGCTGTATATCTTGATATTACTTCATCAGTATTTAAATTCCTTGTTATACGAACAGGTGATTTATCCCATGCATTTCTTACAATTTTCTCAATACCCAAACCTAAGCCAAAACCAACTGCTGTAGCTAGAATTGGTATTGAATGATACAATAAGTATGTAACAAAGTATTTGCTTTTATTTTTATTCATACTTTCAATTTCTTCATCATATTCTTTTATATCATTTTTTTCATTTTCAATTTGTTGATTTAATGCTTTTTCTTTTTCACTATATCCTTTTATAACTTCAATATCATTTACTTTCTTTAATAGTTCTGGTTCTAATTTAATATTAAAACTATATGGTATTATTTTATTATCAAGTAACTCATTTCTAAATATAGAAGTGACATTATCTTTACTAACAGATAAATCTCTACTATTAAGATAATCTAATATTTCAGTCTTGTCACATGCATTTTCAATCAATAATGCATCATATAATGAATCACATGCATCATCTATTAAAGATTTAATATTATCAGTATTTTGTATTTCTAAGTTATCAATATAATAAATTAATAATTTAGATAATTCTGTAAGTTTAGGTAAATATTTTTCTTTCTTTATATTAGTTATTTTATCTACAGAAATCATTAAAACATAAACTGAATAAAGTGGATTAATCATGTCATTTAGATTTCTTATTATAGATTCTATTTTTTTATTTAATGAATTTAAATCATATGATTGAGAATCAATTTTTATACCTTTATTAGGTTCAGTAATAAAACCATTTGATTTTGTTTTTTTATCAACAAGATTATAAATTTTTTCAAATTCTTTTTTTAATTTATTAATATCAAATTTATAATCTCCTAGCATTTCATTCTTATCAAATAAAACATCTATTTCATGTGATAATTGATAGAATTTTTCATATCCTTGTAATTTTATATTTTTCATTTATCTCCCCCGAAAATCAAAAAAGACTTTCTTTTACAAAAGTCTTGTTCAATTAAGTTTAAACCGGTTAAAACGTGTTGACGACTTAAACCATATTTCTATGAGAACTACTCCCTCATGTGATATACATTATATCATATTCTATACTTTTTTTCAATATGTATCTATTCTTTAATCTTTAGTCCAAGTTCATCTAATTGTTTTTCATCTACTACGTTTGGACACTCACACATCAAATCACTAGCACTAGCTGTTTTTGGAAACGCAATTACATCACGAATATTTTCTGTTCCTGTAAGTAACATTGTAAGTCTATCAAGTCCCAATGCAAATCCTCCATGAGGTGGACATCCATATTTTAATGCATCTACAAAGAAACCAAATTTTTCTTTTATTTGTTCTTCAGATAATTCTAATGCTTCAAACATTGTTTGTTGAACTTTTTCATCATGAATACGAATAGATCCTCCTCCAGCTTCATATCCATTTATTACTATATCATATGCTTTTGAATAACAATTAGCTTTATCAGTTAGAAGTTTATCTACATCTTCATCTTTAGGCATAGTAAATGGATGATGGCAAGCCATAAATCTATTCTCTTCTTCACTCCATTCAAATGATGGAAAATCTGTTACCCATAATAATTTATAATCATCTTTATTTATTAAATTTAATTCTCTTGCAATCTTACATCTAAGAGCTCCAAGAGATACTTTAACTATATTATATTTTCCACTTATTATTAATACTAAATCATTTGTTTCAATATTTAATCTTGTCTTAATATCTTCTAATTCTTTTTCTTTTAAAACTTTAAATATTGATCCACTTACTTCATCTTGAAATTTTAAATATGCAAGACCACTAGCTTTATATGTTTTAACAAATTCAGTTAATTTATCTAAATCTTTTCTAGAATATTTATCACTTGCATTCTTAACTACTATTGCATTAATAACACCATTTTCTTCAATCACATTTTTAAATATAGTAAATTCTGTATCATTAAATATATCTGTTATATCTTCTATTTGCATACCAAATCTTAAATCAGGTTTATCTGAACCATATTTACTAATAGCATCATTATATTTCATTCTCATTAAAGGTAATTTTATATCTATATTTTTTACTTCTTTAAATATATATGAAACTAACTCTTCTCCTACTGACATAACATCATCTTCATCAACAAAAGACATTTCTACATCAATTTGAGTAAACTCTGGTTGTCTATCTGCTCTTAAATCTTCATCTCTAAAACATTTAGCAATTTGGAAATATCTTTCAAATCCACTTACCATTAATAATTGTTTAAATATTTGAGGAGATTGAGGTAATGCATAAAATTTACCTTTATTAACTCTACTTGGAACTAAATAATCTCTAGCTCCTTCTGGAGTTGATTTACATAATATTGGTGTTTCTATTTCTAAGAAATCTAATTCATTTAAGAATTTTCTAGTAGCAAATGTTATATTATTTCTTACAATAAATTTATCTCTTAAGCCCTCTCTTCTTAAATCTAAATATCTATATTTAAGTCTTGTATCTTCTAGTGCATTAGTATCATCTGTTATTTGAAATGGTATTTCTTTTGATTTATTAATTAGTTCTAAATATGATGTTTCTACTTCTATTTCTCCAGATAATAGTTTTGTGTTTTTATTTTCTCTTTCTACTATTTTTCCTTTAACTAAAATTACATATTCACTCTTAAGTTCATTTGCTAAATCATAATATTTACTCTCAGGTCTTACTACTACTTGAATTATTCCACTTCTATTTCTAAGATCTATGAATACAAGCCCCCCAAGATTTCTTACCTTTGATACCCATCCTTTTAGTTCTACTTCTTCATTAACATTTTTAATTGTATAACTTTTAAACTTTTCCATACTTCCTCCTTATAAATAAAAAAGGATAGTACAAGGAGTGCATATGCACGGTACCATCCTTTATTTTTCTTTCTTATTGATAACGGTATTAACCGGCTTAGTCTACTAACTTCTTTAAGCACTCATGGTGTCTTTCTATTTGATACTTTTGTTAATTTCCATCAACCATTAACTTTCTATATTTGTTTTCAAATATACTTTTCCACTCGTCGTTTTTACATAACAATTATATTAAAATATTATATGAAATGCAAGTTATTTTTCTATAAGAGTACTAATAGTTTTATCTTTATTAAATAATATAATACTATTTACATCATAGTTTTCAAATATAGATGAAGTTATTAATTCAATTGTATTATGATCAGTAATATCATCACTAAACACTAATTCTATATTTGATTTATTAATTTTATAATCTAATAAGTTTAATTTATTATCGACATATCCATTTAAATTATTTAATGCGTTTACACTACTCTTTAATTCTTTAATAATTATTTTTATTTTATCATCTTTATCATTAGATATTTTAGTAATTGGAACTAAATGATTATTCTTTGAAAAGAAAATCGTAGTTTTATTAATATATTTCAAATCATTTAAATCATATTCTTTATTAATACCATAATTTCTATTTAAAGGCATATCATCTAATAATTTAGAATTTACACTTATATATATATTATCAAGTCCATTTATTTCAGTTATAGAATATACTAATCCTTCATATATTTTACTAATATTATTTGTATTTAATAATTCACTATTAAAATCTAAATAAACATTATTTTTCTTAACTACAACACTTTGTAAAAAAACATTACTTGGTATTACACCATTAAATTTATCATTTCCATTTTTTAATAATTCTATTATTTTTATAATTTCATTTTCAATATTATCATTATCATAATAAGTATATACTTTAGTAAGATAATTATCATTATCTAATAAATATACTATTTTAGTATTTTTATTTTTTTCTTCTATTATATTATTTGTATGTGTAGGAATTAATATAAAAAGCAAAAGTATTATTAATGACATTGTAGTTACAATTAATCTCTTTACTACAAATCCTTTTAATCTATTCATACTAAATAATATGT
>Ga0247611_10009064_pt1 | contig 12085 bp, 11 predicted proteins | sample 177DNAGHGhighgp2_FD_192422 | JGI IMG/M metagenome (GOLD analysis project Ga0247611, IMG submission 192422) | Sheep rumen microbial communities from Palmerston North, Manawatu-Wanganui, New Zealand - 1770 DNA GHGhigh gp2 | ecosystem: Host-associated > Mammals > Digestive system > Stomach > Rumen... | reverse complement strand
CGCGCTTGTCGTCCGAATACGGTTTTTTGCCGTACGGCTTTTCATACTGCATGCGCGTGCGCACGCCCGTCTCTTTCGAGCCGGGGCGTTTGCCGTAATCGTTTCTTTGATCGCTCATCGATCGGTCTCCTTTCCGGAATCGTCAGATATTTCCAGCGCGGCGCGCATCAGTTCGCCGATGCGTGCGTCCTCGCCGATGAGATACAAATGTCCGAGCAGCGCTTCCAATCCCGTGGCGATGCGGTAATCGCGTACACGCGCGTTTTTCGGCACGGTGCCGCTGTGCGCATTGCGTCCGCGGCGGAATGCCGCCTGTTCCTGCTCGTTGAGAAGCGGTTCGATCCTGCGGTACGCCGCCGCCTGTCCCGCCGCGCAGACGTGCCGCGCCGCGGCGAGATGCAGTTCGTGTACGTGCGCTTCCATCGTTTCCGCGAGGAGCGTACGCACGTACAGATCGTAGATCGTGTCGCCGATATAGGCAAGCGTCAGGGCGGGCAGCGAACGCGGATCGCGCGGCCGTCCGATCCTGAGCGTTGCGGCGATGTCGGAATAAATGCTCATATAGTAATATGATACCCTTTTTTTTCGCCGAGCGCAACAGAAATGTGAAAAAAAGGATCCTTCCGCAAACGCGAAAGGATCCGGTCGCCTTTCATAAACGCCGCGCGTTATACCGTTCCGGTCATAACGACGGTGAGCATGCCGGGCACGACGGTGATCGCGCCGGTCACGGGGTCCTGCGAGAACGATGCGGCGGGGACGGTCAGCGTCGTTTTCGTGCTTCCCGCGGCGGGCAGGGTCAGCCGGTCGTTTTCGAACGTGAAGTCCGTAACCGGCGCGCCGTTGACCGTCACGCTGACGTCCGTAAGCGAAACGGGGAAGTCGTCAACGAGCACCAGATCGGTCGCATCTTCGTTGCCGCGGTTCTCGATCGTGAACGTCACGGTCAGGGTTTCCCCCTCCGAGACGGGGTCCGGCGTCATTTCCTTTGTGATGACGACGTCAGCGTAGTGCGCGACGGGAACGGTTGCGGAAACGGTGATCGGGTCGTTGAGACCGATCGACGCAACGTTCTCGATCTCGCTGCCCGGTGCGAGCGGCGCAAAGCCGTTAACGGTCGCCTTATAGATCAGCAGCGCGTTCGCGTTTGCCGGGATCCCGGGGATCGTGAACGAAAGGCCGGTTTCGGAAACGACCGGCGTCAGTTCCTCGGAAAAAACGCCGTCGAGATACAGCGCGGCAGGACCGGTGTAGGTCAAAGGCGTGACCGGATCGGTCGCGCCCGAAGGGGTGTACGCTCCGAGATTGTCGGCGACGGTGAGGTTCGAAAGCGTCGACTCGCTGTCGTTGTGCAGCGAAAGGATGTAGGTCAGATCGGTGCCGAGCCGGTATGCGGCGTCCAGCACGCGCTTTTCCGCCGTAAGCGGCGCGGTGATCTCCGTCGTTGCAAGATTCGAAAGCACCGACGCTGTCGTCGAGCCGTACGTATACGTCAGGTTTGCCTGATTGGTAATGATAGCCATGTTTTTCTCCTTTCCGGACGGCATATACCGTCCGGTGTATCATATGCATACGGGAAAAAAACGGCTACAAAAAGCGGGCGCTTTCGCGCCCGCCTCCGAGATTGTTACCGATCTTTGAGTTCTTTCTTTTTCATCTGATACAGCTTCTGCAGATAGAATACGCCGTCGGAGAGAAGCCAGATGATCGCGCCGAGCGCGATGCCGGTAAGAAGCTTTGTCAGCACCTCGGTAAAGATCATGCCCGCGGATACGCCGCCGGTGATGAGCGTGACGAGGTACACGATCGAAACGAGCAGATAGAACACCATTACGATCACCGCAAGCGCCTTTGCAATCAGGCAGAACTGTCCCTGATCGAGCGCCCACCTTCGCAGGGCGTCCTTAACGTCGCCGTTCCGGGGTTCGGGTGTTTTTTCCGCTTCCGCTTCGGGATAGAGGGCCGCGCCGCACGCATCGCAGCGGGTCGCGTCGTCGGGAAGGGCTTTGCCGCATTTCGGACAGTACGTCATAACAGGATCCTCCGATCAATACAGATAAAAGTCGCCGACGGATTCGTACGTTTCGGGATGGAACACCGCCACGTCTCTCGCTTCCGTCACCCAGGAATCAAACAGCGCTTCCCACGCGTCCGCACGGCTCGCTTCCGCCGCCGCCGTGTTGACCGCATCGGCGATCGAAGCACGGTCCACGACGCCTTCCGGAACCGGTCCGACCATCTGAATGATGTAATACACGCCGTCGACCGTGACCGGCTTTGAAACCTCGCCGGGCTTCAGTTTCGCCGCTTCCGCGGCAAGATCGCCGTAGCGCGTGTCCGGTCCGCCGACGTAGACCAGCCGCTCGTCCAGACCGGATTCGCCTTCCGCATGGGAGTTGAAGCGGTCCATCGCATCCTCGAACGACGTTCCGCCGTTCAGCGCTTCGACCGCGGCGTCGACGTTGCTCTTTACGCCGGCGTAATACGCTTCTTCGAGCGCACGGTTCTGCTCGAGCAGCGCGGCGTATTCGCTTTGGATCGCCGCCTGCCGCGCTTCGTCCGCGCCGTTCAGCGCCAGCGCGCCGTACTCCGCCTCAAGCTGCTTCATCGACGCGGCGTTGAGATCGATCTGCGCGTCCGGATCGCCGTCCGGCACGAACGTGAGCACGCGGATGCGCGCAAAGCCGGCGGGAACGTACAGAACGGGCGTCGCGCTTTCGCCGGAGGCGAAATCCTCCGCGACGTTGCGGTACTCGGACGGCACTTCGTCAAACCCGGTCCGCTGCTTTTCCAGCGTGTCCGCATACCAGGCGTCGATCGCTTCCGCATCCACCGCAAGGTCCTGTTCCGCCTGCGCCTCGAGCAAGGCGCTGAGACGGTCGGAGCGGTGATCCTTGCGATAGCTTTCCAGCTGCTGCTCGAGATACTCGTCGAACGTAAAGCCTTCGTAGAACGCGCCGTCAAGCTCAGACTGGATCGCATCCAGGACCGCGGACAGTTCTTCCTCGCTGAGTTCCGAAGAGGTTTCGGGGAAGAAGTCGGTGATGCCGTAGTAGTAAGCGAACTGGCAAATCAGCCCTTCGCGCTCTTCTTCGACGTCGGCGCGCGCGGCGGCTTCGATCTCGGCTTCGTCGGCTTCGGTCAGCGTGACACCGAGCTCGTTTGCCTTCCACATCGGCACGTAGTAGCGGAGCACGTAGTCGACAGACATATCGATGCATTGCGAGACCTCGTCCGGACCGACCGAGCCGGAGTAGCTGAACAGACCGATGTACTGGTCGAACACGTTCGCGATCTCGCCGGCCGTGATCTTGAAATCACCGAGTTCGATGGCGACGGCGTCGCTGTCGAATCCGTTCGCGGCGGGCTCGCCCGCGGGCTCGTTCGTCTGCGCGTCGTTTGCGGGAACGGCCGTATCGCTTGCGGTCGGGTTCTCGTTCGGCTCGTCCTTCGCAACAAGGCAGCCCGTCAGCGGCAGCGCCAGAAGCAGCGCGACGGCGAGCGCAAGAATGCGTTTATTTGCTTTCATAGGAATGGAAGTTTCCTTTCGTGGATTTGTTCTTCATTATACCCCGAACGCGGGGTCGACGCAATGCATCAGCCTGTAAATTAATTGTGGAAGTTTTTTGACAAAACCGGCCACTGTCTCCCGTTTGTCCGTCCATTCGATCGCCGCGGGCTCGCTGGCGACGAGCTTCAGGTTCGGTTCCGAAGAGAGGACCGACAGAAGCTGCATCCCGTCCGGCTTTGCGCTTGCGTCGTAAGAAAGCACGGTCTTTCCGTTCCGCACGGTGACGGAGGAGAAGCCTGCGCGGTTCGCGTAGGCGCGGATCAACGCAAGCTGCATCAGCGTCATCACGGGCTCGGGCAGATCGCCGTAGCGGTCGTTGAACTCGTCGAGAAGATCGGTGTACGCGTCGCCGTCGCCGATCTGCGCGATGCGCTTGTACATGGCGAGCCGGTGCAGTTCGGACGGCAAAAACGTCTTCGGCACGTACGCGTCGATCGGCGCGTCGACCGTCGTTTCGATCTCGGGCAGAGGCGTCTCGCCCTTCGCTTCCGCGACGGCGGAGCGCATCAGCTTGCAGTAGAACTCGTAGCCGATGTCCGCGATGTGTCCGTGCTGCTCCGCGCCCAGAAGGCTTCCCGCACCGCGGATCTCAAGATCGCGCATCGCAAGGCGGAACCCCGCGCCGAACTGTGTGAATTCGCGGATCGCAAGGAGCCGTTTCTGCGCCGTTTCGGACACCGCGCGCGCCTGCGGCACGGTCAGATACGCGTACGCCATGCGCGTGGACCGTCCGACCCTGCCGCGCAATTGATAGAGCTGCGCAAGACCGAGCTTGTCCGCGTCGAGCACGACGAGCGTGTTCGCGTTCGGGATGTCCACGCCGCTTTCGACGATCGTGGAGCAAAGCAGGATATCGATCTCTTTGTTCAGAAACGCCATCATCGTTTCTTCGAGCGTTGTCTCCGGCATCTGTCCGTGCGCCATGGCGATGCGCGCCTCGGGCAGCAGCGTCTGGAACCGCTTGAGCTCGGACCCCATCGAAACGACGCGGTTCGAAACGATGAACGCCTGTCCTCCGCGCGAAAGCTCGCGCCGGAGCGCCGCAACGATCAGCGCGTCGTTGTATTCCGTTACGAACGTCTGCACCGGAAACCGGTTCTCCGGCGGCGTTTCGATCGTCGAGATGTCGCGGATGCCCGTCATCGACAGGTTCAGCGTCCGCGGGATCGGCGTCGCGGTCAGCGTCAGCACATCGATCTCGTTTCGAAGCGCCTTGATCTGCTCCTTGTGGTTCACGCCGAAGCGGTGTTCCTCATCGATGATCAAAAGTCCCAGATTCTTGAACTTCACGGACTTCGCCAAAAGCGCGTGCGTTCCGACGACCACGTCGATCTCGCCGCTTTCGAGTCCTTTTTTGATCGCGGCACACTCCTTGGGCGTCTGGAAGCGGGAAAGACACGCCACGCGCACCGGGAAGTCCGCAAACCGCTGCAAAAGCGTATGGTAATGCTGCTGCGCGAGGATCGTCGTCGGCACGAGGAACGCCGTCTGCTTGCTGTCCTGCGCCGCCTTGAACGCCGCGCGCATCGCGACCTCGGTCTTGCCGTAGCCGACGTCGCCGCACAGCAGCCGGTCCATCGGCCGCGGCGATTCCATGTCCGCCTTGACGTCTTTGATCGCCTGCGCCTGATCGGGCGTTTCCTCGTAGGGAAAGGCGTCCTCGAGCCGCTTCTGCCAGGCGGAATCCTTCGAGAACGCGAATCCGCCGTTCGAACTGCGCGCCGCGTACAGCCGCGCAAGGTCGACCGCAAGCTTCTTTGCACCCTGCCGCGCCTTTTCCACGCGCTGCTGCCATTCCGCGCCGCCGAGCTTAGAAAGCTGCGGAGGCACGTCCGCGTCCGCGCCGACGTATTTTTGAATACGGTCGAGCTGATCGGTGGGAATGTACAGCCGGTCGTCGCCGCGGTAGGCGAACAGCAGATAGTCCTTCGTGCTGTTGTCGACGGTCAGCTGCTCCACGCCGAGAAATTTTCCGATGCCGTGCGCCTCGTGCACGACGTAATCGCCGACGGCCAGATCGGTGAATTTCAGCGTGCCGCCGCGTTTCTTCACCTGCGCCGACGGCCGCTTGCCGAAGAGCTCCTGCGCGGTCAGCACGTACAGGTGCGATTCGGGGAACGCAAACCCCTGCGGCAAGGCTTTGGAAATCGCGAGCGCCTCGCCGCGCACCGGCGGCCGGGCGAGTTCTGCGGCATACGCAACGGAAAGGTCGCTGTCGCGCAGCACGTCTTTCAACCGCTCTTCGGCGTCGCCGACGTACAGAAGCACCGACTCGCGCGCCTTCAGCAAGCGTTTCAGTTCGGTCACGAACTGCCCGGAATCGTTCAGAAACGCCGGCGCGGGTTCCACGGTGAACTGTGCGCGCCCGCGGTGGTGAAAATTCGCGTACGGACGGAACAGCGTATAGAACGCCGCACTGTTCTTCGTGTCGAGCAGCCGCATGATCGTGTCGGCGGCAAGCAGGAGTTTTCCCTGCGTCGGATGCCCTTCGCCGCGCTCGAGCGTCGCCGCAACGGTTTCGGCAAAAACGATCTCCGCGGCTTTCGCTTCGTCGGCGATGCGCGCGGGGTCGTTCAACAGCAACGCATGCCGATCGGGAAGATAGTCGAGGATCGTTTCGGTCACGGGATAAAGAAGCGGAACCAGAACGTCTGCGCCGACGCACGGACGTCGCTCCGCCCACGCTTCGCGCTGCGCGTCGAAGCCTGCGGCGTTTTTCAAAAGCCGCATCGCGCGCGCCATCGCCGCTTCGGTCTGCGGCGTTTCAAAGGCGGGCGGCAGAACCACCGATTGCGTCTGCTCGACGCTGCGCTGCGTCAGCGGATCGAACAGGCGCATCTGATCCACGTCGTCGCCGTAAAACTCGATCCGGCACGGGTACGCCGCCTGCGGCGGATACACGTCGAGAATATCGCCGCGCATCGTGCATTGTCCGGGTCCTTCGATCTGCTCCGTACGCTCGTAGCCCGCTTCCAGAAGCCGTTGTAAAAGCACCCTGGGATCGATCGTGTCGCCGACGCGGACCGAAACGATCTGCGACAAAAATGTCTCATGCGGAACGAGCCGCTCCATCAGCGCTTCGGGACACGTGACGATCAGCGACGGAACGGAAAGCGCCAGCCGCGACAAAACGGAAAGCCGCTGTGCGCGGCGCTCAGACGAGACCGCCTCGAGGTGAACAAGCGGCAGATCGCGCGGCAGATACAGCCCCGTATCGGGGCGATATGCCTTTTGCAGCTCGAAAAGCCGCATCGCTTCCGCCGGCGTCGGCACGACCCAAACGACCGTGCGATCCTCCGCGAGCGCGGCGTTCACCGCTGGACGGTGCGATTCGGACAGCCCGAAAACGGCGATCGTTCCGTCGCCTGCTTCGAGGGAGGTATGCAGCTGTCGGTAGCCGGGATCGTTTGCGATCGCGCGCAACAATTCTTTCATATGCCGTAAATGGTGCAAAAACGCACCATATTATTCCTTCTCCGCATGACCGTCGATCGAGACGGAGCGGTTCTTTTCGTGTTTCTTGTTGTACTTCATCTGCGCCTTGTCGATGCTGCCGGAAACGATCAGTTCGGCGGCGTCGGCGGCGTTTTCAAAGACTTCCTCGAGCATCTGCTGCTCCGCTTTCGACGGGCGCTTCAGCACGTAGTCGCGAAGCTGGAGGCTCTCATCCTTGCCGACGCCGATGCGAATGCGCGGAAAGTGTTCGGACCCGACGCACGAAATAATCGAGCGCATGCCGTTGTGGCTGCCCGCGGAGCCGTTCGCGCGGATGCGCATGCTTCCGATCGGCAGATCAATGTCGTCGTACAGCACGATCAGCCGTTCCGGTTCCAGCTTATAGAAGTGCAGAAGACTCTGCACCGCGTCGCCCGAAAGGTTCATGTAGGTCTGCGGCTTCATCAGGATCACGCGCTCGTTTCCGATGCGGCCTTCGCCGTACAGCGCCGAAAAGCCCTTGGTCTTTACGCGCACGCCGAGGCGTTCCGCCAGCGCGTCCAGCGCCTGAAATCCGGCGTTGTGCCGTGTTTTTCTGTAACTCAGCCCGGGATTGCCGAGCCCTGCGATCAGATACATATTCGTTCCTTTCCGAAAAGCATAATTCCCCACGCCCCGAACGGGGGAGGGGTATTAAAAGATCGATTGCGTTCAGTATAGCACGATTTTTCGCGCCGCGCAACGCTTGAAATCAGAGCGTCGGCACGATGATTTCGATCGGCGCGGGATCGGCCTGTGCCGCGGCGAGAAACCCGTCGACCGGGTCGAGCCCAAACCGCAAAACCGGCGTTTTGAAATGCATCGGCACGACGGTTTTCGGCATGACGCGCTTTGCGATCCGCCACGCGGCCGCTCCGTCGACCGTATATACGCCGCCGACCGGAAGCATCAGCACGTCCGCGCCTTTGATCGCTTCGATCGTCGCATCGTCCGGCAGATGTCCGAGATCGCCGCAGTGCACGAACCGCTGTCCGTCCGCCTCGATCGAAAAGATCACGTTCGGTCCGCGCTTCGCGCCCTTTTCTTCGTCGTGAAACGAAGAAAAGCCCGTGATCGAAAATCCAGCGGCGGTATGCGGACCGGCGGTTCGGATCACGACGGGATCGCCGAGCACGCGCTCGATCGCGCAATGATCGTGATGCCCGTGCGAAACGGTGATCGCGTCCGCTTCGAACGGCGCAAATGCGTATCCGCTGCCCTCGTCCACGGGGTCGGTCACAAGACGCTTTCCCGCGTCGTTTTCCAGTACGAACGTCGAATGTCCGAGCCACGTCCAGTTCATATCCGTTTCCTCCGTTCCCATAATAAAAGTTTGCCTACGCGCGCGAGCTGCCGTTCGAGCGCAACGCGTTCCATGCCGTTGTACCGCCGTGCGGCGGAAAGCAGCGTTTCCTGTGCGCGCGGCGCAGAAAACAGCACCGCGTAAACCCCAAACAGCACGAACGGATCGTCCGGAACGGGCGCGTCCGCGTGCCGCGCCATGATCTGAAGCCGCCGCTCGAAGAACGATTCGTCCGGTTCGGGCGCGGGCGGCAGCAGTTCGGCGTACGCGTTCAGAACGTCCGGGGTCAGGAAAAACAAAAGCCATCCGTTTTCGGCGCGGACCGTCCTGAGAAGCGGGCGGTCGAACAGGGTGCAGTCCGAAGCGTGTTCGTTCAGGAGCGCGCAGATCCGCGCCGCGTCGCCGCGCAGAAACGCGCTCGTCGCAAGATGCGCGTGCTTCGACGGTTTCAAAACGGGCCGCACGCCGGTCTGCTGTTCGACGAACGCTTTGAGCGTCGCTTCGATCGCGATTTTCAACGATTTCATATCTGCATCGTATCGAAGTTCGCAAGAAAAGTCAACAGGTATGAAGCGCGGAAAACCGGGAAATACTTTCCGCGAGGTGAATGATGATGAAAAAACGATTTTTTGCCGGTCTGATCCTGCTCCTTCTGGGCGTTCCGTGCCTTCTGAAAGCCGCGCCCGCCGTGGAAACGACGTCGGTTTACGAAGGAATCCTGCGTCTGCACGTGATCGCAAACAGCGATTCGGAAGCGGATCAGAGCGCGAAGCTCGCCGTACGAGACGCGATCCTGCCGCTGTTTTCCGCTGAAACAAGTTATGAGGATGCGCGCTCGTTTCTGCTTTCGCACGGGCGCGAGATCCAGCGCGCGGCGGAGCAGGTGCTTTCGGAGCGCGGCATGGATTACGGCGTCTGCCTGTCGCTCGGCACGGAGACGTTTCCCGACCGCACCTACGACGGCGTGACGTTTCCCGCAGGCGATTACGACGCGCTGTGCGTGCGGCTCGGCGCGGCGCAGGGACACAACTGGTGGTGCGTGCTGTTCCCGCCGCTTTGCATCGTCAGCGAAACCGGCGAGCCGGTTGATCTCGAGGAAGTCGAGCCGGAAAGCTGGTTTTTGAACTGGCTGACGTCGCTGTTTTAAGGAGGACGCATGATTCGATCGTTCGTGAAAAAGGGAAGAGCGGCGATCGTTGTGCTCGCGATCCTGTGCGCGCTGATCCCGATCCTTTCCGCGGAGGCGGCGCTTCGCCGCGGATCGACCGGCGACGACGTGACCGCCGTGCAAAAGCGGCTTAAGCAGTGGGGATATTACGCCGGCTCGGTCGACGGCATTTACGGCTACGCGACCGAAAAGGCCGTGCGCTGGTTCCAGCAGAAAAACGGGCTCACCGTCGACGGCGTGGTCGGTGAAAAGACCGCTGCGGCGATGGGACTGAGGCTTTCCTCCGCGGTTTCCGGCGCGTCGAAGCCCGCGTCGGGCGACACATACCTGCTCGCGCAGTGCATCTACAGCGAAGCGCGCGGCGAGCCGTATAAGGGACAGGTCGCGGTCGGCGCGGTCGTTCTGAACCGCGTGAAAAGCAGTTCGTTTCCGAACTCGATCTCCGGCGTGATCTATCAGAAGGGCGCGTTCTCGGCGGTCGACGACGGGCAGATCAACCTCACGCCGAATGACACCGCGATCAAAGCCGCAAAGGACGCCATGAACGGATGGGATCCGACGGGCGGCTGTCTCTTTTATTACAACCCCGCAAAAACCAGCAACCGCTGGATCCGCAGCCGACCGATCGTGCTGCGCATCGGCAGCCACGTATTCTGCAAATGATTCGATTATCCAAGAAAATCTGGCTGTTTGGCTTTCCCGCGATCCTGTTGATCGGCCTCGCGGTGATGACCGTTACGTTTTTCAAACAGCGTGAAACGATCGCCGAGCAGCAGCGCCTTCTTGCGGCGCAGACCGAAAGCGCGTACCGCGCGCTCTCGAACGATCTGAACGATCTGTCCGTCGCGCTCGGCAAGCTGGATGCGGCGTCGACGCCCGCAAGCCTGTCGAAGCGCTTTGCCGATGTTCGCCGGCTCACCGCCGGGGCGACGCGCGCGCTGTCGCTTTTGCCGGTTTCCTATGCCGACGATTCGGGACTCATGCAGTTTCTGACCCGCACCGGCGACTATGCGGACACGCTGATGGACCGGGTTCTTTCCGGGCAGATGCTCACCGGCGAGCAGATTGAATCGCTGGGCAAACTTCGCACCTGCTGCGCGGACCTGTCCGCGTCGTACGACGGCGGCTGCGTAGACGGGAGCTTTCCCGTCGCAGACGAGGATGGGTTTTACGCCGAAGCCGACGAGGAGAACCTTGCAAACTATCCGACGCTCTTATACGACGGTCCGTTCTCCGAAAGCAGCGAACAGGCGCAGCCTTTGGGCCTTCCGGACGAAACGGTCGACGAAGCGGAGGCGGCGCGGATCGCGGGCGAACTGTTTCCGGAACGCGCGCTCTCGTTCGACGGCAAAACGGAATCGACGATCGTGACCTATGACTTTTCCGCGTCCGACGAGCAAGGCGAACTCTGCGTTTCGATCACCGAGCGCGGGGGGCTGCCGCTCTATTTTATGGGTACGCCGTCGGGCGAAAGCAGCGACCCGCCGAGCGACGAGGAGAGCGAACGGCTGCACCGGTGCGCGAGCGCGTACTTGAATGAGCATGGATTCGGCGAAATGTCGCCTTCGTACGCACAGTATTATGCGGGAACGGTGGTCCTGAACTACGCCGCCGTGCAGGACGGCGTGATCCTTTACGCCGATCTGGTCAAGGTATACGTCGACCGCGAAACGGAACGCGTGATCGGGCTTGACGCGATGAACTATCGCTTCTGCCACCGGCAGAGGGAGATTCCAGAACCGGCGCTTTCGGAAGACGAGGCGAAAAACAGCGTCGCGGACGCGCTGACCGTCGAGCATGTCACGCTTGCGCTGATCCCGAAAAGCAACACGCGCGAGGTGCTTTGCTACGAATGCAAATGCACGGCAAACGGCACGTTTTTCATCGTTTACGTGAACGCGGATACCGGCGCCGAGGAGGAGATCTTCGAGGTCATCAACAGCGACGAAGGCGATCTCGTCGTGTAGCGCGGAACAGAAAAGACGACCCGTGCGGGTCGTCTTTTTTTGTTCTCGATTTTTACAGCAGCGTGCGGCGAAGCTGCTCGCCCGAAAGCGGTGAGAGGTCCGCCGGCGCAACGTCGAATACGGTCAGACAGCCCACCCGTCCGCGTTCCCGCATGCGTCCGACGGCGCGCGCAAACGCCACGAGCACGCTTGCGGTAAATTCCGGATTGGACTCGAGCGAAAGCGCGTATTCGATCCGGTGCGTGTGCTCCGCCGCGAGTCCCGTTTTTCCGGTGCGGATCACAAATCCGCCGTGCGGCAGCGCACTGTGCTTTTCACGCATTTCCTCCGCGGAAATGAACGTGACCGTCGTATCGTAATCGGCAAAATAGTTCGGCATCGTTTTGATCGCCTGCTCGATCGCGGCTTTGTCCGCGTCCGGCGCCGCGACGACGTAGCATTCGCGAAGATGTTTCTCGCGCGCGGAAAGCGTCGGCTGCTTGCCCGTTCGGACGGCTTCGAGCGCTTCTTTGATCGGCACGGTATATTGCCGCGCGTCCAAAACGCCCGGGATGCGACGGATTGCGTCGGAATGCCCCTGGCTCACGCCGCGCCCCCAGAAC
>Ga0247611_10009063_pt1 | contig 12088 bp, 7 predicted proteins | sample 177DNAGHGhighgp2_FD_192422 | JGI IMG/M metagenome (GOLD analysis project Ga0247611, IMG submission 192422) | Sheep rumen microbial communities from Palmerston North, Manawatu-Wanganui, New Zealand - 1770 DNA GHGhigh gp2 | ecosystem: Host-associated > Mammals > Digestive system > Stomach > Rumen ... | reverse complement strand
GTGGGTACCGCCATCAACGATGGGGTTATAACGGTTGTACAACCACAAGGTCAGGTAGATGTTTTCTCCCTTGTACCAGAAAGGCATCTCGCTGTCTTCGGGGGTACCGAAGGGAATATCAACGATAGAGCAGAGATTGTCAATATCGGAGTTAACATCGATGAAGCAAGCATGACCGGGCTTTCCGTTATACCTGTTGTTAACGGTATCGGTGCAGAGTTCACCAACGGGAGGAACGGTACGGTAACCGTCAGTAAGGTCAAGCTTGTCAAGAGTCATCTTGTCAAGAGGAATGTTGCGGCACCAGGCGGTCACAACCTGATAACAATTGTCATTGTCATCACAGGCCTGAAGGAAACCGTCCAAACCGAGACCGATAACCTTAGCATTCTTGGGCAGGGTTGCAGTACCCCTCTCGGTGTCACCACAGGTGAAGTCGCGAGCAGTTACCAAGTACTCGGGCTGGAACTTAGTGGGACGTAATGACTGACCCGTCGTGGGGTTGGTGTAGGTTGTCCAGATTTCCTGAGTGCAATCCTTGTCGATGGGAAGCGCAAACAGCAGGGTGTCGTTTGCCCTCTGCTCAACATTCATGCTGGTAATCTCAATTGCAGCATTGGCAAAGCCGAAGCTACCAAGCAGCACTGCTAAAACTGAAAGTAATGATTTCTTCATAGTGCTTAAAATTATATTAATTGATTATTGGTTCGCAAAAATATATAGATGTTGCAAAATTATAACGAAAAAACCATTCCAACAAATAATATCAGAATTATTTTTCCGACCTTTTGCTTTTAACTGCCAAAACAAGTTGTCCAATCCAGAATACAGGTGAAGTGCACAAGATGATCCACAGCCAGGTCTCGGCATCCAGCGGAGCGCAGTTAAACAGCGGAGAGAAATACTGAACAAGTACAATCTGCCCCACAAATATCACTGCCGCAACGGCCCAGAAGACTTTGCTGTCCTCAATGTTGTTGAAAGCCCATTTTCCGGTGGCAAACGACCTCGCGTTCAGCATATTCCAGAACTGCAAGAAGACAAAGACACTGAAGTAGATGCCCATCTCGTGAAGATTGATGTTGGGATTGACCCCACGGATAAAGATCTTTCCTCCATTGGCCTCTCGCGTGAAATAGTAGAACAGACCTATCATCAATATGGCAAAAATGCTGCCGCTGACGGTAATGAACTTCATCATCGAGGGAGTAATGATGCTGGCGCGAGAGTCCCGAGGGGGCTTGCGCATGAGCACGCTATTGGGCGGCAACGACGCCAGTGCCAGGGCAGCAAAAGTATCCATAATCAGGTTGACCCACAGCATCTGCGTCACCGTCAGAGCGGGCTGCTTGCTGAAGAACGAGCACACGGCAACCACCAGACAGGCACAAACGTTGACAGCCAGCTGGAAAAGGATGAATCGCTGGATGTTGCTGTACAGCGAACGTCCCCATAACACGGCCTTGTTGATGCTGGCAAAAGAATTATCAAGAATGGTGATGTCGCTCGCCTCCTTGGCAACGGCCGTGCCGTCGCCCATCGACAGACCCACCTGAGCGGCATTGAGCGCGGGAGCGTCATTAGTGCCGTCGCCTGTGACCGCAACGACCTCGCCTTGCTGCTGCAGCAGGCGCACCAGCCGTGCCTTATCGTCGGGACGGGCGCGAGCCATGATTTTAATCTGCCTTGCGCGCTTGGCAGCCTCGTTATCGTCCAGGGCAGCGAAATCGGGACCCGAAATGATGCCTTCATCACTGTCTTCATCGGTCCACAGGCCCACTTGACGGCCAATCTCACGTGCCGTAGGTCCAGTGTCGCCAGTGACGATTTTCACTTTCACGCCCGCATTGCGGCAATCCTGGATGGCAGCAGGCACATCGGGGCGCACGGGATCGCTGATGGCAACAACGCCCATGAACGTGAGCAATGGCGGATTGCCATCCTTGAGGTCCTTGAGGATCTGCTCGGGCACATCATTGTCACTCAGTTCGCAATAGGCAAATCCCAGGGTGCGCATTGCCTTGACCTGGTAACCCGTCAGTTCATCGGTTACCTGCTGGAACGACACATCACCCATCGACTTGTCGCACAGACGCATCACAATCTCGGGAGCACCCTTCAACAGCAACAGCCTCTTGCCGTTCTCGGTAGCAATGACCGTTGCCATGAATTTGGTCATTGTGGAAAATGGCAGTTGGGCCAGCGTCTCGTTATTCTCTCGCACGGCCAAGTAGTCGGTGCCGGCATCATGCAGCCACAGCAGCAGGGCGCCCTCGGTGGGGTTGCCCAGTGCCACGACATTACCAGGGTCACTGTCGTCCAGATAGGCCGTACTGTTGCAGGCAATGCTGGCACGAACCAAACTTCCCGCCTCGTCATCGGTCAGGCATCCATCAGAGAGGCCATAGAAATGCGCCTGATAGACCTGCATCTTGTTCTGGGTCAGGGTTCCCGTCTTGTCAGTGCAGATGACCGTGGTTGCTCCCATCGTTTCACAGGCATGCATGCGGCGCACCAGATTGTTGTTCTTGAGCATCTTGCGCATGCTCAGCGCCAGCGACAGGGTTACGCTCATGGGAAGGCCCTCGGGGACCGACACGACAATGAGCGTCACGGCCAGCATGACGGTCTCAATAAAATACTGGGCATCAGCAAAAAAGCCCTCGCTACCGCTCCAGATGAATCCCGCGATGCGGCCCAGCACGAGCAGGCCAGCCATCACATAACTGCCTCGCGCGATTGTGCGGCCCAAGCGGTCAAGTTGTTGGGTAAGAGGGGTTTTGATATCACTCTCAATCTGAGCATCACGGTAAACCTTGCCATACTCGGTCTGGTCACCCACACGGTCGACGCGCATCACGGCATTGCCCTCGATGACGGTGCTGGCCCGCAGCAGGACGTTGGTGGGATAGGTCGCTTCATGTTCCTGGGCTGCAGCCTCCTCGTCATGGGTCTTCCATGCAGACGGTTCTCCCGTGAACGAACTCTCGTCAACCGTGAGTTTAAAACTGTCGATGATGGTACCGTCGGCGGGAATCTTCTCGCCTGTATCGACAATAACGATGTCACCGACCACAATGTCACAACGGGGGACCTGAGTCACATGGCCACCGCGCATTACCTTGACACGGACATGGTCATCGGTCTGATTGAGCAGACGGAATTTCTTGTTGGCATTTACCTCGACGAGGAATCCCACCAGGGTGGCAAGCACAATTGCAACGAAGATGCCCAGCGGCTCAAACAGGATGCTGGCTCCCATGCCGAGCCTGAAGTACTCATACAACGAGAGCCCTACCGACAGGACGAGGGCTACCAGCAGTATCTTGATGAGAGGATCATTGAACTTGAGCAGAAATTGCTTCCACAATGGCTCGCGCTTGGGCGGTGTCAACACATTGGAGCCGTGACGTTGCCGACTCGCAATCACTTGCTCGTCGGTCAATCCGTTATCATGTCTTTTTTTCTTCATTACAAAGTGTCAATTTTCACAATTGATAGCAGGTTATTTGCTGCAATTACCATGCCATAAAAACGAATTTGACTCAATCCCGCGGGATTGAATCAAATTTGTAATAATACTCAGGCTGTAATCTGTCGAGGCAAGGGGCGGCGTGCAAAACGCTTCTTGTTGAAGATTGAATCCCAACGCAGCTTGATGACTCCCCACAAGGCCTCAAAGAAGATGCTGCTGTTCATCTTGCTCGTGCCCAGCACGCGGTTGATGAACACGATAGGCACTTCCTTGATGGTAAAGCCCATGCAGTGAGCAGTGAACTTCATCTCGATCTGGAAGGCATAACCCTTGAATTCAATAGCATTCAAGTCAATGGACTGCAGCACCTCGCGACGATAGCACACAAAGCCTGCCGTCGCGTCACGGACCTTCATGCCGGTAATCAGACGGACATAGGCCGACGCATAGTAGCTCATCAGCATCCTGCCCATGGGCCAATTGACGACATTCACCCCTGAGATGTAACGAGAGCCCACAGCCACATCTGCTCCGCCGGTAGCGCAAGCTGCCTGCAGTTCATGAAGCTTGTCAACGGGATGCGAGAAATCGGCGTCCATCTCAATGATGTACTCATAATGGTGGTCCAGCGCCCAATTGAAACCTGCGATATAGGCAGTTCCCAGGCCCTGTTTGCCAGCACGCTTGAGGATATGGATACGTTCTGGCTGCTCGGCGACCATCTCGTCAACAATGGCGCCTGTGCCGTCGGGCGAATTGTCATCCACGATGAGCACATCAAACTGGTGCTCAGCCACGTTGAGCACTGCATTGATGATATTCCTGATGTTCTCCTTCTCGTTGTAAGTAGGAATGATTACTAAGCTGTCTGACTTCATTGGTGCTAACAATAAATTGATGTCATCTGAATTAAACAACAAAGGTACTATTTTTTTTAATATCAACGCATCAATCGTTGATGATATTGACCCATTTCAGCCATTTTTTTAATCTTTTGCAACGATTAACATACCTTCTATCGTTTTTCAGCAAAAAACATGCCAAAAAAAAGCGGCCCGTCACAGCACCGGCATCATGACCAAACCAGGCTCACCTTGCCCAAGAACAAGACACACTTGTTCTAACGAATTTGAATGATTCTGATAAGCCTGCCGGAGCGCCAGCACGAAAAAGCCATCACCAATAGATGACGACGCGCCCTGTTACGGTTTTTACAGTTTTCATGGCCCAAAATGAAAAAAGTCCACCGTCCACATCACGCCATGAAGAAAAAGTAGTATCTTTGTAGGTTAATACTAAAGATTACATCCTGAACGACTATGCACAATACCAGCAAACAATATGATGAGGTCATCGCCCTGTGCCGCGAGCTCTTTGTCAACAAGATGAAGGATTACGGCCCCTCGTGGCGCATCCTGAGACCTCGCTCCGTGACCGACCAGATTTTCATCAAGGCGAAACGCATCCGCACCCTTGAGCTCAACGGCGAGACCAAAGTGGGCGAAGACATCTGGCCCGAATTCGTGGGCATCATCAATTACGGCATCATCGGCCTCATCCAGCTCAAGCTGGGTTACAGCGACACGGTCGACATCACTGCCGAACAGGCTTTACTGCTGTATGACGAGCTCATCATGGCTACCAAGAACCTGATGATTGCCAAGAACACCGACTACGGAGAGGCTTGGCGAGACATGCGCACATCCAGCTATACCGACCTTATTCTCACCAAGATACAGCGCACCAAAGAGATTGAGAACCATGGTGGCGCGACACTGGTGAGCGAGGGCATTGACGCCAACTACCAGGACATGATCAACTACAGCGTCTTCGCTCTGATCAAGCACAACGAAGAGGTAGCAGCAAAGAATTAATTGACAATTAATGGGCTGTAATCTAGAACAGAAATGACCATCAAGGCTATCATCAATGCCGTCAAGGGCGAGAAATGGTGCGTTGTGCTCACGACACTCATGAGGCTTGTCGTGGGCAGTGTGTTCGTCTTCTCCGGCTTTACCAAGGCGGTTGATCCGTGGGGGACATGCTACAAGATCAGCGACTATTTCACCGCAATGGGCCTGGAGCGCTGGGGCAGCACCGCTCTCTTTGCCGCCGTGTCACTGGCGGCACTGGAGTTCATGCTGGGTATCGCCCTTGTCGTGGGGGCCTACCGCCGCAGCGCACCCTGGTTGGCATTGATTCTCATGCTGGTAATGACACCGGTGACACTGTGGCTGGCCGTTACCGGAGCCGTTCCTGACTGCGGGTGTTTCGGCGATGCATTGCACTTGAGCAACTGGGCCACCTTCGGCAAGAACCTGTTGCTTACCGCAGGCGTCATCTACCTGATCCTGTTCAACACCAGCGTGCGAAGCATCTATGGACCTGCGGTACACTGGATTGTGATGGTGCTCTCGTTTGCCGTGGTGATGGCTGTGGCATACTACGGCTACTTTACACAGCCGCTGATTGACTACCGTCCGTACCCTGTCGGCACCCGTCTGATCTCTGCCGCAGTAGAGGACAATGACGCCCCAGGCGATGACGATGACTTCATCTTCATCTACAGCAAGAACGGGGTCGAGCATCAGTTCACCATCGACAGCCTGCCTGACGAGGAGGACGGATGGACCTACGTGACCCGGTACCATTCCAAACGGCCTCGGGGAAAAGTCATCATGCAGAACGGGCCTAATGACAACAGTATCGCCATCCTCGATGCTGATGGCGACGATGTCACCATCGACGTGCTGGGCGACAGCCACCAGACGCTGCTGTTGCTGTTCCCCGACCTGCCTCAAGTGGGAGTCATCAACTCCTACACGCTCAACGAACTTAACGATGCGGCATTTGCAACGGGGACCGACGTCATCGGTCTCACTCCTGCCACGGCCGAGGAAATCGCCCAGTGGCAAGACATCTCGATGGCAAGCTATCCCATCTACAACATGGATGACAGCGAACTCAAGATGGTGGCGCGCGGCAATCCCGCCGTGGTATACCTCGAGGACGGGGCCATCGTGTGGAAACGCACGCTCTCGTCGCTTGACGGCAAAACGATGCCCGACCACTTCGGGGAATTGTCCGACGACTACGACCCCGATGCCATCATGACAGCACTGATGCTGGCCTTCTTCGCAGGTCTGATGGGCCTGCTGCTGCTCAACCGCAGCCACTTGGTCATCAAGCACCTCTTCTTCAGGAAAAAGAAGGCAAAAAACGACCCACCGACAACATATGACATATAACACCTAAAGACATCAAACTCAAAAAAGACATATGATACTCAAACAAGGACAAATCATCGGCAACAGATGGCATGTGGTCTACCCTATCAAGGAGAATCCGTATGCCGAGAGTTACCGCGTCGAGGACGAGAGCGGCAACCCCTACTTCATGAAAATATACCGTCTCAAGAATACGCCCGAGAAACTGATCCAGCAGAATGCTGTCAACGAGATCATCTGGTCAGTGAACATCAAGCACAAGAACATCATCAGCAGCATCGATAATGGTGCCTATAGTGATGATGAGGGCGAGTGCCGCTATCTGGTAGCCAACTACTTCAGCGGCGAGTTGCTGAGCGAGTTGCTTCAACGCGAGGGGAAACTTGACCCGAAGACCGCTACCAAGATTTTTCTTGAGATACTCCAGGGCCTGCAATACCTGCACAACAAGCCGGGCGGATGCCTCCATAACGACATCAATCCCACCAACGTCATGCTCAGCAGCAAGACTGGCGGCACTGCCGAGCTCATCGACCTGGGGCACGCATCGACATGCTTTATGGGCAATGCCCCGTTTGATACTGCCGACCTGGATCCGCGCTATGCCAGCGGCCAGTCATTCATCGGCAAATATGACGAGCGCAACGACATCTTCGCCGCAACAGGCGTGTTCTACACCATGCTCACCGGTCGCGTTCCCTGGGATGTGGAATTCACTCCCGCAATGACCCGCAAGGAGAAAATCAAACTCGTGCAGAAGGCCCGTAGCGAGCAAGGCGAAATCAACGTTGACGAGATTGAGGACGAAAAACTCAAGAACATCATCAAGCGCGGCCTGGCGCTGGGATACAACGAGCGATACGGACGCGTCGAGGAACTGCTCTCAGACCTCATTGAGGGTGATGACAGCGAGGAGGCGCAGGAAGTGCGCAAGAAACTGACAGCCATGGCCAAGGACGAAGAAGACGATGACAGCTTCTGGGACAACGTGAACCCGTTTGACCTGGGTCCTGGCAGTGACTCATCAGCCGAGGCTAAGCACGCAGCCGAGACCAAGGCCGATATCGACATCAAGCGCGGTGGGGGCAATGGCTTTGCCGACATCGCGGGCATGGACGAGCTCAAGGAAATGCTGCGCAAGCGTGTCATCCTCATCCTCCAGGACAAGGAACTGGCCGAGAAATACAAGCTCACACCGCCCAACGGCATGCTGCTCTATGGCCCCCCGGGATGCGGCAAGAGCTTCTTTGCCGAGAAGTTTGCCGAGGAGACAGGCTTCAACTTCATCCTGGTCAAGGCAAGCGACCTAGGTTCCATCTACATTCACGGCTCTCAGGGCAAAATAGCCGACCTGTTCAAGAAGGCCGAGGAGAACGCGCCCACCGTGCTGTGCTTCGATGAGTTTGACGCCTTTGTTCCGCACCGTGGCGGCGAAAACATGGACAGCAACCAGGCTGGAGAGGTCAACGAGTTCCTCTCGCAACTCAACAATTGCTCCAAACGCGGCATCTTTGTCATCGCCACCAGCAACCGTCCTGACAAGGTTGACCCGGCTGTGCTGCGCACCGGACGCATCGACAAGCAGATTTATGTGCCCATGCCCGACCTTACCGCCCGCAGGCTCATGTTTGAACTCTACCTCAAGGGCCGTCCCTGTGGCGAAATCAATAGCGAGGAACTTGCCAAGAAGGCCGAAGGCTACGTCGCCAGCGACATCGCCTATGTCGTCAACGAGGCAGCAACCATTGCAGCCTTCAACCGCGAGGACATCACCCAGGAGCTGCTCGTCAAGACCATAGAGGGCATCAAGCCGTCGGTCAACAAGGATCTGCTCAAGGAATATGAGGAAATGCGCGACAAGATGGAAGGCATCTCGCGAACCAACAATCTGCCCCGTGTCGGGTTCACTTGATCCCGTGGCATGGAGTATATTTAGTGTATATCTGATTTGAAACAATAACTAAAAACGAGAAGAATATGGACTTAACAAAACTGATGATGGACTATCTTGCCGAGGAAGGTTTCCGTCCCCACGAGACTCCTTTTGGCATTGCATTCAAGAGCGAGGGCATCAATTACCTCTATTTCAAGGATGAAGAAGACGAACAGTACTTCAGGCTCATGATGCCTGCCATCTTCCAGATTACCGAGGACAACGAGGATATGGTTCTCAGAGCCATGAACGAGGTTAACGGCAACATCAAGGTCGTGAAACTCTACACCATGGAACTCGAGGACGAGGAGGGCAAACCCGACACCAGCGTGTGGGTGGCCTTTGAAATCCTGGCCGACACGACGCCCGTGCTCAACGACATCGTGCCGCGCGCCATCACGCTGCTGCAGGGAGGCCGACTCGCCTTCCTTGCCAAGCTTGAAGAAATTGCCGGCAAGTAATCCACACTTTTCAGCGACAAACAGAGGCACCAGCGCAACGGCTTTTAGCGCTGGTGCCTCTGTTTTGTATCGGTGTCAATGATATTAATTGCCGCCAAGGATGATGTCAATGACCGTATTGACATCGGCGATGTTCACTTCACCATCACCGTTCTTGTCATAGTGATAGTTGTAGCTACGCGTCGCCAGTATGGCATGAATGATGGCGTTGACATCGGCAATATTCACCTCGCCGTCGCCGTTCACGTCACCCGGGATAGAATCGTAGTCAACACCCTTGATGGAACCGAACCAGGACCAGATGGGAGCACTCTTGTACTCAGTGATGTACTGGATGGGAACCATCAGGGTCGACTTGCTGTAAATGCTGCGTGTAAAACAGTCTGAGTTGAACATCTCGGGTGGCACAGCCGACTTGCAGGTCACCTTGTTCAATCGCGGATTGTTATAGAAGGCATATTTGCCGAGGGTCTGCACATTGCTGCCCAAGGTTACCTCCACGAGTTTGAGGCACTTCATGAATGCTTCGGTATCGACAATCGTAACAGCATCGGGTATTGTCACACTTGTCAAGGAGGAGCACTCGGCGAACGCACTCTGAGGGATGGCACCCAGGGAGTCCGGCAAAACTAGGCTCTTCAGGCCGGAACAGTTCTTGAAGGCGCCTTCACCGATGGCAGCCACCGAATTGGGCAAACACAAATCCTCCAGACCCGAACAACTGCCGAAAGCTCCTGTCCCGATGCTGGTTACTGACAAGGGAAGACTTAATGACTTCATGCCACTGCAGCCATTGAAGGCATTGTCACCGATTGTCGTGACAGTGGCGGGAATGGATACCCGATCAAGGCTGATACATCCCGAGAAGGCGCCCGTTCCGATGGTGGTGACACCCTCAGGCATCATCACGGCGGTCAGGCCGGTGCAATCGCTCAGGATGTTGCTGTCAATGACAGTAATCGAGTCAGGTATCGTGATACTCTTCAGGCCCGTACAGCTTGAGAATGCAGCATCGTTCAATTGGGTGAGCGAGGATGGCAGCGACACGCTTTCCAGCCCCGTGCAGCCGAAGAATGCCTGCTTGCCGATGGTCTTGAGGGTGCCTGGCAGCGACAAGGACTTCAGTCCTGTGCAATAGGCAAACGCGGCTTCATCCACTCGCGTCCCGCCGTTCTCCAGCGTCAACGATGTCAAGCCCGTGCATTCAATGAACGAGAAGGGCGCCACAGCTTCCACTGTGCCGGGAACCACGAGGTCTGTCACTTCTGCCCCATTCACAAAAAGGTGATGAGCCGAGCAAAGGGGATTGGCATAATGGTCAGCAAAAGAAATCCCGAACCACATGTCCAGGTCGGGCACATCAACGCGGTTCATCTCCATGCAATCCAGGAATGCCAGTTTGCCCACATCGGCAAGCGAGCGGGGCAGACTCACTGACTGCAGAGACATGCAGTTGGAAAACGCCTGGGCACCTATCGACACGACCCCTTCGGGCAACTCCATCCGGCTCAGGTTAATGCAGTTTCTGAAAGCATAGTCACCGATTTGACGGATGGATGCGGGCAGCGTCACTCCTGACAATTCCTGACAATTCCTGAAAGCACTGCGGCCGATACCTACAACCGGCAGCGTCTCGCCATCCCTAGTCACCGTAGCAGGAACAACGACGTTGCCCTGATAGTTGCCGAACTGGCTGTCTTTATAAGTCACAAGAACGCCTGTGGCATCCTCATTATACATATAATATATATCCCCTGCCACGAAGTCAAACCCCTCGTCTGGAGTCATGCCGGATCCCGGATGGATGTTGTGCAGCATCTGCTGGTTGGAGGTGAAGGTGTATCCTCGCACACAGAAGGCGCCCAAGGCAAAGTAGCCGTTACCGGTAGCAGCCCAGCCCCAGTTGATGTGGTACATGCCCTCATGGTAACCGTCCACGACAAACGCATGGCCGCCAGCAAGCGCGTCGGCCGCCGAGTACAATATGGGCATGCCATGAGTCAAATCAGTCAGCATCAGTTCATTCCAGTCTTCAAGCGAGTACTCCGAGCGGTTGAGCATTGACCCGCCATGATAGCCGAAGGAATTCATGCCCTGCAACTGGTTATAGACATAGGAACCGCTGCCCGTGGGGCTGTAGTCCATGCGACACGACTGGCCGCAATAGCGCATGAGCCATGCCACGGCATCCCCTTGCTCAGGGGTATAAGGCGACGTGTAGGAATCCAGCATATTGTCCCAATCAAGCTGCCGTGGCGGCAAGGCGGTAACATTGATGTTATGGGAGCGTGTCCTGTAAGGATTCATCGACGGTGCCATATCAGGATAACGCCAATAATACATTACCTGGGCCATGGCTGTAGCGACACAACCCGTCACGCTGAGTTCGCCCATAAATGTCGGGCAATGGTTGTTGTAGGGGGAGCGCTGGCTCCAGTCACAGGTGAGCATCGGGGCCACCGTCACCTCGTCTGATGAAACCCGCCGCTGCTCGACAACGGCGTCGGAATGGGCAAGCAGATATTCCATCTGCTCCTTGTACTGGTCCAACAAGGCCTGCAGCCCGCAAGGGATATCGGCCATGTCGATAGGACCCTCACCATAGCCCAGAATCAGTTCGGCACGGTCGTCACCCGACACGATGGCAAACGCGCTGCCATCGCTGGCATTGAACACATAGTAGTCGGCAGCCTTGGGTAACACGGTCGACGGCTCGGTATAGGACAGTTGCATTTCCATATTGCTGCCCATGAGGCGTCCTGCCGCCTGAGACTTCACAAAACGCGTCGCAGCCTTCTGTGCCTCGGCCGCGTCGATTCCGGCAGCGGCCAGCGGCAGCGATACCAGCAGGCAGACAAGCAGAAAGGCTGCTCTAACAGATTCTTTATTCACACTCATAGCTATTACTTGAAAAATTGATATCATTAATTGTTCAAAATGCGGGTAATGACGGCGTTCACATCTGCAATGTTCACCTCTCCGTCGCCATTCA
>Ga0247611_10009062_pt1 | contig 12088 bp, 8 predicted proteins | sample 177DNAGHGhighgp2_FD_192422 | JGI IMG/M metagenome (GOLD analysis project Ga0247611, IMG submission 192422) | Sheep rumen microbial communities from Palmerston North, Manawatu-Wanganui, New Zealand - 1770 DNA GHGhigh gp2 | ecosystem: Host-associated > Mammals > Digestive system > Stomach > Rumen ... | reverse complement strand
TCAGCAAACTCAAAAACATCATCCTTTTCTACATAGAGAAGTATCATGGTGTATTCTTCACGATGATGAACAAACTGCTGTTCTACACAGATTTCTATAGTTATAAGATAACCAGCAAAGGAATGAGCGGTTTGGCTTATAAAGCCATTCAGCGAGGTCCCGTGCCCATTCGTTGGGACAGAATCTATAGTTTTTACGATGACATCCAACAAGAGATTGTGCATTTTGAATCTGGAGTCGAAGGTACTAAACTTACCTCCACACTTTCTCCAGACCTTTCAGAATTCTCAGACGAAGAACTCGAAATCCTTGAATCCATCTATCAGCGTTTCAAGACAGAGAACGCCACAAAGCTCTCAGACATCAGTCACAACGAAGATGCATGGCAAAAGTATGTTGACAGCGGACAGATGATTAATTTTGATATGGCATTCACATTAAAAGCGATATAATATGAACTTGGAAAAGATTACAATCAAGAACTTTCGTTCTATTAAAGAACAAGTCATTAAAATAGAACATAATTGTATTATTCTTGTTGGCAAAAACGAGGCGGGGAAAAGCAATATCCTAAAAGCTATTGCTGCTGTCTTTGGTGAATATAAAATATCTGATAATGATAAGAGGAAGAGAATCAAGAATGAAACCATTGAAGACTACCTTATTGATGTTGACATCCAGTTGTCAGACAATGACATTAATGAAATAGCAAAAAGATTCATTGAAAAATATCCTCTTTTCATGCTCTCTGGGAAAAGCACAATCGAAGATTTGATTAGAGATTTATTTGGCACTATTATACTTACAATAAGTATTGAAAAAAATGCAAAACCCAAATTGGAATTTTACGATTACAGCAGTCATTCTTATAAATCTGAAACTGGCGAAGATATTGAAATTGCCATACTAAATCTATGGACAATCGTTGAAAACTATTACAATGAAAATAGCTACAAATGTCACTATTGGCATTATAAAGATGATTATCTTCTACCATCAAAAGTCGCTATACCAACATTTACAGCAAATCCAAATTCCTGTAAAGGATTGAAAAATCTTTTCACTCTATGCAATCGCGGAAATATTAACAAAGAATTCAAAGACGCAATTTCACAAGATGGAGATTACATAAATCTACTTGAGCAGGTTTCACAAGAAACGACAGCGATATTCCGGGAGATTTGGAAAGATTTTGCGGAAACATCTATAGAGCTAAAACCCAACGGCAATGAAATACTTATAAAAGTTAAGAATGAGGCAAACTATTCTATGGAAGACAGAAGTGAAGGTTTCAAAAAATTTGTAAGTATATTGCTAATGCTTTCTGCTCCCTCAAGAAAAAATGAAATCAATGATAAGGACATCATTATTATTGATGAGCCCGACAATAGTCTTTATCCATCCAGTGCTCGATTCTTACGAGATGAATTACTTAAAATTGCAGAGAAATCGTTTATTATTTATTCCACTCATTCTCAATATATGATTGATACAAATTGTATAGATCGTCACTATATTGTCGAAAAGAATTTAGACATTACAAGCGTACATCAATCACCAGATGCAGAATATTGTGATGATAGTGTTCTTTTGAATGCCATAGGAGTAAATATCTTTGAATGTTTGAAACCTAAAAATCTGATTTTTGAAGGTTGGTTAGACAAGAAACTATTTGATATCTATTTAACTTCATTAAATCCTAGTTTACAAAAAATATTCTCAGGCATCGGAAAAGTTTATTTACATGGAATCTCAGGTGTCTATACTCTTGTACAAATACTCATTTTGGCTGACAAAAGCTTTGTTGTTATTTCCGACTCAGATAAACCATCACTTGACAAACGTAAGGATTTCTTTGAAAAGTATCCAGAATTTCAAAACTCATGGTACGATTATGCAAATATAATCAGCGGAATATCTACGGTAGAAGATTTCTTAAAGTCTGAATACGTTGAAAAGTCTGTCAAAAAAAGTCATCCGGGTTTTATTTTTGATAAAAAAAAGACAACTATTCAAAACATAGAGGCTTTAGTTTCTGGAAATAAAGAAATGAAACAGCAACTAAAAAAAGAATTGATTTGTAATGCCACAGTTAAAGATATTAAGCCAGATTATAAAACATTTATCCAAGTAATTGCAAAAAATGTTAAATAAATTAGCAAATAACAAAAAATCTATATATTTGCATCCTAAAATAGCCTTACGGTCACTTTGACTTGTGTGTCGAATCTTTTGACTGGATGCCCTTTGTTTGATTGGGATATCACTCCTATTCAATTTGTTTCGGTGAATATAACTTTGTTTAATTTCATTAAAAACTTAAAGGGTATGAAAGAAAATAGAAATAAAATCATCATGTGGTGGACTTGTGCTAACCTGGGCAGGTAGTTCAGACAGATGAGACACAACGGGAGAAGATAACTACTATAGGGAGTGTTAGCACACTAAAAGCGGGGTCGAACCCGGCCTGTCCACTTTCTTAGGGGGGCAAAAGTTTCCTCATTTTATTGTCAAGACAAAGAAGGACTACCAACTTTTCAGGGTAGTCTTTTTTGCTATTCTTCCACTTCAAACTCCAAACCTAATTGAGAGGCTGATTCCTTCACGCTCTTGATGATAGGTGAATTGTCGGTAAGAGGATTGGCAGAACTATTGCTTGCTGTAAACTTCACCTCAATCTTCAAATGGTTATTCTTCAGTTTATTCACAAAACTGGAGAAAAGTTGACCATAGTTCTCAGCGGAAGATCTATAGTAAACGTTTACGCAGAGCATTCTAACTGTCAACCTCCGGCTTTGGCTTAATTCTTTTTGTCTATCCCAATTTTTTTGTACCTTAGCACCCGAAGCATCAAGAGCAGTCATCTTAGGATGGACTCGCCAACCGAGCGAGCAGCGAGAGCAGAGCCAAACCTGTTTGGGTTTTGCAGAGTCGCGAGAGAGGAAGAGCGTTAGCTCAACCGAGCGAGCAGCGAGAGCAGAGCCAAACCTGTTTGGGTTTTGCAGAGTCGCGAGAGAGGAAGAGCGTTAGCTCAACCGAGCGAGCAGCGAGAGCAGAGCCAAACCTGTTTGAGTTTTGCAGAGTCGCGAGAGAGGAAGAGCGTTAGCTCAACCGAGCATTTGGAGCCACGGTGGTCAGTACGATGCGGAAGTTATGACGAGCTGAACGCAGTATCAAACTCGTTTGAATAATGCTGAGGCGAGGATTTAACTCGAAAGTCAAGTAACATTTATAAACTTCAAAACATTCCAAATTATGCAACAGCACATTTATTACATTCGTTATGCCCTGCAGTTTGCAGACATGCAGATTCCAGAGTTAGTCAACACGTTCAATCAGCAGGTTCAAAGCCGTGCGTGGTCATCCATGCGTTCCTATCACGATAAGGCACTATTGGATGAGTTCCAGCGTCGAGACATCGACACCTCTGCCGTCAGTGATGGTAAAACCATCTCCTTTGCCCATCCCATCCGATACGATTTACCCGACAACAGCTTAGTCACGGTAGTCTGATTTCAAGAAGCTCCACACCAGCCGTCTGCTCTTGGCAAGAGTGAAGTTCGCAATTCTTCTCCTAACGAATAAAATGCGAATACAATATTACAATATAGATTGACTGAGTTTTTTTAACTTTTTAGTCCTCGTTCAAAGCAATCGATATATTGCATAGGAATTGTCCTGCGAATAGACTCGACATTTTGATACTTACCTTGTACGAAGCCATGATATTTTGAAAGATGCTCAACGAAATCATTGCAGTTAACTCTTTTGTATATTGAGCCGTTCCCTGCCGTAAAACGTAGGCATCCTGCGGACGGAAGTCTTCTTGTATGAAAACAGATTCTACCTTCACTACCCCAAGCTCCTTGATCTTCATTGTTTTCCCATGTGATACTTGTTGAACCATCTGACTTTGCCAAATAGCCAAGCAACTCGTAATAATCCTCAGGACATGAGAAACTAACCTGTCCGTTTCTTCCAAAATGTGATTTGTACATAACTATGATTCGTTTTGGTTATCCAACTTGATTGTAATAGTCATGAATATACCGTCGTATAGTATTGAAAGAGTCACTTTCATGAAGAGCATTACAGGAAGTTCCCGTATTCACAACATGCAAAAATGATTTCTTCGAGTAGAAAGTTTCGCCATGTGTGTTTATGTAATCTTCAACCGTACGCGATTTGGCCATAAGACACACCAATTGATACTCCTTGTCAATCAGATGAAAGTTGCTTCTAGGGTGAGCCTTTTGTCTATGTTGGCTACTCGTTAATAGAATAAGATTTTCAAAGTAGGATGCCAGTTCTGGAAATTCTGACTTGGGGAAAATGTGATGAACTTCGGTTGCTACACCATTGGCCAAATCGTCATGAACCTCACTAATGGTTCCTTGTTTCTCTCGTACCTTCCTAATTGCTTTGTTGACCTGATAATCAACGTAGAAATCCTGATTCATTTGCTCAATTTCTACCGCTACTGCTTGTTGCCTTGTTAGAGCTTTTTGTTTCTTATCTTTATCTCTCCAGTTCACCCTATTATACATGAGATCATACCAGTCAAGTAATTTACCATTGCTACCTGGCAACATATTGCTGTAAGCAAACAAGTTAAATACTTTATGGAATATCCTATCAACGTCCGTTTTTGAGTGAGATGGGGTGTTTGCAGAAATAAACCTGTGGTATTTAGCATAGATTTCTGCTTTAGCGGATTTAGGATCTGATATACAATTCATTTTATACTCATCAAAGATTCTCATTAGACCGCTATCAGAAAGAACTTTTCCAAAGAACTTTAACATAAAATTGTATGCATTTCGCTCTTTAACGGAAATGTATTCAAGCATTTCAATGTCTGCAACAGAGAAGAACAATGTTCTATCATCTTTATTAACCGTCAACACATGAGCATAAGCCAATAATTTCAATGGTTGACAAAGGACTTTGTTGTACTCATTCCTTGCACTTGGGTCTGCAGGAGAAGGCTTTCCAAAAATGACGCGACAGTTATCTATAAAAAATCGTTCATCCCACAGGTCGTTTATCGTGAACGTTTTAGTAGCACAGGAAGTATTGAGAATACAATCCGCAATAAAACAGACAATGTCTGGAGTACATTTTTGGTCAACATACCTCGCGTCATGAGTCTGTCGGATATCAAAGTCGTTGTATTGATTGAGATAGTCATCAATATTCGTCATAGTTATTCAGTTTTTAGTTTGCCAAAGAAAAAAACGGAGTTGTTATCAATGTTGAGAGAGCGAGTACCGCGATTGCGAGCGATACTATAGAACTTACTGAATTCCTCTGTTGCATAATAAGCCAAATCCTCTTCTGTGATTGTCGTGTCATCTATTGTTGTGAGTATAGCGACCGAACCATCTGCTATACAATTCTGAGGCATAAAACAAGCACGAGGATGGTATGAAAGATTAGGAACTAAGACACACTCTGTATGATTGAGATATTTCCCAACTTCCAAGCCGCTGATGTTATCTATATAGGTGTCGTAACCTTCAATGTTGATAATCTCGTTGCTTCCAATGTTCCTAGACTTTAGCACACGGATGGCTCCTTGTTGCTGAGTGTTGGATTTAGTGAGTACACGGTCTCTGAAAGTCTTGAAAATACCAAACTCCATCTTATCAGCCGCTTCGTCAAAATCCTGATTGCGATAGATTAGCCAATAAGGGAATTGTGGGTCTGTTATATAGGATTGGGGCTTCATCTCAACAGAGTTGGTGATGTAAGATTCCACTTTCGTCAATTCTTTCTTCACTTTCTTGTTGATGGTAAAAGCAATAGTTTCAATCTTGACGCCCTTGAATCCTTTCTCTCCGAAATCAACTATGTTTGTTATTGGGAATTCATTCATCAACTGACGTGTTCTATCAAATTCAGGGGCATTAATCAGACTTTTGGGCACGATAAGTGATACGACATCTCCCAATTCTATTGACTTTTCGATAAAGAATGAGAAGATATTGTTAGTGTCTGTGTTGACTACCGATTGCTTATAGGCTTTCAACAATGCCTTGTCTTTCACTTTCATATAAGGTGGGTTGCCAACCACGATATCGTATCGCTTGGGGAACAACTCAAGCAATGTATCCTTATTGATAAAGTTCAGTCTTACATTCTCAGGAAGAGGTATTGACTGGAGGATTTGCTTCAACAAAGCAATACTGTCGGGATTGATGTCAATGACATCTATATGAAGCTCTGCCACATTTGCATACTTCATAAAAAGGGATGGCAGAAAATTGCCTACACCTATAGCAGGCTCTAAAATATGAAGTATCTTGGAGTCTGGATAATCCGGCAGGTTCTTGACAACTGAGTAACAAATATCCTGTCGTGTGTAGTAGGCTGCTGTTTCCGACCTTGCTCCATTAGCATATTCTGCAATCTTTGCCAGACGCACAAAGCCAAGTTTCTTGTGCTTCTTTACGTATTTCTGCAGATTGTCTGTATCCGTGAGCCCATTCTTTTCTATTATACTCAGTACGTCTTGTTCTGTTAATTCCGACTCAGCTACTTTACCCTTAATCTTTTGGGCTATCTGCTGAAATATGATGGTGGGAACGGCTTCACCCAAGCTCTGCCTGATATTCGGATCTTCTTTCTTCAGATATTTCTGTTTCTCCTCCAATGGCAAAGCATTCAATTGTGCATAGGGAATTGCACTCCATTCAAATGATTGGGGTACTGACATCATCAACATCACTTCTCTGATGGAGAACACGCGATTGTCAGTAGGATGAACCGTATTCTGACTTGCCATGATGTCGTTTCGAGTGTGAACACAGGGAGGTACTTTGTCCCAATACTGGCGAGTGTACTTATCACCATTCTTTCGCTGATTGTAGATTATTTCCCCATCTTTTTCATGGTGAGGTATTCTACTCTCGTCTTCATTATCAAAAGCCGACTGTCCTTCAGTGATGTTTTCAATCCAGCTAACCATGTGTGGCGCATACGGTCGGAATGTGTGATAGATGTCCTGGTCCCATATTTCACCCATATAATGAAGGTGTGGCAGATGGCCTATCGTCTGTCGTAACGTCTGTTCTTCTTGTCTGTCAGGGAATAGTTCGAGAGGTGTAATCTCTTTCTGGTCTTTTCTCACTCCTATGACCAGAGTTCTTGTCCTGCTGCTGGGATTGCCATAGTCCTTAAAGTTGATAACTTTGGCTGCTATGTTATAATCGCCAGCAAGGTCTAAGTCGATAGTCTCTTTGATAAGTTTGTCATGACCATCGATATCTGTACAAATAGACCTCAAGAAAGCAGGAACATTCTCAAAGACGAAGAATCGTGGCTTGATCTGCTGAATTAGCTTGATTGACTCAACCACCAAAGAATTACGTTTGAGTTCATTGCCTTTCTTGTGGTTGGCAACAGACATACCTTGACAGGGAGGCGTTGCAATAACGACATCCAAGTCTGACATTCCTCGCTTGTTCCGCCACATTTGTATCTCGTGGAAAACTTTATCCTTAGTTTCCTGTAGAGTCATGTCGCCACAGATGTAACCACTTTCATAAAGGCATTTGTGATTGTATTTCTGAACATTCAGTCGCCGTTCGATGAGTTCTACTGTAGCAACACAATTGAAGTCCTCTTGCTTGAATCCATAGCATCCGATGCCGGCACAACTGAACAGACTGATATAGGTAAGTCGCTGTGGTAGTTGAATCCGTGATGATTTCAGAGTTTTGACAATTTGCTCTAACGTCGTATCTGTATATGTTTCCCAAATTTGAAGTCGCTGTTTCTTATAATCAGCAAACAAGTGCTTAACAAACTGCAGTTCAAAAACGAGGCGCAAATCATTCGGGTCATTATCCAATTCACCTTCTCTACGAGAACCAACCCGGGCAATCTTTATAAGATACAGGTCTCTTATCCCATAGTAATCCAGATCGCATTGTTTTCCTATATAGGGAATGAAGTAGTATAGCTTGTTGAGTGCAACAGTAGATGGGAAGCGTTTACCAGTATAATATATTTTGGCAGTTCCGTCTAAGAAATGTTCCACATTGTCTTTTTTGACATTGCAGATAAGGACATTCTTAGACAAATCCAAAGAATCCAAGTCTATTTCCTGACTTTGATTCCTTACAATCTCCTTTGGATATTCAATTTGTATCTGGAACAAGTCCAGTTGCTGAGGGCGACTCTTTATTGCTTGTTGTCTTGGCATAATGCAATTTTGCCTTATGCACCCTCAGTCAGGCTTGTTAATATCATGTACACCTACATACAAAAAACGTGGGTGCTTACTACTGCCTGTTCGTTGTTCACGGCCTTCCACAGCCTTGGTAATTAAACAGACAGAGAAACACCCACGCAGGAGTATATAGTACACCCGTAAAGTGTGCTTTTGAGGGCACCAAGTACCCTCGCAGCACACTACGGAGTAGTATATGATACACTCCGTGGTGTCACCCCAGCTTTTGTTTTTGAATTACCGTTCGATTGTGGAAGTTTTGAACAACCAAAAACAAAGCGTCAGTAACGCCTTCCAATATGTAGTGCTCTGCCCACCGGCTCCGTCACCCTCAGATGACATCCCAGCCGCAAGGGGCAGATGCAGGTGCAAAAGTACGAATAAAATTCCTTATTTATATATAATAAGGTGTGATTTAAAATAAATTTAACCGTCTAAAGTGCCTTTTGACCTAAAAACGGCACTTTTTGCTATTAACCAGAATCGGTGTTCTTTCATTTGTCATCGTGCTCCTTGATTCGTTCAAGAAGTCGTTGGCGCTCTGTAATCCATTCATGGTAATTCTGTAGATCTATTTCTATGCAATAAATAGGCCATCCAAAGTAACCTCACTATGAACCAGACTTGAATGCTTGCCATTAGCCACACCAAAGGTCGTAACGAAAGTATGTACTAATGTCATCTTGTTTATAAATAACCATCTTTTATAACTGAGTGCAAAGATGCAACTTTTTCTAAAAATGGCACGAAATCCAACTTTTTTGCTTTATTTCTACCAAGAAAAAGTTGGTTTTCGTGTATATTTTCATTCTCAAACCGGTTGAAAATTGAAATCACCTTAACGATTTTCTACTTGTCAATCTTCTTTTTCTTGGCTTTCTTAGCAGCGAGAATCTTATCACCGACCATCTGAGCCTGTTCGGAAAGGCTAACACGTATGTAATTCTCGAACACTTTTTCTGATTGATGGCCTGTTATGCTACGCAGTTCCAGGTCTGAGAGCACACCTAACATACTTCTCTTGTAGTGACGGAACGCTCTCTGCCAAAATGGTTGCCACCAACAGCACAGGCTTCGCCACAATGACCTCACTCATTTCTCTTTTTTACCAACTGCAACCTATGGACATTTTACAAATTGCAATTACCCTTGGGAAAAAATTATAAATTTATAGATGCAATTATGAATAATCTTATAGAAATTGTTTCTCAGTATTGCCTTTATTTGTGGAAGTCATTGACTTTTGTCCCAACTCGCAAGGGAAGTTATCAGGCATAAAGCCTATATCCTCAACAGTTACCTTTACCTCCTTCAGATTTGCTACAAATTCATCTCATAAGAGTGTTCCTATTGTCATTATGTGTTATCCTATAATCTTTATTAATTACGAAATTTTTGCAATATTTCCCACATTTTGCGGGCACTTACTTAATACCTATTTCCATTTCTCAATTCTCGCCTCTATCTCTACTTTCGGCAGCCGGGTGTTTATCTTGAACAATGCCGACAGTCGCTTTGCCGCCTCTACATGGGACAGCAGGCCATGCTCCACCAACTGGTCAAAGACATAGAGAATGCCAGAGACCTTAATGCCCCGCTGCTCTGCACGATTGCGGAGTTGGCGGTCGCCAGTCAGAATCCTGCAATCCGGCAGGGATTTGGCATAGTAGATGACGGTGGAGTCTGTCAAGGTCAGGTTACCGCCACATGCCACGTTGAACATGAAGAGGTCATTGAGGTCCTGTGCGGAATACTCCTTTACCAGCAGCTGTCCCTTGCCTATCAATGCCTGTATCGCTTTCTGCTCGTCGGGACGGGTAATCTCATTGACAACGAGGTCTATGGTGTGAACCGTTACGGGCAGTTGAAAGAATGTTTCAAGCAGCCCTACGTCATACAGGTCCAAGAACACATTCGTGTCATTGATGATTATCTCCATCTGCTATACCAGTTCTAATTGTTCACGGACTACGTTGACAGACTCATTAAGCAATACCGATGCCTTCGAAAAGGTTATCAACTCTGAGGCCAATGCCCGATAGACAAGACTGGCAAAGCGGGTGGACTTCTCTTCGTGATAGGTGCTCTTCTCCACTTGCTCCTTGAAAGCCGGGTTCTGGTTCTTGGTGATGCAGTAGTATTTGTAGCGCGAATCGCTGATGATGTCCAGCCAGTTGGCCTTGAACATCTGAGCATCTACGGATATGCCAAAGTTCGACTGGATGGCGCGAAGCTCGTTCAGGGAAATGTCATGACGGGACTTGCCTAACAGTTTCTTGAAAACTTCTTGGGAAATCAGCATTTCGTTGGCAAACAGATTGCAGAAACGCTCAATGTCTTTCTGGGGCAGAGATTCGTCAAAGCGCAGCAGCAAGTGTCCTAACTCATGCATGGCGGTGAAACGCATACGCTCTGGCAGGAAAGTCTTGTTGAGAACTATGATGGGTTTACTTTCGCCGACAAAACCGCTCAGACCGTCGAAAGTGTCAGGGGCATCCATCTCGATAACCTTAATGCAATGCTCCTCCAGCATCTCTATCATATAAGGTATTCCGTCCAGTCCTAATTTCCACTGGCTCTTAACCTCTTCCGCTATGCGGTACACATCGGAGGGGGCTATAACGGAATTCTCCTTGACGGGATTGACAAAGTCTGAGGCAATGCCCAGGATTTCCTCAATCTCTATATATCGCTCTATCTTGTCGCGGATTCTCTCCTTGATGGAGTTCTCCTCCTTGACTCCCATCTTCGATTTCTTGCGAAACTCTATCCTGTCTAAAGACACAGTGAAAGGACGTAACAGGTAATCGGGCTTGACACTGAGAGCATTAGCCAGGGCAATAAGATTGGTGGAGTTTGGCAACATCTTGCCAGACTCGTACTTCGATATGGTTTGCTTGGAAACCACATTATTCATCTTAACGCAAAGGTCATCCATCGACATTCCGTTGATAACCCGTGCGGTCTTCAGTCTTGCTCCAAAAATCTCTTTCAATTCCATACTTCTCGTTATTTGGTGACAAAATTACGAATTATTTTCTAAATCGTCAACCAAAACATAAATTTTTTCCTTTTGGGTAGTGGATATTCTCCTTTTGGGTAGTAGATTGGAGGTGAATGATTTCTTCATCGCTGTTCAAACATACATCTGCATTCCGTTGCGTCATATTTTGTGTTCAGATTTTACCCCTGTGGACAAATGGTGTACAATGACTCCCTTCCAAGTTTCATATCAACAACATTATTTGGTTATCGTGTGATACTTTATTTAACCCAAATCCTAATGACCGATTTGAATTAAAAAAAGGTGATGAAACCCTCGCGCGCGCGTGCGCGCACTCAGAAATTTTTATTTTTAATTTTTTCCTCATTTCCTCATTTTGTGAGCTGAAAAGCCGATCAATAAAGGCTTTGTGAGGTGTGAGGAAATCATGAGGAAATGAGTTAATATTTCTTAAAACGCAGTTTTCCCTTCAAAAAAGGAAGAAAAAATGGAAAAAAATGAGGCGAAAAAGGAAGTAAATACTCCCAAGCCAAAGTCATTAGGCATTAAACATTATGAATGATGAATGAACACTATGAATTAAGCATTAAACGGAGTTTGCCTGTCCGAAGGGTGGGCGGACAACTTGTCCGAAGGGGGTCCGGACACTTTGTCCCGATGGCCCGGACACTCCGTCCGGACGCCCCGGACAACTTGTCCGGGTGACCCGTTCAACCTGTCCGGTGTAGTTTAACGATTTTAGTTGACTACTTAGAGTCTTACTCATGGTAAGGGTTGACCCTGGTTAAACTTAATTTTACTTCACGTTGACTCGACTTTACGTTAGTCATAAATAGGGTTTACATTAA
>Ga0247611_10009061_pt1 | contig 12090 bp, 8 predicted proteins | sample 177DNAGHGhighgp2_FD_192422 | JGI IMG/M metagenome (GOLD analysis project Ga0247611, IMG submission 192422) | Sheep rumen microbial communities from Palmerston North, Manawatu-Wanganui, New Zealand - 1770 DNA GHGhigh gp2 | ecosystem: Host-associated > Mammals > Digestive system > Stomach > Rumen ... | reverse complement strand
CCGGGCCGGGTTGCCAGTGACCCACCACTCTTCATGCCAGAGAGTTCCGGTGCCAGCATGACGGTACAACTATAGTAGTTGGGCATGCTGAGCGTGAGAATGGCTGCAACGATGAAGGTGACAGGCAGCACCTTATAATACAGACGCTTGTATTTCTTGACGTCGGCCCAGAGTTTCGTAAAACTCGGGCGCTCCGTCTTCTTCGTGGGGTTATTCTGAATCTGTTCCATATCAGTCCTTATTTTCTGATGAGGTTTGCTATAGAGGCAGCCATGGTACCCAGTGAAGCCGCTGTCGTGGCCACACTCAGCCATTGCTGGAGCGAACTGGCATCGCGTGGAGCCTTGGTGGGAACGACAATCTCACAGCCCGGTTCCACCTTGCCCTTCTTGGCAACGGCAATCGTACCGTTCTGGTAGACGATAAAGGCATGACTCTTCTTGGATTGCTCGGCAAAGCCGCCCGCCTGACGGATATAATACTTATATCCCTCGCCTTCTTCATAAGCCACGGTGTTAGGAGCGTTCACGCTGCCACTGATGCGTACCGTATGGTTGAAGCGCGGTACAATCAGACGGTCGCCGTCCATCAGTTCGATATCCTGTGTAGAGCCAGGGTTGGCCAGTGCCTCATCCAGATGGATACCGACACTGTAAGTCTTCTCCAGAGCCAGTTGGTCCAGGTTGATGGAGTCCTTGCCGGTAGCACTCTGACGAGCCAGTCTGATGACAGCCTGCATACGTGCTCTCTCGTCCTCGCTCATGACCCTGACCAGACGTGCGCCACGGACATAACTGCCCGGGATGACACCACCGGCAGCCTTGATGACATCGGAGAGTCGCTGGTTCTTCTGTTCCATCGTATAGCGGCCCTGGAAGGCCACCTCACCCTCGACAAACACGCGGATGGGATCCTGGAAGACAGGACTCTTTCTGACCTGTATGATATCGTAGGGCTCCAAGATGAAACCCTTGTCTCCGTCGGTCGCAAAATTTTTCTTCAAGGGGATGCTGTAGGTCTTGGCCAACTCCATGTCAGCGTCAGTGGCTTCAGGATTGATGATCTTACGGGAGATATCGACCTTGATGGTAGAGGCCGCATCTGTCAGGCCACCAGCCTGAAGAATCAGGTCCTCGATGGTCATGCCCTCTGCATATTCGTAGGTTCCGGGGAAGATCACCTCACCATCGACGGTCAACGTACGGAGGTTCTGGTGTTCAGCCTGTGTGGGGATGAAGAGGATATCCTCATTCTCCAGCGGTACATCAGCCGCAGAGCCATTGATGATTCCATCCAGGTCGACAGAGAGGACCTCCTGCGTACGGTTGGGTTTCATACGGCGTATGACCGCCCTGGACGTCATGGCTTCTTCGGTCAAGCCGTCAGCACTCTCAATCAGCGAACGGACACTGTTCACCTTCTCACCCAGTCTGTACATACCCGGACGGAAGATGGCACCCTTGACCTCGACCATGTTCTCGAAGCGGTCGATGATAGAGTCGACAATGACAGAGTCGCCATCGGCCATCTTGAAATCAGCCAACTCAAACTCCTCCACGTTGTGGACACTCTTCATGCGTCCGCTCTTGCGGAGGACCCGCAAGGACTTCTTGTAGGCATCGCCAGCGAAGCCCCCGCTGTACTTCAGCAAGGTAGACAGGCTCTCGGTCTTACGCAACTCATAGGCCATCGGACGCTTGACGCGGCCAGTGATGTCGACGATGCAGTCATAGGTCCCTACCTGTACCACATCATTGTCGGCCAGGCGGACATTGCCTGCCAAGCGGCCATTGAGGATAAACTCATAGATGTCAACGGTGGAGATCAGTCTGCCCTGACGGAAGATCTTGATGTTACGGAGCGTTCCAAGGTCGCTCACGCCACCAGCCATGTAGAGTGCATGGAAAACCGTGGCGAAGGCACTCAGGGTATAGGTGCCGGGCGTCTTGACCTCACCCATGACATTGACCAGGATGGTGCGAGTCTGGCCCAGCGAAGCCTTGATGCTGGAACTCTCATAGTAACTGCCCAGTTTGCTGCGGATACGGTTCTGTGCAGCGGTGACAGTCAGTCCACTGACATGAACAGGTCCAAAGTCAGGTACGGTGATGTCACCATCGGGGCTGACGGTCAGGGACATGGACTCCTGCGAGGCCCCATAGACATCGATGATGAGTTGGTCGCCAGGGCCCAGCACATAGTTCTGTGGGGTGGCGATATTCATGGCAGGTTCGAAGGTCAGTGACTTGTTGTTGAAGATGTCACGACCGAAGACCTTTTTTCCTGTCGATTCTTCCTTCAGAAGCGAGTCTGCCGCTAGGGCATAGGCATCGCCATAGAGCATCTCAGACGGTGCTCTCTGGTTTAATTCATCCTTCCTCTGGCTGGCGTCAGCCTCACGTAAGGGACCGTTATTGATACGCATGCGGCTGGAGGCATCGTTGATGGCCTTGTCTGCAGCCCCACCGAGGCTCCTGCTCTCCAACTGTTTGCTGTATTTCTGGCGGAGACGCTGGATCTGATCGATGGTCGCACCCTGTTGCAGAAGTTTGCTGGCGATATCGTTATCGGCTGTTCCAGCCTTCTTCTCCTTCATAATGAACTGGAGTACCTGTGTGTCACTCATACCCTGGCCATAAACCATGGTGGTGGTCAGAAAGGCCAGAAAGACAAACATAAATATCCTTTTCATACGCTGATATTTGAAATCTTTGATCATCTATATTAGAATTCTGCCGACTTCGGTGTTCTGGGGAATGGGATGACATCGCGGATGTTCTGCATGCCTGTTACGAAGAGGATCAGACGCTCGAATCCGAGTCCGAAACCAGCGTGCGGGCATGAGCCCCATCGACGTGTGTCGATATACCACCACAGATGAGTCTGATCCATCTGACGGCGCTCGATCTCACCCATCAGTTTGTCATAACTCTCTTCACGCACCGAGCCACCGATGATCTCACCAATCTGTGGGAAGAGCACATCCGTGCCCTGCATCGTAGGTCCGGGTGCGATGGCACCCTTGTAGCCTATGGAACCACCATCAGCGGTGTCAGTGTTCTGTTTCATATAGAACGACTTGAAGGCGCGTGGATAGTCGGTCATGATGACAGGCTTCTTGAAGTGCTCCTCGACGAGGTACCGCTCATGCTCGGAAGCGAGGTCATCGCCCCAGTTGCATGGGAACTCGAACTTCCTGCCCTTCCTGATGGCCTCCTGGAGGATGTTGATACCCTCTGTATAGGGCAGACGTACGAAGGACTCCTTCAGCACCCCTTCCAGACGTGCGAGGAGCGTCTTGTCGATCATCTGGTTGAGGAAAACCAGATCGTCCTTGCAATGCTCCAGAGCCCAGCGGACACAGTATTTGATGAAGTCCTCTTCCAGATCCATCAGTTCCTCCTGATCGAGGAAAGCCACCTCCGGCTCCACCATCCAGAACTCAGCGAGGTGACGCGGGGTGTTGGAGTTCTCTGCACGGAAGGTCGGTCCAAAGGTGTAGATGGCTCCCAGTGCGGTCGCGCCTAATTCGCCCTCCAACTGTCCGGAGACCGTCAGAGAGGTCTGCTCGCCGAAGAAGTCATCGTCGTAGATGATCTTCCCCTGCTCGTCCTTCTTCAGGTCGTAGAGGTTCTTGGTGGTCACCTGGAACATGTTTCCTGCGCCCTCACAGTCGGAGGCCGTAATCAGTGGTGTATGGAAATAGAAAAAACCATGCTCGTGGAAATAGGTGTGGATGGCCATGGCCATGTTATGACGGATGCGCATCACTGCTCCGAAGGTATTGGTACGAAGACGCATGTGAGCATTCTTACGCATGGCCTCGAAACTCTGGCCTTTCTTCTGCATGGGATAGGTATTGTCGCAGAGGCCATAGATCTCCAGACGTGTGGCCTGGATCTCACTCGACTGTCCAGCCCCCTGGCTCTCTACCAGCACACCCTCTGCACAGATACATGCGCCAGTGGTGATATCCTTTAAGAGTTGTTCGTCGAACTTGGCCGGGTCAACGACGACCTGTACATTCTTAATCGTGGAACCATCGTTTAAGGCGATGAAGTCAACTGCCTTTGAAGAGCGGTGCGTGCGCACCCAGCCCTTCACGCAGATGTCTTTGCCATATTCTGTACTTTGCAGTACATCGATAATCTTTGTCCTATTCATTGTCTTAAGCCCCCTAAGTTAGGGGGATGGGGGTCTGAACAAGCGAAATCAGACCATTTTATTTCTTATTGGGATCTGCGCCTGTTCAGACCCCTATAACCCCCTAACTCAGGGGGCTTGCATCACTCATACGCTCCCATGCGCAGGCGGTCCACTTCCTCCTCAGTGAGGTAGCGCCAGTCGCCACGCTTCAGATTCTTTTTGGTCAGTCCGGCAAACTGTACACGATCCAGTTTCTGCACACGATATCCCAGCGACTCGAAGATACGACGCACAATACGATTCTTACCGCTGTGGATCTCGATGCCCACCTGCTTCTTATCCGTCGGACTGGCATACTGAATGTCGTCAGCCTTGATGACACCATCTTCGAGTTGGATGCCTTCGGCAATCTGCTGCAGGTCATGGGCAGTCACATTCTTGTCGAGGAAAACATGATAGATCTTCTTCTTCAGGAATTTCGGGTGAGTCAGTTTGGAGGCCAGGTCACCATCGTTGGTCAGCAGGAGGACTCCCGTCGTGTTACGGTCCAGACGACCTACGGGATAGATACGTTCCGGACAGGCATTCTTCACCAGATCCATCACGGTCTTACGCTGCTGAGGATCATCGCTGGTGGTCACATAGTCCTTCGGCTTGTTCAGGAGCACATAGACCTTCTTCTCGATCTTGACAGGCTGGTCATGGAACATCACGTTATCTGTGCGCAGGACCTTGGTGCCCAGTTCGGTGACCACCTCACCATTGACGGTGACCACGCCAGCCTGGATGAACTCATCAGCCTCACGACGGCTGCAGATACCCGCATTAGCGAGGAACTTGTTCAGACGAAGCGGCTCGTTCGGATCGATGTTCACCTCCTTGTACTCGATGCGCTTCTTCATGCTGTACTTTGCATTCGGATCGTAGTCTGCCGTATGCTGTCGCGGCCCCTTCTTATAAGGATTCGGCTTGCCATAAGGTCTCTGGTAGCCCCCTGGGCGCTGCTGATAGCCACCCTGTCCCTGACGAGACTGGTAGCCACCCTGACGCTGGTATCCGCCCTGGCGGGGCTGATAGCCACCATCCTGACCCTGACGAGGCTGGTAGCCCCCCTGACGAGGCTGATAGCCCCCCTGGCGAGGCTGGTATCCCCCCTGACGGGGCTGATAGCCGCCTTCCTGACCCTGATGAGGCTGGTAGCCACCCTGACGAGGCTGGTAACCACCTTGTCCCTGACGAGGACGATAGCCCCCACCATAGTTGTTACGAGGACGATAGTCCTCACGCTGAGAATTGCCTTCAAACAGTGCAGCGCCGAAGCCCTCAGGGCGGAATCCACCCTCGTCATCGTCGTGACGACGATAGTCCTGACGCTCATAGGGAGGACGCTGGGTGCTATGTATACGGGGACGTGGTGAACGTCTTGCTTCTCTCTGAAAACCTTCTTGCTGTGTTGTTTCCTCTTGTTTCTTTTCGTTATTCTCGATATCCATTTTCTTAAATGTTTTTATGTTGATAATCTATCTATTTACTCCTATTATATAATTATATACCTGTGTATGTAGAGGGACTGATGGCACGCAGTTCTTCCTTCACCTCCTCGCTGACCTCCAGTGTCTCGATGAAGTCACGGATCTTCTCTGCCGTCAGTTTCTCGTTGGTCCTGGTGAGTGCCTTCAGGGTCTCATAGGGATTGGGATAAGCCTCCCGTCGCAGAATGGTCTGGATGGCTTCTGCCACGACAGCCCATGTGTTGTCGAGGTCTTCCTGCAGTTTCTCTTCGTTGAGGATCAACTTACGAAGCCCTTTCAATGTGGACTGGAGTGCAATCAGGCCGTGGCCCATGGGAACACCGACATTGCGCAATACGGTGGAGTCTGTCAGATCCCGTTGGAGACGGCTTACCGGCAATTTGGCTGCCAGGAACTGGAGGATGGCATTGGCGATGCCGAGGTTGCCCTCAGAGTTCTCGTAGTCAATGGGGTTCACCTTATGCGGCATGGCGCTGCTGCCCACCTCTCCGGCCTTGATCTTCTGCTTGAAGTAATCCATGGAGATATACATCCAGAAGTCACGATCCAGGTCGATGATGATGGTGTTGATGCGGCGCATGGCGTCGAAGAGACCACCCAGCCAGTCGTAGTTGGAGATCTGGGTGGTGTATTGTTCACGCTCCAGTCCGAGTTTCTCGCTTACAAAGGTGTTTCCGAACTCCCGCCAGTCATATTGCGGATAAGCCACATGATGGGCATTGAAGTTGCCTGTGGCTCCTCCGAACTTCGCTGTCAGGGGAATCTCCTTTAATCCTCTCAACTGCTCTTCCAGGCGGTAGACATATACCATCACTTCCTTTCCGAGTCTGGTCGGAGAAGCCGGCTGTCCGTGTGTCTTGGCCAGCATCGGGATGTTCTTCCATTGCTCAGCGTAGTCGTTGAGTTGTTCGATCAGTTCCTCGATCACGGGAATATACACCTCTTCGAGTGCCTCCTTGATGCTGAGGGGCACACTGGTGTTGTTGATGTCCTGTGACGTCAGACCGAAATGGATGAACTCCTTATAGGCCGCCAACTCAGCGAGTGCCTGTTGCTGGTCTATCTGCTCCTTGATGTAGTACTCTACGGCCTTCACGTCGTGATTGGTCACCTTCTCAATGTCCTTCACCCGCTGGGCATCAGCAGGCGTGAGGTTACGGTACACGTTACGGAGTGGTTCGAAAAGTTGATGGTTGACTTGTTGCAATTGAGGCAGGGGAAGTTCGCACAAGGCGATGAAATACTCTATTTCCACTCGTACCCTGTAACGAATGAGGGCATATTCAGAGAAATAGCCTGCCAATGGTTCGGTTTTGCTTCGATAACGGCCGTCAATAGGCGAGACGGCAGTCAGTGCATTTAATTCCATGTTCCTAAAAATCCTAATATTAATATAAGCGCTTATACTTTGATCCAGTACCAGCAACCTCCACGGCTGCGGACGAATCTTTCTTGTGTTGTGGGCGCTGACGGATTCGAACCGCCGACCCTCTGCTTGTAAGGCAGATGCTCTAAACCAACTGAGCTAAGCGCCCCTTTCTTATTTGCGGCTGCAAAGGTACAAATAAAAGTGAAGAGTGATGCGTGAAGCGTGAAGAATTTGCTTCTGCATTGTATTTTTTTAACGTTTGCACTTTCTTAGTGCAGGCGATTCTTCACTCTTCATTCTTCACTCTTCATTCTTCACTCTTCATTCTTCACTCTTCACTCTTCACTCTTCACTCCCTTATAACTGATAGAGGTCGTTGGCTGCCATCAACTCCACTTTCTTGGCTGCCAGGATCTTCTCGCAGGCTTCTAAGTCGGAGGGGCGGATGACCACTGTTGCCACATCCCCATTAGCAAAGGAGTACATATACTCAATGAATACGCCGTTGTCAGAGAGATGTCGAAGAACGACAGCCAGCGAACCACTGGTGTTTGGGCAGACGAATCCGATGACATCAGTGATCTTCACAGCGAAATGCTGTTCCTTCAGTACCTGGTAGGCTTTGTCAGGGTCGGAGACGATGCAGCGCAGGATGCCGAAGTCGCTGTTGTCTGCAATACTCATGGCCGACAGATTGATACCTGCAGCACCAAGGGCATCAGTAACCTCTGTCAGACGACCAGACTTGTTCTCGAGAAATACGGATAGTTGTTTTGCTTTCATATGCTTGTTGTTTTGCTTTACCTTATTAATAATCAGATCTTACGGTTGTCAATCACTCGCTTGGCCTTGCCCGTAGACCTTTCAATGCCCTTAGGCTCGACCAACTTCACCTTGAATCCGAGGCCGATGACACTGCGCAGTTCTGCCTCGAGTTTCTTCTGCAGACCTACCATCGTGGCCATATCGTCGGTGAAGTATTCTTCCTTCACCTCGACCTTCAGTTCTGAGGTGTCGGTATTGTTCACACGGTCGACCGTTAACAAGAAGTGAGGCTCATACTCAGGCAACTTCAGGATGACATCCTCGATCTGCGATGGGAACACGTTCACGCCACGGATGATCAGCATGTCGTCGCAGCGTCCCAGGATACGATCCATCCTGACCAGCGTACGTCCACACTCACACTTCTCATAATGCAGGGCGGTGAGGTCATGGGTACGATAGCGCAGCAAGGGCATGCCCTCCTTCGTCAGATGGGTGAAGGTCAATTCTCCCAGCGTACCTTCCGGTAAGGGCTCGCCAGTGTTGGGATCCAGGATCTCAGGATAGAAATAGTCTTCGTTCAGGTGAGTACCGTTCTGACACTGACACTCATAGCCTACGCCTGGTCCGGCAATCTCTGAGAGGCCATAGATGTCGTATGCCTTGATGCCTAACGTCTCCTCCAGTTTCACGCGCATCTTCTCTGTCCATGGCTCAGCGCCGAAGGCGCCGACCTTCAGTTTGAACTCCTCCCGTGGCCACTCGCACTCTTTCATGGCCTCGCCCAGGAACATGGCGTACGAGGGTGTGCAGCAGAGGATGGTTGTACCGAAGTCGTGCATCAGCGTCATCTGCTTCTGGGTGTTGCCAGAAGAGATGGGGATGACGGAGGCTCCGATGTTCGTTGCACCGTCGTGGGCACCCAGTCCACCAGTGAACAGACCATAGCCATAGGCCACCTGGAAGATGTCGTCCTTCGTGGCGCCATAGGCTGTGAAAGCCCTACTGATGGCCTCTGCCCACATGGCCAGGTCCTTACGGGTATAGAGTACGACAACGGGCTTTCCCGTCGTACCTGATGACGCATGGATTCTGACAATCTGACTCATCGGCACTGCGGCGAGTCCGAAGGGGTAGTTGTCCCTGAGGTCGAGTTTGTTGGTGAAGGGCAACTTGGTGATGTCGTCAATACTCTTGATGTCGCCTGGCTCGAGTCCCATCTCCTGGAACTTCTTCCTGTAGAAGGGGGTGTTGTGATAGACATACTCAGCCATCTTCACCAGACGACGGCTCTGGATCTCACGAAGTTGTTCGCGATCCATGCACTCAATGCTTTCGTTCCAAATCATGTTGTGTTTTATCTAGTTTGTTAATGTATTGTCAACTTTGTTGAGACTTGTTCTCTGCATCGATGGCCTTGATCTTCTCCTTGACGAGGTTCAGGTCGTCCTTGAGTTTCTGCACCTTGCGGTTCATCTCGTCGATGAGGCTGCTGCCCTTCTTCGAACTGGCATTGAGGAAGCCCAGGTTGTTTTCGTAGGTCTGGATTTCCTGCTTGAGTGTCTCGTACTGACGGAACAGACGTGCGCGCTCTGTGTCAAGGGCATTCTCGCCACGTTCAGCCACCTGCTTGAGGTTCTGCTTGAAGTTGTTCAGACGACGCTTGGCCACGGAGATGTTCAGTTCCTTATAGAGACGGTCGAGCACTTCATGGTATTCTGCATAGAGTTTGTCTTTCTCCTTGAAGGGCACATGGCCGATGGCCTGATACTCCTCGACGAGCGCCTGAACCTTCTCCTGGATATTGTCGCCAGCCTCTTCTGTGATGGCCTTCAGTTTCTCGACCACCTCGCGCTTCTTCTCCAGGTTGGCATATTCCTCGCTGTGCTGTCCGGCTCCTGCGGCCTTACGTGCCTCGAAGAACTTGTTGCAGGCACCCAGGAACTCCTCCCACAGTTGGTCGCCCAGTTTCTTGGGCACCATGCCGATGGTCTTCCACTCTTTCTGGAGGGCAATCAGTTTGTCGGCAGTGGATTTCCATTCTGTCGAATCCTGCAGAGCCTTGGCCTTTTCGATCAGGGCGCGCTTCTTGTCTGCGTTCTCCTTGAAAGAGTTTTTCAGGGTCTTGAAAAACTCGGCCTTGCGTCCGAAGAAGTCGTCACAGGCAGCACGGAAACGCTCGAAGATCTTCACGTTCATCTTCTGGGGAGCGAATCCGATAGTCTTCCATTCGGCCTGCAGTTCGATGATCTGCTTGGTGTGCTTCTCCCAGTCACTGCTACCCTTGTTCTCCTCAGCGGCGATGGCCTCCACCTTCTCACAGAGTTCGGTCTTTCGGGCGAGGTTCTCCTCTTCTTTGGCACGGATGCCCTCGAAGTGCTGCTGGTGACGCTTGTTGATGACAGTGCTGGCAGCCTTGAAACGGTTCCAGATCTCCTCACGCTCCTCCTTGGCCACAGGACCGATCTCACGGTATTCCTGATGCAGTTTCTGCAGTTGGTGGAAGGCGCTGATGATATCCGGCTCGTCGGCCAGTTTCTCTGCAGCCTCGCAGAGACGTATCTTCTGTTCCTTGTTCTTGCGGAAGTCGTACTCGCGAGCCTCGCTGTTCAGGCGGAGCATGTCGTAGAACTGCTCGACATAGAGTTGGTAGTTACGCCACAGTTCGCTGGCCTTCTCGGCAGGCACGTTCTTGATCTCACGCCACTGCTGCTGCAGGGCCTTGAACTCCTGATAACTCTTGTTCGCCTCCTCGGGGGTGGTGATCATCGCCTTGATCTTCTCGATGATCTCGAGTTTCTTGGTCAGGTTGGCCTGTTTCTCGGCCTCCTGCTCCTTGAAGATCTTGGCTCGTTTCTCCTTGACGATGCCCATCTCGGCCTTGAAGGCCTCTTCCTGTTCATCAGGAGTGATCTGGTATTGCTCTGGATCGCCGCCACCGTCGACGTATGCCTTGAAACTGGCTTCGCGCTCTGCGATATGCAGTTTGTAGAAGGCGGTCTTCAGATAGTCCACCTCGTCTTTCTGGGGAGCCTCGTCGCCATGGGCGATCTCCCTGATGCGTTCCAGGATCTCGGCCTTGGTCTCGTAGACCTTGCGAGGGATTTCCACTTGAGGAGTCGTCTCTTCTGCTGATTCTTCCACAGGCTGAGAGGCCACTTCTTCCTTCATCACTTCACTGTTGCCCAGTTCTTCGCTTGGCGAAACGGCATTGCCGATTACGGGGGCATTCTCTTGAGAGTCCATCATTTAACTTCTTTAGTTACTGACACAAATTCTTATTAATGATGCGTCGCACCATCACATTTGGCGTCAAAGGTACTAATAAAATGTGAAAATGTGAATAAGTGAAAAGGTGAAAGGCGTAATTTTCTATTTTTTTAACCTTTCACCTTTTGGCCTTTTCTGTTATACGAGCCGTTTGTGGCGGAAAACCCACCAGCAGATGACTGAAACGACCACCGAAATGCACAGTGCGAAAACGAATCCATAGGGTTTCTCCTCCATGCCGTTGATGAGGTTCATGCCGAACAGTGAGGCGATCAGCGTGGGGAACATCATGATGATCGTCACCGAGGTGAGCGTACGCATCACCGTATTCATATTATTATTAATAATAGAGGAATAGGTGTCCATTGTTGACTCTAGGATGTCGGAGTAGATCGAGGTGGTCTCGCGGGCCTGCGACATCTCGATGTTCACGTCCTCGATCAGGTCGGCATCCAGTTCGTCGATCTGCAGTTTGAACTTCAGTTTCTGCAACAGGTTCTCGTTGCCTCGGATGGATGTCTGGAAGTAGGTGAGTGAGTCCTGCAGGCGGCTGAGACCGATCAGACTCTCGTTGTTCACCTCCTTGTCCAGGTTGCGCTTGGCCTTGTCGACGAGCATTGAGATCTGCTTCAGACGCTTCAGGTACCAGACGGCACTTGAGAGGAACAGTCGGAAGATCATGTCGACATAGTCGGTGAATCCCTCACCACGCCTCTGCTGGAACGACACGAAGTCGATCATCATGTTCGTCTCATAGTAGCAGACGGTGATGGTGACGTCGCGCTTATGGATGATACCTAAGGGGACCGTCGTATAGGGTGTCCTCGACCGTATCTCCTTGACGTAGGGGATACGTAGGATGATGAGCATCCAGCCGTCGTCGTATTCATAACGGGCACGCTCGTCGGTATCGCTGATGTCCGACATGAAATAGTCGGGGATGTTGAACTGCTGTTCCAGTTCGTGCTGGTCCTCTTCGGTGGGGCATGTCACCTGTATCCAGCAATT
>Ga0247611_10009060_pt1 | contig 12090 bp, 17 predicted proteins | sample 177DNAGHGhighgp2_FD_192422 | JGI IMG/M metagenome (GOLD analysis project Ga0247611, IMG submission 192422) | Sheep rumen microbial communities from Palmerston North, Manawatu-Wanganui, New Zealand - 1770 DNA GHGhigh gp2 | ecosystem: Host-associated > Mammals > Digestive system > Stomach > Rumen... | reverse complement strand
TCTGGATCTTCAGCATTATACTTTTTTCCATCGATTGGCTCTGACGGGTATCCCCATTCAACTTTTTTCCAATCAATTCCGTATTCTCTCGTACCATTTTCGGATTCACAATAAGCACCCCAATGAATTTGAATACTTATATCAAATCCATCTTTGCAACATATTTTTGGAATATAAAACATTTTATTCTTATATTCCTTTGACATAGACTCAAGAGAGAGTTTGTATAAAGGCTCTCCTTTTGACAAAGCTGCAAATGCAAATGTGGTAATAAATTCTTTAACTGTCATTTTATCTTATTATTTAAAAAATCTTATTTCGTTATTATTATACATACCTTTTAATGTTCCGGTAAAATCATCATTATTTTCCGTTAATTTAAACCAAGGAGAAAAAGATAAAGGATCTCTCATTATATGTATATCGCGTGCAGGCATATTGCCTTCAGCTAACATAATTGCTTTTCTGCCATTACTATTTTGTACTACATCCATAACTGTAACAGCGTGTCCTACACTACAATTTTCTCTATCATATGTTGTATATACTAATATATCTCCTGGACGTATATCTTCCAAATTACGAGATTTTAGCTTACTTAATGAATATGTACTTACTCTTCCGTATAATTTTTTAAGATATTTTTCAAACTCTTTTCTTGAATTTCCATTATAATATACTTCTTTTCCATTTACATCTTTAAAATGAATTTTATCATATAATTTTTCTTTAAATAGAAATTCTGATCTTAGTCTTATACATACATCAGCACACATTTCTTCACTTGATAGTAATGGAATGTCTATTATAGCATAATTATATCTTTGTGATTTAGCTTCACCACCTTGATATAACATAATTTTATTTCCTCTTTTCTTTAATGGTAATGATCGAAGAAATTCACTGTAATTATCATCATTGACACGTGTATATCCAATTGGAGGATAAATATCTCCAACCTTGTTGTGGTTAAAAACATTACTTGTTTTAGAGTAATAATATAATATAGATATGATAATTGCAAGTGATAAAATTATAAATATAATTTTTTTCATGTTAGTAGTTAAAAAATAGGTAGGCTTCGAGCGGCCTTATCTCTACTTCATAATATTGGGGAGCAACTTACCCACTTACATACTATTCCGGTATCAAGCTTCTACCTATTTATAAAATAAATCTCTTACTTTTAAAATTAGTACAGAGGGTGAGATTCGAACTCACAACTACACCATTGCAACTAGAATAAATGGCGGTAATAAACGAAATTACTAGGATATGTGCAAAAACATACGTGTCTACCAATTCCACCACCTCTGTATATAAAGTTTCAGTTCGTTACTCCGAAACTAGCAATAGACAAGCAGGGGATGGGGGATTCAAACCCCCGACCTACTGGTAAAATCCAGCGCTCTAATCACTGAGCTAATCCCCTCAGACTCCCAATCAAATATCCTAGTAGAGGGAGCCTGAAATTTGTTAAATTCTGTTCAATACTCTTATGCTAAAAGTTGTCATACGATCTAACCAACTGATCTAACGCGCCATATGCTTGTCTTTCCAAGCTGTCAGCTGTTCTAGTAATTTTATCTCAAAAGCATGAGAAAGAACACATACTACTAGATTACGTACAACAATTAGTGACGGTGTAACTGTTGTAATGGACTTTGTCTTTCGACGGACCCGTTCCAAAGTGAGGCACGTGTGGGACTCGAACCCACGACCTTATGAGGTTTAAAGAAATATTGAGAATTTAGGATAAACATAAAAGCTAAAGCTTTCGACACAATGCTAATGCTAAATATCTAGTATCCAGTAAAGCTAATGAGTGAAGCTAAAGCTTTTGTCGAATATTTCGTATAAATTAATAATTTACATTCTTGCCAGGACCACCGTAATGTAAGAAGCTAATAAATGCATCAGCATCGAGATTACTCTCTTCTGCTTCAACTTCATTTACTTCTTTAAGTGCTACAGTGATTGCGTTGAGTAACAAACTCTTACGACGTAGAAGTTCTGCGCGCTTACGCTGAGTCCATTCTCCTGTAAACTCTTGATGAGTTGAATCACCAATCTCTACAGTACGACTCTTCTGTGTAACTGTACTACGATAGTTTGCAGGAAGATGCTGAGGATCGATATTCGGATCTTTCAGAATAATTTCCTCTTTTTCAGTAGTACGCTCTACTGAACGAGAGATAGGAGTTTGAACAATGTCACGACCCTGATACTCTTCATCAGTACAAGCTTCGTACACCTTTGCATCACTTCTTACAGGAATATTCTGATACATAGTATCAAGTTCTTTACTTGTAAGAATATTGCGAAGACGCATAAGTTCAGTAGCTGATAGGAATCCAAACGAAATTCCATCTACCTTAAGTTCTACACGATTTGCACCTTTAGCATTTGTTGCCTCAATAGCAAATAAATCCTTAAGATAAGGAATCATTCTTTCTTCAAACCAATCAAGTTTCTCCTGAACAGTTGTTGTTACTCGTGTTACACCACGCTTTTCTGGCTTATCCAGAAAACCATCACGTGCTGCATACGTATTCTTCTCACCACGGAATGCACCTTGTTTTGTCTTAAAAAAAGCTGCATATTCTCTAGTCATCGTATTAATAGATGACACTTCGTGCTCAACTTTAGCGAGCATAGTATTCATTTTCATTTTCATAAAATTAATTAATTTAAATTAAACAATGTCACGTCGATGGGAATTATTGTGGAGTATTCGGGAATCGAACCCGAGTCCAATAATTTATTCTCTAAAGATTTTTACAAGTTTAGGCTATTTTAAAGTGTTGGCCTTCACCTAGAGTACTCTTTCGAGTGAGTTCTTCCCGTATAAAAAATTGGTGTACAAAGTACGCTGCTTACGCAGCAATTAAATAATCGTTGTCGGTTAATTAATTGATGTCTTTCCATCAGTCTTTACTTGTCTTTATTACCTTCCATTATTGTCAAATCCATTAATACCCCAAATGACTTACTTAATTGGATGAAAATTAAGTAAGTCTGTTTTAATTATGAAAACATTATCTTAGAAATAAGATAATTCAAAAAATGTATTGTTGCTACATCTGTCATAGAGCAATTAACTCCTTCAACCTTAACAAAGGTTCTACTAAAGTGCAGATTCTCACTGCTTTTCTCTTTCACAGTCTCCATTACGTTGCTTTACGTATCACACTGACCTCAATCACGTGTTTGCCACTACAAGGTCTTTCAACTGTCAATTCAGTATTCCCATTGAGTTCTTCTTCATTGTTTAATTCAAACTCGCCCTCGCAACAATACAAAATAGACTCCTTAACACCGTTCCTATGGAATTATCCAATGGTCTGTCACCTTTGAGCTTCCTCATGGTAAAATCCATGGCTCTTTTTAGGTTCAGGGTTTCTGAGTCAGTATAAATCCTACTCTAAACCCTTTTTTGGAATGTTCGTTCCTCATGAATGTTGGATTCAATATACCACTTGATGAGAGAGGCGTGTGAAAGGGGTTTGCTGGGATTTTCAATGTCACCATTGGTGTCATAATCGAGGAAGACAATGGTTTTGTCTGCACGAAGAAGGTCGATGAAATATTGGATTTCCTTTTGGCATTTGTGTTCAAGCATCCAGAAATAGGATGGAACATAGATTTGCTTTCTTGCCTCAATGTATTCAAGGAGTTGCTTGGAGCCCAATCCTTTCTGATGTCCAAGGCATCTGCCGTGTGTGCGGACAGTGCGCTTGAGATTCTTCATCGTGCGGTTGGTGAAGCAACTAAAGTCAATCCCTTCGTTGGCAAAGACCTTGAGTCCCTGCCAGATGCCTTCCACGCTGGCTGAGGTCACTGAGTCGGAAAATGGAATGGGTATTCCACCGTGAGGATAGAACGGAGAGAGTCTTTTATACTCCCCCTTGCTGGTCACATCAAATATCTCAGCATTGGGATATTCCTTGAGAATGTTCTCTGGTTTAGTTCTTTTGTTCTTGATTATTATCATAGCTATTTAATTTTCATCGACTTACCCAATTTGTAATGATTTACCTCTGTCCAAAACTTTTGTCTTTCTTCGGAAAAATAATACTCGTTATCAGCATTTGGATTATCATGCAAATTGTTTTTCCATTTATAATATTTTATATATAATCTCAAAGGGGATAAAATTAAGTTATGCAAAATCATACAAAATTTATTCAATACTTCAGTAAAACGATTATTCAAGCCTAAATATATGTTCCAAAAGTCCATACACCCAAGTGGAACTGTTTCATTTTTTTCATTTTTAAATGAAGAACTCCACTGATATTCTAAGACTTGAGAACCATAATGTTTTAAAAGATACTTTTTTATTATATTCATTGTATAATAATTGTTTTTTATAATGATACCATTTAATTTAAAAAAGTCATCAATATTTTGTCTTTTTTAAGATTTTCTAGCCTTTTTTATATCCCCAAATTAGCGGATGTCTTGACGCATAAGTAGTATTTTGAACTGGATCTTTCACGTTTTTGACCATGAATTGATACACTCCATTGTCAGATGCCCATTCACCAAATTTATTCATATCTATAATACTTTCACTTAGATTTCCACTCCAGGGAATTAATTTTCCATTCTAATTAATCTTAGGCTTTGTTAAATCGATATAACTATGACCAGCCAAATCTTTGTAGTCAAATGGCTTAAAGGATGATACTTGGATTTCGCTTCTACCAGGAATAAGCAATTCCTTGACTCCTCCTCCTGACAATTCCCTACCCCAGAACTAAGATATTCTATCCATTGCTTCTGTGTATGATTTTATGTCTTGTGGTGTCCATTCTATTTGCTTACCTCGTTTGTTCTTTATCAGATGTGCCATACTGAAGTCAACTGATTGTCCTGTCCTATCCATAGGATTTCTTTCAGTATTGGCAAAAGATGGATATGCGTAATTTTTAGTTTTATACTTTTGATTAAGAGCATCAATGACATCAAATTGATTCATAACGTATTTATATTGAGGACTTGTTTCTGAAAATCCATAATCTTTCAGTCGCTATACGATTTCATGTCGTTTACCAAGATAGGCATATTGTGATGCGTTCCAGCGATTGTCTGAAGTAAAATTATATGCTCCATAAGTAGGACGCACATAGAACTCACCTTCAACTGGCCGTATTCCTTTCAAAACTACTTGATGTGGCCTTGAAGGAGAAGCTTCTCTCAATGCTATTAGTGAACCTACAGAAACAGGCTCTCCTGTTGTTGAACGAATCAAAGGAACTGTTTTATTATTATCCAAAGTGATTGTTGGTATAGATTGTACACCTTCATCTAATTCTCTCACATATTTAGCAATTTCTGGGTTACTTTGTATTTTACTAACCATGAAAGGATGAGTTACTTCGGCCTCGCTACTTCTAAGATAACGTGCCTAAAGTGCAGGATTTTCAAATCTTATATACGGAAACATTCCCATTGCTGTCATTATTTTGTCTTCTCCAGTCAGTCGCTCTGGATGTTGCAACTTGCCTTGTTCGTCGAGGCTGTGCATGTATGTTCCGAGCAATGTTCCGTCATATAATGCTGCTGTATAAGGATTTGTATGTGCAGGAATTGCTCCAAGTGCTATTGTATGTCCAGTAGCATCTTGATTAGATTGTTGCCACCAATATCTTGCTGCACCTGTATTTCCTGCTAGATAGTTACCTCCTGCATAAAGTGCTTCTGCAATTGTAGCCGGGATTCCTGCAAGTGGTATTCTTGACCAATCACGCACCCATGATTTTGGATTAGATCTAGAAGTTTGTTGTGCTGCCTAATTATATTGTTGCTCTGTTTTTCTTTCTTTATCTATCTATGCTGCTGTTTTAAAAGCTTTATTTGTTTGAACTGCAGTATATCTTTTACTAACTTTTTCTGGAGTATTTGATGGAGCAACTTGTACTCTTGATGATATGACACGAGTATTATCAGATGGTGCTTTAGTATATGAATAACGCTATCTGTCAAATTCAGCAGCTTGTTCAGGAGTAATATATTGACGTCTTATTACTCCTGAACCTTTTTTATTCTATTGATGTTTTTGTATTAAATGTGACATAATTTCCAATATTTAAATAATACTAATTTTTGAAAAAATATATATTATTTTATTTAAATATCAAAATACTTATTTATTTGACATACGTCCTGCTTCAAGAATCGGAAGTCCTGCTTCAGTTGGAATATAAATAATTTTGTTATTTACATTTGCATTCTGCTGACGTACCCATAAATATTGTATGTAAGTTGGTGTTATGCTTCCATTTTCGATGCGAATAGCCTCGGCTGCTCCTTTGGCTCTTTCAATTTCAGCTTGTGCATTTAATTTTTCAGCTTCAAGATTGGCACGAGCCTCTTCCACCATAATTCGGCGGTTTTGCTCTGCTTTGGCAAGTTCAGCTTTACCAGCTTGTTCTTGCTTCCAGACATTGTATTTTGGTCCTATATACATACAAGAACCTACTCCACCAATAATCACAAACAATGCGCAAATCGCTAAAATAATGTAATTCTTCATAATTTATTTTTTAAAATTAATTTTTTATTCTGTTACTTTATTAGGTATCTATTTTTATTCTTTACTATTGAACAAAGTAGCACCATATAAAGAACTATCCGTAATTCTTTTAAGAGTTTTTTGTGGTTCTTCGTGAAATATATCTTTTCCTGAAGAATACACTTCTATCCCACATGCCCATAAAATCTGGGTAAATCTTAAATCAGGAGATTTGTTTATAATTTCTTCTAATCTTCTTAGAATTTCCTTATTTGCTTCTTGTCTTGTCATACTTATATAATTTAGTAATTCCGGTGGGACTCGAACCCACGACCTACTGCTTAGCCTACCACTCTATGTTACCATAGCCAAACAATTAGTGATGCAGGGACATAAGTAAATTCTGAATTATTTCATCAGGCACCATTTTTTAACGTCCCATATAGTCTTTTGTTTGTTGTGGTCTGGACTGTCTCTTTACCATATTGAAATTCTTGCAAGTAGACAAACACTCCATTTGATAACTATATTCCAATATTATAATTATCTCTTTTTGTTATCTTTTTCATCAAAAGCATTGTCAATTTCAACTTAGGTATCACCTGTTCAGTCTCTACACGAGTTGTAGTTTAGGTGATGTGACTACCCTCTCATAAGTAATACTTTAACAAGCAGTTAAGTGCCAGTCACTCGACACATTCTTATGACGATTAAACTATTTTCGCTCGGTATAGTCCTTACACATTATTGTTTAGTGTTACTGATATTATTGCTTGGATATAGCCAAGACGCTATTTATATTCAAAAGTTTTATATTTACTTTAACATAAATTTTATATACAAATGAATTTATATTATCAGTATTAAAAGGATTTCCACCGAATTTAGGTGATTCTACATAGGGATTTCTCGCCTATGCACTCCTTGATATTAATTTTCTATCTGAAGGCAGTTGCTCTATCCACTGAGCTACGGAATCCCGATAGAGTAGTTCTACATATTTGGATCGGACATTGTATTTAACTCTCTTCGAACTACTCTATTTTAATATATGATTCTAAGTCCATTTCTGGAGTAATAACATGCTCCATTCCATCATATTCATCTATACGATATAAAGTGGACTCAGTTTTAAATATTTTTAAATCAGCACATTCTCCGTTTGCAAATGGTCCTAATTCTTCTACAACTTGAATAAGAATAGGATCATGACGAGAATTTATCGGATACCAGATATAATTCTTATTGAATGTTTCATAAATTGGATCTTTTCTTGTAAAGAATTCTCCACAATCTACTGAACATTTATGTATAGAATCAGAAGAACTTAATGCTTCTTCTTCTGTAATTCTTACTAATGTTCTATCATCCCAATTAATCAATATATCTTCATCTTTTTCTTTATAGAAGAAAATTGGAATATTTTTTCTTCTGCAAATCTCTATCACGGCTTTGTTTGATAATCCAAAACCACCGTAACAACTATTATAAATTATCTTATTCATAATACACCTCTTCTTTTTAATTCTGTATTTATATAAGGTAAAAATTTCACTCTAAAATTATTTCTCTCAATTAATTTTTTGCAATTAATAAGGTGAGAAGTAGTCATTTTACCATATGGAATCAATTCTCCATCTTTGGTAGTCCAACCAATATGTCTATTTTCATAAGCATCATGTGTTTTCTGTATTAATTGCTCACAATCTATCATATTTGGAGCAATCCAATCTTCATAATATCCCATAATTTTTAATTTTTAGAGCAGCATAAGAGATTCAAACTCTCACCAATACTACGTTAGGAAAATGTCTTATTATTACATACCATTTTGACATATTTTTCTAACGAAGGGTTTAAATCTTCGTAATTCAAAAATATATTATTGGTTAGAAAAATCAAACTTATAAAATAATTTTTTTAAAAAAACGTTAAGAGTAAAGAATGACCGTGTAGTCAAAGACTAAGACTAAGACAAAGACCTGACACGCCAACAAAGACCTTTCGAGGAATCTACATATTTTGCTTCCACAATTCCTCTTTTTTCGGCATGTCAGCCAAAATCTACAGCGAGTGTAGAAATTAAATCATAATTGTCTTAATTCTATAATCAATTTTGTGCCACTCTTTACTCTTATTAAAAGTAAGTTAGGCTCCCATTAGAGCCAAGTCTTACTTAACTTCAGATAGTTATATGTATGTTAACCAAATATTATTTAACTAGTGTTTCCAAATAGTTGTATGTATCTACAAGATCGTCTGGAATGACAATCCTTAATTTAGATACATCTTCCATTAGTTTGATTCTTACTTTCTCAGCTTCTGCATTTACAATAGCATACTGAGATCTGAACTCAGTATATGCTAATTGAAACTCAGCCTGAGCCTGAGAGTTTCTTTTATTAACTTCTTCTCTAAGTTTAAACTTAAGAGCATTTAATTGTTTCTCATACTCTCTTTGTTTTCCTTGAAGAGCAATAAAAGTATCTTCAACATCATCTATACTATTTGATGAGTTATAAGTGTAGATAACCATGTCTCTACCGTTTCCAGAAATATAAGTTGGCTCAGCCATCTTTTCCTGGAATATCTCACGAGCTTGTGCAATTGCACCATCTGGATGTATATACTTACCGAATGTTGCAGCAAAAGTCTCAATAGTGAGGTATCTATTTCTTTCTTTTATTGACATTTCATCAATAATGTCCTGAATAGTTACCTCTTTTGGATCATCAGGACGTTCAGGAATTTCTACTCCATAATCACGTCCATAATCAAAGATGTTATATCTACTTGCTTTTTCAGCAAGTGCTTCTTTTGCCTTGATTGCTTCACGAATCCAAGCACAGAAACTGTACATTGAAGAGATTCTGTTAAGCATTGTCTCTAATGACTCAAGCTCAACAGTATTATATTGGAGAGTTTTCTTCTCTCCATTTATCAACTCTACATTTGTATTATAGAGTCTTAGCTTTCTAAGCTTTTGCTCAGTATCTTTGATGATTTCCTTTGCAAGGTTTGCAAGGAAATTCGCTGAGGTGGAGGTTATTCCCTTCTCCCCCAAGTAAATTGAATTTACCACCATAAATAATCAAAATATTTATAAAATAATTTAAAACCTTTTTCTTCAGAAGCAGTTATAAGTTCTCCACCGTCTATATATTTCTTGAAGAAGTCTAACATTTCATCTATAATGTCTATCCATTCTTCAAATGTAATTCCAGGAGGATAACCAAAAGTTTGCTCTTTAAACTCTTCCAGACGTGGAATTATAAACTGACAAATTGTAGTATTTAAATTCCACAACTCCGTATCATCAAATCCACGCTCAATACGTTGTATTGCATACTTTTCTTTATCCTCTTCAGAAAAAGTATCATCTACTAACGTAAAGCTATTTCTTTCTTCGAGAAGTTGTTTTAAGACTCCTTCTGGTCTTTTTCTACCAACTCTACGTGGATTTTTTGCATAGAATTCAAGACATTCTACCATATCTTCTCTTGAAATAGAATCCTTAAATTCTTTTAATAGTGCATTTAATCTTTTATCAAACTCTGATAATTTATCCATAAATGTAAAAAATTAAGGGGAAACCCTGCCATGTGGCAAGATTTCCCCTGATTATTTTAGATGACTTCCTCCCATTTAATAAAGGAAGCCACCGATTTTTCCGGGGATTTCATTGCAGCCTCTACATCGAACACTTTTTTGAGTATTCGATAACCATTATCAGACAATAGAAGAATTGCATCTTCTATTTCGTCTTCCAATGTCTTAACAGGCTGTTTCTTTACTATCTCCTTCTTTTCCCATGCAGCTTGGAGTACTTTAAAGTACACTGGCTGCTCTGGGAACTGATACTTTCCTCTTCCAATCTTTATAATGATTTTCTCATTTATAAGTTTTTGAAGTACTCTAGTACCATTTTTAAAGTTGGACTTAAATAAATCCAACATTGCGGAAAAGCTTAGAACTTTTCCATTTTGCTCTCCTCTTAATTTATTAAATAGAGAGCAGTCCTCTTCAGTAAATTTTTTACGTGGATAACTCATATAGCATACTCTTTTGAAGTTAAACACTCTACAAGACTATTCCATGCCGTATATAAGGGTTGCCCCTTATACATGTCGAAGACATATCCACGAATTCTCTCACGGATACGCTCCTCCTTCGGATAATTTCGGTCAAACCGAAATATATCACAGATTTGGTTATTCTTATCCAACTGGATATAATAACCCATCTTTGCAGAAGTCTTAATGATTTTTCCTCTAATCATATATTCTCCTTTTTTTAAAAAAATTACTCAATGGTCTTTCCCCTTAGAGTCATACGTGTCAGAACTTCTCTATTCTGCGAAGAGAAGATTGAGTTACTATACTTCACTCGTTTTACCATAGTCACATAGTAGGAGGTAGGGGAATCGAACCCCTATTACAAGAATGAAAATCTTGTGAACTAACCGTTATTCGAACCTCCCGTAACCTTGTCTGTTATGAAACAGACAAGGAAACCTATTAAAAATAACATCTTTTGCTCCGTTGAGCGAAAGTTCGTAAATCGTAAAGTAGTGGCCGTGGGAGTTGAACCCACTATCTCCAGCTTATAAGGCTGGTGCTTATACCAGTTAAGCTTCGCCACTAGTTCATAAAAGTGGAGTTTATTCAATCTCACGACTGTATAAACTCCTATTGATTATCAACAACTCTATTATTCGTAGTCATCGAATAATTTTGAGATCTCGTCTAACTGAGGTCCAAAACATTCGTTTCTATATTCTGGGTTTTCTGATACGAAGTCAGCCGTATCACTGACTTCTTCAGATAATTCACGTGTTAATTCTAATGTTTCTACCACGTTAAAAGAGTTGAGAATAAGAAGTTTACTTATTATCCTCTTATCCTCCAGATCAATATTCTTCCACTCCTTCATTAAGACATAGAAAGAAATTAATCCATTTGTTGACAGTCTCTCTTTCGCTTTTCTCTCAATAAGAGGGAACGGATGCGGAACATTTGCTGGAGAGTGTTTCAACATCAATTTTGCGAATTCTGCAAGCTTACTAGATTTATCCATTTTTTTTAATTTTAGTTAAATAAAAGTGGAACCTATTCAATCTCACGACTGTATAAGTTCCTTTATTATCAACAACCCTAAATCATCGTAGCACCACCGGGAATCGAACCCGGACGTCCGTTACTGGACATTGGATTTTAAGTCCAATGCGTCTACCAATTCCGCCATGGTGCCATTTATTTAGTCATCATAGGGATATACCCCATGATAGAAGTACCCATATTGAGTTTTTTGGATAGTGTAATATCCTTTAAAATAATCGTCGATATTACTTATTTTATCTTTCCACTCTTTATATGGGAGTCTTCCTCTCTCACTAGTTAAGTCAAGAATATCTTCATCACTCAACTCTTGTTCAGTATGGATCTCACATTCATAATGTAAATCACCGTAAGGGTGTTTTTGTCCACGATGTTTCCATACTAATTCTGCATTTATTTGTTTTATCTCCATTTTATACATTTAATTGATAACCGGGACTAGGATTATCACCC
>Ga0247611_10009059_pt1 | contig 12092 bp, 13 predicted proteins | sample 177DNAGHGhighgp2_FD_192422 | JGI IMG/M metagenome (GOLD analysis project Ga0247611, IMG submission 192422) | Sheep rumen microbial communities from Palmerston North, Manawatu-Wanganui, New Zealand - 1770 DNA GHGhigh gp2 | ecosystem: Host-associated > Mammals > Digestive system > Stomach > Rumen... | reverse complement strand
CGTCCTTCAGAAACCATGCTGTAATTTTCCCTGGCTTCAGTTCATTTTCAAAAACAAACTTTGGCTGACAACCGTGTTTCGTATAAAAAATGATTTGCGGCAGCATATCAATTGCAATTAAATTTTCTCTGCCATAGCAGGAAATCGCTTCCTCTAATGATTCAAACCCGATATTTTTCATCGTTTTTAATACTCCAATTTCCAAAAATAAGGGAGACACAGCTACAATGCAGTCTGTATCTCCCTAAAACAAAACTGCAATAACCATGTTACCCTTCTAAAAAGGACACTTTTCCAATTTCAATGGTCTTCTTCTTTCTTGCCCGCTGTTTCTTTTCAGCGGCTTCCGGAACAGGCTGTTTTTTAACAGACAAGTTTTCCGGCTCAGTATAATCGTCAGGTACAACAGTGTATTTTCCGTCGTCCTTCACCTTGACTGTTTTGGCTTTCCTGCCAATGGGCGGGATCTGAATGTTTTTATCCCCATAACGAATCACAGTCACAGATTCATTATTCAAGATGACTTTACAATCTAAAATCATATTAACTCCTGTTCAAATCGGGGAGGGTATAAATACCCTCCCTGTAAATAGGATAATTATTCTTCCGCTTCGTCCTCAACAATGTCAAGGATATTGCCGTTCTTATCTTCGAGCAGATCGAAGGTCGCGGTAACGGTCGCGGGATCACCCTCGGAGCTGAAGGACAGCTCCCAGGTACGCTGGATGCTTGCCTTGTAAGCAGTGATGATAAAGGGAGCAAAAGCGCCTTCCTCATCCTTGTCCAGAGTGTTCATGGTGATGAAATAATCCTTCGGCAGCTTCTTGTTGGCAAAACCGATCTTCTTAACACCGGCCTTGTTCAACAGATAGCCGACCTCGTATTCCTCGTCGGCGGCGATGGCAGTCTCATCGGTAGCGGTAAAGACGTTACCTGCAAAAGAACCGGCGATTGCCTTGCTCTCATCGCCGTATTCGCCGACAGGATAGACAAACACGTAGCCCGCTTCAATAGTGTTCCCATTGCCGGGAACCAGCGTGATCTTTCCTGCCTCGCTTGCCTTGATAACCTTATGAACGGCAAAAACAGCCTCGCTCTCAACCAGGCCGTCAGTGAACAGCGCAAAGAACTTAAACGGATATACCTGCGCCTCAATAGTCAGCGTGCCGGTCATGGGGTTCGGGAACGCAATTCTGCGGGAGCCCTTAGCCATGGCGTACACGGAATCACCGGTCAGGCCGGCAGTAGTAGTATTTGCAGTGTCAAAGAACAAATAAGGTGCCATAGTTTTCAGAATGCGAATATCAACGTCGCAAACTTGTCTGTTGGCTTTATTCAGTTCAACCATAATATTTCCTCCTCATTTAATAAATAGAGCCTGCCGTTAAGCAGACTCATTTTTCTTGTCATATTCGTTTTTGTACCAGAGTTCAGGATCAAACCAGTTCTTCTCATTTCCCCAAACAGCAACACTTGTCCTGTAAATATGAAATGAGGAATCTATCTTCAATCTTTCAAACGTATCCAATAGCTGATAAACCGTCAATTGATAAACATTTGTGTAATTGATGGACGGATGACAACCGCACACGGCAGAAATGATATTTGGAATCGAATAATTAGAATTTGGTCTCTTGTTTTTCTTTCCATTTTCTTCTGATTTCATGATTTTCTCGTAAAGCTTTCTGGCTTTCTTGTTTTTGAATTTCATTCTTGATGCATCTTTTAAAAGATCATCCTCATCCGCACTCATCCCGCATATCTGTTTTATGATGTTAAGGACATCCGGAAAGAGTTCTTCCGTGATAACACCTTTGACAGATTCCTTTTGATCCTGATCTTCCAGTATCAAAAAAACTTTTTCCATATAAGTAACCGGTTCTATAAAAAACAAACGGAACAGAGAAACATACATCTCCTGCAGATTTTTGTCGTGCTCAATCGCACAAAACATTGTAAGGTCTTTTTTCTCTTCCTCGGAAAGAGCAGAATAATAGTCAGTGTTCTCCCCAGTAACCTTGTAATATTCCTGCGGTGTGAGAACAAGAAGACTTTCATAAAGCCCAAACTTTTGAAAACCAATCACACGCGGATCTGCAATTTCTCCCAGCGTCGGTTTGCGGATCGTTCCTATTGTAAATGGAATCGGAAATGGGCTTGTAATTGTTCCATAGTCAAGCTTCATCTGAAATTTGGCACCTCAAATATCATGTTGACTCCATAAAGTTCTCTCGCATTATAGGGGTATACACTTATAAGATTAAGCGGCCCGATTCCAAAATCTCTGTTAACATCAGGATTATTAATCAAGGCTTCTTCAATAAACTCCGAAAGAATGTCTGCTCGATTCCCTTTGTACCCATCCTTTGTATAATCATCCAGGATATCTCTGTGGCAAATTGCAAACAAAGTTACCTGGCATTTCTTTGTGTTTGTGTGCAAGTCCGGCATAACAATATCGTAATAGATATAAGACCCTGTAGCCAGAATTGTGTCGTCAACAAAAAGGTGAGATTTTACATGATCCTTAAATTCCCTCATAATCTGCGTTGGTTTCTTTCCGTTTGTGTCTCCAAGCAATAACTCTCGAACGTTCTCGTTCTTATATAAAGCAGCATGGATTTTTTCTTTATAGTCTCCTCGTTCAAGAGTGTCTTTCTTAACTTTAGCCATGGCACACCTCACATAAAGGTTCTGACGGAAACATTCAGGGAGTCCTCAAGATATCCATCGGCGCGTAACGTCAACACGAATTCCTTGTTAATCAGCTTCTTGTTATTCGCTGATATAACAATATCATTTTCCGTGTATGCAACATCCAGAAGCTCTGCAAAATCTCCTGTGATATCCCATTCCGGAGAGATACCTTTAATCTCCGATCCATTCACGTCATAGAATCTTGCAATAAATGCAACAGGCTCAATATCGTTATAAATAATGGTGTCCTCATAATCGATTGAACAGCGCGGTGCTTCTTTTGAATGCTGGCTCATGCGCGGTGTTTCACATAACCAATATCCTTTTCCATCAATTACATAGTAGCCGTCATTTTCGTGCTGCTCATCCTGAGTAACCATGATCTGATGCAATCCGCTGTCTTGATAATCGTAAATCACAGAGTCAACACGCGTTAGTTCGTAGGTGATAACCGGTTTGCCGGTAACAACAAGCGCTTCCTCCGTGAAGTTTTTTTCGTAAAGTTTGCATCGTTTATCGATAATAAACCTCATATTCTGTGAAAGCATCAAACTCTCTTCATCGTCAGGCAACGATATAATAAGCTGGTCAGATCGGATGGTATAGTTCAGATTCTCATGTTCTCCATTGTTATATTGCGACGCGGAGATGATATTTACCCATCGTTGTACAGGAGCTCCGTCTTTGTTCAGCCATGAGAGCACATAATTACAGATTGATAAAATAGCTTTTTCATATACGCCGTTGTCATCAACGACACTGACTATCAACCAAAATCGCCCTTTTACTTTTGCGTACATTCCTGCATGGCATGATCCGACCGGTACAAGAAGATGCCTTACAAGAGATTTAAGCTTCGTGTCCGTAAGCCTGTTGCTGAAGATGGCGCGAATTGTTGTACATTCGGAGAGGTCATAGTTGTAAAGCTCGGCGTCTACAGCCATGTCTGAATCCAGCGCCTCCAAAAACCCTTCTGCTCCAAAATCATTCAGTGCGTCGCTTTCAAATCCGCTCACCTGGTCGTGCGGTGATTTCAATAAATACCATTCTTTTGCCATGGTTCACCTCAGTTATATGCAGGCGGCTTCTGATTCCACACCATAATAGACGCTTTTGCAGCATTGTAATCAAGCTCATTTTTCGCTGCTGTTTTGCTTCCGTTATTGCCGTCAATCGATATATCTTTTGAAACAATAGAAATACGCTTATTGACCTTTGAAACTTCTCGCTCCATATAATAAACCTTCATCATTTGCGCAATCGTATCGATAGCGTATTGATTCAATGAAGCTCCGAATGTCTGAAGATCTGCGTCATATGAAACAGGATCAATTTCAACAGAATATTGCGCAACAGCCTTTTTCAGCCAAAGCAACTCAAGCTCCTCCGGAATTTCGCACTTGTCCTGAAAGGTGGATTCAAAACTATCTATAATTTCTTTTGCAGTTGTGGCAGCCATTGCATGCACCTCCTGTCATTTTCTTCTTAGAAAATAGCAAGTTTATATCCGGTGTATTCTTCTGCAAACATAATCTTACTATAATCATTAAGACCAAGCCTCTTAACGGCTTCCATAAAAGAATACTTCTCGGCTCGTGTTACGATATAATATTTAATCTGATTCTCAAACTCATTTTGCGTCATAGCAAAAAGCTTCTTAACAATCTCGTCAGAGAAGATAAGCTGCTTTTTGTTTTCAGAATCATAGCCTATATACTCTCTTGTCTCATCATCATCAATAAACAGCGTTGCATGACTCCCATTTCCATCTGTACCTGAAAACAGCTTATTGCCATTATTCACCTGCGCAAGAATTTCATTACGAGTCATTCTTTGTGAACTGTCTTTCATAAATGAAATTGAGCCACCGGCAATATCGTGCAAAAGCCCAAACCCAACTGTCCACCCAGCCAGATTTTTCACATTAACCCGCGTATCAAGATTAAATTCTTTCGACTCAGGTTTTCTTTTTGTACGAGTTTTTACCTCTTCCGTATTATTATTTTCAATTTTATCTGCCATTTTTAATTCCTCATTTCAATTATTGTCTATGATCTCAATTAAAATTATGTTTCGTTTCGTTATATAAAGCGATAATCTTATCCAACCTGCTTGACTTTTTGAAAACCCAATATCTGTTTTTGCTATTTGAGTTTATCTTTGATGCGTAACATTTTTCTGAAAAAGCAGATAGGAAATGAAAAAGCCGCAACGAGTAACAATAAAAATTTTCTGATTTTTCCATTTGAATTCTCCTGCGCTTTTGTAAACAGAGAGACGCCATTAAAATGACGCCTCTCTATAAATAAATTAGATTAGTCGAGACCGCCGAGATTCTTGTCGTAAATCAGACCGATCTTGTGCTCTTCGCCCTTGGCAACGTCAACGGCGCACTCAAGATCAAAACGAGTTTCGAGCTTACCGGTATGAACGTTGTTGCCGGTGAAGCTGGTAAGACCGCCACGAGCCCAAGTCATGATGGGAGACTTCACGCCGGCAGGAACAACAAAACCAAGACCAGCAGGAAGCAGAGTGGCAAAGTTCTTCTGCTGAGTAGAGCCATCAGCAGTCCAGGTGCCGCTCAGATCATACTCGTTGTAAGGATTGGGCAGCTCTGCAAGGACAGTGCCGTTATAAGTGGCAAGCAGGCCATTGGCAGCCAGCTCGTTCATAGCCTTCTCGGAAATACCGGTAATCGTAGTAGAATCGATAGTTCCCTTATAACCAGCCCATGCGGAGAACTGAGCAAGGAAAGCATAGTCGCCGATCACGGTGGGCTTGCCAAAACGACGGATAGCAGTGATAACGCCATCGACGGCGGGCTTTGTCAGGCCATTAAGCTCGACATTGTATTTCACACCATTTGCATTCTTGATGGCATTGTAAACCTCATTCACAACCAGGAGCATAGCACGGTTCATAATGTCGGTACGAACCATCTGCATACCCTCATTTTCCTTGGACATATCGCCAAGGGCAACACGACGATAATCGACAGCGTAGCCACCGGAAATGGTGTGAGTACCAACGGGGTAACGCTCCTTAACGATCTGCGGGAACACAACGTCGCCGCCAAGAGCCTGCTCACGGGAACGCTCACCGACATGCTTGTAAACCTCACGCTCAATGCTCTCATCGTAGCCAACAGTCTGGAAATTGCCAAAGATGTTCAGCAGCTTGATCTCCTGCAGAATAGGAGTCTCGATCATGAAACGACGAAGGGTGTTCAGCTCCGCAACAGCCATGCCGTCGCCGCTATCAGCACGGACGCCAAGCTCTTTGATGTACTTGACAGCTTTATCGGCTTTCGCACCAAAACGGGAAAGCTCTTCACCGTTGACCATAGCAGAGAAAATCTCCACGATGGGAGAAGCCTTGTCAAACTTACCGCTGAAAACATCTGCGTCCTTGCGCAGATTGTTCAGTTCATATGTAGTATTCATATATTAATACCTTCCTTTCTTATCATAAAACGACAATTAAGCCACATTAACCTTCAGAATAACGGCGTTGCCGGTAAGGGTGGTCTTGCCAGTGCATTTGAAGTAAATACCGGACTGAGGAGCGGCATTTGCGACGGCCAGCTTTCCGCTCTCATTGACGGTAAACAGAGTTGTGCCTGCGGTGATGTCGTCAAAGTCGCTGCCGTTGGCGTAGGCGATGTGTTTCTCATCGGCAACGATCTCCTGAGACGCAAAGGGCTTGATCAGCCAACCAAGCAGGCAATCGCCGGCCTTGATGGTGACATCATCCTTATAAGCATCATCTCCGGTGATGTTGTTGGCAATCAGGTACAGATCGCCGTCCACGGTCATAAAAGTATAGTTTTCGACGGCGTTTTGAGATTTCAGCGTGGGATTTGTAACGGCATGATCCAGCATACCAATAGTACGAACTTTAATCATTTTTACATTCTTCCTTTCTAATACATTTCGTGGTTTTAGATTCAATTAAAAAATATTGTCATCCTCAGCAGCGCCGCCACTTTCAACAGCGCTGAAAATGTCTTCTACTTCAACCGCCGCAGAATTCTGCTCAGAAGCAATACTCGCTTCATCTGCTTTCTTCTGTTTGCCGATCTCTGCATAGATCTTATCAACAATAGAGTTGATTTCAGAAGTCATTGGATTCTCATTGAAAGCATCGATTTCTGCCTGTGCATACGCAACTTCCTCAGCGCTGAACTGAGAAATGGCGGCATTCATTTCACCGATACGCTCTTTGGCCTGAGCCTCTGCGAGCGCCTTCTCAAGAGCTTCACGCTCTTCCCAAAGCTCATGATATTTCTTATCAAGCTCCTCATAGTCAGCCTGAACTTTTTCAAGGGCATCTTTAAGCTGTTCAACGGAACCTGTAAGCTCATTCTTCTCATTTGTAATAGTCTCAACGGCAGCATTTGCCTCGCTGATCTTGCTCTCACAATCAGCCTGGCACTGAGAAATTGCGCTTTCCTGATTTGTATACTCAGAAACAATCTGCTTCACGAGAGTATTGATTTCGGATTCAGTCATATGTTTTGTCTCCTCCTCTTTTTCGTTGTTTTCATTTAACTCGATTAATTTTGCGGAATTGTCGGAAGGTGTAACACCAATAAGGGCATAACCAGAGTGGATGAATTCAGTTGGGATTCGCCCAAAATCCTTATATCCATATTTATAGACGATGCCTTTATTTTCTTCTGTGCGCATAATTTCGATGCTTCCTTGTGGATATATTCCGTTTTCAATATCCGCGTCAAGCTTCTCACAGAAATTATGATAGCAACTACTATCAATTTCCCCTTCGCCAATACATGCTATAATGTTTTCTCCATTATCATCTGTGATTTCTTTAATATAACCGTTTGTAAAAGTGCCAATGGTGGTCGCATTCTCAAAAATCGGTACGCCATCAATAGTATCCGTCATGCCATGCCCACACAATTCTGTTCTTTCATCATCTAAAAATTCGACTCTTAAGAACATACCTTTAATACTTGGCAAAGCTTTTTCACAATATTCCCTGATCCATGTAATGCCGTTTGAATTGTATTCTGTTCCAACCTCATTAACTTCATCAACACAACTATCAGGAAAAATCTTATATAAAATGGCTCTGAACTTTCTCCTGCCATTCTGCCCTTTTTTCTTGGATTCACTGAAAATCTCAAATGTTTTCAACCATTTTTCACCACCTTTCCGTAAACTCCTTTATTTATAAAAAAGACATATATCTTTCTTATAACAGATTCTTATTTATCAGCCGGAGTGATAAGGGCATTCCCATTGTTTGAACGCGATTGTACAGTTCTATCAGTTGGATTATCTGTTTCTGGCCTGCCGGCTTTTTTATCAGAGTATGTGAAAGAAGTTTTATGTACTGGATACTTGTCCTCGATTCCATCTTCAAGCTCTTTGTCAAGCATAGCGAAAAACACATCTTGCGAAATCCCGCATGCTGAAGCCCATAATGACAAACTTCCTTTACCTTGTAGATAAAGCTCTTTCGCATATTCAACCATCTTGCCTTTATTGACATGTGTAATGGGAAGATATTTGCACTCGACCCAATTCCTCTTGTCTTTAATAATGTTCTCCGCTATACATTTGTTAAGCTCTGCCTGGATCTGATCGATCCATTGCATTAATTCTGCAGTAATTAATTCAAGATTGTTTTCTTGAGCAGAATAACTTCCTGAGCCTACTCCATTGAGAAGAGAACCAGCAAAACCAAGATCTTTTGAAATCTTATCACTTAAATCCGACTCATATTTTTCATCAAAGATATCTGTATTTGCAACTTTAAGAGCATCGAGCTTAGTTCCTGCTGAAACCGAAACAAACGATGTTCCACCTCGCGTATTCTTTGTCTGAATCGCGCTCTTTACAGCATCATGCTGCGCCTGCTGTTGCTGCTTTGTAAGTGCACAAGTACCTTTTTGCTGACCTTCCGGAAATGTTTCATAGATAAGTTTGTTGTTGATCTCGTCGAGTACATTTCGCTTTGTATCCGTAAAATAATCATCATAAAGGATATCTCTGATTGCGGCCAGAACAAGAGGTCTTCCATACTTTTCAGTTCTTGAACTTCTAATTTTATGGACTATAGTTTTCTTGTTGTCAAGAACATACCAATTCCCTTTAGAAGTAGATTTCTTCTTGTTGTGATAAGCGTCTCTTATTTCTTTTGGGAATTTCTTTAGTTTACTTTCTGTCGGCTCGCCGCCTCCGACATCGAAATAATCAAGATTAAAAGCAATCACATATGCATTGTTTTTAATTCCAACAATTTCCGTATAGTCGGATGGGAGAGAGATTATACTTGCGTTCACACCAAGCTCATTGATTTCAACGATACTGTCAACATCATACGATGTCATATATTTTTCGGAAGAAACGGGGCGATTTGTGGTTTCAAAATAATAAAAAGCAATTCCTTCTATCATCCCGCGCCACAAAGCATCTCGGATAAATTCACGATCTCTGATTGTTCTTAGTGTTGATTCCATTAAACCAACATTCTTTCGCTTTTTCTCTTTGCTTTGACCATGAGGAACAACAACCCTGTCAAGCGTAGGCATTGCTACCATATAATCAACCGTATTTGTATATGTTCCGTTCATTCCGTAAACAATCAATGACAATTCACGCAAAAGTTCATTGTGCGCCATTGGATCTTTCACGAGATCAATAAGTTGATTCTGGCTATATAAGTCAAAAACATTTAACCCAAACGCAAAATTCGTATTAATAATTCTATGTTGATACGAGTTGAATTCAAAACTATTTTGCTGATTCGTCTGGTTTTGTTCAAATGTTTTTTCTTTCTGATGAACATTTCTGCTTTTTTGATTTCTGTTTCTATTTATATTTTCAGCCACTTTCTCCCTCCTCTCTTAATTAATAAACGTGCCGTAATCATAATCGTCTCCACCGATATTTTCACGTTCTAACGTAGAAATAAAATAACTTCCATAGCTCACGCTCGTGTAACGGTCTTTTCGGTTTTCTCCCTGCTCATGGATCACGATAACACCGGAGTCCGGTTTCTTTTCATAAACCAATCCAACGGTCTCACTGATCATTGCCTGGGTTTCCAGAAACGGAGATTCATAGAAGATCTGCACGTCAGCATCAGGGGAGTTGTAATACTCCTTAATTTTTGGAAGCGTTTCTTCCTTCGCCATCTCATAATTAATCAGGAATTCAATCCTCTTCTCATTCAGCACGCGCCTGAAATCAGTCGCAATGTCGCTGTTGAGCTTTTGTGAAGCAGACACCGCGTAAATGCATGGGTTCGCTCCCTCAACCTTGATGCGCCCCGCAATCCCGTCATCGTTCATGCAGGAAAGAGGGGAGTAGTAGACATCGCGCTCGTCGTCATACATTTCCCTGGCAAGCATATCGTACACAACGATGCCTCCGTTTCTCGTGTCAAGCACTATATAATCCGCATGAAAATCTTCAAACAATTGTCTGATCCTGATGGCCTGTCTCACAGTATCTCCGCCCTGGACGGATTCCAGATACGGAACAATGCGTCTAAAGCCATTTGACATTCTGACATCACTATCATCACGCCTATAATTAATATAATCAGGCAGCGCTCGAATGCATGAATAAATCGAGTTGTCATTCTTCTTGTTTTCTACAAAAGCCATATCAACACTGACAATGCGGATTTCGCCTGGCTGCTTCGGAATATCATAGACATTCTTTTTGTTATCTTTGATATCCCCAGATCTTCTCGGATAAAAAGGTTTCTTTACCTTTTGATTTTGTAAAAGCATCTGATATGTAAAAAACGCAGACTGATTTTCTTTCAGTCTTGCGTTTTCAAATTCAAGCTTCCAAGTAATAGGGTCTTGTTTTCGTTTCTCTTCCTGTAGCTGTTCTTGCTTCTTGATATTATGTTTTAATGTAATGCTTTCATCGAATGCGAGCAGACATCCACCTTTATCATTCAGCATGCTCTCATATTGCCTGTCAACAATATCCCACATCCAATGTGGTTCTATCCAGCTTGAACTGATATAAATATCGACCGGTAATTCTTGAAGCTCTTTCATATTGGCATAGTATGGATCGGCCAGATATGGCGGCTGCCGGACGATCTGGAAAGGGGAGAGGACACTATCGTCAACTTTCTTTGCGATCTGCCTGCATTCTTCTCTGATAATTACATTTGATCTATGTCCGCGTCCATTTTCAGAGGCAGGTACAACAACAATCGTACTTCCACTGCGAAAATAAACGATTGTCTCGTTATTATTATCCTTTATCCTCAATATCTCTTTATTTAATACAGGAGACATCATCATCAGTTCATTTTGTATCTTTTCAGATATGATTAACTTTGATTGCCCTTTCGTTGCCGAAGACAGCACGATACGAGAGTTTGGATAAACAATACATCTGCAACATGCGTAAAGCGCAATAATAAAAGATTTTGCGGCGGCACGACATGCAATTATTACTATAAAATTACATACGCCCATCAAATACAGGATCACAATTTGATACATATGTAGCGTGATTCCCAGATAATCAATTGCCAGCCGATGTAGATTTCTCCTAAAAAAAGTATTCCACCTTAATACATGGTCAACATTTCTTTCATTTCCAAGAAAAGAATTGGTTGGAAATTTTTTGTAAAGTTCACTTTGTCTTTCATCAGCATTACGGTTTTTATAATACTTAGGTGGAGCTTTCATTGGATTAGCCATCTTCTTCTCCATCCTTTACATAGAATTCTTCATCTCTATCAGATGTGCCATACTGCAGATTCCTTAATGGACGAAGAATAAAACGCCTGAAATAATCTCCAACACTGTCAAAATCTTTATAAAGATTCTTGTTTTTGTAATACTCTTCCGGCGTATACTGTGCAATCCTTGAATTCCAAACACCAAGGCAATCATCGCTGTTTGCTTCACCTTCATTTGCGATCTTTAACCCGGATTTCTGGAACGTACTATTATAATATTCTCCCATCTTTTTATAATTGTCCATGTCACCTGATGCAACGCATTTTAATTGCTGCATCTTTGCATAACATAAATCCATTATAAAAATTTCCTGGTTACTGTCACAATGAGGATTTGCTTTCTTTAAATATGAATAATGAGTGTTTAAGTTTACATAGTCTGTTGGCGTCAGGCCGACACCCCAACGTTCTATGTCTTCTTTTTTTACTTCTTCTCCGTCAACTTCATTACCATATTGATCAACTACTGCGGCCCGTTTCTCTTTAACAGGCAATCTGTCTCCTGACAGCAGGATACCACCAGCTTCAATCGTGTCCTCAAATGTTTTCCCTTTATGCTGCGCCATGTTTAACTGCCTGAAATATATTCCAAAAACACGACTGTCGCCAGTAGTATCGCAGCTATCAAATAGTTCTTCATCAAAATAAAT
>Ga0247611_10009058_pt1 | contig 12092 bp, 9 predicted proteins | sample 177DNAGHGhighgp2_FD_192422 | JGI IMG/M metagenome (GOLD analysis project Ga0247611, IMG submission 192422) | Sheep rumen microbial communities from Palmerston North, Manawatu-Wanganui, New Zealand - 1770 DNA GHGhigh gp2 | ecosystem: Host-associated > Mammals > Digestive system > Stomach > Rumen ... | reverse complement strand
AGTGGGTGGCATCTGCTTCTTCCGCAAGCTGTTCTATCCCGTGGCCAGCATCGTGGTCAGCTCAGGACGACTGACAGAGCGTGTGGTACAGAAGGAGAACCAGACGCTGAGCGTAGACGAGCTGGAACAGGCTTTAGAGCTGACGGACACCGAGGATATCAAAGAGGAGAAGCGGATGCTGGAAGGCATCGTGCGCTTTGGCGACGAGACGGTGAAGGAGGTGATGACCAGTCGTCAGGATGTGGTCGACCTGGACTTCAAGGCACCTTATGAGGACGTGCTGAAATGCGTAGTTGACAACAACTATTCGCGTATTCCCGTCTATCAGGACAATCAGGATAACATCCGTGGTATCCTGTATATCAAGGACTTGCTGCCTTACCTGTCGAAGGGTAACAAGTTCAATTGGCAGTCGCTGATTCGTCCACCGTACTTCGTACCCGAGACGAAGAAGATCGACGACCTGTTGCGTGAATTTCAGGAGAACAAAGTACATATAGCCATCGTGGTCGACGAGTTTGGAGGTACCAGCGGTATCGTGACGCTGGAGGACATCCTGGAGGAGATTGTAGGCGAGATCAACGACGAGTATGACGAGGACGAGAAGAGCTTTGTACGTATCAACTCGAACACCTTCGTATTCGAAGGCAAGACGCTGCTGAGCGACTTCTACCGTCTGCTGAAGTTGGACGATGAGACATTTGCTGAGGTGGTGGGTGATGCCGACACGCTGGCAGGTCTGTTGCTGGAGATCAAGGGCGACTTCCCCAAGCTGCATGAGAAGCTGGACTACCAGAACTTCACGTTTGAGATTCTGGAGATGGATGAGCGTCGCATCTCGAAGGTCAAGGTGGTGGTACATGATCATGAAATGTAAAAATGTAAAAATTTAAAAATTGAAAATTTAAAGGTAAAAAGGTAAAAGGACAGATGAGAAGACTCACTATATTATTGATGGCAATATGCATTGCCTTTGTCGCCGTTAACGATGTTGATGCAGCAACGAAAAAGAAGCGCCGTGGACGCAAGGCACACCGAACCAAGAAGGTGGTGAAGCCCAAGCGTATGGTGGTGCAGGAAATCGTCAACGACAATGGCATATTGTGTGAAGACACGTGTTCGCACGTTCACGGCATAGATATGAGTCACTATCAGGGCAACGTGTTCTGGGATACGCTGGCCAACAATACCGAGACGCGCTACGTCTATCTGAAGGCTACCGAGGGTGGTGACCGCATCGATGCTGCCTTTGAGCGTAATATCGTGATGGCCCACGTTTACGGTCTGAAGGTGGGCAGCTATCACTTCTACCGTCCCAGGACCGACCAGCAGAAACAGCTACAGAACTTCGTGTCGCAGTGTATTCCTGAAGAGCAGGACCTGATACCGATGATAGACATCGAGACCACGCAAGGAATGGGTACGGATGAATTCTGCGACTCGCTGTTCCGATTCCTCGACATGGTGGAGGAGGTATACCACCAGAAACCCTTGCTCTACACGTTTCGTAACTTCTATAACCGTCATCTGCTAGGCAAACTGGACGGCTATAAGTTGATGATAGCCATGTATTTGCCTGAAGAGCCCGTGCTGGACGACAATCGTGACATCACGATGTGGCAGTATACGGGTAAGGGACGCGTAGAAGGTGTCAACGGCTATGTGGACAAGAGCCGTTTTATGGGTAACCACGTGTTGCGTGAAATCAGGTTCAGGCATCACTGACCTCTCACCCTCTCACTACTCTTCGATATTCGTGATGGTTTCCTTGAACTCGCGGGCGTAGTTGACCAGCGAGTCAGGCTTGAAGTGGTTCAGGCGGCGCTCTGAACGGAACAGGTGCATGCGAAACTTCTCCAGATTCTCTTCACTACGCTTTTCCTGAGTGGTGAAGAACTGTTGGCGCAGGTCGTCAGGTATCTGCATGAAGAAGTCATGCTGACGGATGCGAATGCCATCAGCTATCCAGGGGGTGACGCCAAAACGGCACGACAACTTGTAGAGCTTATGCCATTTCCATGACGTCATAGGCTCTATGTGATCTTCGACGGAGTCTTTTTGGCTGTCGATCAGCCTTTCCATATTTCTTAAGATGACATCTTTCATGAGTAGCGTTTGGGATATCTGAGTAGAATGGATAAGAGTGCTGCTATGCCAATGGCTAGCGGATAATAGAGGTAGGGTACGATGCTGACGGGATTGAGCTGTGCCAGACCGGCCGCCATGAGCAGCTGGGCTCCGTAGGGGATGATGCCCTGCACGGTGCACGAGAAGGTGTCGAGAATAGAGGCACACTTACGGCTGTCGACTCCGAAGCGGTCGCCTATCTGCTTGGCTATCCCGCCTACGGTGATGATGGCCACCGTATTGTTAGCTGTACAGAAATTGACCATCGAGACGAGTGCGGCAATGGCCAGCTCTGCTCCACGTTTGGTGCTGATGTGACGCGTCAGACGGCTGATGATGAAGTCGATGCCACCATTGTGCTTGATGAGCTCCAGCAATCCACCCGCCATCATGGTGATGATGATCAGTTCGCCCATGCCCTTAATGCCATCACCCATCGCTCCGAACCACCCATACACGTCGAACGAGCCGTCGGCAATGCCAATAGCGCCCGTCAGCAGGATGCCAAGCGTCAGTACGCCCATCACGTTAAGTCCGAAGATGGCGGTGAAGAGCACAGCCAGATAGGGCACCACCTTGATGAATGCCACGTCGGGCAGATGCTGTGGTGACTGGATGTCGGTGCCCATGATGATGTAGACCAGCAGGATGAGCAGGGCAGGGGGGATGACGATGAACGAGTTGACGCGGAACTTGTCGCTTAGCTTGCAGCCCTGTGTCGATGTGGCTACGATGGTCGTATCGGAGATGAACGACAGGTTATCGCCAAAAAACGAGCCCCCCACGACGACTGCCGTCATCAGCGCTACGCTGGTGTCCGTCTGTTGCGCCACTCCAGCGGCAATGGGAGTCAGCGCCACGATGGTACCCACGCTGGTGCCTACCGATACGGAGATAAAGCAAGCTGCCAGAAAGAGACCTGCCAAGAGCATCTGACCAGGTAGCAATGTCAGTGCGAAGCTCACGGTAGCATCGATGGCACCCATTGTCTTCGCTGTATGGGCAAAGGCTCCAGCCAGTATGAATATCCAGATCATCAGCATCATCTGTCCTGTGGCTGCCCCCTGACTGAAAATGTCGATTCGCTTGCGCAGGGGGATGCCTCCCGAGATGACAACGGCAAAGGCCGATGCCGCCAGGAAGGCTACGGTGATGGGTACTTTATAAAAGTCACGAGCAATGATGCTCGTGACCAGATAGAGTACGATAAACACCGCCAAGGGTGATAATGCGATGAGTCCTTTCTTCATTTAAAGAGTTACACCATTCTTGAAGATAGAGATCTCGCGGTAGCCGTTCTCCTCGTTGCGAGCCTTCTCGCCAGAAGCCACAGCCAGTACCTTATCGATAAATTCGGGAACAATCTCCTGCATGGTACGGCCCTCGACGAGCTGACCAGCAGAGAAGTCTACCCAGTGGGGCTTGTTCTTGGCCAGCACGGGGTTAGTAGCCACCTTCATGGTAGGTACGAAAGTGCCGAAGGGCGTTCCGCGACCTGTGGTGAACAGCACGATATGGCATCCGCAAGAAGCCAGAGCCGTAGACGCTACGAGGTCGTTGCCAGGAGCAGAGAGCAGGTTCAGACCCGTGTTCTGCAGACGGTCACCATACTCCATGACACCGCTGACGGGAGCCTTACCACACTTCTGGGTGCATCCGAGCGCCTTATCCTCGAGGGTGGAGATGCCACCAGCCTTGTTGCCTGGTGAGGGATTCTCGCCCACGGGTTCACCATGTGACAGGAAATAGTTCTTGAAGTTGTTAACCATCGAAACCGTCTGGTCGAAGAGCTGTGGCGTCTCGCAACGGTTCATGAGGATGGTCTCAGCACCGAACATCTCGGGCACCTCAGTCAGCACGCTGGTGCCGCCCTGTGCTACGAGCCAGTCGCTGAACTCACCAACCAGTGGGTTAGCCGTGATGCCTGAGAAACCATCAGAGCCACCACACTTCAGACCTACGCGCAGCTTCGATACGCTGACGTCCTGGCGCTTGTCCTGAGCAGCCTGCTTGTAGAGGTCGCGCAGAATCTCCATGCCAGCCTCCATCTCGTCGCCCTCCACGCGCTGAGTCACCAACAGCTTGATGCGCGACTTGTCGTAATCGCCCAACATCGCCATGAAATCCTCAGGCTGGTTGTTCTCACATCCCAGGCTCAGCACCAGCACACCACCAGCATTCCGGTGCAGACAGATGTCACGCAACACCTTGCGGGTGTTCTCGTGGTCCTCAGAGAGCTGTGAGCAGCCGTAGTTATGGTGCCAGGTCCAGATGGCGTCGATGTCCTTCTCGCCCGTCTCCTGACGCAGCTTCTCGGCCAGACGCTCGGCAATGCCGTTGACGCAGCCTACGGTAGGTACGATCCATATCTCGTTACGCACGCCGACATCGCCATTCTTACGTACGTAGCCCTTAAAAGTGCGCTTCTCGTCCTTGATGTGGGCGATGTCGCTCTTGGCATCAACGGGCTGGTAGGTATACTCCAGCGTACCTGAGAGGTTGGTCTTCAGGTTGTTCTCGTTCACCCAGTCGCCAGCCTTCAGGTCCTGACGTGCGTGACCGATGGGATAGCCGTACTTGATGATGTCCTCACCCTCCTTGACGTCCTTGATGAGTACCTTGTGACCAGCGGGAGTGTCTTGATTCACAGTGATTTGCTTGCCGTCAACGCTGATGACGTCGCCCTTCTTCTTCGGTGCGAGACATACAACGACAGAGTCGGCGGGATTGATTTTCAAAAATGTAGCTTGTTCCATAAAATCGTGTATTGTATTTATTTAGTCGATTATCCGATGTTCTTTCGGCGATAGTAGTCTATGTTCTCCCTGGTGAGCAGTTCGATAGGCATGTAGTTCACGGGGTCTACCTCTTTCTTCAGCACGATGGCGTTGAAAAGGCTCTCAATGCACTCGTAGCCCTGCATGTATCCGTGTTGGGCGATAAGGAACGAGATGCTGCCTTGACGCACGCATTCAGCATTCTTCGGCACCATGTCATAGCCCATGATCTGTACGTTTCTCATGTTGGCGCGTTGCAGGTATTCACCCACCAGATGAGCCTTCGAATTGAAGGTGATGCAGTGGTGAACGGCAGGGTGCGACTTGAAGAACGTGTCCAGAATCTTGTCGTACTCTTCACGTTTCTCGTCCAGCGGCAGGTTCACCTCATTGATGGTTACCGAGGGGAAGTGGTCGCGCATGTAGTGACGGAATCCCGTTTCGCGGTTCTCCTGTTGCTTCGATGCCACATTGCCGTTGCGCATCTGCTTCATCAGCATGATCTCCTTCTCCTTGGGTGCCATCATCATCAGCATGCGTGCTGCGAAGTAGCCTGAGGCAAAGGAGTCTTGTCCGAAGAAGGCCAATGGCTTCAGGTCGGGCATAAAGGAGTCGAGCAGAATAAAGGGGATGTTGCGCTCGTGCATCATGTCGGTAAAGCGACGTGTCGTGTCGATTTGCGAAGGCACGATGATGACACCGTCGGGCTCTTGCTTCAGCACCTCGTTCATCAGCTTGGCAAACGTCTCGGGCGAGAAGCGGTTGTAGTATAGTACCTTATTTGATATATTGAAGTCGCGATAGCGGTCGCAGGCTGACTGGGCGCCTTCCTCCACCTCTTCCCAATAGGCCTCGCTCTCGTGCTTCGGGATAAGACTATAGAAGGTGTACGACTTGTTGTAGGCCAGTGCTGAGGCATACATGTTGGGTTTGTAGTCCACTTCAGCCAGCGCCTTCTTCACCTTTTCCAAGGCTTTAGGCGACACGTTAGGTCGGTTGTGCAGCACGCGGTCTACCGTGCCGGCACTGACTCCAGCGCGTTTGGCAATGTCCTTGATTCTTATTTTTCCAGTGTCCATATTGCGTACAAAGGTACAAATAAGTGAGCAAAACACAAAAAAAAAGCTGACTTTTATTTTTGTTTTCGAGCGAAAGTACCTTAGAATGAAGTTCAGAGGTACAAATAAGTGAGCAAAACACAAAATAAAATGGAGTTTTCTTTGCAATTTCCAATTTTTTGGCTAACTTTGTAGCCACGATTCAAATATTAATTGTAACGTAATACTAAAACAAATGGCAAAAATTGTAACTTTAGGCGAGATTATGCTCCGCCTGTCGCCCATGGGCAACGACCGTTTCATTCAGAGTGAGTCATTCCGCATCATCCCTGGTGGTGGTGAGGCTAACGTAGCTGTCAGCGTGGCTAACTATGGTCACGAGGCTTACTTTGTTTCTAAGCTGCCTAAGCACGAGATTGGTCAGATTGCTGTCAACGCTCTGCGTCGTTATGGTGTGAACACCCAGTTCATTGCTCGCGGTGGCGACCGCGTAGGTCTCTACTATGCTGAGACGGGTGCTTCTATGCGTCCTTCAAAGGTGATCTACGACCGCGCTCACTCTTCTATCGCTGAGGCTGATCCTAAGGATTTCGACTTCGACGCTATCATGGAGGGTGCTGCTTGGTTCCACTGGTCTGGCATCACGCCTGCTATCTCTGACAAGGCTGCCGAGCTGACCAAGCTGGCTTGTGAGGCTGCTAAGCGTCACGGTGTTACCGTATCTGTAGACCTGAACTTCCGTAAGAAGCTGTGGACTTCAGAGAAGGCTATCTCTATCATGCGCCCCTTGATGCAGTATGTTGACGTCTGCATTGGTAACGAGGAGGATGCTGAGCTCTGTCTTGGTTTCAAGCCCGATGCTGACGTAGAGGGTGGTCAGACTGATGCTGCCGGTTACGAGGGCATCTTCAAGCAGATGCGCGAGCAGTTCGGCTTCAAGTATGTGGTTTCTACCCTGCGTGAGTCGTTCAGCGCTACGTTCAACGGCTGGAAGGCTCTGATCTATGATGGCAAGGAGTTCTATCAGTCAAAGCGTTACGAGATCAATCCTATCATCGACCGCGTAGGTGGTGGCGACTCGTTCTCTGGTGGTCTGATTCATGGTCTGCTGACCAAGCCGACTCAGGGCGAGGCTCTGGAGTTTGCCGTTGCTGCTTCTGCTCTGAAGCACACCATCAATGGCGACTTCAACCTGGTAGGTGTTGACGAAGTAGAGAGTCTGGCTGGTGGTAATGCCAACGGCCGCGTTCAGCGTTAAACTAGAAATATTAGACATACTAGATATACTAGAAACACTAGATAATTATGGCAAAATTCGATAAGTTTCAGGTGATGGCAAAGATTGCCGAAGCACCTATGGTTCCTGTTTTCTACAACAAGGACGTAGAAGTTTGCAAGAACGTCATTAAGGCTTGCTACGAGGGTGGTGTACGCGCTTTCGAGTTCACCAATCGCGGCGACTTCGCTCACGAGGTATTCGGCGAGCTGTCAAAGTGGGTTAACAAGGAGTGTCCTGAGCTGGCTCTCGGTATCGGTAGCGTTGTTGATGCTCCCACGGCATCGCTGTATATCCAGCTGGGTGCCAACTTCGTCGTTGGTCCACTGTTCAATCCCGACATCGCCATCGTATGTAACCGTCGTTGCGTGACCTATTGTCCAGGCTGTCTCACACCGTCTGAGATCGGTAAGGCACAGGAGGTAGGTTGCGACTTCACCAAGGTATTCCCTGGCGACGTTGTAGGTCCGAACCTCATCAAGGGTCTGATGGCTCCCATGCCTTGGTCGAAGATCATGGTTACTGGTGGCGTAGCTCCCGAGGAGGAGAACCTCACCAAGTGGTTCAAGGCAGGCGTGTTCTGCGTAGGTATGGGCTCGAAGCTCTTCCCCAGCGACAAGGTAAAGGCTGGCGATTGGCAGTATGTTACCGACAAGTGCAAGGAGGCACTCGGTTACTGTGCTAAGGCTCGCGCTTAATCTCTCGCTCGTCATTTTAATCTCAGCTTGTTCACCGTCCGATAAGGCAGCGGTGGACAAGCTGAATTCTCTTTCCTATGCCTATCATTACTGTGATGTTGATTCTACCGTCAGCTATGCCCAGCGGGCATTGCAGCTTTCCGATGGCTATGTCGACGGACGTACCGAGGCGCTGAACCATCTGGCTTTCGCTGCGATAGTGGCTATGGACTACACGCTGGCCGACAGTCTGTTGGCAGAGGCCATCGTCCAGAGCGATAATCAGGTCGAGCTGCTGGTCAGCTATGTGCAGCAGATGCGTCTCTGTCAGCGTCGCAGCAAGAATCGTGAGTTCTATGAGTGTCGCGAGAAGGCGGTCAATGCCCTTCAGCGCATCAACGAGGAGCGCAGCCAGCTGTCCCTGCGACAGCGAGGCCGTTTGCTCTATGCCGAATCGGAGATGGCCATCGTCACCTCCACCTATTATTATTATGTCGGTCTGGAACGCCAGTCGGTCGAGGCGCTTCAGCTGATGGACCTTGATGCCGTGCGTCATGATACGGCCCAATACCTGAACTATCTGTATAACGTCGGGGCAGGAGGTTTCCTGACCGAGGGCACTCCCGAGCAGATACGCCACGACGAGATGGAACACCTAAACCGTTGTCTGACCATTGCCGAGCGTAATGGCTACGTCTACTTCGAGGCCCAGGCCAAGGAGGCGCTCGCTGAGCATACTGGCGAATTACAGCTGGCCGAGGAGGCCCTGCACCTGTTTCAGCGCTATGGCGATGTCTACCAGATTGCCGGTGCCTACCGTACGATGGCGTCGTGCTATCATGCGATGGGCAACGACCGTCAGGCTCTGGAATATCTGGAGATGGCCTTGGCCGACTCTGTCATCAATCAGGCCCCCGACCTGGTGGCCAGCATCCGTGAGCAGCTGTCGGTAGCCTATTCAGCCATCAACGACAAACCCAACAGCGACTACAATCGAAATATCTATATAGACCTGCAGGAGCAGACGCGTCAGGACCGTGAACTGGAGGCGCGTGCAGGCTTGCTCGACCAGGCTGTCAACCAGCTCAACTGGATGATCATAGCCGTCTTGATAGCCATCGTCCTACTGCTGTTCCTGCTTTGGCTGTTCAACCATCTGAACCGCAAGCAACGCGTTGACCACGCTTTGGACGACCTGCTGGAAGAGAAGAACGAACAGGTGGCCGAAGCCCGTCTGCGTGTCGAGAAGAACGAGCGGCGCCATCTCGAGCAGCGTGCCAAGGTGTCGCTGGCCATGAGCATCATGCCACTCATCGACCGCATTCTGCATGAGGTGAAGAATCTCCATGGTCACGATGATCATGAGCGCATAGAATATATCCACGAGCTGACCGACCAGATCAACGCCCAGAACGACCTGCTGACCCAGTGGATCCAGCTCCGTCAGGGCGAGCTGACGCTCCATGTGGAGAGCTTCCCTTTGCAAGAGCTCTTCGACCTCTTGTCACGTAGCAAGTCCAGTTTCCAGATGAAGGGTATCACGCTTGATGTCGAGCCTACTGATGCTACCGTCAAGGCCGATCGTGTGCTGACGCTCTTCATGCTCAACACGCTGGCCGATAATGCCCGCAAATTCACGGCCCAGGGTGGGCGAGTGACCATCGGTGCCGTCTGCCAGCCCGACTATGTCGAGATATCCGTCAGCGATACCGGGCAGGGCATGAGTCCTGACGAGCTGGCCCACGTCTTCGACCGTCAGGTGTCGGGAGGTCATGGCTTTGGACTGATGAACTGTCGGGGCATCATCGAGAAATACCGCAAGGTGAGCCAGATCTTCAGCGTCTGCCAGTTGCAGGCAGAGAGCGAGGAGGGCCGTGGCTCGCGCTTCTTCTTCCGTCTGCCCTTAGGCAAGCTGATGATGACGCTCCTGCTCTTGGGGGGTAGCCTGGGTGTGCATGCCGATGATTTCATGGACCGCGCCCATGTCTTTGCCGATTCTGCCTACTTCTCCAATGTCAATGGCAACTACGCCCGCACGCTGCAGTTTGCCGACTCTTGCCGCTACTATCTCAATGCCCAATACCTCGCGCAGCGTCCTGGTGGCCATCTGCTGATGACGCGCAATGGCAGCACGGCCAGCGTTCCGCCTGAGATACAGTGGTACCACGACTCCATAGCCACCAACTACCAGATCGTGCTCGACATCCGCAACGAGAGTGCAGTAGCCGCCCTGGCCCTTCATGAGTGGGCGCTCTATGATTATAATAATAAGGTGTACACCCAGCTCTTTAAGGAGATGAGTGCCGACAACACGCTGGCCGACTATTGCCGTACCATGCAGCAGTCGCAGTCCGACAAGCGCATTGCCGTCATCCTACTCCTGGTGCTGCTCGTGCTCATCGTGCCTGCCTACTACATGCTGTACTACCGCCATCGGCTGTATGAGCGTTTCCGTCGTGAGCGCATGCAGCAGACGAATATCGAGATGGCTGATGACGAGTTGCGTCGTGCCGAACTCGAGAATGCCAACCTGCATGTCTCGTCGGCCGTTCTTGATAACTGTCTGTCTACGCTGAAGCACGAGACGATGTATTATCCTTCGCGTATTCAGCAGCTCCTCGATACGGCTGATTTCGCCTCGCTCTCCGAGGTAACGGCTTATTACCGTGAACTTTACGGCATTCTCATCCGTCAGGCCACCGACCAGGTAGAGCGTATCCATCTGCACATTCGCCCTGTCGAGTTCTATGGTCAGCAGGTGCTGGGCGACGAGAATTTGCTGCGCTATCTCTTCGAGATCTTCAAAGGCGAGGTGAAGGCAGAGCCGAAAGACGATAAATACGTCGCCTACCACATCTCTCTCACCTCTCCGCTCTCATCTCTCACCTCTCTTCTTGCCCGTCAGATTGTGCGCGATCATGGCGAGGCTACCAACCGTCGTGGCTGTGGCATCACGGCTGTTGACGACAATCAGATAACAGTTATTTTACCCAGATATAATGGAAAAATTTAAGCTCATTATCGTCGAGGACGTGCCCCTCGAACTCAAAGGCACGGAAGGCATCGTACGCAACGAGATTCCCGAGGCGGAGGTCATTGGTACTGCCGACAATGAAGCCAGCTTCTGGCGTCTCATCAAGCAACAGCAGCCCGACCTCGTGTTGCTCGACCTCGGGCTGGGCGGTTCGACCACCGTGGGCGTCGAGATCTGTCGTCAGACCAAGGAGGCCTATCCGCAAGTGCGCATCCTCATCTTCACGGGCGAGATCCTGAACGAGAAGCTGTGGGTCGACGTGCTCGATGCTGGTGCCGATGGCATTATCCTGAAGAGTGGCGAACTGCTGACGCGTCGCGATGTGATGGCCGTCATGGAGGGCAAGCAACTGGTGTTCAACGAGCCTATCCTCGAGAAGATTGTCGAGCGCTTCAAACATGCCGTATCGTCGCAGCTGGCGCGTCAGGAGGCTCTCATCAACTACGAGATCGACGAGTACGACGAGCGTTTCCTGCGCCATCTGGCCCTCGGCTATACCAAGGAGCAGATCACCGGTCTGCGTGGCATGCCGTTTGGCGTCAAGAGCCTGGAGAAGCGTCAGAACGAGCTCGTACGCAAGCTGTTCCCCTCAGGCGAGAGCGTCAATGCTACCCGTCTCGTCGTACGTGCCCTCGAGCTCCGCATCCTCGATATCGACAATCTCGAACCGGATATGGAATGAAACGAATTCTGCCTCATCTGGCCTTTGTGCTCGCCGGCCTTCAGCTGTTGCTGATGCTCGTGTCGTGGCTGCTCAGTGCCGCCTTTCCTGCCAGCCAGTTTCGTTCGCTGCTGACGGGCGAAGGATTGCGCTGGTTCATGGGTTCTTACGCCCATCTCGTGGCTACTCCGGTACTGACGTGGCTGTTGCTGGGCGCTATGGCCTATGGTTGTCTGTGGCGCAGCGGACTGCTGCGGCGTCCGTCAAACTATCGCGAGCGTCGTGCACTGATGATGGCGCTCTTCGTGCTGGCTGTCGTCGTCGTGTTCATGCTGTTGCTCACCGTCGTGCCTCATGCCGTGCTGCTCAGCGCCGTTGGTGGTCTGTGGCCCTCGCCATTCTCCTCCAGCCTTGTTCCCGTCCTGGCTTTCACCGTCACGTTGGTATCGGCTTTCTACGGGCTCGTAGCAGGCCGTTTCGAA
>Ga0247611_10009057_pt1 | contig 12093 bp, 10 predicted proteins | sample 177DNAGHGhighgp2_FD_192422 | JGI IMG/M metagenome (GOLD analysis project Ga0247611, IMG submission 192422) | Sheep rumen microbial communities from Palmerston North, Manawatu-Wanganui, New Zealand - 1770 DNA GHGhigh gp2 | ecosystem: Host-associated > Mammals > Digestive system > Stomach > Rumen... | reverse complement strand
ATCGGGCTCAAAAAAGCGCTCGGCGCGCGCAGGCGCCGCATCTCGACGCAGTTTTTGATCGAAGCGGGCGTACTGACGTGTCTCGGCGGCATCCTGGGCGTTCTCGTCGGGGTCGGGCTTGCCTACGGCATCTCGAAGATGTCGGGCGTGCCGATCTTCATCAGCTGGTACATCGTCGCCGCGACGGTCGTGTTCTCGTTCGTCATCGGCATGGTGTTCGGCGCGATCCCCGCATACCGCGCCGCACGGCTCAATCCGATCGAGGCGCTGCGCCACGAATAACCGAATCAAAAGAAAAGCCGCGGCATTGCGCTGCGGCTTTTTTGTGTTTCCGGTTCAGGGTTCTTCGGGGTCCGGCGCGGTCGAAGGCGTCGGCTTCGGCGTGTTCGTGGGCTCCGGCGTGACCTTCGCGGTGCCTCTGCGGTACTTCGGGTAGATCGGGTTATAGACCGTTTCCTCGGTGCGCCAGCGTTCGACGAACCTGCCGTCCTTGTATTTGTCGACGTAGGTCACGACCTTGTAGCCGTCGCGCGGAGTGTTTAAGAGGATCGGTTCGTCGGTTTCGAGCATGTGCCGGTCGTTTTCGTACTCGTACTTGCTCGGATCCTTGTACGGCCACTCTTCGATGATTTCGTTGCTGCAGCGGTACTCGACGCCGTCTTCCTTCCAGCCGTAGATCTCGACGTTGATGTTCTTGCGGCGGTTGCTGCTCTTGTTCTTCGTGATGTACACGAACATGTAGATCGTGTGACCGGTGTCGTTCTTGAAGCCGAAATCGATGTGTCCGTAGTCGACCGTCGCGTCAAAGCCGAGGCCGTTTTTGAATTCGGCGGTCACGTAGTCCGACGGAATGCTGTGTCCGCGGCGGGTGATGTCGCGGATGCCGGCGCGCAGGATCGCGTTGAAGATCGTCGTGCTGACCTGGCAGACGCCGCCGCCGGGTTCCTTGCGGTGATCGCCGAGATACACCGCGGGCGCAGGCCACCAGCCGAGTTTTTCGGAGCGTTCGCCGGTGCGGTTGTTGTAACTGAACCGCTCGCCCGGCTCCAGCGTTACGACCTGCATCAGAGAAGCCGCCTTTGAAATGTTGTGGTCGCGTGCGATCGCGGTTTCCGCGACCTCCGGATCCGTCGACGACGAGCCTTTGAAGCGGTAGTTGGTCGAATAGCTTCCGAGCAGCGACAGCTGCTGTTTCAGCGCGGCGGTCGTGATCTCCGGCTCGGAGACCGTGACCGAGGGCGTCAGCGACGCGGTGAAGGTTCCGGCGTCGATCGCGTCTTTGATTTGCTGCTCCAGTTCGTTGAAGTCGATCTTTGCGCCGTTCACGCCGTCGGTGAATTCCCAAACCGGCTGCGGATAGGATACGCCGTCGATCTTATTGTACTTGAAGCTGACCTCGGCGTGCGCGTCGACCGCGTGGTTCGGAATTTTGTCGTTCAGCTCATACAGCGCGGCGCGAAGCTTTTCGCCGTCGATCGAAAGCGGGATGTCGCGGGCGCTGCTGCCGGATGCAACGGAAAAGAGCACGGCGTTCACGTCCGCTTCGTCATAGGACAGTCCGATGTCCGCGGCAGTGAGCGTCAACGGATCGTAATTCTCATAGGAAACGGTCAGCGAAACGGACTGTTTTTTCTCTTCAAGCTTGCGAAGAATGCGCGTGCGCGCCTCACCGACGGTCAGATTCTGCACGGAAACGCCCTCGACGAACGCGTTCGTTTCGATCAGCGTGTCGTCGGAAACCGCGGCGGAAGCGGTCGTAAAGGGCGCGGCGGAGGAAGCGGGGTTATCCGGTGAAACGGAATTCGAAGGCTTCTTCGCGCAGCTGCAGGATGCGGCGGCGATCGCGACCGCAAGCACGATCACGGCAAACACCAGAAATCCCAACGCAAACAGGAACAGACGTTTATTCTTGATGCGTCTGCGTTTTCTTTTTTTCGGGGACCGGGAAGACGAGCCCGTCGTGCGCCGCTGCGTCGCGGCCGAACGGGTCGTGCCCGCGCGCGTCGAAGAGGCGGGGCGGGCGGAAGAGGAGCGCGTCGAGGATGCGGAGCGGGCCGCAGAAGAAGATTTGCCCGCGGAAGACGCCGTGCGCCGGTTTGAAAAGTACAGCGTACCGTTCGCCGCGTCGAAGGGATCTTCTGCGCTGCGGTTCGGTGCGGGGGCGGTTGGCCTGCGCACGGAATAGTCACGCGCGTAGCCGCCGTTCGGATTGGAATGCGTTCGGGTCGTGCCCGATCCTGTCGTCGTTGTCATGATACCGTATTATAGCAAGGGGGATTGCGATTCTCAATAGATTTTCGCTTTGTTTTTGTAAATTTTGCAATTTATACGAAACTGTGTTACAATACCGGAATCCGGAAAAGGAGGAACGCACCGTGATCCATATCGTACTGGTCGAGCCGGAGATCCCGAGCAATACGGGCAATATTTCGCGCACCTGCGCCGTGACGGGCGCGGCGCTGCATCTCGTGCGCCCTTTGGGCTTTTCGACCGACGACAAGGCCTTAAAACGCGCGGGTCTCGATTACTGGCATACGCTGACGCTCTTTTATCACGACAGCATCGAGGAACTGTGGGCAAAGTATCCCGACGCGCGGTTTTTCTACTGCAGTACGCACGCGAAGCGCCGCTACGACGAGGTTTCCTTCCGCGACGGTGACTTTCTGGTTTTCGGCAAGGAGACGGCGGGGCTCGGCGAACGGATCCTGATTCCGCACGCGGACGAGGCGATCCGCATCCCGATGGGTGACGGGCAGCGCTCGCTGAACCTTTCGAACGCGGTCGCGATCGTGGTCTACGAGGCGCTCCGGCAGAACGATTTCTTCGGCATGCGGTGATTTTTTCTGTCCCGGATTCGTCCCACGGAGGCAGAATCGCAATATATTCTCGAAAAAAACGGGTCTTTTTGAAAAATAATGCTTGCATTGTTGAAAACCTTGTGGTAGTATTGCAATGTTCGAGTTTTAGCAAGGAGGTGGACTGAATGGGTAAGTTCTGTGAAGTCTGCAAGAAAGGAACCATGTCCGGCAATCTGGTCAGCCATTCCAATCGCAAGACCAAGCGCAGCTGGGCGCCGAATATCCAGACCGTGCACGTCGTCGTCGACGGGCGCGTTCAGAAGATGAGCGTCTGCACTCGCTGCCTGCGTTCCGGCAAGGTCGAAAGAAGCAACTGAACAATCTTTGCGTAAGAACAAGAGCCACCCGATCGGTGGCTTTTTGTCGCAGAAGGAAAAAATGATCATCACCAGCAGAAGCAACGAACGCGTCAAAGCGGCGCGGGCATTACAGGACGCGAAGGCGCGCAGGGAAACGGGACTGCACCTCATTGAGGGTGACAAGCTCGTTTGCGACGCGATCCGAAGCGGCGCGCGCGTGCGCACGGTCTTCGCAAAGGAAGGTGCACCCGCCTTCGAGGGCGTCGAAACGGTCTTCGTTTCCGACGGCGTCATGGATGCGCTGTCGACGGCCCAAACGCCGCAGACCTTCTGCGCGGTCGCCGAAACGCCGGACGTCGGATGTCCCGGATCGTATCCCGAGGGGCTTTGGATCGTGCTCGACCGATTGCAGGATCCCGGAAACCTCGGCACGATCATCCGCACCGCCGATGCGCTCGGCGCAGCGGGCGTGGTGCTGAGTCCCGATTCGGCGGACCCGTTTTCCCCGAAGGCGCTTCGCGCCGCGATGGGCTCGACGTATCATCTGCCGGTCCGTGTCGGCTTGCCGAAGGACGAGCTCGCACGGATGAAGGAACAGGGATTCGTATGCATCTGCGGGCATCTGAAGGGAAGCGAAACGCTGCCTGCGATCGGAAAACGCACGGCGCTCGTCGTCGGCAATGAGGGGCAGGGCGTGTCGGACGAAACGGCGGCGCTTTGCATCCGTTACCGCATGCCGATGCGCGGCCGCGCAGAATCGCTGAACGCGGCGGTGTTCGCGGCGCTGATGATGCAATCGATCGTAAACGGTATGCCGGAATAAGGAGGGCGTATGGAACAGGGCAACAATATCCACACCATCGTGATCACGGGCGGTCCCTGCGCGGGCAAAACAACCGCGATGAGCTGGCTGCAGAATGCGCTGACGGACGCGGGCTACGCGGTCATGTTCATTCCGGAGACGTGTACCGATCTCAACAACAGCGGCGTGACGGCGCGCGCCTCGAAGTCGAACTTTGAGTTTCAGCGCGTTCAGGTGCGCTATCAGCTTCTGCGCGAACAGATCTATCGGCAGGCGGCGGAAGCGAGCGCGTCGAAGGAGGTCGTGATCGTTTGCGACCGCGGCTCGATGGACGACAAGCCTTATATGGAGCCGGAGGAGTTCGACGCGATCCTGAAGGAGCTCGGGCAAAACGAGGTCGCCTTCCGCGACAAGTACGACGCCGTGTTCCACATGGTGACCGCCGCGAAGGGCGCGGAAGCGTTCTATACGACCGACAACAACACCGCGCGCGTGGAAACGCTCGAGGAAGCGATCGAACTCGACGCCAAGACGCTCGCCGCGTGGGCGGGGCATCCGCACCTGCGGATCATCGACAACTCGGTCGATTTCAACAACAAGCTCGTCCGGCTTTTGCGCGAGGTCATGACGGCCCTCGGCAAACCCGCGCCGTTCGAGCACGCGAGACGGTTCCTCATCGAAAAGCCGGACCGCGCGTGGCTCGAAGCGCATCCCGCGTGCCGCAGGGTGGAGATCATCCAGACGTATCTGACCGACGTGCGCGGCGAGAAGCGCCGCATCTGCATGCGCGGCAGCGACGGCAGCTACATTTATTATCTGACCACGCATTGCACCGGCACGGACGGCAGCCGGATCGAAACCGAAAAGCGCCTGTCGCTCGACGATTATCAGCAGCTGATGATGGAGGCCGATCCGATGTGCATGCCGATCCGCAAGACGCGCTACTGCCTCGTGGACGACGCGCACGCGTACGAGGTCGATTTCTATCCGAACTGGACGGATAAGGCCATGCTGCAGGTCGAGCTGAACGATCCGGACGCCGAGGTCTGCATCCCCGAAACCTTCCGCGTGATCCGTGAAGTGACCGAAGACCCGGCGTATCAGAACTACGCGCTGGCGAAGCGGTAAAACGGCACAGAGAAAAGCAGAACGGGACCCGTGAAAACGGGCCCCGTTTTTTGTTTCTTTTATCAGCCTCTTCTCTTCCGGAACAGATATTCGTCCAGCTCTTTTTTCACCGAATCGGGGATCTCCCGGGAGACGGGACAGACGGCTGCCATCGCCATGCGGCGGGTGAACTCCGCGATGAACGCGATATCCTTCTGCATCTGATCCATCGAAAGCACGTCCGGCCGGTCAAAGCGGCAATGGATCGGCGCCACGGTGCCGTTTGCAAGCCGTGCGAACGAAAGCGCCGGCACGCCCTTGTCGGCAAACGGGGTGGAATCGGAAGAGTACACGCCGGTTTTCGCGTCCACGGGGAAGCCGAGCTCCGCGCCCATGTAGGAGACGTAGTGCGCAAGCTTCTCTTCGGCGGACACGCGCGCAAGGAACTTGCCCATGATCGTGCCGATCATGTCGAGGTTCACGTTCAAAGCGATCTTTGGAAGCTCCGCTTCGTGATCGTTCACGTACGCCTTGGAACCTAAAAGCCCGCGCTCTTCGCTGCCGCAGAACACGAGCCGCAGGCCATAGTTCAGCGGCTTGTTCTTCAGCGCGTCCAGAACGCCCAGCAGTCCCGCGCAGCCGGTCATATTGTCGTACGAGCCGTGCGAGAGCGCCGTCGTGTCGTAATGTGCGGACAGCGCGATCCATTCGTCGCGTTTTCCGGGAAGTTCGGCGACGACGTTGTGCGATTCGCCTTCGTATTCGCGCTGCCGGATCGCGATGCGGATCCGCTTCGTTTTGTTTTTCACGAGCGCCACCGCTGTGGAGACGTGCAGCATCGCGCAGAGCACTTTGCGTGCGTCGCCGACGACTGCCGTCCTGAGATCGCGCTCGTCGATGTCGTGATTGCCGTTGTGCAAATCGCCGTACTGGAACAGGATGCCCTTCGCGCCGGCTTCCATCAGGTCCTGATAGCCGAAGTATCCGATGCCGGCGGTATCCATCAGAACGATCTTGTCCTTCGCGCCCGCGATCGAAACCTTATCCTGCGCGGGCATGTAGTAAAGCTCGCCCTCGATTTCACCGCTGCCGCAGCAGAAGAAGCCTTTCGCGGGGATCTCTTTTCCGTCCGCGTAAACGTGCGTTTCCTCAATTTCGCCCATGGGAACGGGGAAGCCCTCGATCCGGGCGTTCGCGCCGAGCCGCTCGCAGCAGGATTTCAGGTATTCCGCAACGCGCAGTTCCTCCGGCGTACCGCTGCGGTGGACGAAGTCCGTGTCATGGAAGATCTGTTTCAACGCTCGGTTGTTCATAGCTTACTTTCCCTTCTCTTTCTTTCTTTTGATCAGTACGACGCAGAGCGTGATCGCGACCGCGGCGACGGCGAAAACGATGCCGAGTACCGTGATGATCGTGGGCAGGCTGCTCGTTTCGGGCGGTTCGTAAGCAAGGTCGGGAAGAATGTTCATGTGGATTACCTCCTATGAGATGATTTTCGTTATGATCAAACCCGCTCCGAAGGAAGCGGCGTTTGCGATGAGAGAAACGAGAAACGGCCGTTTCGCATCGGTCAGCGACCGGTAAACGAGCCATTCCGCGGCGACGGCGGCGGGTTCCAGCACGGCGAGCATCACCGCGTACGGCAGATCCGTGAGCGTCGCGCCGAGCAGCAGGAGCGCGTTCAGAAGCGGATTCGTGATCACGTTCGCAAGCAGGACGATCCGCAGATCCTTTCCGCGCATGCCGCAGAGCAGGCAGACGGGGACCTCGATCGCTTCCGTCAGCAGAAGCGCGAGGAGGAGCTTCACTTCGTACGGCATAGCAGAAGCCCCGGCACAAGCAGCACGGCGGAAGCCGCCGCGAGCGAGCCGAACAGCACGGGGGACGGCGGGAGCGCCGCGCCGAGCAGCAGCGGAACGAGACCGACGAACAGCGCCGCGGTCAGAAGCCCGAACGCCGTGCCCTTCGCGCCGCGAAGAAGACGCGCTGCAGCAAACAGCGTGATCGGCATGGTCATGTTGAAAAGGAACAGCGCAAGAAGCGTCAGCACCGGATGCAGCGGGAAGAACAAGAGTACGGCGCACAACCCCAGCGAAACGACGGAGGTCAAAGCTGCGCCGAACCGGTCCGCAAGGAACCCGCCCGCGGTTTTACCGAGCGCCAGACACAGTACGGGTACGAGTCCGGAAAGCACGCCGGGCAAGCCGGAAAGCCAATCGCCCGTCGAGAATGCGGCGGTAAAGCCCGTAAACGATCGAAGCGCCACGACGAGAAACAGCAGCACGAGGGCGATGACGCCGCCCTTCGGCACGGCGAAGGAGACCGGCGCGTTATGCGAGCCCTCCTTCCGCTCCGATCCGCCCGAAACCAGCAGGAGCGCAACGCAGATTGCCATCAGCGCCGGAATCAGCACGGAAGCCGGCAGCGCTTTTGCGTAAAACCGACCGAGAAACAGGCCGATCGCGCCGGGGGAGACGAACACGCCGAGCGGTCCCGCTTTGTCTTCCGAGCCGTTCAGCACTTCGATCCCGCCGCCGACGTGGAACGCGCCGTTGCCGAGCCCCGCGACGATCAGCGCAAGGAGCGGCGACGCGGAAAGAAACGATCCGACCGCCACGAGCGCGCACCCGATCGCGGCAAACAGCAGATTGCGGTTTACGCGGTCCGCGACGATGCCGAGCGGGAGCTGGAACAGGAACGCGCAGGCGTTGTACAGCACGATGCCGACCACAAGATCGTCCGGCTTCAGCGCGCCGAAAAACAGAACGGCACAGCAGAAATCCACCGCCGCATGCACGGCGGACAGGAACGCGGTTTTTGCGGGTCTGTTCAGCGTCATTTCCGTCCCTTTCGGCCGATTCGCCTTTCGTGCGAAACGGTATATATAATATGAAAGAACAGTCTTTCCGAAAGACGATGCGAGTCTCTTTTCAAAAAGAGTATATCATATTGCGAACGGCGGTACAAGAGCGGATGCGTATAAAAAGGCATGATTATACCGAATTATCCCGTTTTATGCAAACCCGGCATAAGCGATTCCGTTCGTTTCCGTTGGAAACATATACAATATTGGTCACAGGATCTGGAAAATTATCTATTATTTTGGGTCAATTCGCAGAAAAACGACCTTGAAATGAAAAAAACAGTTGAAATTCTTGTGGAGATAGGCTATAATCATGTCAAGAAAATCGATCGGAGTCTGCATAGGCAGTTTATGCAGTTTCATAAATTCGATTGAGACGCGGATAATCCGCACTTCACACCGTATAGCACGCGGGAGCGAAAGCCCACGACGTGATATAAAAAAGATAAGGAGAAACAAGAAATGAGAAAAACCATGAATCTTGTGTGCCTGATCCTGGCACTGGTTATGGTATTTGCTCTGGTCGCCTGCAAGAGCGGGGAAAAGACCCCGGAACCCGATCAGGCAACCGAAGCGCCCACCAGTCCCGACGATCAGAATCCCACGGATGAACCGAAATCCGATGAGACTCCGGTTCCCATGGCAGAATGGGACGGCAAATACATCGAGAGAGACGACTATAAGGCATACATTAAGCATGACCTTGAGTTCCTCTACAACACGGTTAAGGATCAGCTTGGGGATTCCGCTGCGGCAGTTGAAGCTGCAATCGCAGCCGGCATGAAGGCGATCGACAATGCTGGTACGGTTGAAGAAATCCGCACGGCATATGCAGATGCATTCGACGCGGTTCTTGCTGCGATCCCGACGGCTGAAGGCGTCAATTCCTTCAAGAAGCTGCCCGACTCCGAGAGAACCGAGATCCTCGGTATCCTCGAACGCTTCGCGGTAACCAAGGGCATCACCGGTATCTCCCTGTTTGAGAACGGCGGTTATGTCATGTACAACCCGCGCATCACGCTCGGCACCGAGAACTACATCGTCGGTTACGGCTTCGGTCTCCTTCCCGAAGGTAACATCACTGCCGACTTCGAGTATGAAACCAACGAAGCCTGGAAGAGATACTACCACACCTACGAAGCGAACGATCCCGGCACGCTCAACTATCTGAACGACCAGGGCTCTCAGGTTGGCGACCTCTACGGCTACATGGCTGCGAGCTTCTTCACCAACTTCATGAACGAGACCAAGGACGGTTATGATTGGGTTCCGGAACTCGCGAAGGAAAAGCCCGTTCCCGTTAACGATGAAGACGGCGACGGCGCAGCAACGACCTGGCGTTTTGAAGTCCGCACCGGTGACGATGGTCTGATGTACAAGACCGGTTCCGAGATGGAAGACAGAAAAGCGTTCGACAACAGACCCGTTGCGCTCGAAGACTACGAGTATGCGTTCAAGCTTCTGCTGACGCAGTCCAACCAGCTGTATCGTGGTTCCGAACTTGCGAACACCAAGTCCGGTGCGATCGCGGGTGCGAAAGACTACTATGCCGGCACCGAAGCGGGCCCGAGCGAGGACCTGTGGGCAAAGGTCGGCATCAAGACCTACGTTGAAGACGGCAAGAACTACTTCGAAGTCACCTTCACCGAGGAGCAGACCCAGTTCTACTGCATGTACTACATCGCTTCCAGCCTGTACATGCCGATTCCTGAAGAGTTTGTGAACCTGGTCACGGTTACCAACTACCTTGGCTTTGACAAGGCAGCGAAGACCAGCCCGGTCGACAACTCCCTGACCGTCGGACCGTACTACGTTGAGAGATACGATTCCGATCAGCAGATCGTTTACGCAAAGAACCCGAACTACGTCTTCGCTGACACGAAGTACGCAATCCCGGGTATCCACGTTAAGATCTTCACCGCTGCGAACGAAGACCCGACCGCGGGCTTCAACGAGTTCATCGCAGGTCACTTTGACTCTGCAAGCATCCCGCAGGACTACCTGAACGAGTATCGCAACGATCCGCGCACCAGATCCACCACCGGTGACTCCAACTTCAAGCTGAACGTCAACGCAACCGATGAAGAGACCTGGGAATACCTGTTCGGTGAAGAGGGTGTCGTCACCCAGACGCCGAAAGCCGATTACTGGACTGTCAAGCCCGCTCTCGGCAACAGCCACTTCGTCAAGGCTTTGAGCCTGTCCATCGACAGACTGACCTTCGCAAGTGCGCGTGGTTCTATCCCCGCGGTTGACTACCTCTCCTCCAACTACATGATCGACCCGGTGAACGGTATTTCCTATGCGGTCACCGACGCGCATAAGAAGGCAATCGAAGGTCTGATCGAAGATACCGACGGTTACGGCTACTCGCTGGAGCTTGCGCGTGAATACTTCCGCGTTGCTCTGACCGAGCTCGAAGCGGACGGCGCATACACGCCGGGCACGCCGGAGAACCCGACCGTCATCGACATTGAGATCGCTTGGATGCGTCCGACGCAGGAAGAGCAGTATCACAATGAGATCAAGAACTTCATGGAGACCGCGTTCAATGACGAGAGCGTCTGCGGCGGTGTCTACAAACTGAGCGTCAACTTCTGGGTTGGCAACGACTGGTCTGATGTTTACTACAACAAGATGATGGTCGGTCAGTTCGACATCGGCTTCGGCTCCATCTCCGGTAACCCCCTCGACCCGATCGGATTCGTCAGCGTTCTGTCCTCCGATCAGGATATCTCCGGCAGCTTCACGCTGAACTGGGGTGTTGATACCAATGATCCGGCAGCTTACCCGATCGTTTACAAGGGCACCCGTTGGTCGTTCGACGCACTGTACAATGCGGTCAACTCCAGCGCGCTCGTTAAGGATGGTAAGAATGCTGCGGCAGTCACCTTCGACTACACCAACCTGGTCAAGAACGAAGACGGTTCCTACACCGGTGTGTTCACCTTCAAGAAGACTCTGCCCGACGTTACCAAGATCGAAATCATCAAAGTTGCATGCTGCAACTACGAGCGTTACTACAATGGTGACGGTACGTACGACGAGACCGACCTGATGACGATTGATGGCGCAGTCAAGGCAGAAGATCTGGGCGACACCTACGTCGTTACCTTCACCGTCCCGGCAGAGCTTGCTGCAGATTATGCAACCGGCAGCGGCACGTCCGAGAATCCGCAAGGCGCGACCGGCTTCGACTTCTACTACATCCTCGACCTCGATGGCAACGTCTCCGGTGCAGACGGCAGTGTCTACTATTCCGTCAACGACAACTTCGTTGTTGAATAATTCCGAGGAATTATATCTGGAATAGAACTGTAATGAACGAGAAGCGATGGGGAGGGACTCTCCGCCCCATCGCTTTTCAATCTAAACACCTGACGAAAGGGGATTGCTATGGGGAAATATGTCCTGAAAAGGATTTTACTGGCCTTTCTCACAACATTTATCATTCTCTCATTGACTTATATCCTGGTCAAGCTGCTTCCGTTTGAGAGACCGCTCGGCGATGATGCCAAGCAGATCGCTTATTTTGACAAGCAGTATAACCTCGGCTACGTCTACAGATTTGATCGGGAGATGGAAGGGTACGGCGAACCGCTCTACAAGTCGCCCATTGATAAAGGCAGCCGCAATTATTATTACATGGTTCCTGTCATGGAACAGTACGTCAACTGGTTGCGCAACATCGTGACCAGATGGGATTGGGGTGTCAGTAAGACGTACCAGCCGAACGTAGCTGCATCCACGATCATCGTGAAGAGGATCGGCTACACCATCCGTTTGAATATTTTCTCGGTCATCTTCTCGGTTCCGCTCGGCATTCTCCTCGGAATCGTCGCGGCATTGAAGAAGAATTCGGTAACGGATCATGTCATTTCCACGATGGTTATGATCTTTATCTCGATACCGAGTTTCGTATTGATATCATTTGCTGTTCGAATCCTTTGTTACAATTTAGGATGGCTGCCGTCAACGTGGCCGCCTGATACCGCGCCGCTCAAGACGAAGATCCTCGGCTACATCATCCCCGTATTCTGCCTGTCGTTCGGTTCGGTCTGCTACTACTGCAGATACGTCCGCGCAGAGCTTTGCGAGGTTATGGAGAGCGAGTACCTGCTGCTTGCGCGCACCAAGGGCCTTACGAGACGGCAGGCAATCGTT
>Ga0247611_10009056_pt1 | contig 12093 bp, 9 predicted proteins | sample 177DNAGHGhighgp2_FD_192422 | JGI IMG/M metagenome (GOLD analysis project Ga0247611, IMG submission 192422) | Sheep rumen microbial communities from Palmerston North, Manawatu-Wanganui, New Zealand - 1770 DNA GHGhigh gp2 | ecosystem: Host-associated > Mammals > Digestive system > Stomach > Rumen ... | reverse complement strand
AATTTAGCAAATAAAAAAAATAGATTTATTAAATCTATTTTTTCTTTTACACTATTAAGCAGTTCTTTTCCACATTTGAACAACTAAATAAGGAGGCATATTCGCTTCATTATTTTCTGATGTAATCTTTTCTCCGCCTGTTATAGTGTTAACAATTAAAGTGGTAAATCTTACTTTGTCTTTTGATATACTAAATTTGTGACTATGTGCACCTGCAGCTTTTAAACAACCGCCAGTGTCATCATCGCCCTTTCCATCGCCATCTCCATATCAACCATCTTCTGGAACTCTGGTACCATGTTCTCAGTCTAAATCAAATCCATCTATATTATGTGATACATCCTCATTACCTTGGCCGGTATGCCAGTTATTAGCATCTACTAAAATAGCATGCTTATGTTTTCCTGCTTCATTAGTTGATATGTCTTTTATATCTTCTTGCAATCCGGCAGTATGTGTATGGTCTAGTAAGTATCCTCTTGAAGTACCGCCTGTGCTATTCATTGTATGTGAAGAATCTTTTGCATATAAGAATTTTCCTTCAATAGCCTCTCATGTTCCTCCTAAGCTGCTTTGAATAGGACATTGTGAAACAACAGCATCTCCTGAGTATGTATAAATGCTTCCAATAGGATATGTTGCATCTAATAACAATTTCTTTAATCCTGCACCTAAGCTACTTAATTCTGTACCTGTAATATTAATTGAAGGAGCTGTAATATTTCCAGAGGCTACAATAGCACCAACTTTTTCATCACCATTAACTACTAGTTTAGCAGTATCATCAACAGCATCTTGTCCAATAGCTAATTTATCAATACTTGTAGGAGTCTTTATTGATGTCTTTTCTTTTCCAGCGGAGAAGAAAGAGTCACTGCCAGAAGTTTGCTTATAATCAATACTATCACCAATAACAGTTGTATTACCACTAATTGTTGTTGCTCCAGCTATAGTTGTATTACCTGTAATTGAAGTATTACCACTAATAGTAGTTTCACCTGTAATAGTAGTTTTACCTACAACATTTACTTCATTATTATTAATAGTTGTATTAGTGGCATTAGTTGCTATCTTTTTAGTACTTGTACTTCCAACACTGAAGTTATCATTATCAATCTGAGTTGCTCCATCAATATCAACAGCGCCAGTAAAGTTATTAATATCTGTTTCAACCTTAAGATTATTATTATCTAATTTAATTAAATTATTTACTGTTAGCTTAGGTCCTGTATAACTAATTTGTTTAGAACTTGCATTAATTTCTAGCTCTGAATTTAGAGTTGTTTTAGTTCTTTGAACTGTTAATACATTTTTTCTGCTACTTTCTGTTGTACCAGTACCAATTTCAAATACAGAACCATTTACATCCTCATTAAAGTTACCGATGACAACTTTATTATTAGAAGTTTTATTTTTTAAGTTTTGTCCAAATAAATATGTTGCTTCTTTATCAGTTGTATTTGATTTTCCAATAGCTATACTATTTGCATTTTCAATAGTATTATTACTTCCAAATGCAAAGCTTTCATTAGAATCTATTTTATTAGCATGGCCAAGAGCTACAGAATAATTACCATTGACATCATTTACTGTATCCTCATCATCAACTGTTGATTCAAATGAATGCTTACCAGTACTACGTTGAATGCTTGTTTCAATTACATAATATTTCTCTAAGTTGTCTAGTAATAAAAATTCACTTGCACCAGATGTTGCATTCTTATCTACTATAGCAAGGCCTTTAAATTTGGAAACTTCACCAGTATTGTCATCAAGGCATGCTACTGCATCTGAATCATATGGTGCTAAGAAGCTTTGTGTATATGTACTACCATTATCAACTATATTGCCATTTACTACTTTTATTGCAAGAGCATAATTTTTATAACTCTTTAATTCTTCAGTAATATCAAAATAATAGCCACCTAATACAAATTGTATACTATTAAGGTCCTTACCCTGAATATCTGCCGCAATTACATAAGTGTTCTTGCCGGCTTTTTTACCTGCACCAACTAACCAATTTTGTTCTGTTGGTAACCAAGAAATGCTATACTTATCTGCTCTATAGGCACTTGGAAACACTTTTACATTCTTACTATCAAAATATTTTATTGTATCACTCATAAATTAAATCTCCTATTATTATGCTGTTGGTGTAGTTGATGTGCTTGAAGGCGCATTTGAAATTTGTAATGTTCAATCAACAATAATTGTTCAATTAGTAGAAACCTTTGGTGGAATTACTATCTCAGGATTAAAATTAACTGCTGCACTATATTCATTATTATTTTCAGAAAAGATACTTGGTCATAGTGCTGCACTTACTACATTTGCACTAGAAGTTAATTGAACAAATGGAATTCTAAAGTGATAAATTACTTCACAACCAGAGGTTAATCCTGTGCTAATATTTTTAACTTTTGCAGCTCCATCTTGAAATATAAAATTAGAAACTCTATTTTCACTTTTTATATCAGTTGCTGCTGCTTTATATAGAGCAATTTTACATGGTCTGTATTTTTCATGATTTATATAATTTCCAGCAATACAATTTGCAATAAAATTAAATAAATTATTTGTACCATTATTATAATAAGTATTAGTACTAATAGTTTTATTTTGTCCATTAACTATTGATACTTTTACAATGCCTTTATAATTAACACTTTGATTATTTAAAGTTTTTAATTCATTAATTTCAGTATTCATTTACTAGTCCTCCTCTTCTTCATTTTCTATTGCACCAATAATACGCATGTTTTGAATTGAAGGTTTATTTGCAATATAAGAACGTTCATCATCGCTTGGAAGAGTTTCAGCTTTGACTACTCTTGATGTATCAAATACACTATTTTCTGTAATTGCATAAGCATATACAGAGTTCTTAATTACGAATTCGGATTTAATACTTCTAACCTCTTTTATTTCTTTAACCAATCTTAAGCTAGTTCCCGCAGGAATAATATAATCAGCTAGGTCCTTTAGTAATGTTAAGTCGCCTATTTGTTCTGGCACATGTACAGTTAATATTCCATCTGAAGAAAGTGATATTTCAGAATAATCATTTATTCCTTCTGCATTTAATATAGCATTTACTGCTAATTCTATTGCTTTATTACTACCCTTATTTCTTAAGATTAATGGTAATGTACTGCAAATAGCAGCTAACTGCTTATTATTATAATTATGTTTTGCTTGAAATCCAAGCGTAGTTGCAAGTAATCCTAATAACTGCTCATCTGTATTAAGTCCAAGTCTAATATACTTAATAGTATCAATATCTGTTTTAATTGAATTTAATACTACATCATAGAGACGACCAATAAATTGGAAGTCTCTTGAATGGTTGTAGTATATTTCAGGAGTATTATCTTGTAATCTCATTTAGTTACTCCTTAAATCTTAGAAGATTTTGCAATTGTTATGCCTGTTGCTAGATAATCTGCATTTATTTCAGAAATAACAAATTTATTGTTTATATTATTTTTATCATACCAGATTAGCTGACTACTTAAATTCTCTTCATCAGCAGTTAATAATGGATTTAAGTCTATTTGTTCATTATTAGGAATATGCATTCCATAGAAGAACTTATTATTAGTATCTAGTAATTTAATATCAGCAAGTAATTGAGTATATCTTGAAGTTCCATCTTCACTACTAAGATTATAATATCTTAATTTACTATTTATTCCTTTTATTACTCTTAAATCACTAAATATAATAACATCTGATTTGTTTGAATCAGAGAATATTTTTATGTACTCTACATCTGAGCTTACTTCAATATTAGACATTCCATAATCAAGTGTTTTAGATTTAGCTCAGCTACTATCTTTATTAAATACTCTAATTCCTGCAACTTCCTCATAAGTTCCACTAGTATTTTTCTTATATGCTTTTATAGTGATATGAGTACTAGGCTGAGTACTAGGCTTAATATAATAGAACATAATTAAACCTCATTCCTTCTCAGGAATATAAGTGTTTAATTTAACACCAGTATCAAGGTCACTGCCAATATTTAAGTCCTTCATTGCAAGTTTAGTATAATAAGTACTATAATTATATAAGTTTATAGCTTTATTGTTATTTGATGGGAAATCTACTTGACAACATTTTAAGCTAAAATTCATACTCTTACCAATAGATGTTTCTACTGCTTTTATATCAATTGTGTCAATAGATGACTGATATAAATAATTAGAATATACAGATAAAGCATTAATAGTCGTTCCTTCAACATAAGCTCCACTTATATTTACTGGGTCACCAGAATTAAATGAAACAGTTATTTTATCTTTTGGTCCTAATGTTTGTGGAGTTTCAGGACCCATATTAATATCAAGTTTACTTCTTATCTGCCAATTTAATCCATCTATATCTAATTTAGGTAAATTATAGATTATATCACTTCCTGCTAATTTATAAGAAGCGCTACTATTATTTACTACTGTTCAATCTCTATTAATTGTACTATTAGTTGTAGCTACAGAAAGTAATGTATCACCTTCTGTTAAGTTTATAAATTTATTTTCAACTATTGTTAGCATATTTTTAGCATTATCAGTTAAGTTATAGTATTGCCAAGGGATTGCAGCTGCAAGGCCCATAGATAAGATGTCTTCCTGAGAAATAGTTGAGCTATCACTTACAGATTTACTAAATGGTGTATATTCTCCACCAGTATATATTTTATTAGTAATAATTGTTGTTCCCTCTCCATAATAAGCCATATCTAGTTTTTTATCATCAGTATAACATAAATATTCTTGCGCTTTTAAAGTATAAGCATAATATGTATTTGTACTACTATCAGTCTTGATAGTATATGGTTCATTAAATATAAAATCGTTACTTTCAGCTTTTGAATTATCAGATTGTAATTCCCAATATAAGTTACAAGGGCCTGTTAATGAAACATTTACTACATTTTCTATACAGATTTGCTCATTAGTTCCTAGCGTGAACATTCCTTCTGGGTCTTTTACATTGTAATCACTAAAGCTAAAGCCATCTTTTTTAGAGTAACTATGACTTCCTTTATAAATTGAGCTGTCATATAAATTAAAGTTTGGTTTAATTATATCACCTGCTGTGTATAGTACATTTACAGGAGTTTTTACAGTATTTCCAGCTGAATCAGTTGATGAATTTGTATAATTTATATATAAATATTCACCTTCGTTTAATGCATATTCACAGTCTTTTGCAACACCTGCAAATGAAGAATCTTGTCCTAGACCAGTCTTAGTGTATTCAGTAGTATCATTTGTTCAACCTTTTTGAATAAAATAGCTAGTTTCAGCACTTTCCGCAGTTATTGTACCCATAAATGATGTTACAGTATATCTATACTTATCACTATCAACTAAATAACCTAATACACGGGCATTATTCTTTGATAATCGTCTATAAATACCTGAATAATTATCTGAACCATGAGTTGTAGGTGCATCAGCTGGAACTATAGCAAGACCTTTAATAGCACTAACTAAAGTATTAAAGTTAGTTTCAGTATAACCAGTTGTACAAAATGTTTCTATTTGAGCAATTATTGCTGAATAGTCAGCACTTCCACTAGCTGTGGCATTTGAAAGAAGCGCTTTAAAATCTGCTAATGTCATAAAAGTAGCTGGCACTGCAGCTTTTCCTGTAGTATTCTTTACTTTTAAATAATAGTTAACATATGCAGGATAAGTTATAGCTGAGAATAAGTTTGGTGCCTTAAATTGAATTACTTCATTTGGTCCTAAAGTTAAGCCTTCATTGCCTAAGTCTGTAGAAGTATTAAAACTAAATGCAGCTTCTACCTTAGTGATAGATTTTGAATCCTCTGCAGGATATATTCCATGTGTATCAGAATATTGCTTATCATAATAGTTTGAAGCAAATCGCTCATCATATTCAAAGGGTTCTATTCTTCCACTAATAACATTTCTACAAGCTAATTGATTACTTATTATTTTATCAGAATTGTCAGCAGGATTTGTTATGTTGTGGTCTTTTTTATTATCATAAGCATAGGTAGTTAATTCTGGTTCATCCAATATAATATCTTTAATTCTTACATCTGCATTTTTAATTACATTATAAATAGTATCATAAGGAATTTCTTCACCAAAATCAACCTGTCTCATATTGAAGTTTTTATAGATAGCTGTTCTAATATTAGCTAATACTTCAGCTTCTTCAGAACTATTTACTTTTTTAGTTGTATATACTTTTGCATTTAGCTTTAATTTATTTTTGATACAATAAATTGGTGATACGGTAGTACCATCTAAATGTTCAGAAATAGATGAAATTTTATGTGCAATAGTTTTATTTTCTTCTAACTTAGAGGTAATGTCTGTTATACTTCCTGCATTATATTTAAAAGAATTTACATATTCTTGATAATTATTAGCACCTCTAATTGTATTAAATGGATATAATAATAAATCAGAATATTCGATTAAATTTTTAGTTTTGTCTCCACTACTTACTGTTTTAACTAATGTCTCTGTGCAGATTCCTTCATCTGAGAAAGTACAAATAGTATTAGAGCAGTTAATATCATCTCTAATATCTGACACAATAATATTAGATACAAGTGGAGTAGAATCTACATCACTTACAGTCATTTGATAAATTTTGTTCATATAATCACGACATGTTACTAATGTATCAAAAGTACCGATAGTCTTTTTAAAATTATTATATGCACTATTTAATGTTTCAGGGTCAGCACCATTTGTTGATGCTGAACTATTTGTAACTGTAAAGTGTTCTTTTGTTAAATCTTTAATATTGTCATTACCTGTATCAGAATCATCAGCTACAGTCTCCCATAAAGCTGGTACTTCTAATTTACTTAGAACTTTAGCTGCAATATTACCTGTAGCTCCATTAGTTCTTATATAACGAATTTTTAGACCGTCTTCTATTAAATTACTAATGTCGCTTGGAAATTGAACATATGGAAGATTTTGCATTGAATCAAAGCCAAATTTAAATTTCTTTTTATTTAATAATTGGGTATTTAAATTATCTACTTCATCCCATAAATCAGATTCAGCACCATCACTGACATTAGTGATAAAGATACCATTTTCTGCAATGTTATATTCAGGAAGAATATATCTATTATTATCATCTAATTGTGCTAATGATATAATTCCATCGCTACCAGTGCTAGCTTCATAAATTTCACCCTCAATAACTTTTACTTCTTGTTGAGGATTACTTTCACTAAGAGTAAAGCTTTCATATGTTACATAATTTATATCTTCATCTTCATTCTTTAAGTTAACGAACTTAGGAAAGAAAATTCCATTTGGATAATCTTTCCAATCTACTTTTGAAGATACACCAATAACTGCAGTAGTTGTTGCAGACCTGTAGAATTTCATTGAATAGCCTAGCATAGAAGTAAGAGCTCTCATTGATTCAATTTGAGCAGCACTTGGCATAAATGCTTCTAGTATACTCTTATCAGTGTTATAAGCTAGCATTTCAGCAAGAGCTACTACAGCTTTTAGTAATACAATACCAGGGTCAGATTCATTAGTATCTGCTGGTGACCATCTATAGGATATTTTGCTAGCAAGGTCCATCAATTCATTTCACATTTGATAGAAATCTTTTTTTGTTGGAGATAGCTTTACCGCTTCAAGTTCTTTATTTGTAATCATTTAAATAACTCCTTACTTATTATTGCTTGATTCAGACTCGTCAAATAACACTAATTGATAAGTATTTACTACGTGGTCTATTTGATTAACTGCTTTAAAAGTACAGTATAGTTTTGCTTTTTTGTCATCTGTAAAAACAGAAATGTCTTTACGCTCAATTCAAAGTTGTGGAATAAACTTAGCAATCTTAGTATAAATCATGTCTATTAATTGGTCTCTTAGTACATAGCTATTTTGATTAAATAAAAAGTGCTTAAGTAGTAGTCCAAAATAAGGGTCACCTACTAATTCACCAACTTCACAATGCAATAGTAAATTTGTATTTTGACCAGTTGATTTTATATACTCTGAAGACTTCCAAACTTGAGTACTATTTGAATTAAACATATTAGGAAATTTTATACTTCTCATAGTATACCTCCACAATTTTTACGTCATATAATTTAGCAAATTAATAATTATATATTTATTAAATTTATTTTTCGAAAATAAAAAGACATTTAATTAAAAATGTCTTTATACTGTTGTCGATGGACTTGCATCTCCATCTATTTTAACTAAGCTTAAAGTTGTCTTATAACCAGTTCCTTCACCAATTGTATCTTGTTGTTTTGTAACTAGATACAATCCAGAAGCAATATGCTTATGTCCACCTGGGAATATAACATTAATTCTTACATAGGTCATAAGTATTGCAGGTCTTAATAATCCCTGAATAGTAACACTTGCTTTAATAGGGAATTTCGTTACCTTAGTCCACCAAACGATATCTTCAGCTCTTGTTAAGAAGTGGTCATTTTTTGAAGTTAATGAAGGAGACCATACATCTTCTCATTCACCGTTATTATTTAAACGTCTTACATAGTTTTGAGATTCTAGTTTTTCATTATAATCATATAATAATGAGTAATTTTGTTGGTCTTCAACGCTAAAGTTTGTAACAATAGTGCTATTATTTCCAAATCCAATATCTAATTCAAAGGCATCAGATTTATTTACTCCTTGTGATACTCTATCAACTTTAAAATATGGACCATTAATACTTAGGTTATTAGTATATAATGCTTCATATGAAGTATCATCATGAATTGTTAAAATATAAACATCAGAGTTAGTCTTTCCTTGAGGTGTACTTCCTGGCATCATTAAGCTTACTAGATATGTAACATAATCTATTGGAGAAATATTTGTTTTAGAACAGATATCTACTGCCTTATCATCTCCTCTTACTAGTGTATTTAGATTTGCATCATTCATACCAGTAAAAAGCTTTCTAAGGCCATATTTTTCAGTCTTAAATACTTCTTTTATTACACTACTTGGCTTTGCAAAGCGTCCAGCAAAAGAAAAGCTACCACTTGTATTTAAAGATGCACTTGAAATTGCTGAAACAGTATAATTTATGATACCACCCTGTAAATTAAAGCTAGTTTTAACATCAGTTATTAATGCTTCTTCATCTTTATAAATATAACTAGGCATACTCATGTCACCATAGCTAAAAATTATCTTACGAGTCTGACTTACGCTTGAAAATACCTTTTCAAAGAAGTTTGGGTCATCATTTAAAGTAACTGGGTATACTAATTGCAATGAATATTCATTTATCTGGCCATTTATTTTGTTAATTGATAAGCTTTTAACATAGTTTGGGTATGTTATATTATATGCAGTGTAATAAACACCTTTATCGTCTTGTTTTGTACCAGAAGTTTTGCTAAAAACTCCAAAAGTATAGCTACCAATAGTTACTTTTATCCAAGGTACTTGAATTCTTGCTCCAGATGCTAGCAATGAACGTCTTTCATCTTTAAAACTCATAACTATCTAAGGTCCTCAAAGACTATTGATGACATATTAGGTATTTTTAGTGTTGTATAACGCTCACTTAGCTTAACAAAGGCATCTGGAATATCATTAAAGAATGCAATGAGCCACCAATAAGATGGATTATTGTAATATTTTAAAGCAAGCTTGTGAAGGGTGTCATCAAATGCTACTTTATGTACTGCATAGCTAGCATTTTTATTAACATTTTTACATAACCCAAAATGTTCTCTATCATCTTGAGAATTATAATATGCTGGAACACCTGTAAATCTTGATAAGTAGTCAAATTGAAGATAAGTTTTATTCTTTAGTATATCCATAATTAATCATCTCCTAAGCCCATACCAGATTTTAAGGTTTGAACAACTCCTCTGAAGCCTCCATTTTTATAAACAGTTGTTGCATCATAAGGGTCAACCTCTGAAATTGTAATACTCATATCAACAACTGCATATTTTCCATTATCTAATATTGGTTTTCTATAACTACAACCAATAGCACTAGTTATAACACCTTTAATAAATATTTCTGTACCTAGTCTAAGTGCAACTAATGGTGGTTCAATATTTTTATTTTGAGTATTATATCTAGGAAGTGCAACTGCTCTTAAAGCATTAATTAAATTATCTACATAATCTTCATTTTCACCTAGTTTTGAGTTGCTTATTCCAGTATTTACATCGTCCATAATATCCCTATGAAGTGGAATTGCAATCTGAACAGTTCTTGGACCGGAGTTATTAAATGTATATACTGGTGCAGTTCTACCTAAAGCAGTAGTTTGTGTAAAGTTAGATTGCATAGTATCACTTATTTCATCAGGCCAAGTAGGAAGTTTTCAAAATTTAAATCCCTCATCTAAATGTGAGATATAAATATAGTTATCGTCTAAAATTCTTATACTATTGTCATTCATGAACATTATCCTCCGATTCATAAATATCAACATTAGATATTGTTACTGTTTCATTAGCATTTTTGCTATGGAACTTATAGTATTTTTCAGTAGCTTTATCACAGTATCCTAAAATATCTCTATTTAATTCAAATGTATTATGCTCATTAACCATTTGATTGTATAATAATGGTGTTATGATTGCACTCCAAGTCTCATTTGTTGATAACTTTCCTGCAAGCTCTGCATCAGAATCAATATTTAATCTAACAACAGTTTTAACACGTTTAATGTTATCAGGAATCTCATCTGTTGGTAATACCATGTTATCAACTAAATATTCAATTAATCTGTCTGAGAATGGATAGCTCTCACCAGTATTCATTTGAAGTAATTGTAATGGAGATATTAAATCTTCTGGAGATAATTTATTAACATTTTCATAAGTTACAAGAGTGTGGTTAGTAACTCTTGTTAACTTAGAATTATTAATAGATAAATGTGATTGATTAAATCCTCTATAATCACCTTCTAATACTACTATTGAAGTTTTTGCTGAGCTTGGTATTTTAATAAATAGCTTTAAGTTGTCTTCATTTTGAGCAATGTTGCTTATTAATTGCTCGCCACCTTCAGCTAATAAATAGTCATAAGATAATTTATCAAAAAGTACAGGATTAATAAATTGGATATTGTTATAAAATTCATAAGTCATTCCAGGCAATGCTGCAAATTTTGCTCTCTTATCTTGATATATACTATACATTCCACAGCACACTTCTACAACACTTTCGCACTGTAGTGCAATAGTATATTGTTTAAATAATTTTACTGGAATCATTAATATTTTATATCCAGTATTTTTAGTATTAAATTCAGTTAATGTTCCATTAATAGTTGTAAATTTGAATTCTAAATCATCTGCAGTTCTATTACTATAACAATTATATAATGACATTAAATTTATACCATTATAATCTCTTTGGAATCTTAAATAGTCTCCTAAATATTCATGAGTATATGAGTCATAAATATTATTCTTTATTTGTAGTGTTTTAGTATAATTTAATTTTTTAACTCCATATAGATAAGGTTCTACATTAGAAGATGTTGAATCATTATACTTGTGAACCTTATCATGATTTGGTAAATTAAAATGATGAGGTCTCCATTCATAATTATTTTCACCAAGTTTAATATACTCTTGAATAATATTATCTTTTATATATGGAGCATATAATATTTGAGTTTCATATAGAACTTCTGCCTTATTTGCATATGAAGGATATTCATTTGTATATAAAGTAGGAACAATATCTGTTTCTTTGCCATTATTTAAGTTAGCATAAACTTCTTGTTCTTTTGTATAAACTCTGTATTTTGGTAGATTAAAGTCAGCTAGCTTTTGTTTAATTTGTCCTGTTAAAAGTGTTTCTGAATTAAATTTAAACATAATTTTAGCCTCCTATAAAGCCACCATTAAATGGATTTTCAATATTTACAGTACCAGTAACTCTTAGTTCCTTAGTACCATTAACTACATCATTTAATAGTTCATAAATGCTAATTACATTTGCATTTACATCTTTTAATTGAATATCTTCTGATTCGTCTGCTGCCGCAACAGTTTGTTGCTTTGAGCTATCTGTTTGGTCAGTCATTGTTTTATCTGTAATAGCACTTGAATCA
>Ga0247611_10009055_pt1 | contig 12093 bp, 13 predicted proteins | sample 177DNAGHGhighgp2_FD_192422 | JGI IMG/M metagenome (GOLD analysis project Ga0247611, IMG submission 192422) | Sheep rumen microbial communities from Palmerston North, Manawatu-Wanganui, New Zealand - 1770 DNA GHGhigh gp2 | ecosystem: Host-associated > Mammals > Digestive system > Stomach > Rumen... | reverse complement strand
ACGCTCATAACCTGCCACGCGGAGTTTGTGATACTCCGCCTCGCGACGGAGACGCTCGTTCTCCACGCGCAGGTTCTCTAAAGCTTGGTCTTTCGCATCCATGTGAATCGAATTTGAGCACAAAGATACACTTTTTTTTCGATTCTTGCAAGCGCAAAGCCAAGTAAATAATGTCGATTGAGGAATTTTCCATTTCCTGGCACACTCGCGCTGGTCAACATTTGACTGAAAATAATCATCCAAAACTTGTTGTTTGAACGATTGAGAATAACGATTTAGTGTTCGCTGCATAAAACTAAAATCTTAAAATTTGACACTTTTTATTCGTTTTATAAGTAAACCTATTTCAGTATAAGACAGCACCAATATGGTGCAGAAATCGATGACTCAAAACTTTATAAAACTAGTGGATAAACAGAGAGGTTGAACTCCAACAGCCTGTTAGAGAATTTTAAAAAAACCAAATGCAACAACCCGTCGCAGAATTTGAGCAACTGAAAGAACGTATGGAACTCCTGCAAAAAGAAATGCGCGAAACAAAACGACTGATGAAAGCAAATAAGTAATCGATGAAAAATAAATCATAATTGCCATGTTGAATATAAGTCACAAAAATCTATTTGAGCAAGCCCTAGTTGGAGGGTTTAATTTGTTTGTAGGTGCAGGATTTTCAATCTATGCCAAAGACCAATTTGATCGTCCACTCCCAGTAGGCTTTCAACTTCGTGATGAGCTTGCGGAATATTTCGGAAAACCTAAAAATTTCCTACTTCCACAACTCGCATCTATTATAAATGCAGCGGACGGATTAAGATTACAAAAATATCTTACGGAGCGTTTTCAAGTAAAGGACTACGATCCTCGTTATAGTAATTTATGTCAGTTAAATATTAAAAATATCTATACAACGAATATAGATAACCTACTTCCGAAGGTGATCCATGATGTGGGACGAAAAAGTTTCAATAACCTGATATCAAATGGCCCAGCGGTAGAGGATAATGTTATTAATTATATGCCATTGCACGGATATGTAGATAATCCTAATCATGAGTATGTTTTCGATGTGTCAGCATTAGCTAATATACATCATAATGCACCGCGAATATGGGGATATTTAGCGCAAGTAGTTGAAACATATCCGACAATATTTGTAGGATATAGTTTTAATGATTCTTCTGTAATACAGACGATAACATCGCAACAAACTTTTCGTAATGCCCAAAAACAAATGTGGATATTATTACGCAAAGAGGACTTAATTTACAAAGAATATTATGAGGCATTTGGATTTCATATTATAGAGGGAGATCTGGATGAATGGCTTAATTATATTATTCAGTTTACACCAGCAAGGAAGAGCCGTAAGCAAATTGATGATGAAAGAATTACGTTACTTAAGCCATATAGCATTCCTTTGAATGAACAAGACTTAACCGCACAGCGGCCGATAAAAGATTTCTTTTTAGGAAGTTCGCCTTGGTGGTGCGATATTTTGAATAATCAAATATATAGAACGCATTATTATGCGCAAATACAAGATATGATATTTGATCATTCAAAAAAGAACATTATAATAATAGGAGCACCGGTTAGTGGAAAGACAACATTATTAAAGCAGATTGCTTTTTCTATTCAGTATAATGGCATAAAACTATTCTTTACTCAACTTTCGAAGGAAAGAGCGGAATTCATAGCAAAAATTATCGGGACTGATAATGCTCTAATATTTTTAGATAATGTTGCAGATAATGTAGATGCAATAAATGTACTTAAAAGGAATAATATTAAAATTGTTGGGGCAGATAGATCCCATAATTTTAGTATAATATCTCATTTAATAGATGAATCAGAATATAGTATTGTTAATGTAACTCAATTAAACAATCAAGATTTGCAAGGCGTTTATCGTTCGTTACCTACTGCTGTTCGAGTGGATGAATTGAGATTAGAAGAGACCCTTGCCGTATATGGAAGAGATTCTATATTTGAATTCGTTTTGAGAAACGTAACGGTGCCGACTATACGAGATCGTTATAAAAAAGCGATAGTAAAGATAGAAAAAGATGATCCTCTTTTAGCAGAATTTATGGTGCTATGTGCATATGTGCATCGTTGTCATATTCCTTTGTCTTTCGAGATGGCTTATGATTATTTTTCTGGGGTTTATAGTAGTGTAAATTATTCAGATATTTTTGAATTAAAGGATGATTCTCTTGATATTATTAAAGACTATATTCCAATTCCGTCAGATCGATTGTATGCAAAAATGGATTATTATTACCCGCGATCTCAATATGCTGCGGAGGTTATAATAGATTCTTGTTCCAGTGTATTGTTGCGTGAAGTATTAGTGAATTTCATTCAAAATATTGACTCTTACAAAGTTTGTAATTACAGAACATTTAGAAAATATGCATTTGACAAGGTTATTACTGCAAAAGCATTTGCCAATTGGGAGGAAGGAAAACAATTTTATGAAGAAGTCTTTTTGTATGATAATAAGAATCCATATGTTTTACAGCAGGGGGCTTTGTATTTGGCTCAAAAGCATAAATATGATATTGCCTTCAACTGGATTGACAAAGCAATAACAATGACAAATGATACATATTTTTCGATTCGTAATTCTCATGCAATTATTCTTTTTAGTGCCAATATTGAGAAATCTGATGAAAATGCTCGAGTTGGGATTGAGCATAGTATGGAGATTCTCGAACGTTGCATGAGTCATGATTCTCGAAAGCGTTTCCATGCGATTACATATGGACGTCAGGCTGTTCAGTATAATGAGAAATATAAAGATGCACTTGGGGAGAAGTATTTAAATCAAGCAAAAGAATGGCTCAAAAAAGAGAAGCTAACGAATAAATGGGACTATGAATTAGATAAAGCACTTGAGGCTGTTAAAAATGCACTTGGAGAAAATATTTAATGCATCGCAAAGCCTCATAAACATAACTGATAGTTGCGGATGCAATGCGTGCGGTGATGTAAGTCTGTATGATGCAACTACGTTCAAGACGGATAAAAGATAACGAATGAGCGATTGGATTAATATATTAGGACTATTAGGATTAGGAGCCGTAATTACGGAGTTGGCGCGAGGAATCATGAGCTGGTTCATGCATAAGCGCCAATGGTCGGATGAGATAAAGAAGACTGTCATCTTAAAGAAACTGCAAGCGTCGGAAGATGCTATGGCGTGCCTGCAATCGTGCATAGATGAGTTGATGCAATTAAAGATGATATGTGACATTGAGAATGATATTCCGACCAATTATTTAGAGTGGGGGCGAAATTTGCAAGAACATATGAAGTCTCTTTATCCGGAGATTCAATCCAAACTCAATAGACTATGTACGTATTATGATTTCTCTGAGTTGGAGGTGAAGCATGATATATATAGAAAGATGGAGGAACTAAATAAAGATATTGCAGAATTATCTTTATATTGTCAACACATCCATGAGGCTGAAATGACAAATGGAGTAAGAAAAATAAGAATAATGGACGGTGGAGTGCATGAAATAAAAGATCCTCTAATGAATCGACTGAGAAAGTCTATCCCTGTAATCATCCAATATGCAGAAGATACGCAGAAGATAGTAAGAAACGAAATAAACGGATATTGTAAATGAAAACCAACCCCAACATACAACTTGCTTTGCAGAATGCTTGCGTTGAGTGTGCGGAGCGAGATAACACAAAAACATTACCGGAGAATTAATGTTGTCATATCAGGAGAAATGAATACATATAATAGCAATTAAAAAGTATGAATGATTTATTCCAAATACTAAAAAAGACGACTCGTCCAGTTAGACGTTTTGTTAAAGAGCAGTATAATGAAGTTATGAGACTATACTTTCCTAGAATCGTAGCAGATAATTTGAATTATAAATTATACGGGCATCATGTCAATTGGAAAGCTCCGGTAGATATCAATGAGAAAATGCAGTGGTTATTGTTTAATACGGATGTTTCGATATGGTCTATGTTGGCAGATAAATTTGCAGTAAGAATGTTTGTCGCAGAGCGTGGGTGCGAGGAAATATTAGTGCCTTTGTATGGAAGGTGGGATAAATTCGAGGATATTAATTGGCAATCATTACCTGATAGTTTTGTCTTAAAAACGAACCATGGATATGGTAATACGAGACTGATATACGATAAGAAACAAGTGGATGTAGATGCTCTTAGTGAGTTTTATGGCAAATCGTTAAAAAGGATTTACGGACTCGACACAGCTGAGATTCATTATCGCAAAATAAAACCATGCATAATAGCAGAAGGGTTGTTAGACTCTAACTCACACACACACGCACACACACACACACACACACACGCACACACACACACACACACACACACACACACACACGTGCGAGCGTAGGGCTTGGGTCGGTAGTGGATTATAAATTTTGGTGCTTTAGTGGAGAACCATTTTGTATAATAACAGGCTCAAACAGAGATCTAATCAAAAGTACAGTAGATGTGAATATTTATGATGTAAATTGGGTTAAACATGAAGAGTGGGTAGGAATAGCCCATCGTAATAACGTATTAGTTGATAAGCCGAACAAATTTAATGAAATGTTGGAATATGCGCGTATTCTTTCCAAAGGATTTCCGCAAGTAAGGATTGATTTGTATGAATGCGGCGATAAGATCTATTTCGGAGAAATGACATTTACATCATTCTGGGGACATATGGACTATTTTTCGCCAGAATTCTTAATATTATTAGGAAACAAATGTAAATTAGACAAAGATTAGAAAAAATGTTTACAAAACTCAAAAGAATACTACGCAATGGGATTTTCTGGACGAAGAAAAAATCGCCATTAGATGCTTTTGTACAGGAGGGGCTTAGACTTGGGAAACAGGTTAAATTTGTAACGTTGCCGAATTTTGGTAGCGAACCATATCTGATTTCCGTAGGAGATAATACGACAGTTAGTTTTGATGTCGCATTTGTTACACATGATGCCGCAACGCGAGTAATCAGAAATCTTCCCGATGGACATCCGGAAACAGTAATATATGGTCCAATAAAAATTGGGAAAAATTGTTTTATAGGTTGTAGAAGTACAATATTATCCGGAGTGTCGATAGGTGATAATACAATAATAGGAGCATGTAGTTTAGTTAATAGGGATATACCGGCTAATGTGGTTGCGGCGGGAAATCCATGCAAGATAATTTGTACGTTAGAAGAGTATCGAAAAAAACATGAGAAGGATTTTTTATATATGGTCAATTTACCGTATGAAGAAAAAAAACAATATCTGTTAGATAAATTCAATATTAAACTTGACTAACGTTGAACGAAATAGTGCTCACGAATTATTGCGGATAGTAGCAATGTTCCTTATCGTATGGTATCATTTGGTATCCTATTATTTGTATTTTATACCACATGATACATCCTTTGATTCTTTTATCGAAGCAGCAATGCCATCTTTGCATATAGGCGTTGTTCTTTTCTTATTGATATCAGGCTACCACGGTATAAAGCCATCAATAAGCGGCTTTATTAAACTTGTCTTAATAGTTGCAATTTATTACCTTCCCTTACAAATAGTCGAATTGGGGATAGATGGAGAATTGTGTCATCCGAGAAGGTTATTACGTACATTTCAATTTATTTCATATACACCATATTGGTTTGTTCGAACGTATCTTTTTCTATATATTCTCTCTCCAATTATTAATTCATTTATATTGCAAGCTAATAGAAAAACATCGAATATAATGCTTGTCACATTGGGCGTAATATCGGTCTATTTTGGCACAATGCAAGGTGATCCATCTTTGTCTGGTGGGAAGAACATAGTTAATTTTATGTTCATATATTTATTGGGGCATACGATTAAACAATATCGATTCTATTGGGAGAGAATTAAAAGTTCGTATTTGGTAGTTGCGTTTTTAATAGTAAATGCCATTATTATTATCTCTTTATCCTATTTTCATAGAGATAGTGGATTGGGAGAAACAATATGGAGATATACATTCCCTTATTGTAGTCCTGTTTTGCTAATGAATGCATCAATATTATTTATGATATTCAGCAAATTATCTTTTCATTCCAAGATTATTAATAGCATAGCCGCATCGATGTTTTCTGTCTATCTAATTCATTGTCACCCATTGGTTCACAAAGCATGTATAATACCGTTGCAGAACGGAATATCAGGAATTATCCCGGCTTATATGATGATATGGATGTTTGTTATATTGAGTGTAGTTATCATAACTATATGTGTCACGATTGACAAATTTATGTTTCCGGTATGGAAATATAATAAAATTCTATGCACCAAAGTGGAACAATTTATTATGACAAAATGAAGAAATTCGCTATATATACAGCATGCATAGGTGGCTATGACTCTATCACACAGCCATTAGTGATAGATGAGCGATTTGACTATATCCTTTTTTCGGATGATGTAAGTGAAACACATGTGGGGGTATGGCAAGTACGTAAGGTAGATTATAAAAATGGTGATAAAACACGCATTGCGCGGTGGGTAAAGACTCATCCACATGTGCTATTATCTCAATATAATGCTACCTTATGGATCGATTCAAGTTTGCAAATACGTTCATTAGATGTATATAAGAGGTTTATCGAATTAAAAAATATATGTGAAATAGCAGCATTGGTGCATCCTGAGCGTGATTGTATATACGATGAAGCATATTTTGTTTCTAATAGAGCGATGGGTCCTGTAGAACATGATTATACATCGATAGAATGGTGTCATAAGTTGTGGAAGGAAAAATATCCACGTCACTATGGTCTATGCGAAACGGGAGTGCTATTTCGTATGAATTCTGAGCAAATTGAGAAGATGAATGAAGTATGGTGGAATTGTATTGAAAACTATTCGAAGCGAGACCAGTTGTCTTTTAATTATGCTTTATGGAAGTGTAATTTAAAATATGAGCCTTTTTTAAAAAAGAAAGAGGATGTTCGTAATTCAAATCTTTTTGTCTTTCATTTTCATTCAAACATGAAAAAGAAGTTAGTTCATATGAAGATGGCTGAATTAATCAGGTACAGATGTAATCATATAAGTCAAAGGGAATATCAGAAATACGAAATAGAATGGCATAAGATATATAGGTTTTCATACCCTGTATTTATATTGGAGTCTATAGGATGGATGAAATTTGCTGTTTTTTCTCCAATATTGGCGTATAATAAGATAAAACATAAATATTTTTGATATATGCAATTCCCATTAGACATAAAAAATACATCTAATATGCCTCGATATTTCTGGCACCCATCTATTGTATATGTTCCAGAAGGCTTTGCCGGGCATTCATGGTGGATGGCTCAGACACCTTTTCCTCCATGTGATATAAAACCATATCGTGACAGGTATGAGTTACCTTGCATACACTACTCAGATGATGGACTACATTGGCTCCCGATACCCAATAATCCGATAGATGATATCACCAAAGAGCAAGAGGCAAATAGAGACTTTATGTCTGATCCACATTTAATTTACAGGGATAATCATCTGGAATTGTATTATAGATTGTCAATCCGCAAAGATGAAAGAGAGACATATACCATTTTGTTAAAAAGGATCTCATATGATGGATTATCTTGGCCGAATCGGCAAATTGTTGCTGATTTGAGACAATCTAATGAGGTGGCTATATGGGGTAAGCAAATAATCTCTCAATCTATCCTATGGACAGGAGAAGAATATGTGTGTTGGTATGTAGATGCTTCACACTACATTCCCAATAGACATATTCGTTGTACCAAATCCAGAGATGGTATTAAATGGGAGGTGAATAATAAATGTATCCTGTTGTCCAATGATGTTATCCCATGGCATATAGACGTGCAATATTACGAGGGGAAGTATATGGCAACGATATATGATAGAGATGCTGAACGCCTGTCAATATTTCGTTCAGATGATGGCTTAAAATGGCAATTGTATAACCATATATTAACACCAGCAAGAAATCCGTTGTTGTTTTATTCTGGAGGGATATATCGCTCTAGTTTGGTTAAGACTAACGACTCATATTCCATATTTTTTAGCGGGATGAATAAGGTGTTAAATAAGAGCTATATCGGACGTATGGATTCCGATAACATGCAAGCATGGAAAATATCAGGCTCTGTCACATTAGAGGCTGTTATGGATGTCGTTAAGATTTTCATAATAAAAATTTTAAGAAAAATTTCTAAGTCAATTGTATGAGTACTATATATACAATCATAGTGACTTACAACTCTATGCGTTGGGCGGAGAAATGTTTTGGCAGTTTAAGAGCCTCTTCTGTCCCAACCAATGTAGTTGTAGTTGACAATGGATCAACGGATGGAACTGTAGTCTACGTGAAGGAGCATTTTCCCGATGTGCATATCATAGAAACCGGTGAGAATCTCGGCTTTGCTAAGGCAAATAATATTGGAATACGATATGCAATTGATCGAGATGCAGATTATGTGTTCCTGCTCAACCATGATGCTTGGGTAGAGAATAACACTTTGGTGTCCTTAATTCAAACGATGGAATCCGGGGAACGTATAGGTATTATAAGTCCAATTCATTTGACGGGCGACTATTCTGCAATAGATTCCTCATTCCGCAAATTTATGCCGGATAGTTTTTCTGCAGATTATGAGCGTCAAGCACTCAAACCAATGTATGAGATTAATTATGTCAATGCTGCTGCTTGGTTGATGAATGTGGTGATGATACGTGAGGTTGGTGGTTTCGACACATATTTGTTCAAGCATTATGGTGAGGATAATAACCTATGTCAACGAGTTAAATATTTTGGATGGCACATTTTAGTAAATACGCGAGTGACTATATGTCATGATCGTAGGGAACGTATAAAGGATGATAATTACCAGGAAAAAGCTTTTGGCGAAAAGGTGTATTTGTTAGCAGCAAAATCAAAGTACGGTGACATCAATGTAGCATACAATATGCAATGGAAAACGTGCAGAGAGTATATATTGATGTTAGGATGGGGATTTCTATGTCAGTTCAAACGCGCTGAGATACATAGAAACCTATATCTTACATACAAGAAAGTCATTCATTCAAGACGCGTAAATAAAAATGGAGGCTTGTCGTACCTATGAGCACAGCGCATAAATATACACTAGCCATCATCATCCCTTGCTGGAATGAAGAGAAGTTGCTGCCGGAGATGTTGGATTGTTTGCTGAGGCAGACGTATCCGGATTGGACTGCTATCTGCGTGGATGACCAATCGACTGATGGGACAGCAGCCGTAATCAAAGACTATCAAGCCAAGGATGCACGTATTCAATACGTGTGTCGGGATAGGGAACCGAAAGGAGGGCAGACGTGCCGCAATATCGGATTAGAGAAAGCGGCTGGTGCGAAATATGTGTGCTTCTTTGATGCGGATGATTTGGTAGCGCCGTATTGCTTTGAGCAACGGATAACATACATGGAAGCGCATCCTGAAATAGAAGCGGCATCGTTTCCGATATTGGCATTTTCGGATGATATACATGAGGAGTACGGACCAGTGTTTGGGGTGAAGACGTTTGAGGATGATTTGGAGGCGATGTTGAATATGAATATCCCAATGGCTGTATCGACAAATATTTATAGGCGTGAAGCATTGCAAAGGAATTTTATATCTTTTGACGAGAAAGTGCAGTCCATGCAGGATTCAGATTTTTCCTTCCAAATCATGTTATCCGAGATGCGATATAAATACGCTCAAGAAGCCCAAGCGGACTATTTCTACAGAGTGACATATGATGGAGTGGCAAGTGGTATTAATTCGTCGAAAAAATGGCCGAGCCATGTATATCTTGTGCAAAAAGTAACGGATGCCGTAACTAAGAAATATGGAGATAAGTACGATAGGTTCATGGGGATATATGTGGCGCAGATCCTTAAGAAAATAGGTTTTGTAAAGGAAGCATACGACCAATTATCGAAAGCAATATGGGTGAAGAAACATTGGGGATTTCGTATGAGAATGTGTATATACCGGATGCTGAAGATGCAAAGATTATGGAGCCTGTTGTTTTATCGATATAGAAATGCGTCTAAGAAGCGCAATGCTGTTTGGCAAGCATCTATGGCTGAAAAACGAAAAATATTGCTTTCACGAGGTGTGGAAATATAATACAAATGAATATGAAATGTTCAGTTAAGTTATTGGTATGGGTGCGACGACACGTGACTAACGTGAAGTTGTGCCGTTGGCTCGAAAAGAAGATCGCCAAACTGGATGGTAGTTATTACTATTCGTCTGTGATACGCGATTTGTATAAGGAACTGCATGGTCTGGAGATAGGATATGGCACCTATGGCGGCTGCTGGAATAATAGTGCAATGTGGTGGAGTAATGTAGTTATTGGGCGATATTGTTCGTTTGCCGGACAGGTGTCGTTGTTTCCGTGTAATCATCCGATGAACCTATTTACCACGCATCCTATTACATACGATACTTATTGCGCAGGGGCATCCAAGGAACGGCAATTTACCGAAGAGCCTTCGTTACATGTGGGGCATGGTGTGTGGTTTGGAAGCAACTCAGTGGTGTTATCGGGGTGCAAGACGATAGGCAACGGAGCAGTGATAGGTGCCGGTGCTGTTGTAACTAAAGACGTACCTCCGTATGCAGTGGTGGTGGGTAATCCGGCGAAGATTTTACGGTATCGACTGACTCCGGAGCAAATTGAGAAAGTGGAAGCAAGTAAATGGTGGGAGTTGGATAAAGATGAGTTGAATGAGCGGGTGGAAGAGCTACTGGAATTAACGCATGAAGGAGTGAAGGAATGAAAGAGCGAGTTTTAATATCAACGATTATCCCATCATACAACCGTGCAGATACGGTGGGGCAGACGATAGAGAGCATCCTTGCGCAGGAGGTGGATGCGGATATGGAGATTGTGATTGGTGACGATTGTTCGACCGATAATGCGCGTGAAGTGTTGGAGCAATACCGACAGAAGTACCCGGACATCATCCGGCTTTTCCTGCGTGAGCAGAACATGGGATTAGGAGCTAACTGGGCACAATGCGTCAAGGATTGCCGTGGTGAGTTTATCTGTAACTGCGACAACGATGACTATTGGCATAATGAGCATAAGTTGCAACTTCAACTCGATTACATGCACGCTCATCCGGAGTGTAATATTCTCATTACGAATCATCGTACACATAACCGCTCAACAGGAGAGATACGAGAGTGCAAAGCCAATATCGATCATACAGACATTCAGCAATCGATGTGGGGAGGATGTCATTTTTGCAATGCAACTATCATGTATCGGGCAGATTTTATGAAAGCGCATTTGGATCTGGATGAGTTTATCAAACGTCGCTTTTCTTTGCAAGATTGGCCGGCATGGGTGATATTGACTGCCTATACAGATATAGATGAGTTGCCGGAATCGACAGCAACATGGTGCATAGAGACGGTATCCATTACAAGGCCAGATACGGTTGAACGATTAGCAAAACGGTATGAGGGAGATAGGGAAGTGTGTAGGTATTTAGGAGAATTGTTTCCAGAGAAGTTCCCGTACACGGATGAAATGTGGGAGAATTATGCGAATGGTCGATTAATGGCAAAGGCATTTGATGTGGGAGATTTTGAGGCAGCAAAAAAATATGGGAAAGAATGTTTGTATATGGGAGGATTCAAAAAACTATGCTCACAATATCGAGTGCTATTCAAACTATATTGTTTTTTGAAAAAGTGTAAGGTGTAAGGTGTAAAGTGTAAGGTGTAATGTGTAGTGGCTTCGCCAATGTGGAATGTGGATGGTTTAATGTGGAAAGATAAACAATACACAATCAACTATCAACAGAAGTAGTATGGAAAATATCTTTGCTTTTGAACAGTTAGACGTTTATCAAGTAGCGCGGTTGTATGTGAAGAACGTATACGTGTTATCGGATAAGTTCCCACAAAAGGAAGATTTTGCGCTAACCTCACAGATCCGCAGAGCTGCTGTGTCGATTACTTCAAACATAGCAGAGGGAACTTCGCGTTTTTCCGTAAAAGATAAATCTCATTTTATAGAGATTGCTTACGGCT
>Ga0247611_10009054_pt1 | contig 12095 bp, 10 predicted proteins | sample 177DNAGHGhighgp2_FD_192422 | JGI IMG/M metagenome (GOLD analysis project Ga0247611, IMG submission 192422) | Sheep rumen microbial communities from Palmerston North, Manawatu-Wanganui, New Zealand - 1770 DNA GHGhigh gp2 | ecosystem: Host-associated > Mammals > Digestive system > Stomach > Rumen... | reverse complement strand
AGAGGTGACCACTCTGCTGTCATCAATGCCGGGTATGGGCAGCATCTTGGCTTTCGAGCCCGTGGCGATGATGATGTTCGGTGCGGAATACTCCTCATCGCCCACTGCCACCGCATTGCTCCCTATGAAACGTGCCGTTCCGTGTACGAATGTGATGCCAGGTTTGGAGAGCAAACCCTCAACTCCCTGACGTAGCGATTCCACCACTTGTTGCTTGCGCTCCATCATGCGGGCGAAGTCAACGGTATAGGAAAGACCGCTCAGTCCGAAACTCTCCGCCTTGCGCAGTGTCTCAATGACCTCCGCATGGCGGCACAGTGTCTTGGTGGGGATGCACCCGCAGTTGAGACAGGTGCCGCCGGCATGTGCCTCCTCGATGATGGTCACGCTGAGACCACCGGCGGCAGCATATTCCGCTGCCCGGTAACCTCCGGGACCGCTTCCTATAATGATAAGGTCTGTTGTCATTTCTTTAGGGGATGAAGAATGGAGGGTTGTGGAGGATTAACTCTGAATTTGTTTAACTGTCAGTGTCGGTTTCTTCGCAGCCAGCACGTCGTCCACGCGACCGATGGGAGTGGAGTGGGGGGCACTCTTCACCAATTCGGGGTCGTTGGCTGCTTCCTCAGCGATGCGGCGCATCACCTCGATGAAACCATCTATGGTGTCGATGCTCTCGCTCTCTGTCGGCTCTATCATCAACGACTCGTGGAAGAGCAGCGGGAAATAGATGGTCGGTGCATGATAGCCATAATCGAGCAGACGTTTGGCGACATCCATCGTGGTGACACCAGTGGATTTGTCGGCGAGGCCGTCGAAAACAAACTCATGCTTGCATCGTCCCTCAATGGGCAATTTGTACAAATCCTTGAGTGAATCCTTGATATAGTTGGCGTTGAGGGTGGCGAGCGGTCCTACCATTCGCACATTCTCGCGTCCCAAAGAGAGGATATAAGTGTAGGCGCGGATGATGACGGCGAAATTGCCGAGGAATGCTCCGATGTGGATGGCCTCACCATCGTTCTCGATGCGGTAAGTTCCATCCTCGCATACCACGCGAGGAGCGGGAAGGAAGGCTTCCAGACCGGCTCTTACTCCTACTGGTCCGCTGCCGGGACCACCGCCGCCATGGGGGGTGGAGAAGGTCTTGTGCAGGTTGATGTGCATCACGTCGAATCCCATGTCGCCAGGACGGCAGACACCCAGCATCGGGTTGAGGTTGGCACCGTCGTAGTACATCAGTCCGCCGCACTCATGCACGAGACGTGCGATTTCGGGGATGTCGCGCTCAAACATGCCGAGTGTGTTGGGGTTGGTCATCATCATGGCTGCCACACCGTCGTCGAGCAGTCCACGGAGGTCTTCCACGTCGACACTGCCGTCGGCACGGCTCTTCACCTCCACCACTTCCAGTCCGCAGACGGCGGCAGAGGCAGGGTTGGTGCCGTGGGCAGAGTCGGGCACGATGACCTTCACACGCTTGTCGTCGTTTCGGCTCTGGTGATAGGCGCGGATAATCATCAGACCGGTCAGTTCACCATGAGCACCGGCAAAGGGATTGAGTGTGAACTCGCTCAGTCCGGTGAGGGCGGCAAGCGACCGTTGGAGGTTGTAGTACACCTCAAGGGCACCTTGGCAGGTGTCTGCCGGCTGCAGTGGATGGAGGTTGGCAAACCCAGGCAGGGCAGCCATCTCCTCGTTGATGGCAGGGTTGTATTTCATCGTGCAACTGCCAAGGGGGTAAAAACCATTGTTCACCCCGAAGTTGTTGGCACTCAGGTTGGTGTAGTGGCGCACCACGGTGAGTTCATCACACTCTGGCAGTTCAGCCTCGCGCTCTCGGCACAGTGCCTCTGGCAGATGGTGGGTGGCTATCCCCGTGTCGGGGAGAGAATAACCTCTGCGTCCCTTGTGTGACAATTCAAATATTAGGTTGCCGTATAGTTTGTTGTTCATGATTGTTGTCTTTTATGGGGTAACCAGTTGGATGAGTTGGTCCATCTCTTGTTGGGTGCGCTTCTCGGTGACCGCCATCATGATGGTGTGGTCGCCCATCCTGACACCGCCGAGGATGCCCTTTGAGGCGAGGCGTGCGAGCAGTTCGTCAGCATTTCCGTCGTAATCGACGCAGAATTCATTGAGAAACTCCCCTCCGTAGGTAAGCCGGAAATGTCCTGTCTCTACAAGGCGTGCGGCGAGATAGTGCGCTCCGTCGCATGACTTCTGGATGGCTTCGCGAGCTCCTGCCTTGCCCATTACCGAGAGATAGATGGTTGCCCACAGCGCCATCAGACTCTGGTTGGAGCAGATGTTGGATGTGGCTTTTTGTCGGCGGATATGTTGTTCGCGGGCCTGTAGGGTAAGGACGAACACGCGCTGTCCGCGGTTGTCCTGTGTCATGCCTACGATGCGTCCAGGCATCTTGCGCATCAGTTTCTCAGTGCAGCACATATAGCCTACGTAGGGACCGCCAAACGACATGGGGATGCCTAATGACTGGCCGTCGCCCACCGCGATGTCGGCTCCCCATTCTCCGGGTGTGCGGAGCAGGGCGAGGTCGAGGGCAGGTGTGTTGACAATCATCAGTGCCTTCTCGTTGTGGATGGCATCAGCATACCCTGTGAAGTCCTCAATGATGCCAAAGTAGTTGGGCTGTTGGAGCACCACCCCGGCGACACCGCCTTCTGCCAACTGCCTGAGCATGTCATCTTTGTCGGTGGCACCGTCGCGTGTGGCGATGGTGGCAATCTCCACTCCATGGAAATGGGCGTATGTGCGCACCACGGCAAGCACCTTGGGGTCGATGGCTTCAGAGACAAGCACACGATTGGCTTTCTTGGCATTGGCTTTTGCCATGAGCATGGCCTCTGCCGTGGCAGTGCTGCCGTCATACAGTGAGGCGTTGGAGATAGGCAGTCCTGTGAGTTCTGCCATCATGCTCTGCCACTCAAAGATATAGTGGAGCGTACCCTGTGATATCTCTGCCTGATAGGGGGTGTAGCTGGTAAGGAATTCTGAGCGACCAACGATACTGGGCACCACCGAGGGTACATAGTGGTCGTAAACACCTGCTCCGGCGAAGACGGTCATGGGGGTGTTCTGCTCACACAGGCGCTCAAAAGTCTGCCGCACCTCTGTCTCGCTCATGGCTGACGGCAGGGCATAGTCTCCCTTGAAACGGATGGCCTCAGGCACATCGTCAAAGAGGGCGTCAAGTGAGTCTGCACCCACCTTTTGCAGCATCTTCTCGATGTCCTCGGGTGTGTGTGGGAAATATTTGTAAGTCATGGATGGTCGTTTGGAGTGGTTATTGTTCCTCGCAGAATTTCTGATATGCCTCGGCATCCATCAGTTCGTCAAGTTCCGACATGTCGCTGAGTTCAACCTTGATAATCCAGTTTTCGAAAGCATCGGTGTTGATTAGTTCAGGAGCATCTTCCAATGCCTCGTTCACCTCTGCCACTGTACCGCTAACAGGTGAGATGAGGTCGCTGGCGGCCTTCACACTCTCCACGGCTCCGAATTCCTCGCCGGCAGTCACTTCGTCGTCCTCTTCGGGCATGTCGACATAAACCACGTTGCCAAGGGCATTCTGGGCATAGTCGGTAATGCCGATGTAACCATAGTTTCCTTCCACGCGAACATACTCATGTGTCTCAGAATAATAGAGACCTTCAATAACTTTTGCCATAATGATTGTTGAATTTATTGGTTATTTTTTATAATGTTTGTCATAGAAACGTTTTTTCACCACGATGCCAGGGAAAGTCTTCTTGCGAATCTGCACTTCCAGTGGCGTGCCGAGTTTGGCATATGCCGTATCAACCAGCGCCATGCACACACTCTTGCCTGTGGAGATGGAGTTGTAGCCGGTTGTCACCTCGCCTACCTGTACACCGTCGCTCAAGACGGCATATCCGTGACGTGGAACGGCGCGGTCTTTCAGTTCGATACCGATGAGACGGCGTGCCACACCTTCTGCTTTCTGTTGCACCAGGGCCTCGCGTCCGATAAACTCGGGCTTGTCGAGTTTGCAGAACATGCTCAGTCCGGCCATGATAGGTGAGATGTCTTCCGACAGCTCGTCGCCGTAGAGTGGCAGTCCAACCTCGAAGCGTAGGGTGTCGCGGCATCCTAATCCACAGGGCTTGCAGCGACCGCTTGCCATGAGCAAGTCCCACTGACGGCGGATGAAGTCATGGGAACCATACACCTCAAAACCATCCTCACCAGTGTATCCTGTGCGGCTGACGATGACGGTCTCTCCGTCGGATTCGATGGTCTTTACGGTGTAGAACGTCAACTCGCTGCATTTGATGCCGAGCACCTCTTCCATCACAGCTTCTGCCTCGGGACCTTGCACGGCAATTTGTCCGTAGTAGTCGGAGCAGTGGTCGAAGGTCACGTCATAATCGTCGAGGTGTGCCTGCATCCATGCCACGTCCTTGTCGATGTTGGCGGCATTGATGACGAGGAAGAAGTCATTCTCACCCATACGGTAGACGAGCAGGTCGTCTACGGTACCGCCGTTCTCATAGCACATCATGCCATAGAAGATTTTGCCGTCGGGGGCACCGGTGATGTCGTTGGTGAAGATGTGGTTCACATAGCGCTCAGCGTCACGCCCCTTGATGCGTACCTCTCCCATGTGTGAGACATCGAAAACACCGCAGTGCTCTCGCACAGCGTTGTGCTCATCAATGATGGAGGTGTACTGTATCGGCATGTCGAAACCGCCGAAGGGAGAGATGAGGGCACCGAGTGCCACATGCTTGTCGTATAGACAGGTCCTTTTGTTTTCCATTGTTTTTGATTTATAGTTGGTTGAAGATAATTCTAATCAGTTCATCAGCGTGCAGGTGGAGGATAATGTTGCCCAGGTCAGATGGAAGGGCCTTGGAGAGAGCCTCTTGAGTGAGGGGAGTGCCACGCAGATGTGCGAGGATGCCTTCTTCGATGTCGCCCACGAGAAAGAAGTCGCCCAGGATGTCTGCTTTGCGGATGATGCCGCCTTTTACTTGCAGTCTGACCTCCATGTCGCCTACTCCCTCGATACGCCCTCTCTTCAGCAGTGTGTAGCGCGGGTTGTTGCCGAGGATAAACTCCTCAGTGAGGTAACCCTTCTCAATTTCCTCTATTCTCCGGATGTCATCCTCGCCGAGAGTCAGTTCTTTATCGCAGAGCGTTTGGCGGACATGATGCTTCACCTCTTCAAGAGACATGGTGGTGTGGTCCTTGAGCAGGGCGATGTGCTGTCTCACACTGTCTACTCCCTTGCTCTCGAGCTTGGCGTGGCTGGGAGTAATGCTCGTCTCCATGTGCCGCATATTGGTGTCGTATAGCAGTGTGCCGTGCACGATGCTTTTTCCGGGAATGTGGTAGAAGGCGTTGCCCGATACCTTGCGCCCTTCTATAAGCACGTCATTGCGCCCTGTCGCCTTGGCTTCGATGCCCATGCGGAACAGTGTCAGCACCAACAGGTTGATATAGTGGTTGAACGTCAGCGTCACATTCTCATCTTTCGTGATATACGAGAGCATCACGTTGCCCTTGTCGGCATATACGCAACCTCCGCCGCTCTTGCGCCGGTAAGTGGCGATGCCGTGTTCGCGGCAGTAATCAAGGTTGACCTCGTTCTCTATCAGTTGGTTGCGCCCGAAAATGACGGTCGGTTCTACTTGCCAAAGAAAGAATGCCTCGTCAATATCCAAGTGTCTCGCCACATATTCTTCCATGGCGAGATAGAATGTAAGCTGGTGCTCTTTTTTTTCAGGCAGCGAAATATAGGTCATCGATGCGCTTAACTGCTTTGCAAATATAACAATATTTTATGGACGAGCCATCGTTTTTCCATGAAATTTTTATCGTCAAGTAGCATAAAAAAACGACATCTTTCAGTTTGTTTGCCAAACTGCTTTTTCTATAGCAAATCGCTTTTAACTCATCCCTTTTGGTAACAGTTTTTCCCGGCCTTCACAAGCTGTAATACAATAGCGATGACAATACCAAAAGATGCATCTTATTCTGCTCTGACGATGATTTTGTCTCCAGATAGGTCAACCTCAAAAAAGTGAGGGATGCGGACTGTCCTTCCGTTGGCGTCTTTTGCATGGCTGTGGACGGACATCATCCATTGGCCGTCGAATCGTTGGAAGAGCATGCTGTGCCCATAGTTGGGGGGTGTGATGGGATTGGGCTCTTGAATCCATGGCCCATCAAGTGTCCCGCTTTCTGAGTAGGCCACTCCCTGTGTGTAGTCGCCAAACACCCATGATGTCCAAAGCATACCGAGCCGTCCTGTGCCTGTGCGAAACAGCCAGGGACCATCTGTCACTTTGTTCCATGTCACGTTGCCGTTCTCATCTTTTTCACGGCTCCATGGGGAGTCGCTGGCACGGAAAAGCACGGTCGGTGAACCGATGGTGCCGCTGAAATCAGGCTTCAGTTCTATCTTCTCAATCGTTCCGTTCCAGTTTTGCAGCCACTCTCCACAGAACACCATATACGGTTTGCCATCCTTGTCACGCCAAAATGTACCGTCGAGGGTGGGACGGTCGGCAGGCAGGTAGGTGGCATCGCCGAAGGCACGGTATGGCCCCATAGGGTTGTCTGCTTGAAGCACCTGACAGGCACGACGCTCGATGACATTGCCCCGGACGGTGTCTATCTTCACCTCGCGATTGGTGAATGTGGCGAAATAGAAATATTTGACGTTGATCAGATGCAGTTCGGCTGCCCATATCATGGGGCGTGGACCCATCCATGAGTCCTTGTCGAATTCAGTCACTCGGTAGGGACCGTCCCACATCTTCAGGTCCTTGCTGCGCCACATCATACCGCCGGTGCCAGTCATGTAGTACATCTGTGACTTCTTGTCGGCAAGTATGGCAGGGTCACTAAGACGGATGGTATTCAGTGGCTTGTCAAATTCCCCGGAGGGCCGCACAAATTGGTCTTCTTCAGGCACTGCTGACCAGCAGAGATTCATATCCGTAGAATTGGAATAGGTGGCAAAACCTGCAAGGAGGATGCCCATCATCAATAGTACTCTTTTCATATTGTCAATAGTTTAATAAAAAGGCATTTAACATCTTCTATTATCCATTACCTATTCAGTAGCAGATAAATTTCCACAAGTCTCTAATTGCCCATTTTGCATAGGTGTCATAGAGTGAGGCGGCACGGTCGCCATACCAAGCGTATCCATTGCGTCGCTCCGAGCCGATGTCCTCAAGACGCTGACGGGGGATGCCGTCACGGTCGCATACGAAAGGCTTGGTATGTTCCAGGTCATAGTAACGAGCCCACAAGGGTTTGGCGTTGGGGTCTTCCACCAACCGGACATCACGCTCACCTGATGTTCTTGAGAATGTGCGCTCCAGGCGAAGACCTGTCAACTTGTATGTGTCGAACCATTTCATGGCGGCGTGTATGGCACGTTTCACTTGGTCATTGGGGTTGGGAAGAGACATGAGCAAGCCGACAATAGAGGCACTCTCCTGTGAACAGAAAGAGGAAAGTTCGAAAGCTCTTGCCGGGACAGGCAAAAAGGTCTCGTGGTCATGTTGCTGGCACCACACGGTGAGTTGGTCGCCAACGCGAATCTGAGTCCTCAGGATGCAGTCCACTCCTTTGTCAAAAGCCTCTTTTGCCCGTTTGCGGAGTTCTTTGGTGGTGAGGGCAGGTTCAAAGGGCGTCTTTGCTTCTGCCACCTCTCGAAGCAGGAGCATGGTGTTGACCATGGCATCATCGTTATAGGTGATATGCACCTGATAACCATGTGGGTTGGGCCAGAACTGGGGCCATCCTCCATTGTCGTATTGTCCCGAGAGAAGGTACTCCACTGCCTTGCAAAACGATTCGCGCACTTGTTTGTCGTGGCTGGCGTGGTAGAGTCGGGCGAGAAAATGCATCTGTATGTTGGTGGCATCATTGTCGGTGGTGGAGTCATCGGTGCGTTGCTTGTCGGCAAGCACAGCCTCACGTTGTGTTGGGGTGAGCGGACTGACCATATTGATGTTTTTGGGCCATCCACCTGTCACACGCTGGTAGAGCATCAGTTGCTCGCCAATGCGCCGTGCCTCGTCGGTTTTGTAAAATGCTTCGTCGGTTTGTCGCAGGATGTGTTTCCACTGCTGGCTGTGAACCTGTGCAGATGACATGGATGCTGTCATCCAGGCACAGAGAAACAATAAAAGAGTGAGTGATTTTCTTGGAATAGCAGTCATGGCTTAAGTGTTTGTTTTATTAGGTTGTTGCTTTTCTGTCAGATATTTCCAATAGCGGCGGGGCATGTCGTTGAGTTGTTTTCGGGGGTTCAGGCGCTCACGGATGCAGATGGCTTTGAAGTAGGTGCGCCAGAGGTCTTGTAGCAGGTGGTCGTCGTCGCTGAGGATGTCGTCCGAGAGTTTGCCGTCTATGAGTGAGAAGGGAACCGATGACTCGTTCTCAAAAGAGATACGGATGGGCTGTTCGTTTCCGTCATAATGATAGCCGTAATGGCGATGGGCATCATAGATGAGCCATGGTTGGTCGTTGAAACGGTCATGGAAATGATTGATGATAAGAGGCAGCACATCGTGGTCGGGTGAGATGACGGAGAGGTAGGTGCCGTCTATGGCTTTTTGAAAGCGCACGAACTGCATCATGCGGTGGGCTTCGTGTGCCACGCGGCGTGCTATCTGCGTCACGGTCAGCACATCAGGGTCGGCGAAATTGCGCATCACTTCGCTCCCCTGACGGAATACCTTGTTGATGAGCATGAACAGCGGTTGCCATAGCTCCTGCAGTTCCGACAACAGGCTGGTGGTAATCATCCGCATGGCTTCACGGGACAGTTTCTTCTCCAGTCCTGTCCACACACGGTGGGCTTTCTCGTTGTCTGTGGTCACTTGGTATACACGGTCACAAAACAGGGGTAGTACATCACCGCATGTAAGAAGTTGCTCGGGTTCTTCTTTTAGAAAAAAAGCATCGAAAACCGCCGAGAGCAAACCTTCCATCGTTCCGTCAAACACGTATACTGTCATTCCTCAAACTCCAGTTTAAGTTGCTTTTCCTCTGCCGCTCTTTTTCGCTGCGCTTTAGACACGAGCAGCGGACGCAGTCGTTCAGGGCGTAGTTCGTTGATGCCCACGATGGGCTGTGAGTATGCTGATGTCAGTTCACCACAGGTGATGAAATACTTGGCCTTCTTCATCACCACTCCCATTTTCTTCAGGTGATAGGAGGTCAGCCGTCCTGAGCGGCGGGCATTGACGATGAGCCATGCTGACTTGGTGCCGAGACCGGGCACACGCAGCAATTGCTCATAGTCGGCGGTGTTGATGTCAACGGGGAAATATTCAGGATGGCGCAGTGCCCAAGCCAGTTTGGGGTCTATCTCCAAGTCGAGGTGGGCGTGTTGGTCATCCACAATCTCATCCACCGTGAAGTGGTAGAACCGCAAGAGCCAGTCTGCTTGATACAGACGGTTCTCGCGGACGAGAGGTGGCTGCTTCAAAACAGGCAGGCGAGGGTCATAGGTGTTCACGCTGACGTATCCCGAATAATAGACGCGTCGCATCTGTGCCTGACCATATAGTGATGATGACATCTGAAGTATGTCGCGGTCGGTCTCGCTGGTTGCCCCGACAATCATCTGTGTCGACTGCCCGGCGGGAACGAAGCGTGGCGCATGGCGGAACTTGCGCCGCTCCTCCTTGTTCTCCCAAATGCCCTGACGGATAATCTGCATGGGTTGGAATACGCTTTGGTGGTCTTTTTCTGGTGCGAGCAACTTGAGCGACTCCTCCCGCGGAATCTCGATGTTCACACTCATACGGTCAGCCCATTTGCCAGCCTCTGCCAGCAGTTCCTGTGATGCTCCGGGGATACTTTTCAAGTGGATGTAACCATTGAAGCGGTGTATCGTGCGCAGGTCGCGGACGATGGCCACCAACCGCTCCATCGTATAGTCGGGTGAGCGTACCACACCACTCGAGAGAAACAGTCCCTCGATGTAGTTGCGGCGATAGAACTCCATCGTGATTTCCTCCAATTCCGACACTGAGAGTGTGGCGCGTTGGATGTCGTTTGAGCGGCGGTTGATGCAGTAGGCGCAGTCATACATGCAATAGTTGGTGAGCATCACTTTCAGGAGCGAGATGCAGCGACCGTCGTCTGCGAAAGAATGGCAGATGCCCACACCACCAACGGTATTGCCTACCATGCCCTTGCGACCGCTGCGCACAGTGCCGCTCGACGAACACGATACATCGTATTTCGCCGATTCTGCCAATATCCGCAGACGTTCCATGGTTCTCTCAGTCAGCATTGTTCTTTGGTAATGGATGGCTTTTATCTTCAGAAACGAAACCGCTTGATAACAAAATGCATCATAAGCGTCTTTCTTGATTCCGATTCATCAAATTCGTTGTAAAGGTATAACTTTTTTGTGAAAATGCCAAATTTTTGGATGTCTTCATTTACATGGAAAATCTATCCGTGCATTGGGTGGGTATGGGTGGTGAAACCGAACTTGAGGAGATTGTTGCCACTGGTGCCAGAACCATTAAGATTATCAAGCCCCATGCTGATAATCAGATGGTGTTTCGCAAGATTGAACATGCTGTCAAGGTGGGCTGCATGGCTGTGGGAATGGACATAGACCATGCCTTCAACTCCGAAGGCGGATATGATAACGTGTTCGGTCTGCCCATGAAAGCGAAAACGACGGAGGAACTGGCAGAGTTTGTGCAGGCTGCCGGAGTTCCGTTTGTCGTGAAGGGTGTGCTCAGTCCGCATGATGCAGAGAGATGCCTCAAGGCTGGATGTGCTGGTATTGTTCGTTGGATATAGAACTGTACGCACAATTGGCCACCGCAGAGAATCCTCGTATGCCCATAATTATTGAGCACCTGTCTGCCGATGAGGAATATGTGGCGAGTGTTCAGTATGTTCGGGAGAGGTTGAGCAGGTGCTGGGATGCCAGTACCAGAAACATATAATGAGAGGAACCACCGCCCATCACATATTCCATCTGCTGCCAGAGATAGGGGAACTCCAACAACTCAGGGAAATCAGGACGAATCAAGGCTGTGCCAGAAACAACTCCTCCGGGAATGTACGACCAGTCGGCGCGGTTGGCTCCGTAGGCCACAGTAGCAGAACGAGCTCCCACACCTGAAGCGAAAGAGGAAGTGTTGCTGCCGGGATGGCAACCAAGGACGAAATGGAGGGCATTGTAAACGGTCTCCTTGGGGAAGACATCGGGGAAGATGCTTGCCAGATAGTAATATTCAAAGCCAAAGCGCTGGATGTCCCATCCTGCTCCCCAGATGCTGGGACTGTAGGGAACACCATAGGGCGTGGCTGCCGTCTGTTTGTCCAGCTGCTCCTTGTAATTGGGCAGGGCGGTACGGAAGGCGGCAATGAAACTCTTGATGCGCTTGTCCTTCGACCCAGACAGTTGCTTGACCAATCGGGCGGTAATCCAACCTGAACGGCCGATGCTCATGCTGTTGGTGAGCATTGCTTGGTTGTTTAGGATGAAGTCCAAATACTCTGCCTGCTGCGTGGTGAGGTAGAGTTCGATGGCTGCTTGCATCTTGAGCATGTTGGAACGCGCGTCGGTGGGCATATTGTCGTATATGCTCTTGGCGATGTCAAGGCATTCCTTGCTCAGGTTGTCATTGAAGCCGCGGAGCACTCTCGCCACACCGGCTAACTGCGCAGCTGTGGTGATTTCGCGGAATGGATTGTCTTCAGTGAAAATCCAACGGTCGTCGTCATTGCCTATCTTGCCGTCGGTCATCGACGATGCGTCACCCAAAAGCACATATTGGCGCAACTTGTTGCAGATGATGCCGCGGTAGAGCCGTCCCAGTGCCTGATAGGAGCGTACCACCGTCAGCGCACCGTTCTCTACCTGTTGCAGAATGTCATTCTTTCCGTCGGATTGATGGATTTCTGTTCGGTGGTCTTCTTGACTGATGGATGTCACGTCGATATCGGGATGGAACGCCTCATAAGCCAAACCAAGAATATATGACTCTCCAATCTGTGACTCTACACGCAGGTCGAAGTCACCGGCATCATGCCAGCCACCAATGTTC
>Ga0247611_10009053_pt1 | contig 12097 bp, 9 predicted proteins | sample 177DNAGHGhighgp2_FD_192422 | JGI IMG/M metagenome (GOLD analysis project Ga0247611, IMG submission 192422) | Sheep rumen microbial communities from Palmerston North, Manawatu-Wanganui, New Zealand - 1770 DNA GHGhigh gp2 | ecosystem: Host-associated > Mammals > Digestive system > Stomach > Rumen ... | reverse complement strand
CGATCTCGGGCAGCGGTCCTATCACCATGATCACCAGGGCGGTCGAGAGCAGGCCGTAGAACAGGGCTTTTAGCAACCACTTCATCGGTTCGGGTTGACGACGGTCTTTTAGCCATATGTAGCCAAACAGCACCACTACGGGCAAAAGGGCTACTGCAAGTACAATCCACATATCTTCTTAATGCATTATTTTATAAATCAATTCTTTCCATAGGTCGGCATCCGTGGCCGAGGGGTTGTTGATACCTTTCAGTCGCGCATCCGTCTCGCGGAAATAACTGATGATCTTAAAGGTCTTTCCGGCCGAGTAGCGACGTGCTGCCGCCGCATAGTCCTTCACGAAGTACGGATTCACGCCCAGCGCCGAAGCGGCCGCACGGTCCGACTTGTCGGGCAGGTAGTGGTACATCATCAGGGTCTGGAAGAAGTTGTACAGTATGCCTAACTCCTTGATCATCGGATGGTCCTTGCTCGAGGCGAAATACTGGGTGATACGGTTGGCTTTCACCACGTCGCCTCTGACCAGCGCCTCCTGCAACTCAAACACGTTATAGTCCTTCGAGATACCTATGTTGCGCTCCACCAGGGCGGCATCGATCACGTTCACGCCCTCCGGCCTTCCGTCAATCAGCTTCTGCAGCGCACCGACGATAGCGCTTAGGTCCGTTCCCAAGCTGTCGGCCAGGATGCGGGCGATATTGGGTGCAAAACTGATATCCGGATGCGCCTCGCCGAGCGTCTTCAGATAGTCGCTGATCCAGCGCTCCACCTGGTAGTCGCGCAGCTTATCGCTCTGCATCACCACGGCGCCGCTCTTCTCCAGCTTTTTCCACCACTGCTGACGCTTGTCAGGCGCACCGTACTTGTAGCAGATGACGAGCACCGTATCCGGTTGCGGGTTGTCGGCATACTGCCCCAGCGCTTCCCATTTCTTCACGTGCTGCGCCTCCTTGACGATCACCACCTTCTTGCCGCCCATCATCGCAAAGCCGCGTGCCGCACCGATAGCTGTCGAGATGTCCGCACCAGGCAGGTCCTTGCCATAGACCACGGTCTGGTCAAACGCCTTGGCCGCCTCGTCCAGCACATGCTCCTCCAGCCAGTCACACACCTGGTCGATGTAGTACGGCTCCTCGCCGCACAACATATACACCTGCGCCAGTTTTCCCTGACGCACATCGCGCATGACATCTTCAAATTTCTGCATAGTATCGCAATTTCGCTGCAAAGATAGGGATTTTTTTCCATATACACAAGCGCACGCGCATATTTGTTGAAAAAAAATGCCTAAAACGGCGAAAAAACATCGGCTTTCGACTTTTTGCTTTCGACTTTCGACTATTTTTTGTAATTTTGCGCTCAAATTTATCAAAAACCTACGCATTATGAAGAATACCGTTATCAGTGCCACTTGTGTGGCTGTCGGCATCGCGATTGCCGGACTGTTTGTTTTTCTCGGACTCAGCAAGAATGCTGACAAAGACCGTTTCGTCACCGTCAAGGGACTATCCACCCGCACCGTGGAGGCCGACCATGCTATCTGGCCCCTCACTTTTGCTATCCAGGGCAACGACCTGCAGCAACTCTACGCCGAGCGCGAACGCGTGAACCAAGTCATCGTCAACCTGCTTAAGTCGCGCGGCTTCCGGGATAGCGACCTGCAGATGGGAAATGTATCGGTGGATGACAACTGGTCGAGCTACAACTACGACCATCGTCCCGAGTATAAATATACGCTCCGTGCCTCTGTGGTGGTCAGCACCGACAGCGTACAACTCGTGGTTCGCAACAACGGCTGCGCCAGCGAACTGCTCAACCGCGGCATCATCGTCAACACCTCGGAGTGGCAGATGGAGTACCAGTACAACGGTCTGAGCGAACTCAAGCCCGAGATGATCGAGGAGGCTACTAAGAATGCGCGCGCCGTGGCTCAGAAATTTGCCAATGATGCCGAGTGTGACCTGGGTAGCATCGTACGCGCCAGCCAGGGCCAGTTCTCGATCGAGAGCGATGACTACCAGCCCTGGTTGAAACACGTCCGCGTCGTCACGACCGTGGATTATAAATTAGATTAGGGCTTTCAGCATTCAGCCGTCAGCATTCGGCTCTTTATCGGAGTGCTCGGAAGCACCTGACGGCTGACGGCTGATGGCGGACGGCTGACGGCTGACGGCTATCGACCTATTAGGTCGTAAGTTCTGCCGTTTCGCTCGATCACGATACGTCCGTCGGGCAGCAACAGTTTACGAGCAGTGCCAGTTTCGGTGCTGCTCTTTGTTTGCTCTATAGCCTCGGGATCGATCGGCGGCGGCGTACCCTCGCCCCACTGGCTGTAGAGCCACTGAATACGACTCGAAAGACGGCTGGTAAAGGCGTTTTTGCGGTCCGTCATGCGGCTATTGTCCTGGTAGTTCTGCGTACCGCGCCAACGAGCGGCATCATGCTGCGCCGCAACGGATATAGTGCTCACGAAATCAGCAATTTGCGTATAGGTAGCATCCTTTAGCGAATGATAGTAAACATACCATAACTCACGTATCTTCGCTTGAAATTCCGGCCACTGCGCCAGGCGTCCTATCCAGTACTGCGCAAAGATGGGGTTGTCGTAGATCCAGGTGGCCTGATTGCGGTTGTAGGCATTGCCGAAATCCCATACCGGACCGAACCACCAGCGCTCCGTCTCGCCCGCACGGTCGCGGTCCTTATAGAGGTAGCAACTGCCGTGGTAACTCTCGCAGTCCTCCAGCAGCTCTTGCACCAGGTAGAACCGTACCGCCTCGTCCAGGTCCAGCATGCCCCATAGCTGATCGGCCGAGTTGCCGTAGATAGCGGTATTGAGGCCGTTCAGTTGCTGCTCGATATACTGGCGTTGCTGGGTCGAGAGCACCTCCGGGCTCTTCATCGTCACCATCATATGCTGACCGTTACCCTCGTCAAACTCCACGTTGCCCTCTTCCCAGTAGTTGTCGATCTCTACGAGCCATCCGCCCGTGACGGAATCCACAGCCTGGTCATCCTGCTCGGTGACGTTGACGCGATTCTTGGCGACGCGTACCTGTTCCGTGAGGAAATAGAGGCCCATATACTCGCCGTTCAGCACCAGCTCTACCGGCACGTAACGCGGTGTCCAACGCATGCCCAGCTGCTCGCTCAGCATGAAGCCGACGGCGTTCTTCAGGTAGCCCATATTATCATCCGCATGGGCCATCAGGCACCAGTGTTTGCTGCTCGGCATGCCCAGCACTTTCTGCTTCGTATCCAGCTTGATGCGGTAAGGCTTCTTGTCAAAGCCGTTCCAGGTCCAGTTGCCGCGGCCCTTGAACTGACCGCTGAGCGGCTGCTCGGCCGTGCCCAGGGCGGCATAACCCGTCTGCAGCGGGTCGATATACATACTGCCCGTCAGGTAGGTCTCCTTATCCACGATGGGTGCGCCGTCGGTGGTGTTGATATAGACGACGGGCAGCGTCCCGCTCAGCGTGGCCGTTGCGTTGCCTGAGCTTTGCCAGTTGGCGAGCGAGGTCCAGTAGCCTTGCGCCCAGTTGTCGCCTGTCTCGGGAACGAATATATCACCCGCCGCCATCTGCGACTCGCTGGTAGCGGTGCGCAGCAGGCCAAGCTGAAGACTGATGCTGTCCTTAAAGGTGTTGAAGTCCTGGGCATACACGCCCTCGGGTATCGCCCCGCCTACGAAGGTGAAGCGGTACATATTGCTGACCGTGGCCGGGATATCGACGCGCCACTTGTTACCGTCCTGCGTCATGGCCAGCGCATGGGTCTCGGGTCGCTGATTGGTGCCATATACAAAGCGCACAGCGCTGTACTGGGTCTTGCTATTGTCGAAATACAACGTCCCCTGCGGAATGGTCAGTGCTTCGGCAGAGCCACTCATCGCCAAGAGGGCGATGAGAATTGAAAATTGAAAATTGAAAATTGAAAATTTATGCTTCATATTTGTTTTGATTAACGACTAACGACCAACGACTAACGACCAACGACCTTATCGCAGTATCGTCACTCTCCCTTGCGGCCGTGCGTACTCTTGTCCTACGTGGCCGTTCAGTTTCTCCTGGATATAACGTACCGTGGCCATATTGTCCACGCATACGTTGTAGTGCAGCACGGGGCATTGCTTGAGCACGTCGCCATAGCTGCCCAGGCTGTATTGCGATACGGCCATGGTGTATATTTTGTCGGGCTCTACGGGCACGTACTGGCCGGTCTGCTCGTCCAGCACATCCAGGCTCACTACCCTATCCTCGGGTACGCTGAACGTATAGCGGAAGCCGGACGGTTGCACGAAGTCACCCAGTTCGCCCTTCTTGTTATTGGCCAGGTCCTCGGTCTTGAGCGCACTGCATCCGAAGGCTACCACCCGTTCCAGTTGCGCACCGGTGATCTCTACCACGTGGTAGTCGTTGCTGAAGGGCTGTACGTTAATCACGTCGCCAAAGGTGATCCGGCCGACCTTGTAGTCGGCACGTATGCCGCCGCCGTTCACCATAGCCATCTGCGTGCCGCAGGCCCAGCGGGCGGCATCGGCGGCCAGGTTGGCGCCGTTGGTCTCACCCTTGCGCACCAGTCGGTTGCCGTCCTCACCCATGATGGTCAGCCTCACTTCCGTCTCGCCTACCGGGCGGTTCTTGACCGGTGCATTCACGATATCTATACTGTCAATCACGGCCATCACGCGCGGGTCCTCGCCCTGTACCGAAGCCGTTTCGATCAGGCTGGTGCGTACGCGGCCGTCGGTGCCGATATATACCTTGCCGATATACGCAAACTTGGTGGCGGTCTGGGTTAGCGGCACCTCCTCGCCATGCAGGTTCTTTACCATCAACTCCGGTATCTTGGAGTGGGTATGACCGTCCAGCACGGCGTCGGCGCCGTAGGTGCGCTCAATCAGTCCGATGGATGTCAGGGGCACGTCGGTCTCTCCCATGTGCGTGAGTAATATAACGTAACGCGCACCCGCGCGACGCGCACGATTGATCTGCTCTTGCGTCAGTCTTACTACCTCCTCATCGGTCTGCAGGCGGTAGAGCGTATCGCCCTCGTTGGTGATGAAGGCGGCTTTCTCGTCGCGCATCGTCGTGGGCGTCAGCACACCTACATACGCCACTTTCGTCCGGCCGTACTTCACCATCACATAGTTGGGGAAGAAAAACTTACCGTCCTTGTCGCTTAGGTTCACGCAGCTCACGCGTTCGTTACCCAGCTGCGCCATCAGCTCCAGCATGCGGGGCGTACCGTAGTCAAACTCATGATTGCCGGGCACCAGGGCATCGTAGCCCACCTGGCGCATGATGTCCACCACCTGCTGACCCTGCGAGAGCGTACCCTCCAGGCCACCTTGCATCAGGTCGCCCGAACTGACCACACCCACGTAGGCGGTATCGGCCGCCTGCATATCATTGCGCAACTGGGCCAACTTGGCAAAGCCGCGCACCTCGCAGTGCGAGTCATTATCATGCAGGATCACGATGGGCTTGTCCTGTTTGCGGCAGGCCATCGTGCCCATTACCATGCCCAGACCCAAAATCAGGCACATCGAGCGAAGTTGCAAATTTCTCGTTTTCATCGTTATTTGTCGAATAATATGTTAAAAAACATGTATTTTTGGTTAAAAATCGCGAAAAATATGTTATAAAACACATTTTTTTGCATTTTTATTTGCACATATCAAAAAATAGCAGTACTTTTGCACCGTGTTTTTCATGGTATTAGATTTAAGGTTAAGTAAAAAGGTTGGGTTGTCGTGAGACAACCTTCTTTTTTTTTACCCATTTTTCACGCTGCAAAGGTACAAAAAAAATCGCACATACGCAAAAAAAATCGCCCGTGAGAGCGATTTTTTTTGTACAGACCGGCTCTTTCAGAGCCTAAAAGACCGTTTCACTGAAAGACCGCTTTGCTAAAAGACCGCCTTCGGCTATTTTAGTGTTCCTAAATGTGTCTACTTATTTCAGGATAAGACACTCACCAATCTTTTTCAACAATTTGTTTAGGCAGTTTGCGATTGGACTTTGCGGCCACTTGATTGATAAATCCTATTTTAACCTCATTAGGTAATGCGGAAAACTTCATAAGGACAATAATATTTTACGCACCCACATAGGCGCAAGTTGGATATCATGGTTAAAATCTTCGGTAGAAACTTTCTACCTCAAAAAATAGATCTCCCACGCTTCCCGTTAGATCAGCGCACCCGGGGAGGTCTTCGAGTTTTTCGGGAAATACAATCGTGCCCTCGTGGCTAAGACGAATTATTGTAACTTTTATATTAAGGAGTGCGCGGGTGAAAGAGATATACAAGAACAACGCCCTATGTGAGCGTTGTTCTTCTTATAATATAGCCATTGTGATGTCTTCGGCTTCGGCAAGGGAAAGTTTCTGACGGACTTGGGTTTTGCGTTGGTAGATGGTTTGGAGACTTTGACGAGTGAGCATATTGATCTCCTTGGTGGAGAAATCCGCTTTGAGTAAACAACAAAGTTGCAGCTCCTTTTCGTTCAACATCTCTTTGTATTTCTCAACAAGCCGTGTATAGAAGCCGTCATAGACTAAATCGATAGTCTGGTAAATGCTTTGCCAGTCAATGAGGGCATTGGCGGTTTCCTCATTCAATGCCATGAGACGCGCAAGCAGCTGTTGGTTAGCTTCGGTGGGTGTTCCGGCAATCGTTTTGATGACACCCAATTGCTGCAACATCAGTTTGCGCACATTCCCATCCGCAGGTTGGCTTGCTCCGGTTCTTATCTCGCTTCCGCTCGAACGATTATTTCTAAACCGGTCGTCCGATTTATCTGCAGAAGCCAACATGTTACGCAGAGTCTCAATCTCTTCTTCTTTCTCCAACAGCATCCGTTGACGACGGCGGTACAGATAGACGGACAGCAGACACAAACCCAATACTACGCCGACAAGTCCAATAATGAGTATCGTTTGCCGTTGCTTTGCCAACTTCTGCCGCAGCACTTGTTCACGCAAGTCACTCATAGAACGCTCTTTGGCTTCTGCCACGCGGTAACGGATATAATCGTTTTCCTGCCATTGGTTGTTATACGTGGCTAAGGGCATCATCTGATAGTTGCCGTGCAGCGCATAGTTCAGCACTTGCCGGTGAGCCAACAAACCTGCTTCTGCGGATGGCGAAGAGATTGTTTCCTTGTATGTCTCAAATAGTTCTTCCGCTTCACGCATATACCGCTCCGCACGCTGTTTGTCGCCCTTGTTGAGCCACAAACGCGACAAAGAATAAAGGCTTTCCACCAATAGCCAACTCTCCCCTTTCCGATAGATAGCAGCCAGTTCCTCGTGCATTCGGATAGCGCGGTCGGTTTGTCCTATCTCACCCAATAAATCTGCATAGTTACGGCGAACCACATTGACCACAAACGCGGAATCCGAAGTGTGCGCAATCGCTTTCTCAAAGCTCTCTTCCATTTTGTCGTATTCACCCAAATAGAAATACGTTATTGCCATGCCGTTATAGACACGCGCCACTTCGTCCAGATGGATAGCTTTCTCGTCACCGAGACGGATGAGGGCTTCCGTGTAATCGCGCACGTGTTCATAATCGTAATCACGCATAGCCAGTTCGGCAGATATACGCAGCAAAATCACTTCCCAGATATGTTCGCCTTTCTTGTCTGCTATCTCCTCGGCATATCGCTGTTGGCGTTGCAACACTTGCTGCGCCTTTTCTTTATCATCATTCCACCACCAATAGAAAGCCTCCTCCATGCCCGCTTTCATCATATAATCCTCGTACTCGCCGTCTTGCAGCCACCTGTCGCGGAAATATTGCGCCGCCCAACAGATCATGGAGTCTTCGGATAGCGATTGCATAGTGTTGGCGCGTATGTCTGCCACGCAGAACCAATACAGGGCTTTTGATTCTTCCGGCAACTGGTCCGGACGTACCACTTCGCGCAATATCGCCATTGCCGAATCCCGGTTCACGGTCAGTAACTCTTCCGCTTTCTGCACACGCTGCACGTCCCCGTTTGCGCACGCACTCATGAGGAAAAGAGCCATTGCCCCTATCAATCCTGTTAAGAACTTGCTTTTCATCGTCATTCTTGAAATTTTCTGCAAAGATACTACTTTTTTACGAATTATGCAAAGCAAAACGCCCGCATATAAACTTTTCTTCGGCAATTATGCTGTATTTCAATGATTTATGAGTAGCAAATATAAGTCAGTTATATCCTGATATATAAAGAACGAGGAAGATGTCGCATGAGCCAATGAATAATTTTCCATCGTTTTGTTACGATAGCGACATTTTTCTTCTTGGCTATGGCATTTATAATTTGTTTTGCTACTTTTTCAGTTGGCATGACCCAGAACAAGCCACCACCTTTAGCCATCCTTGTATTAACCAATCCTGGTCTAATATCGCTTATGTGAATCGGTAATTTGCTTTTGTGTGCTTTTTTGAATAACGCTTCCACATAATTAATTTGATACGCTTTAGAAGCAGAATATGAAGGCGCCAAAGGTTCACCTCGGAGACCCCCACAAGAACTGAGTATTACCAAATGTCCACTTGACTGCTCTTCAAACTGCTTGTATATTGTATCAACACAAAACGTCCAGCCAACAATATTTATATCAATGGTTTGTTTCTCTATTGCGAAATCAAGTCCCGAATTAAAATCTCCTATTCCTGAACATATAATAGCTACATGAATGTTTTCCTTGAAAATCGTCGATAAAAGTGTATTTGTTTCTTCAATGTTCGATATATCACATTGTGCTATTTGTATGTTTGATGAATATTTAGAAAGTTCACAAAGTAATTGTTTGCGACGTGCGACCGCAATCACTTCATTTCCTTTAGTTGCATACTGTATGGCAAGTTCTCTACCGATGCCGGAACTGGCTCCAATAATTAGTATTCTCATATATTATAGCAATTTGTGTGTGTTGCTACAAATTTATGCTGTAATGGTACAAGTATTTTTTTAAGTGCGAATTTAATTGTATTTGCGCAACAGAGATATGCTATTTTTTCACTCTGGTGCTTCGGTAGTATTAGTTTGTTGGCAATATTTTTGATATGCTTCCTTATATGTTTGCTGCGACATTGCCACAAATTGACTTTTATGAGTTAACAAGTCATTCAGTCTCATATAAAGATGATTATATATCACATTATGAGCAGGATTCTTGAGTAACTTAGAATCATATTGATCCATTTCAAAGTCCTCATCATCTATTAAGGCAGAAATAAGTGCAAGTATATCATCCTTGTTAATCTCACTAATTTCTACTTCTACTCCTTGACGCAAGAAGTATCCTTTCTCATTTTTAATTATCAAGTGTTTCATACATTCTTTTCCTTTCTGCATATGCAATTTTACCAGCCTCTAAACTATCCATTGTTATAGTATAATTGGGTATTTCCTCTCCTGATATTGTCCTTAATGTCTTTGCGCTTGGACTGCCACCATATATTCTAAATTCAGGCTCATTTTGAGCATTAATAAATTTTTCTGTATATAAAATATAATCAGGCTTTATTGATGCACCTATTGTACTATTGTGTGTTGATATGACTACTGGCATTTGCTGACTCATTTCTTTAAGAAATGAATTAATTTCTTGATTTAAAAATATATTATCAAAAGACGATTCCGGTTCGTCTATGATTAAAATATCACATAGTTGCGAATCTTTGATTTTCTGCATAAAATTAAATTCCGATCGTTCTCCTCCCGATACAGGCAAACCAGAAGAATTTAATATCTTATATTCAACTTTTGTGAATAATGTATGTATTTTATCTGACTCAACTCCAACTTCTTTTAATGCTTCCAAAAATGAATAAGATGACCCTATTTCATATTTGTTAAATGCATCTGCCAATGCTATTTTTCTTCCATATTTCATATCCGTAGCATTAATATAGGGATGCGTAGAAATTTCTATTGTAAAATTTCCCACTTTTTCTTTATGAATGATATATTCACGCTTTATGCCAGATGCTATTTCTTCAAATAATTTCCGTTTATGATAATGCAGTGCTATTGTATAAAAGTCAATATTTGAAATACTTGGAGAGGAAGACTTCAAATGTAGCACACTTTTAATTTCATCTATAATAATATTTGCCTCTTCTTTTTTCTTTTTCTGCAATACTATTTCATCATATTTAGTAAACAATTCTTGTAACAAACTTATCAGTTGCTCTAATGTAATATACTTGCCTATTATATCTTGATAGTTCTTATTCTCAAGAAGCACAATAGTTGCTTCTATAACTTGCTGTATCTCTTGTTCGGAAGGAATGATAAATTTAGATTCATTATATATTATAGAGTGAGAATAGACATCTTTTGTTGCAGACTCTTCTGCACATTCTTTTAATGAAATGACGAATTTTTCAATATCATTCTCATCTTGTTCCTGAGAAGGTACTTGCAATATATCTTGTACTACTTCTTCAAATTCTTTTAGGAATAATTTCACATACGCCTCTTGGGCTACTTTGATTTGAGTATTAAATTGATCTGCCCCTGGTGTATTATCCAACAATTCAAATTGTCTAATGTATTTTGCTCTTCCATTATATGCTTCTGCTATTCTATTTAATGTATACGTTTTGCCAGAAGAACGTTTTCCTAGCATAATGTTCAATTTTGTCGAAAGCAACAAACCATCATCCAAAACTGAAAACCTTTCATTTCCAACGGGTGTTAATTTTACTTTTAATTTATCCATCAAACACCCTCTAAGAGTTTGAATATTTACTTCATCTACTTCAAAATATGTTTGGCGTGTAGGATATTGCACAGATGATGATTGAGGTCTAAAATCGCTAAATAGTAATGGTGTTAGTCTCTCTTCTTCATTTTTTAACATATATAAAAACTTTTTCACACTAGTTACTTCTCCTGCAAAAATATTTTCCGACAGTTCGTTTATTATTTGTCTAGAAAGTTTGGGGTCTTTTTCATAGTGAGGAACAAGCAAGTACTTAGATAAGGGGCTAAATATACTTTTAAATTGATCTACGGATAATTGATCGGTTGCATTTTTGATAAGATTTGATACTTGTTGGCACTTTTCATTAAAATCTTCTAGTTCTGATGGTGTGTTATTAGCTATTACAAGTATATGCCCATTCTCTAAATTTACTTCGACTCCTGGTAGTACAACAATCTTATTTCCTATTCTTGTATTGATATCATTAAACTGACATAGATTAAAAACATTATGATTGGTTATGCCGATAACATCTATTTGCATCTTGGTAATATAATCGTCCAATGTCTCCATACAAAAAAGAAAGTTTTCATCACTAATCGTAGGTATTGTATGGATATGTAAATCACATTTTTTCATTATTTCATTTACTTTATAGATTTAGCTCTGTCACCAATTGCCAATGCGCTTTATATTGTTAAACGCTTACTATTCCACTCAATTGTTTTATTGTTTCTAATTGAATATCAATTTGATGTTGTTGCTCTTCTTTTTGCTGCTCTGTTAAAACAGGATTATTCTCAACATTTCTTTTTGATGCAGATTTAATAATCTCTATCAAATGTTCCATATCTTCTTTTGTAACAGGGACATTCAAATTGCAACTAAAAGGAAAGCCGAGTTTTGCAAATATAGGTTGCGCGTAATATGCTATCGTCGCATTGTATTGCTGAATTTTATTTTGGTTAGCTAATGACATAATTAATGTTTCCTTCGTACTCTAACACCTCTATATTTAGTTCTCTTGTTGTAAGCGATATATTTCCTTTTGCCGCTCAATCTCCCGACGCAATTCCTCCGGGGTCGGCAAGAACAATTTATATTTTGTTGCAAAGAGCTGTTCGTTGCCCTTCAAAACCGAATATCGGGCAATATCTTCATCTGTTTCACTACAAAGCAAAATACCAATTGTGGGGTTGTCGGTTTCTGTACGCTTCAATTCGTCGAACATTCGCACATACATATCCATCTGCCCGACATCCTGGTGGGTCACCTTCCCGATTTTGAGATCTATAAGCACATAACACTTGAGAATGACATTATAAAACACGAGGTCAATATAATAATCTTGCGCTGCCGTACGTACCAATTGTTGTCTACCCAT
>Ga0247611_10009052_pt1 | contig 12098 bp, 11 predicted proteins | sample 177DNAGHGhighgp2_FD_192422 | JGI IMG/M metagenome (GOLD analysis project Ga0247611, IMG submission 192422) | Sheep rumen microbial communities from Palmerston North, Manawatu-Wanganui, New Zealand - 1770 DNA GHGhigh gp2 | ecosystem: Host-associated > Mammals > Digestive system > Stomach > Rumen... | reverse complement strand
TATTGAGGAAGTAGGCACCTTCCACTTGCACGGCTGTTGCCATCTTGAACTTTAGCCGAGGGTTAACACCATAATCACTCAATAAATAGGAATCGGGATTATTGAAATCGAGAGTACTGCTTCCAAAACCTATACCCATACCGACATCAAAGAAAGACGGATGTTCACGATAGTTGTCAGGACGCAAGGAAAGTGTCTTTCGAAGCATGTGGCGATCCTTATAAATTAGGTCGCTCAGTAGATAGGCCAGCTCACCCGAAACGATACCGATACCAGCACCAGAGAGCACATCACTCACCCAGTGACGGTTGTTAAGGACACGCATGATACCTGTGGCGGTAGCCGCACTATAACCCACTACTGAGTACCAGGGTGAACGGGTAAGACCATACTCTTTGTGCAAGATGGTAGCACCCACAAAAGCCGTTGCCGTATGTCCTGACGGCCATGAGTTAGCTGTTGTGCCATCAGGGCGCATCTCACTGGCTGTATACTTGATACCATTGACAAAGCCTGCCATAAGACCATAAGACATGGCTGCCGATACCAACATACGCTGCCAGTCGGAACGGCCTTCCACTCCTCCTGCTTTCAGACCGAGGGTCATGGCAGGTGAGAAGAATTGGAGATAATCATCGATATGAGTCTTAAAACTGGTGACCAGACGAGTGTTGGCAGGTGAGTTTTTATAGTCTTGCCTGAATGCTTCCTTCTCGCTCTTAGCAATGATGCCTGCTACGAAAAGAGGAACGCCAACCCATGACACATCACGGAGCGGCTTATATTCCAACTTAGGGTTGGATAACATATTGCCGTCTGAAGTGGTATAGGCAGTGCTTGATGATGCCAGTGAGGAAGAAAAAAGAGTGGTGGGATAAGTTAGACGGGTTCTCAGATGCTCATCCTCCTGGTATTGCGTCTCCTTAGATAAAGCAAAGAGACTCTGTGTGGTATCTGTCTGGAAGGACATCCGGCTTTCTTTTTCCACAAGGTTTTCGCCCTTTTCTTTCTGGTCTGCAAAGTCTTGTGCTCCAGCTACAAGAGTCATAGATGCAAGAAATAACGATAATAATAGTTTGTTCATCATCTGTCAATTACTTTGTTTTCTGCGGACGAAATTACAAATTTTTATGTAAAAAACAATCATCACGTCCTCTTTTTTATTCAAATTGAAGTTGACTGCTCAAGAGATATATTTACAGAAGTAGCACGGAAGGCAATCGCTATTCAACAAGATAGCCTATCAGCATACTACCATTATAAATCCACAAATAAAGGATAAGCGCAAAAACACTAAGTCGTATAAGAAGGAAGGGCATGGAAGAGAGCACCGAATAGGAAGGGAGGTTCCTTCGCATCAGGTAAGCTAAAGCCAAGGGGATGATAAAGAGCCAGTGCACAGAGAAGATATAAACCTCATTCAGGCCGAATCCCAAGACAACATGCATCAGCATATCGAAGGCAAACCACGACAATGCCATCCACAACAGTCGTTCGCGACGACCACACCAAATACCCATCAACACAAGAAACACGATAAAGCCTGACACGGCATAATTCACCCAATGGTCATAAGCTACTATCATCGGACGAGGAGTCTTCCTGTTGGAAACATCCCCAAGGAAATATTTCTGATGAAACTGTACCGGCTCTCCTAACAGATTCTCCACAATAGATTCATAATGAGGCGTATCCAGATGGATGTACGACTCTATCACTCCTTTCTGCGGTCTGTTTGCCCGTTCCCGGTCCTCATTCTTCATCTTAGCCAACGCTTTCCATTTTCCTTGTTTCTCCAACTTCTTCTCTATAGCATGCCGTTTGTTAGCCTCAGCATTTTTCAGTTTTTCCATGCGGGGCTTCTCAAAGGCCTCACGCTCAAAGATACAGAATCCCAGCACAAAGATTGTCGGAACAATGATCATTAACAAGAAAGTACGTAATTGAAAGAGTTTCCTGCAATTGGTAAACAACAGAGCCAGCAAAACCTTCACGCCATTAGTAAGAGTGGTTCCCATGACAACGAGATAGAGCACGACACCCTGCCAGATAGGGAATGTACTACGCTCACGGATTCTCTTTCCAGCCAACCACAACACCATCACCAGCAACATCATTGAATAGGGGAAATGGTCGGGAACCAGCAGGCACAACTGCACGTATCCGAAGGAGAAGAATAACAACAAAAGCAGGATTACATCAAAACGGGGTAACTCAAGGACTTCATACAACAATCTCCTCAGAAAGACATACGTATAACAGGCTGTCACCACAAGCAGAACTGCCACGATGAACTGCATACAGTTGACACCGGTGAGATCGATCAGCCATTGGTCGAGGAGATAGAAAGGATAGAGCATGAAGTTGAGGAACGGGTGACGAAACACATCATATTCCGTACTCCAACGGGTAATGGTGGAATAAAACTTTGCATCATAGCCAGAGATATGGACATACTTAACAAAATAATACCACAACCCACCCTTCAACTGCGGACTAAGTACCGAGTAATATTTCGCCACATGCAATCCGTTGAGCAAAGTGAAATAAAGGGTGACAATCAAAGCTCCCAACCGCTCTCCACGCTTGATTTTAAATATGTTTTCCATGTTACATTATCAAGTATTTAGTGATTAGCCATATATTATATATATATAAATAGGATGTCAGAAACAGTACCAGCCCGCGTAAGGCATAGCGAAGTCCTGATCTCTTGTCCAGACAACTCTTAAACAAGTAGCCCATCGCCAAAGGAATGACATAGACCCAGTGGGTTGCCATGATATAAACCTCATTGATGCCAAAGCCGAAACCCAGATGCAACACCATGTCGGCAAGGAAAATGCTCATTAACAACCAAAGAAACCGCTGTCGGCGGCCATACCATATACCAGCTACGAACAAAAGGACGACAAGTCCTTCTACGGCATAGTTCCACCAATGATCATAGGCAACAAAAACAGGACGACCCATGTGAACGTCTTTCAGAAGATGCTTCTGATGCAACTGGATGGATTCTCCAAAAAGATTCTCTACAACGGTCTTTGAACGAGACGTACTGATGTCCGACCATTGAAGGAATCCCTTATCACTGATTGGCTTGCCATCTTTCTTCGACTTGCCCGGAGCTTTCTTGGGAGGAACACCGTCTTTGGCTTTCTTAGCCTCTATCTTTGCTTTCGCTTTTGCCCTTGCTATTTCGCCGGGAACAGTGAAAGTGCGATATTCCCACTGACTAAACTGCATCATGAATACTGCCGGCAGGACTACTCCCAGTAGCAGATGCCTAATAGTAAAGAAACGGCGGCCATTCGTGAAGAGCACTGCCAACCACGTCTTCACCCCATTTGTGAGGGTAAGTCCTGCGGTGAAGAAGAATAGCAGATACTCTACCAGCAGTGAGATGTGTCCCTTTCCGTCACTTCTGTTCATCTGCCGTCCGGCAATGTACAATGTCAGCGTGATAAAGAACAGCGAGAAGGCAAAATGATCGGGAACGATAGCACTAAGCAATATGAAGGCAAACGAAAAGCCGAATGCTGACAACAGCCATGCATCACCAGCTTGTAGCCCCATAATATGGCGGAAAATGCGATAGATGAACACAAAGGAATAGACTGAACAAAATAGCAGGGGCACAGCCACGACAAACTGCACACAATTCACACCCGTCAGGGCAAACAGACCGTCGTTGACCACTGACAGCGGATAGAGCAGAAAAGCCAATAAAGGATGCCGCATCACAATGGTATAGAAAGTGTTCCATCGTGACACCATCGTATAGATCAGTGCATCGAATCCCGACACATGGTAATTTCTTGGAAAGACACCCCATGTGCCACGCATAGGCGTTGAGAACAACGGATAGTAATGATAGATAACCAGCCCTGTCAGAAACAGCAATATCAATGTTGTGACTATCACTGGCCATCGTTCCTCACGTCGAATTCTCAAGAACGAGAAACAGGAACCGATAGAATTCATCAACCGTTGTCTCTTCATTTATCAGTATTCTTCTTTTCTCCTCTTTTCAAAAAATACCTGACCAGCAGGAAATTGACAGGTACACATATACATAGCACGGGCAGCATTGCCAGCTGTTTGTCCATGCCCATCCAAAGAACAAGACTCAGTGTAACGGTCTGTAACAGGAAGTTCACCAAATGGGAGAAGGCAAATCCAGCTCCACGACTGACCGTTGACTTCACCTTGAAGGTAAAGTGCGTAGAAGCTACATAATTGAACAGGAAACAGAGAAGATAGGCGATGAGATTGGCAATGCGAGGATCCATCCACTGCAGGAACAGCAGATAGAATCCGTATTGTAAGGCTGTGGCGACTACTCCCACGATACCAAAACGGACAATCTCCCCCCATTGTTCACGACTGATATTCATCATCATTTCCTGAATGGTTTGTAATGACTTTCATCGGCATAGGCAAGCAACTCTCTGTCACCCTTGCTGTCGCCAAAGGCGATGAGCTTATATTGTTTTCTGTCTGGAAACAGTTCTTGAATCCTCCTTACCTTCTCCGGACCATAGCAATTGTTTCCGATGAATTGTCCCGTGACAACGGCATTCTTCACCTCAATCTTTGTACCGGAGATGATGACCATATCCAAACCGAACTGACGGAAGAATGCACGCACCCAGTTTTCAATGCTGGCACTGACAATGACAACTTTCGCATTCTCATCGACCGCCTTATCGACCGCTTTCAGTCCCTTCAGTCGGATAAGTTCCGCCCTACACTCTGCAAAATTCTTGCATTTTTCTTCAAACTCACGAATCGACATACCCTTGAAGAAATAAGAAAAGACTTTCTGCTTGGCTTTCCAGTTAGGATAACATCCCAGTTTCATCAGGACGAGAATGGGAGAAAACAACAGAAATCCTACGACAAACGACACGTTGCCCTTTGCAAAGCGGATGAATTCTATCAGCGTATCTCTTGTCGTAAGAGTGCCATCGAAATCAAAGGCATACACCTCTTTGACACTTGCTTTTGTATTTGCAGATGAAATCATACTTTCCTGATCAGAGATATATTATTACTAAGAAAGACAAAATCCACGCAAGGACGATAAGCTGTGTCGACCGGTCGCGCAGGATGATTTTCGTCGGGTCGCCACTCTTCTCGTCAACAACGGCAATCTGAATATACCGAAGCAGTCCCACCAACACGAATGCACTGGTGAGATAGAGATGGTCGGTCTTGAAGTTACTCGTCACCTCAGGTGACACCGTATACATAATATAGCACACCAGCGTTACTGAGGCTGTAATAGTAATGGCCTGATTGATAAAGGTGAGGTTGTAACGGCTCGTGTTCCTTCGGGGAGCCTCTCCAGTCTGCTGCATACGCAACACGTCATCACGCCGTTTGGCAAACGACAGGAACAACGTGAGGAGGAAGGTCATCAGTACCAGCCATTTACTGGGGACAATCTCTGTGGCCGTTCCACCGGCAAGGATGCGTAGCACAAAGCCGAAGGCTATCACGCACACGTCGATAATGGCATGGGACTTCAGTTCTGCACAATAGGCAATATTCATCAGCCAGTAAAGAAAGACGATGATTCCCACCTCTAACCGACGGTCGGCAAGAAGCAAGACAAATACTGCCGACAGGACAGCCATCAGCGCCATCAGTCCATAAGCCTGTGCGACAGAAATGTCTCCCGCTGCCACCGGTCGTTTGCATTTGACAGGATGTCGTCTGTCAGCCTCAACGTCAACAAGGTCGTTGAAGCAATAGATTGACGAGGCAGCAAAGCAAAAGGCGAAAAACGTCAGGATACCTGCTAACACATCTCCTCCATTCAACAGACTGCCACCAAAAAAGATAGGCAAAAACACGAATGTGTTCTTTATCCACTGTTTAGGGCGTATCAGTTTAAACAATGCTGTATTCATGCTCTTCTCGTTTACAATGATTATTTCTTTTTTCTCTCCACTCCCGCCCATATTCTCAGCCATTCAGTCGCCTTGCTCAGCAGCCATGCCAGCGGAATTGTGGCAATCACTGTCAGGAGGAAGGTGGGCCAATAGCCAAGATGCTGTTTCTGGATATGATTCAGCACAAAATGGGCATGTATCAGATAGATTTCCAGGCTTATGCCGCCAATGAAGCTAAGACTACTATTCAGCCATGAGGGAACCTTTTTCAACAAGAGGCACAGTAAGAGTGTGCCGCTGACTGTCATAGGGATGTACAACATACGTTCTGCAAACAATGGGAACTTCCCATGAACCATCTGTTCAAGGTAAAGACTGCCGGCAAACGGCAAGGCAAACATCAGCAGAAGTAGCCACAAACTGCTGGAATCGAGTGACTGCCGGTTTTTTACCAGTTCTCCTACATTCAGGCCAATCAGGAAGATGGGAACCCTGCTCCAGAATATCTCAATATGACCAACTGCCTGATGAACGGGCGTCACCCATTGGACGATGACACACCAGCAAACCATTGCCACTGCCAACCATCTGTACACAGGATGCCGGCGAATCAGCTCCATATAAAAAGGCGCAATCATGTAAAGCATCATGGTGGCCGGGATATACCAGAACGTCAACTCATCACGAATCCAGAAATCCCAGTTGATGGATATATCACCAATGAGGTCTATCAGCGTCTGCGTCTTACTCTTACAATAAATGGGGATGTAATAAAGGCTCGCCATCACAAGCCATGCAGGGTAGATTCGCCAATAGCGTTTCTTATAGAAGGAGATGAGCGGGGAGGCAAGTGCCTTCCGCAATGGCATTCCTTTTTCAAGGGGTTTTGTCCATGAATACCACAAGCCGATACCACTGAGGAAGAAAAACATGTCCACACCCACATTACCCAGACGATGTAATCCGAAGAAAGCATGCTGACGAGGCAGATAGACATGAAACAGGATGATGAAAAGCATTGCTATTCCCATCAGTTCACCGCGGTAACGGCTCAAATCATTCCATTCAATCGCCTTTTTCATGCTCTTCTCCTCTATTCCTACCTATTTCTTTTTCATGCTCATAAATGTTTCTATCATCATGGCCAAGACGATGCTTGCCACAATATACAATAATAACCCCGTGTACATATCCCCCTGTTTGGAGATTGGGATAAATATCTTCCGTGTAATGGGATGACAGACAAACAGAGCTGCTGAGATACCACCCATCCATTCCAATGGACGAAGCAACCACAACGGTAGCAACTTCACCAATGAAAAGCCCAAAGAACAGATGAAGACCGGCACAAAGAACCAACTGTAATAGCTCATGCTCTCGTTAAAGACAAAGATAGCAGAGATGATGGTAAACAAAGCGCTATAGAGTTTATTGTCCAACGGCATGGGGAAACGGGCACAAAGCAGTCCGAATCCGAAGGGAAGCATTCCACCGATGCAGTTATAACGCCATCTGTTGAGTGCTTCGCTTTCAGGTCCGCAAGACATTTGGACAATCATGCAGACAACAACCAAAGCGACAGTCCATCCCCAATGACGGCGATAGAGCAGCAGACGATAAACAATGTACAACTGCATCATCAGACCAAAGAACCAATAAGGTCCGGGCCAGATGATACGGTTGGGATGCGGAAGTACGTTATTGAACATGAGCAACTGCGACACAACATCCAACAGTTTATAATGATGTGCTCCTGGTGTGATGGCATCGACCATCGTAAACAAGGCGAATCCTACTATCATCATCATAAACAGCTTCACAAAGTGCTTCCGAAGGAAAGACCATATACCATCCGCTCTGTCGGAATTACCGTATTTCATTTCCAACCCATAGGCACTTAGGAAAAGAAAAACAGGAACACCATAGTGACCGAAGAACGAAACGATGTGCATCGGTAACAGCCAGTCGGGATTGGAGATGGCACGGCCCAATCCGTCGACATTCCTCTGGAAGAACTGGTACTCATTTTCCCGTACTATCCCAGGTAGCCAGTGGCAGTAGTTGTGAAGGAATATGCCGATGATAGCAAGTCCGCGGAGGGCAGCACACTCGGCTCTATTGAGCATTGGCATCTTTACGATCATTATTAGACAATTTCAGTTTATCATAGTCCACCGTTGCCTTCAGCAGACGCGGACGGTTTTCATCATACTCAGGAGAAAGGAGATTGCATGCAGCCTGATAATAGGGGCAAGATATACCTGCCAGATAAAGCAGCATGTGAGGCAGTGCGTCAGTCATGAAACGACGGTGCTTCGCTGCCACAATCTCATGGTAGATCTCAGGATTCTTATGCGCATACTCGGGGGAACACCATATCCAGAAGGGAATGGCAAACTCATAGCGGGCAAGGTCATAGGTAACACGAGCCGAATGGTTACGACAAATGATGTTGCGTCCAGGCTCATAGCATTCCTCGCCATGGTCGGGCATATACATCACGATGGCGTTCTGGTGTTCAAACCGCCGGCATATCTCATCAACAATACTGTCATTATAAAGCACGGCATTATCGTAGAAGGCAAGTTTCTTCTTTCTTGGGAGCTTGAGGTCAGGCCGCAGCTTGTCGTAGTTTTCCGGTTTAAACTTGTATCTGTCTTTCGGACACCGCAGATAATAGTCCATGTGCTGCCCGATAAGATGGAAGATATACAGATTGGCTGCAGAGCCGGATGGAAGGGATGCAAGACTGTCGTATGCTGCCAGCAGTCCGTCATCATACGGATAAGTTGTCGTGTTGCGTACATCAAACATCGAATGACTCAGCTCAGGGTCGTTTATGAAAAAGCCGCCACTGAAATCATAGACTTCTTGTTTTGCCTTGGGAAGGAACTGATTGGTCAGGAACGTCACTTTATATCCAGCCTTCCGAAACAGTTGTGGAAAGAGCGGGTAGTCACACCACTCGCCTTCCTGTCCTATCACATGCGTTGACAACATGTATTTAAAGACAAAACTTGTGAGGTTCCAGGGAGCCACCACATCGGTGAACTTCGTCAACAGACCGCTGTTCTCCCTTTTAATCTGCCGTGGAGTTGTCGGCATAGCATAGCCATACTGCTGGGAATGGTGCGGACCAAAACTCTCACCTATAATCAACACTATGTTGGGAGAGCGATAGGAACAACTGTCAACCTGCAGATGGGCTGTAGCCTCTTTGAGCCTTTGAATCTGCTGTCCTGCCAATGCATTGGCACGCAGACTGAAAGCCAGCCGATAGATTGGCAGATAAAGCCTTGCCCGTTTCATACGCGTCAGCTCATGCTCCACCTTTCCTATGGTACCCAAGGTCATCAGTCTGTGCGTTGCTTCCTTGTTGGGCCACGACTGAACGCCGGCATAAATCAGAAGAACAAGGACAATAAGCGATAAAATGGGATGAAAAGGAGATTGGAGTATCTTGTCTGCTCTTGACAACAATGGCTTCCCTTTCTTTCTTAACAGCCAGACAACAAAGAAAAAGACAACAGGAAGGAGAAACAGTATTCCGACTACACTCCACAACATCTCCCATGTAAGGAATGTGCTCAAGAACTCTCCTGCCTCACGGGGATTGGTCTCACCGACAAGCATCAGCATTGTGGGATTCAATGTCGAGCCGAACTTCGTGTAACAATAGACATCTGCCACAGCCACGACAAAAAGCAAAACTGCAAGGAAGACCTTTACCCAACGCCTGACGACATGTGGGATGAGCGTCAGGATGGCACATAGGAGGTATAAATCGAAGAAGAGTTCCAGATACAAGTTTTCATATACATGGGCTTTCGGGGTCTTTGGAAGAGTAAGCCACGCACAGACAACTCCTAAAACATACATAAAAGAGAAGAAGCCTGGATTCTTCCTTATCGGAAGTGTGAGGACTGTCAACCAGGAACAGACGACGGAGAATACCGTTTTCCTTGTTCCCGATTCATTCATGTCTTTCTTCTCTTTCAACTCATCATTATTCATACAAACCTTCTCTCATTTGAAAGCATGATGCTGTCATTTTCCTTGATTTGGCAATGAATAATAGTCCATTGTCTTCTGATAGCTGGATGATGGTAGCAGGTCGGCAACAGGAAGCCCTTCGCGGATTCGCTTTCTGACCTCTGTACTACTCATCTTGTACAATTCAGTGCGGACAACTCTAACATTAGGAGGCAGGTCTTTCGACTTGATCTCAGAACCTTCACGTGGATAGACAACGATGGAATAATTGCGGATAATGTCATCTGCCCTATACCACTTACGAAAGTTCACCCAGTTATCACCACCGATTATCAACGTGAACTGGCAATCAGGATAATCGTGCTGCAAAGACTGCAAGGTGTGCCAGGTGTACGATGGTTTCGGAAGATTAAACTCATAGTCGCAGGCTACAAGATGCGGCTCATCGCACAAAGCAAGCTGTACAAGTTCGAGTCGCTGTTCATCTGCCAGCAAGTCAGATGCTCCAGCCTTGAGCGGATTCAGCGGTGAAACGACAAACCACACCTCATCGAGACCAACCTTGTCAAGAATCTGTTTTGCCAAGGCCACATGTCCTCGATGAATAGGATTGAATGAACCGCCAAACAGTCCTATCTTTCGTATAAGCTTTTCTTCCTCCTTCATATTGAACACTGACGATTCAGGACGCTATGGTTAATCACATCCGCTTCAACATCAGTTTTTCAGCCAGCTGCTGATCAACTGATAGGCTTCGCGCTGTGCAGTATCCAGATCGTCGTTAACGACTATCTTATCAAACTTCGGAGCAAAAGTCATTTCATATCCGGCTTTTGCCAAACGGTCTTCAATGGCCTCAGCAGTATCAGTAGCACGGGCGACAAGACGGCGGCGCAGCTCTTCCAACGATGGAGGTTGGATGAAGATACTCAGAGCGGAATCGCCATAGTGACGCTTGATATTGCAGCCGCCTTTCACATCGACATCGAACACGACATTCTCGCCTTTATCGCGCTGTTTCTCCACCTGCTCCTTCAGCGTGCCGTAGAATCGGTTCTCATAGACCTCCTCATACTCAAGGAACTCACCATTGTCTATGCGCTGACGGAACTCCTCAGGTGTAAGAAAGAAATACTCAACACCATGCTGCTCTGTTCCGCGTGGAGCACGACTCGTACATGATATCGAAAAGGCAAGATTCAACTCAGGATGCTCCTGCATCAGCCATTTGATGATCGTACTCTTTCCGCTGCCACTGGGTGCAGAGATTATTATCAGTTTTCCTTTTTTCGACTTCTTATCCATAGATTTCTGATTATCAAAGTGCATTGAGCACTTGTTCCTTTATCTGCTCCAATTCGTCTTTCATCATGACTACAATGTTCTGCATCTCGGCAAGATTACTCTTCGATCCTGTCGTATTGATTTCACGACCCATCTCCTGAGCAATAAAGCCAAGTTTCTTTCCCTGGCTGCCGGGCTCGTCCATCGTTTCACGGAAATAGTTCAAATGATTGGAAAGGCGCTGTTTCTCTTCACTGATGTCCAGCTTCTCAATGTAATAGATCAACTCCTGCTCCAGTCTGTTCTTATCGTATTCCACTTCGGGAATCTCTTTCAGTCCCTCTACAATGCGGGTCCTTATTTTCCGTACACGCTCCTGTTCGTAGGGCTCTATGCTCTTGAGAAGCTTTTCGATATTATCTATTTTCTCCTGAAACTTCTGTTGCAGGGCTGCACCTTCCTGCTTGCGGAAGTCAACAAGATGATTCAATGCTTCCTCTATCGCCTGACGGACAACGCTCCATTCCTCATCACTCAGCACCTCCACTTCTGTATGAGCAGTTACATCCGGCATCCGCAACAGGGTATAGAACCAGTCCTGAGGTTCGGGGATTCCTGTCTGGGCTGAGATAGTCTTAATCTGCTGATAATAATTGTTGACAATGGCAGTATTGATGGGGGCAGCATCAGCTCCTGCATCTTTCTCTACCCAAAGAGAGAAGTCCACCTTTCCACGTATCAAGTCTTTGGAAATCATCTGGCGGATTTCCATTTCTTTTTCACGGTAAAGCGGTGCAATACGCGCAGAAAGGTCAAGAGCCTTACTATTTAAAGATTTTATCTCAACATTAATTTTCTTTTCCTTATAGGGCACAACAGCCTTGCCGTAGCCCGTCATTGATAGTATCATACTTAGTTTGA
>Ga0247611_10009051_pt1 | contig 12100 bp, 14 predicted proteins | sample 177DNAGHGhighgp2_FD_192422 | JGI IMG/M metagenome (GOLD analysis project Ga0247611, IMG submission 192422) | Sheep rumen microbial communities from Palmerston North, Manawatu-Wanganui, New Zealand - 1770 DNA GHGhigh gp2 | ecosystem: Host-associated > Mammals > Digestive system > Stomach > Rumen... | reverse complement strand
TACTATCTTTTATCTGACTTCTAATGAGGGCATAAACAAGTGCTTCTTCATGCTTACATTTTTTCGTTAATTGAGTTATTGAATTTGGTATTTGAATATAATTGCTCATCGCTTGCTAATGAATTATCGTTCAAGTAAATCAAATCATCTGGGTTATTCTTTGCTATTTTGTTGTATCTGGAGTGACCCAAAGCTAACTTTGCTTCAAGTCGATTCCTAAATAACTGGTTCGTGGGTTTGTAAAAAATCATATTCTTAATAGTTAGACTAATTCCTGCCAACGAGTTTTGCTTTTGCAAACGAAGTTGGCTGTATGTATTATTGTATTAATGTATTATTAGGTACGAAAGTTAAGGGACGTCCACCAGAAAGTTAAGGGATAAATGGACGAAAGAAAAGGGAATGTTACCTTTTAGTACACTTTAACTGCTAAATATCTCACAGCGATTTTCTTGCCATTTTTTGTTTTGTCAATTCACTGGGCTCTGTCATTTTTCTGGCTTCAACAGAAAATCGAAAATGCTGTGTGTTGCCATCTAAAGTGTTTCTCTGTAGTGTACTATATGTGTGCAGATTCTCTCCTACTTTTTAAAAGGGAAAGCATGTCCAATTTCAAGTGGATTGTGTCTGTGCCCTTTCCCAGTGAAATAAGCACTAATTTTGGAGCAGAACATTTTTCTTATCTTTATAGGGTAGCTCTGAAAAATTCTGTTCTACAACCCAGAGAAGACAAAGGAACACCATTTATAGATGCTCCCTTGTCCATCATTGCAACTAAACTAATATATTATTGTTTAGCCCAATCTCAAAATTAAAAAATGTTAATTTGCCAGATTTGCTAAAAGCGTGACATTTTCTCGGAAGGGTATATAAATCGAATAATCCTTTAGAAATGTCACCTTTCAAGCTCTTTAATCGGGTTGATATAGAAGAGGACTTGCTGAGATTCCCATCTCCAATCTCCTTGTGGTATGATGCTTGAGATGCTGTAGTGTAAGTGGTGAGGCTTACCTGCTGCATTACCTGTATTGCCTACTTTACCTATGATGGACTTTTTAGTCACGAATGCTCCAATATGAGTGTCAATCTCACTTAGATGGGCATAGTAATGGATACGCCACCCTGAACTAAGTATAAGTATGCAGTTGCCACCTCTGCCTAGGTTATGTCCTGTAAGAAGAACTATTCCGCCGATTGCAGGATGTACTATGGTTCCCTTCTTAGCAAAAATGTCTATTCCTGCGTGTCTATGGTCACCCCAAGGATGCCAGAAAGACTTCGGATTATAGCTCTCCCTGCCACAGCCTTCAACTGGATTCTGGATTTTAGTTGGCAGTAACATATTGATTACTATGAGTGCCACTATGCCGTAGAGAGCTATCTTTAGTGTCTTCTTCCACATAGCTTAAACCTATATTTCACGAGTGCAAAGTTACTGTTTTTAATTGAAACACCCAACCACTCACTACGATTATTGTACGAAATGGGTGATTGGGTGTAAGAGATATATAATGAAAACTAATCTCTCTTATAAGTTACGGAACCTTGCAATCTGTTGTCTTTGTAAACATCAATAGTGAACCCTTTTATATAATTAACTATTTTTTGAAGTTTAATTATCATTTTGTAAGTGTAACCATAACTTGTTTTCTCGTTGTATCGATATTCTGAATCATTTGTTTTATCTAAGACATACGATTCACTCTTACCATTATTGTTCGTTGAAACGAATTTTAGATACTTATCATAAACACTTAGAACAGCCTTTGAGCCTAAAGTACGTTTTTTCTCATCTTGAATCTCCTTTTGACTTAAATCAGAGCTGTAAAAATTCAAATCGGAGCAAACGAATGTCTGCGCTTGCACAATCATGCAGACTAAAGAAATCATGAGGAGACAAAAAAACCTTTTCATTTTTTACTAATTTGTGCCAACCAATCCCAAGATGTTAGCGGATTATTGTTAAAGAGTGTGGGACTTATTAAAGATTCAATCACTCCTTTTTTATGCTGATTCAACTTTTTTCTATGATTATTGTATGAAATGGGTGATTGGGTAAAAAGATAGTCGTTAGCATAGTTATAGGTATGCCCCATCATTATTACTCAACTCTTCCTAAAAAAGAAAATTATATGAAGATGTGGTATTCCTAATAGCCTAGTTCTTTATCTATTTCTCATTTTTCCCCATATTACTAAACCGCCAATTACTATTGCAACAATAATACCGAATGTCATACCTTCTTCTTTATCTTTTTGTTTTTGTTCCTCGGTACGATAATCAGGTCCTATCCTTCTAATTCGTACACGCGCATCAATTACAGAAGTTAATAAAAAAAATGTGAGTAATGATATTTGTATTTTCTTTCTCATTGTTAAAGACATTGTGCTAACCAATCCCTAGAAGTATTGTTTTACGTTATTATAATTTACTATAATGAGCAGTAAACTTATGACCACAATTAGGGCACTTATAACTAGCTTCAAAATAAACAGATGTTCCCCAAGGGCTAGCTTTGCATTCTGTCCCACACTTAGGACACCGTGCTCTGTGTTTACTCCTTTTGATGGGAGCTGCTATCATGGCATAAATAGCTACCCCTATTAATAATAGTACAATCAGTTCCATACAATTATTTGTGTAAATTATAATCCTCTTTGTTGTAAGAACGCTACTAATTCATCCCTAAAATCGGCAGGACCTAAGTTCGAATCTATATATGTTTTTACTTTCTGTTGTACTTTTTCAATACCACTTAGATTCTGGCCTAAGAAGCGGTCTAGCATCCCCCCGTTTGCCTTTTCAACATATTCAATAGTTTTTTTAGTATCTAAGAAATCATTGATAGCTTGAGATATTTGTTCGTATTGCTCAAGTGCTTGAGGTGAGTCGTTCGATTCTCTACGAAAGCCATACGAATACCGTTGATAGCTTAATGATTGTTGTTGCAGTGCATTTAACAGCATTATGTTATATGGTTGTCTATCTACAGATATATGTACTTTCACTTTTACATCTGAAGATTGGAAGAAAGATGAAGCATCATTAAGTGTGACTTCCCATCCTTTGTATGTAAAGATGATGGGGAATATATAGTTTCTTACAGTTACTGGCATATGGTTTCTTTCTTTTTTATGCCAACCTGTTCCCTGAAGTCAGCGGTTAAACATAGTAAAAAGCGTGGGAACTTTCAACTTATTACCTCATTGTGGCTCTGGACTGCCTGGCTGAATAATAAGCAAAAGCCCACGCCACAATGATATAATAAACCCAATAGGGGAATAAAATATCAACTGCGTGGGCGTTCTTGCTCATCACCCTCAGCCGTGAATTGTCCAGATTCCAATGAGAGGCAACTTGCTAAACGCCCTGTCTCTGCTAACTACAAAATAGCCGCTTTGACCCTACAAAGTTAGTAAAAAAGACGTTTAACTCCGCAAGAACTTGCTTATTATTTAACATTTATTAAATATTAAAGATTGAACTCTGCCTTTATCCTCTGAACTGTGCTTATGCCTTTATTAGTGAGTTTAGCAACATTGCGCACAGAGTAACCTCTCTTTAGATAAGAGATAATATCTTTGTGCTCTTCACGTTTCTTTTCTGTGGACTTTGTGCTTCCAACTTTACGACCAAGTTTCCCACCGCGTTCTATGTATAGCTTTCTGCCACTGTTTAAGCGGAACTTTATATTTTCTCTTTCAAGTTGGGCACAAGTTGAGAGAGTTGCAATCATTATCGGGGCAAACATGGTGGGCTTCCCATCCTTATCAAGTAAAGTCAGTTGTTCCTTTTGCATATAGAGGTTTATCCCACTATCTATGAGGTCTTTAACTGTTGCTAAGACTTCAAAGGCATTTCTTCCAAGTCTGGATAGCTCACTCACTAAAAGGATGGCAACTCCTTCTGTCTTGCAGTATTCTATAGCTTGCTGCAAGATGGGGCGTTCTGTATTCTTCTTTGCTCCAGAGATATGTTCCTCATATATCTTGGAAAGCTCTAAGTTCTGGTATTTCACATAGTCCAAGAGGTCTGAGACTTGTCTGTCTGTGTTTTGCCTATCTCCAACTGATGAGACACGGGCATAGATAACAGCTGTATTCATTTTAATCAAAGATTTGGTTGGTAACGGAAAAGGGTGTGCTCAGCAAACCTCTACAGATTTTTTTGAACACACCCATTAAAAGAACACACTGAGTAAAGAGGACACCACCTTATTATATATAAAGGTGATGCCCTCCGCTCTATCAACTAACCAAGAAACCATTGGTATGTTGAATCACCATGCAGGGCATTGTTAATCCCTACGGCAACATCTGTGGCATTAACGGCTCTCTGCAAGTAGCTGTCAATGTAGCTGCTCTTGTTGGACTCAGTCAGCAGATTGTGAAAGTTCCACATGGAGAGTGAGCCATCCTTACCTGCGGAGAAGTCTGGATTGCCATAGTAGCCTCTGCACACGTTGTTAATCTGTGAGTCTGTAATCAATAGGCGTGGAATGTACCTTGACAGTCCTTGTGGCAAAGCCTGATAGAGTCTCATGCGTCCAACAATCTGTGCAAACTGTGTCTCTGTTAGGTAAGTATTGGAGAGAGTCTGCATCAAGTGAATGTCTTTAGCAGGGTTGAACTGATTGAAGAGTCCCATCACTTGCTGATAGAGCTGCTTTAAGTCCATAACTTCCATAGAGAGCTTCACACCTTGTCCTGTCAGTACCTGATTACTACAAATGCGCACCCTCCAACCTACAAAGACAGAGAACTTCTCTAAGCTCTTGGATGCTCTGTAGAGGTTCAAGTCATTGTAGTTTCGGACACCTCCAACACAAAGTTCCAATCGTTGACCTTCGATTGTCTCATAGACGGTAGGTAAAGTGAAAGCAAATGCCATCCTCTGATAGAACTGTGTCTTTTCACACTCCAACAGCTCAGATGCTCTCTTACCTAAAGCATTTGGAGTCCTGCCCCTGACGATGTGCGACACTCTGATGTCTGGAGCATTGACAGTCTCTCCTTGATAGAAAGTCTTAGCTGCATCATGGACTGCTTCGATGAAGTCTTGGTGTGAGATAGTCAGCTCTTGGTTTGCCCAAGTAGGCACGACACACTGAGTTTTCAACTCATCCAAAGAGATTGAGCTGGTGTTGGCATCCAAGAAGCTCACATGAGACTTGGTCACAGGACGTTCCACTACTTCTTCAAAGTCAGCGTACTCAAAATGGTTGCTGTTATTTGTAGCCACAGCAGAAGGCATCAACAATAAATCGTTCATAACAAAGTGATTTAATTGGTTAATGATAGAGTGAATTGTATGATGTACGTGTTTACCTCTGAGAGGTATATACTGCTCTACATCTTGCCTACGTTTTAAATATTTGCTAAGGTTTGTATTCAAATATTCTTTTTACCTTCAAAGATGGGTGGGGGGACTAAAGTGTGGGTAAAGTAGCATGCACATAACAAAGAAAAAATTTTGAAATGGGGTGCTCTGGATAGAAATATAGCTAACAAAAAAGCGGACTCCTAAGTAATCCGCTATATCTGCCCGTTTGAATATTCTGTGACAAAAACATCAAACGGTATATAAAACTAATTATCGTGCAGAAATGTCACCTTTGAACAAATAAAGGCTTGTTCAAGAAATAACCTCTTTTCGTATTTGTTCTTTTTTCAGTTGCTTCAAAATATTCTTTGATTGTTTTTGCTGTGACGCCCTTAATGGGGATTCCAAACTCTGAAAAGATTTTTATCAATTTTGATTTTATATAATTGGACGAGTACCATTGTTGTGCGTGGAAGGAGATATTGATTAAATTTATTGCATCTGTACTATGTGCTTTTTCTTGATGTCTCTTTAAGATAATGGCTGCTTTTATCTTAGAATGAGAGTAGTTGAGCCTCTCAATTTCTTCTCTTCCTAATATCTCGTAAGCTTCGACGATTAGAGAATCGGCAAACTCTAAATCACGTTTTAATTGAAAATCAGACATAGTATAACAGTTTCCTAATCGTTCAAGCTGGGCAACAATCTCTTTGCGTTTCTCTTTGATGGATGTAGTGTTTCTGTCAATTTTTAGCCGTTCAAAGTCGCCATAAATATAATTAGAGCACTTATAGATAAGATTAAAGAAGCCACTTTCATTATATGCGTCAACTAGTCTTTGACTGTTATTATATAATGATTTTACAGCTTCTTCGTTGAAATAATTGTCAATTTTGTAGGGGTCGGCTTCTCCATTTTCTTTTAGGAATCGTGAAAAAGGTACGACAGAGCGTGCATCAAGAAATGCCTCTCTTTGAGTTGCAGTTGGTGCTGATTTCGCCATAATCCCTAAATAACGGTAAACCTCCATCATAGATTTAACAGATTCTTTGAGATCGTCCCTGCTCTTTATTGGGATTCTTTTGTCAAAGTTGCTAATGTGAGATATTTTGTTAACTCCATTACGGAACCTTCCTACTATTTGAACAGCATCCATGTATGGGTCAATCATTGTATAATCTGTCCTAAAGCAATTTGTTAACATAACAACATTCGGAGCCTCCGCTATTTCAATGTCTAATGCACTGAAAAATCGACTTGTCAACCAATTGTATTGAGCCATTTTTTCTTTATTCCAATGTTCATAAACTGATTGGAACTCATTACATTTAACATTTACAAAACTTTGCGACGAGCAGAATACGGCAGATTCGTCGCGAACATCTAATTGTTTTATCATTGAATTAATTATAGAGACAGAGTTAACGAAGATGAAGATAGGCCTATTGTCTGCCTTAAGTTCTTCCAACAGTTCTCTTGTGCGTTGTAAAACGTTATTTGTGGCATATAGTGTTACATCTTTTTTGTAGTCAAAGTCAGGAACGACTGTGACGATTTGAAAGTCTTTTAAACGCTTATCGATAACTGTCTTCGGGGGAGTGGCAGAGACAATAGCCTTATTTTTACAACCGAAAAAAAAATCCATAGGCAATGTTATATTTTCTCTATAATTACTGTCCGTTATTGTCCGATGGATTTCGTCAAACAATAGAAAATATCCATCATGTTGAATATCAATGCCAAGATTATTGAAAGCGTCCAACACCTTTCTAAAACTCTCTGGGGTTGTCAAAATCTTAATCCACTTATTTTGATGGATGCTGTTTTCTATGTAATCAATTATTATGTCTTGCAAAACGCCCTCATAAACACCTAACAAATTATCGCCTTTATGCTGACTGCTTGCAGTTTTGCCGTAAATTACAGGTTTGGTAGGCTCAATGATGATTGAATGTCTGGGAGCCTTGATTTCTGAGTACGTTGCGCCGATTCCAGTAATGCTTTTTTTTAGTACGGTGTTTGTCTCAATCACAGGGTAGATATCGCTGAGATATTGTATTTTCCCATCTATTATTGAAATAGCTATTTCTCTTCTTATCATAAATGTGTGGAGGATTGCTTGTGTTAATATAGTCACAAAAGTAACAAAAAAACTCCACCTGACCAACGACAAGTGGAGATTATTGTGATTCTTTAGCCAAAGACGTATTTAATCACCTTCTGATTAGCCTTGTTTTCATTGACAAAGTCCCTCTCGATATAGATGTCAGTGACTCGCATGGACTCGTCAACATGATTGAGAGCTGCATGGACTGTGTACTTGTCTATCTTGCATTTGTTGAGAGCGATTGTAGCCCATGAATGACGGGCTGCATAGTATTCAAGGTCTGGCAATTTCAACTCTTTACCTATAGTCTTCAAGCCAAGATTGATAGCACGATTGAAGTTCTTGTCAGTGTGATATAAGCGATAGAATTTGAAAACTCGTTGCCCTGTCCTGTCCCTGTATTTCTCAAATAGAGGTTTTAGGAATGAAGGTATCTTCACCTCCATCTTTGCCTTGTCAAGCCTACGTGCTGTTGTCTTGGTGCGATAGTAGATAATTGTATTATCATTTATCTCTGTGCAGTTGAAGAGGTCTGCTGAGTTCATTCCTATTAGACAGAAGGATAGGATAAAACAGTCTTTTGCAAGATTGACTATGCTCTCTTGTTTTAGTGTTCCATCCTTTTTGCATTCATAAGGGAATTGCCAGATGCTTCTTATTTGCTCTGGAGTAATAGCCCTCTTCCTTGTTGCTTGCTGTTTGGGAACAGACACAAATTCAAAGGGTGAGTTAGAGATGCGAATAATGTTGCGGTCATAGTCATTGTACTTCTTCTTTGCCTCGTTAAACAGGTGACGAATGCTGCCAAGATAAAGTGACACACTACGATTGGTTGGTACTCGCTTCCCTGCTTTAATCAATGCAGTTGCCTTTGTGTCACTCTGTTTTTGGAGATAATTCATAAAATCTTCCAGAACTGAAACAGTTATCTTGGAAGCTTCAAGATGGTCTGTGCCCAAATATGCAATAAAAGCGTTTACGGCAGATTGATAGTTCCTCTTGCCTTTGATTGTAGTCGTGGCTATCCACCATTGGCAAAATTGAATGAAGTCCACTGGCTGTTGCCTTTCCTCATCAGCTTTTAGCAAGTCTATGATTTCATCTAGTGTGTAATTGTTGACATCAACTTGCAGTTTGTCGCACATGTCTTTGTAACGTTCCACAAGTCTATCTATCTTTTGTTTGATGGGTGTACCATCCTTAAAAGATAACGATTTTGTGAGGTCGTCAGCACTCACAAACAGGCTGGTTGAAAGCCTTTTCACCTTCCTTTTGTACGTAAAACAGAGCTTTACGTTGTAGTTGCGGTCAACACGAAGACCGTCTTTTTTTACCATTGCTTTAATAGTCAGCATCTTACATCCGTTTTTTGCGGTAAACATTTTTAGCGAAAATCAACGGAATTTGACAATAAAAGGGTGATTTTGGTACTGAGGAAGCTTGTCCTCTATAAAACAAGAAACCTTGTAAGTTGTTGTCTTACAAGGTTTTGGGGCGGGTGCCTAGTCGGACTCGAACCGACGACATTCAGAACCACAATCTCTCTTTTGTAAGCCTATATCCTATTGATTTTCACCTTTTTAAAGAACTCTCGTATGGCTCTTCGGTAAACTATAGGTAAACATCTAAAGCAAACCTCAGAACTCATTGCAAAGGTCGTGATTATTACTCAAAGTTGCAAATATCTATCGTTAAAAATGAAAAATGAGAGTGAAATAATTATTTATCCTCATTTGCTTGATATTTGCAGTTTCTTGAAATCCGAATTTGTGTGAAAATGCAAAGTGGCACACCACTAGAGTTCTCTCTTGTGATGCACCACTTATAGATTATGGAGTCCTCCACTCCGTTTCATCTGGTTCTGATAAATCCAAGTTGGACTCCTTGCTGAAATATCTGATAAAGTTCAAGTATGGTGTCTTCTGGAACTTATTGACGATAGCCTTGTTCACCACCTGATTCTTTTTAATGAAATATTCTTCGAGTGTCCCATCTATTTCAATCTTGTAATAGTCCAGCCATATCTAAGCTATCTCCTTGTTCCACACGCACCACTCACCATAATGGTAAAGTTCCTTTGGTATCAAAGTATGTATGAACATCTCATCTTCCATTTCTCCATTTCGTAAGTCAAGTATTTGAAACGATGGATTGTGTGTAAGATATGTCCTCATCCTTGAAAAGAGAGCTTTTGAATCTTTGGAAAAACCAACTTTGCAGTAGTTACCACTCTTAATGAAATATAGCATGGTACAATTAAAAATGAAATAGCATATCGCCTAGTTCATAGCCGTTGACTTTTTTCCCATCAACGTACTTGCAGCATCTTTCAACATGGTATATGTCACATTGTTTAATCTGGGTGGCTTTGGGGGATAATGCAATGTCAAGTTTCTGGAATTGCTCTTTAAGTAAGTGCTTCATCTCATTATCGCTGATAAAAGCCCCCTTTTTATAGATTGCTCTGAAAGCCTGCTGAAGTTTCTTCTTGCCCTCAACCTTTTTCAGCATCTTCTCCTTATTCCAACGACAGCTATTCATTTCTGTTTCTTTAAGGTATCGTTTGAAATCCTTGAACTCTGGGTATTCTATCTCGTACTGCTCTGAAGGATGGTCTAAGTATTCTTTAAGGAGCCTTTCATATGAAATGGTCACTGCCCGTGCAAGCTGTATATCGAAGTCATGCCATAATTCTTGTTTAATCTGTATGAATTTCTCAGATTTGTTATAGGCAGCTCTCAGGTTTATTCCATCTTTGTATGCCTCCCTAATCTTTTGCTTCCTGATAAAAGCTTTCTTCTTCAATTCGTTGCGGACTAATCGGCCTTCTTCTATAGACAATATGTCATTCTCGATATTGACCCTCTTGATGAGTGCGTGAAGTTCTTTCTCATCAGCTTTCTTTTGTAAAGATAACAATTGTGCCGCAGCATCCTCCTTCCTGCACATTTCCGCTTCAAACTCTTCTTTTGTCATGACACTGTTATTTGTGGAATAGATGTGCACCATTGTATTTCGGAAGATATTGTGGAACTCTTCATTCTCTCTTAGCCTGCCGCTTATTTGTTCCATGGTTGTACTAATATCCACTAGTGTTTGAGTCCTATGGACATCGCTAGCCACGATAATGAGGCCATTGTTAGAAAAAAGATTGCATCCTTGGAAACTCTTCTTTGTAAAGAAATTGATTTTCTTGTTTGGAGCAATGGCAGATTCTTGTTTGTATCTTCCAAGTATTAGCCTGTTTCGTTGTCTTCGGGCGCAACAGACCTTCACATCATCTTCTTCTAATTCAAGAGTGTCAATGACCTGTTTAATTGTGGTTACTGAATTTAAAAAGATAAACAATTGTTCTACTTTCTTTATTTCTCCGCTAACATCAGGCAAAAATATCCCTTCTTCTTTAAAGGAACGAATCAACTTCGCAAGACCTAAGGGAAGGCAAGTTGCTTTAACCTTCTTCACTATGATAGATAAGCCAGGTGTCCATGTTATCTTGTAGTGGGGTAGGTTTTTTAAGAAGTCTATTTCGAAATCTTCATCTATTGGAGTAGCAGAAAGGAATGTGTAATGTTCGAATTTCTGTATATTCCACCACATTCTCATGATAGCAGACTCTCGATAATCCATATCCTCTAGAATAAGATGATATTCATCTATAAGGATTTTCCAATTATCTGTGTTGTCTCCCATCCATTCAAGGAGCTTGTCTAAGCTGTCATAGGTAACGGCAATTTTACGAATCTTGTGTTCCTTGATGTACTTGTGGTATTGGTGTTCTCTAACTCCACCATAACACTTGAAGACGTCGTATTTATTATTCTTATCTGCTGCTATGCTGTCCACTAAGTCCCTGAATGGACACACAATGATATAGTTGTATCTACAGTTTGCTGCAACGTATGTACCGCCAACATCTGTTTTTGTCTTGTTGACTATGCCATGAGGCAAGCCATCCTGAAATTCTGGAAGCTCGCTAAGATAACGAGCATTTCCTCCATTAATAATAATTGGTTCCATATTATTTCAGTTATGGGTTAAAAGAAACTATCTCCTAAGGCTGAAATCATCTTTATTTTTAAGAACAGAATATTTTTCATGCTTTTATAGGGTACTTTTGAAAAAAACTGTTCTTTGTGGGACAAAACAAAAGACGCCATAATGCGCCTCTTGTTCCCCCATATATCTGAAACTTAAAGTACAAAGTATCTCACAGCAATTTTCTTGGCATTATCTGATTTGTCAATTTGAGTGGTTCTGACAAATTTCTGGCTTCAGGAGCTAATTGAAAATGCTGTGTGTTGTTGTCAAAAGTGCTTTTCAGAAGTGTACTATAATTGTGCTGATTCTCGACCTCCTTTTTAAAAAGAAGATAAGTCCAAAATTCAAGTGGATTGTGTCTGTGCCCTTTCCCAGTGAAATAAGCACTAATTTGGGGAAAGAACATTTTTCTTATCTTTATAGGGTAGCTCTGAAAAATTCTGTTCTACAACCCAGAGAAGACAAAGGAACACCATTTATAGATGCTCCCTTGTCCATCATTGCAACTAAACTAATATATTATTGTTTAGCCCAATCTCAAAATAAAAAAATGTTAATTTGCCAGATTTGCTTAAAGCGTGACATTTTCTCGGAAGGGTATATAAATCGAATAATCCTTTAGAAATGTCA
>Ga0247611_10009050_pt1 | contig 12102 bp, 9 predicted proteins | sample 177DNAGHGhighgp2_FD_192422 | JGI IMG/M metagenome (GOLD analysis project Ga0247611, IMG submission 192422) | Sheep rumen microbial communities from Palmerston North, Manawatu-Wanganui, New Zealand - 1770 DNA GHGhigh gp2 | ecosystem: Host-associated > Mammals > Digestive system > Stomach > Rumen ... | reverse complement strand
TGGAGGAAATTCCTACCACAGCCTTTTTTATTTCACGGCTAATCGGTTAATTAACTCTTTGAAGTTTCATCATCCGCGAAAATGCCAAAAAAAGGTTAGTGGACATTCAAGCAGCACACATTTATTTTCAGGAGGTGTCGTTATGACCTATTTTATCGGCTTGGACGTATCCAAGTATAAGCACGACTGCTTCATCATGGATGAAAACGGCAATGTCATCAAAAGCTCGCTTTCGTTTGACAATGATGCGATCGGCTTCAACACGCTCCTTAATGAACTGCAGAAACTCGATCCGAAGATTGAAAAAAGGATCGGACTTGAATCTACAGGACATTACGGCAGTAATCTCAAGAGATTCCTAGAAGCTAATGGCTATAGCTTCATGGAATTCAACCCGCTTCTGGTTCATCGCTTCTTCAACTCGCAATCGTTAAGAAGAACCAAGACAGATAAGATCGATTCTTCCAAAATCGCTCTGTACCTGCAATCCAGGGAATTCAAACCCAACCCCAATTCATCATACCATCTGGAATGCCTGAAGTCTCTATGCAGGTTCAGATGGTCTTTGGTCGATGAAAGAAGCCTTCAGCTGGTGAGAATGACCAATATCCTGGATAAGATCTTCCCTGAATACAAGGCTTTCTTTGACGGAAAGCTTGACTCAGCGACTTCTCTGTATCTTTTGGAAAACTATTCCGTTCCCGGCAAGATCGCCAGGATGTCTAAAGCCTCATATGAAAAGATGGCATCGGAATTAAGGCATACCATCAGCTACGTCAGATTCAATAAGCTTAAGGACCTGGCCAGGAATACCATAGGCAATCAGGATGAGATCCTGGAGCTTGAGCTGGGTTTAACTCTTGAGCTTTTCAAAGAACTGGATAAGAGAATCGAAACTGTTGAATCCAAGATCCTTCAGGAATTCTCTTTAATGAAATGCCACATCCAGACCATTAAGGGGATATCCAGCCTGATGGCTGCCTCCATCCTTTCGGAGATCGTGGATATCGGAAAATTTAACAGTCCCAATCAGCTGCAGGCCTATGCCGGGATGGAGCCTTCAAGAAATCAATCCGGGACCCATGACGGCGGCGGGCGGATGGTCAAGCACGGTTCTGCACATCTGAGAAGATACCTGATGACGGCTGCCAGAAATATGCTTAAACACAATCCTGTGCTTTATGACTATCCCCTATTGAAACATTGCCTATTAATAATCAGGATGTTTTGCTTGCTGTTTTGAGTAAATACGGCATGTATGCAACATGCATATAAAAAGGGGTATTGTAAACTATCGTGGATTTGACCCCACAGGTTAGTTCACATTACCGATTTATCTTTTTTCTTCATTCCCACTCTATCGTTCCCGGAGGTTTAGAAGTTATATCGTAGACAACTCTGGATATTCCTTCGACTTCATTGGTGATGCGGTTGCTGGCTTTTTCAAGAAGCTCATAAGGAAGCCTTGACCACTCAGCGGTCATGAAATCATCGGTAGATACAGCTCTTAAAGCCAGCGTATAGCCATATGTCCTCTCATCGCCCATGACCCCCACGGTACGCAGATCGGTAAGTACTGCAAAATACTGCTGCGGTTTATCTATATCCGCATCCATGATCTCTTTTCTGAAGACCTCATCAGCTTCCTGAAGGATATTTATTTTTTCCTCAGTTATTTCACCGATGATTCTTACTGCCAGTCCCGGTCCCGGGAACGGCTGTCTGTAGACCAGATCTTCAGGGAGGCCAAGTCTGATTCCCACTTCTCTTACTTCATCTTTAAAGAGTTCTCTTAAAGGTTCAATAATTTCTTTAAATGAGATCTTATCAGGAAGTCCTCCTACATTGTGATGGGACTTGATGGTGGCAGAATCTCCTTTTCCTGATTCGATCACATCGGGATAGATGGTCCCCTGAGCCAGATAATCGATATCTTTTATCTTCAAAGCCTCTTCTTCAAAGACTCTGATAAATTCATTTCCGATGATCTTGCGCTTTTCTTCAGGGTCCTTTACGCCTTTTAATTTATTCAGAAAACGCTCCTTGGCGTCTACTCTGATCAGATTGAGATCGAATCTTTCCCTGAAGGTCTTTTCGATATAATCGGCTTCATCTTTTCTTAACAGACCGTGGTCCACAAAGACACAGACCAGATCGTGACCGATCGCTTTGTTTAACAGCAAGGCCGCAACTGAAGAATCGACACCGCCGGATAAAGCCAGCAATACTTTCTGACCTTTGAGCTGTTCACTGTACTGCATAACTGACTTTTCAATGAAATCATCCATCTGCCAGTCAGGCCTTATCTGACACACATTAAAAAGGAAATTGGAGATTATCTTGCTGCCATACTCCGTGTGTCTTACTTCCGGATGAAACTGGACGCCATATAGTTTACGCTTATTGTCTTCTAATGCTGTACAAGGACACTTGTTGCTGTATGCCGTAATGATAAACCCTTCAGGTACTTCACTTATGTAGTCTGAATGAGACATCCAGCAGATACTGCTTTCAGGTACATCTTCAAATAAAACACTGCCTGAATGATTAAAAAGGATCTTTCCGTATTCTCTTGAATCTTCACCCTTCTCGACCTTGCCTCCTGAAAGATAACTTAAAAGCTGGGCACCGTAACAGATACCTAAGATCGGGATATTGAGATCGAGTATCTTCTTGTCATAGCGCGGCGCATTATCCGCATAGACGCTGTTTGGGCCGCCGGTAAAGATGATACCTTTATAGTCTTCTTTGAGAATCTCATCGATATTTATCTTGTTATAAGGAACGATCTTCGCATAGACGTGCTGTTCACGTACCCTTCTGGCGATCAGCTGATCGTACTGTCCTCCGAAATCAAGTACCAGGATCTTATCCATTTTATCCTCCTAGAATTCCACCTGAGGATCATCAGGTATCACATCTTCTATCAGCGGTTTTACGCTTTCAAGATAATTCTTTGTCTGTTCAACACTTCGTCCGATAAACATCTTTGGTCTCATGATCGCCTGAAGTTCTTCTTTATCTAATCCGAGTTCTTCATCTTCACAAAGCATTCCTAACAGATCGGCTTTTTCACCATTATTCAGCTTTTCGATCGCTTCCATGGAATGTCTGCGGATGATCTCATGAACTTTCTGACGGTCTTTTCCCTTTTTGACCGCTTCCATCATGATGTTTTCCGTAGCCGCAAATGGAAGATAATCCTGCATGTGGGCAGCGATGACTTTTTCATTGACTCTGATATCCCTGGCGATCTTCTGGCCAAGACGCAGTATCGCATCTGTACACAGGAATGCTTCAGGAAGGGAAATGCGTCTGTTGGCGGAATCATCGAGCGTTCTTTCAAACCACTGTAAAGAAGCTGTCATCGGACCATTCAGGGCATCAATCATCAGATAGCGGGACAGCGAACAGATCCTTTCACAAAGCACCGGATTCCTCTTATAAGCCATAGCTGAAGAGCCGACCTGGCTATTCGCAAAAGGTTCACTCATGAAACCGTCATGCTGAAGCAGACGCATGTCATTGGCAAATTTATATAATGACTCGCCGATCCCTGACAATGCATTGAGGATCAGGATATCAAGTTTTCTCGGATAGGTCTGTCCGCAGACAGGAAAACACTCCTTGAAACCGAACATCTTCGCAAGTTTATTATTCAGAATATCGATCTTTTCCGTATCACATTCAAAAAGGTCCAACAGACTAGCCTCGGTTCCGGTCGTTCCTCTGCAGCCTAAAAACTTTATTTCTTCCAGGACATGGTCTACTTCTTTAAGATCTGTTACCAGATCCTGCAGCCACAAGGTAGCTCTTTTGCCTACAGTCGTAGGCTGGGCACTTTGAAAATGCGTATAGGCTACGATCGGTGTGTCTTTATATTGATCCGCAAACTGATAGAAATAACAGATCAGGCTCTGAAGCTGTTTTCTGATGTATAACAGCGCATCACGATAGATGATCAGATCACCATTATCGGTCACATAACAGCTTGTGGCACCTAAATGTATGATACCTGCTGCTTCAGGAACAGCCTTTCCATAGGCATAGATATGAGCCATGACATCGTGTTTAACTTCCTTTTCTCTTTGCTGTACGATCTCATAATCGATATCATCGATGTGTTCACCAAGCAAATCTACCTGCTTCTTACTGATAGGAAGTCCCAGTTCGCTTTGAACTTTGGCCAAAGCCCACCAGAGTTTTCTCCAGGTGCTGTAGCGATGATCACTGGAAAAAAGCTCATTCATGTAGGCGGAAGCATATCTTGATGATAAAGGTGATTCATAGGTCTTGCTCATATCTTCTTCCTCTTAACAGAATTAATTATAGTTTACTTTAACGGTAGATGATGCTTTCTCTTTCAGGACCAACGGAAATATAGGCAAGCGGACATCTTATCCCTTTTTCGATGAATTCGATGTATTCTCTGGCCTTTATAGGCAGATCTTCATATTTTCTGATATCAGAGATATCGCATTTCCAGCCGTCAAAATAACGGATGATCGGTTCAGCTTTATTCAGCTTGGAAGGAAACGGAAATTCGTCTGTTTCTTTTCCATCGACCAGATAAGATACACATACCGGTATTTTATCCATGTAACTCAAGACATCGAGTTTGGTTATGGCTACCGCATCACAACCTTGGACCTTTACACCGTATCTGGTGGCGACCACATCAAAAGCCCCCACTCTTCTTGGCCTGCCGGTCTTGGCTCCGTATTCGCTTCCGGCTTTTCTTAATTCTTCAGCTTCTTCATCAAACATTTCACTGACAAACGGTCCTTCTCCGACACAGGTCGAATAGGCTTTGGCTACACCGATGACCTTGTCAAGTTTCAGATCAGGACAGCCTGCACCGATCGGTGCATAGGAAGCCAGTGTGTTTGAAGAAGTGGTATATGGATAGATACCGTAATCGATATCTCTTAAAGAACCAAGCTGTGCTTCAAACATGATCCTTTTGTCTCTGTTTTCATTTAGATAGAGCGTCACATCACAGATGTAAGGTTTTATCTCTTCTATAGTTTCAAAGAATTCCTTTAATCTGTCTTTAGTATATTCTTCTCCCCCATAGGCTCTGATGATCATGTCTTTCCAGGCCATCAGATCTTCGATGTGCTGCATAAACAGTTCATCGTCGAATACTTCACCGGCCATGACCGTCTTTTTCTGATACTTGTCCGAATAGAATGGAGCTATGCCCTGCTTGGTCGAACCATATTTCTTGTTTGCCAGTCTATTTTCTTCAAGCACGTCAAGATCTACATGCCAGGGCATAAGTAAAGAAGCTCTTGAAGAGATCTTGAGGTTTTCCGGTGAAATAGGAATACTGCAGTCTCTGACAGTCTTCATTTCTTTAAGAAGACTGATCGGATCCAGAGCCACTCCGTTACCTAAGATGTTTACCACATTCTTTCTGAAGATCCCCGAAGGCAACAGATGCAAGGCAAAGGTTCCGAATTCGTTCATTACCGTATGTCCGGCATTCCCTCCTCCCTGATAGCGGATGACGATGTCATAGTCTGAAGAAAACAGATCGACGATCCTGCCCTTTCCTTCATCTCCCCAATTAACACCGACGATTGCAGTGTTGTTCATGACGTGCTCCTTTCCTAATCGACACCAAACAGCAGTTCAAGATAGGTCGGGAACGGCCAGAACTGACGGTCGGTGATCTTTTCAAGTTCATCGGCTGCACTACGCATCTGATCCATCAGAGGGATCATCACATCATGATAGTAGAATGCCTTCTGTAGAGCTGATGAGCCAGGAACCTTTTCAAGTGATTCCTCTGTTTTAATTATAGTCTCGCTGAGCCCTTTCTTGAGTGAATCTATTCTTCTGATAAGACCGGTTTCATAAAGATCTTCACTGTATAAGCCTGTTTCCTTGTAGGAAATAAGCGTACTTAAGAGTTCTTTTTCAAAAGCACTTACAGCCGGTATGATATCCTTCTTCAGCATGTCTACCATACATAAAGCCTCGATATTGATGGTCTTGTAGTATTTCTCAAGATAGATCTCATATCTTGAATGAAGTTCCGATTCAGAAAGTACGTTATTGTTTGTGAGTACTTCAACGTTTTTTTCATCAAGATAATGGCTCAAAGCCTCCGGTGTAGAGGAATAATTGCTCAGGCCTCTTCTTTCAGCTTCCTTGATCCATGATTCATCATAACCGTTGCCGTTGAAGATGATACGCTGATGTTCGTTGAGTGTCTTAATGATCAAGCTATGAATGGCAGTATTAAGATCTTCAGCCTTTTCCAGTTCATCCGCAAATTCCTTAAGTTCTTGTGCAATCACGGTATTTAAGATCGTATTAGGCGTAGAAATGGAAGCACTTGAACCTGGCATTCTGAATTCGAATTTGTTTCCGGTAAATGCAAATGGTGAAGTCCTGTTTCTGTCAGTGTTGTCCTTCGGGAATGAAGGGATCGTATGAACGCCGATCTGGATCGATTGACAGGCCTGATCAAATACCGTATCATTGACGATACTTTCCAGGATCCCTGAAAGCTCATCACCCAGAAACATCGAAATGATAGCCGGAGGAGCTTCATGTCCGCCCAGACGGTGATCATTTCCGGCTGAAGATACGGAGATCCTGATCAGATCCTGATATTCGTCTACGGCCTTGATTATGGCACACAGGAAAAGCAAAAACTGGGCATTCTCTGAAGGTGTATCGCCAGGATCAAGCAGGTTAACTCCGGTATCGGTCTTTAATGACCAGTTATTATGCTTACCAGAACCGTTGATATTGGCATAAGGCTTTTCATGAAGCAGACATTCCAGATCATGTTTCCTGGCGACCTTTTTCATGATCTCCATGGTCAGGTTGTTCTGATCGGCTGAAACGTTTACGGTCAAAAAGTTATTGGCCAGTTCGTGTTGGGAAGGTGCGACTTCGTTGTGTTCAGTCTTGGCCTGAATGCCTAAAGCCCACAGTTCCTCATTGAGGTCTTTCATGAATTCCTGTACACGAGTCTTTATAGATCCGTAATAATGATCGTTCATCTCCTGGCCCTTAGGAGGCATGGCTCCAAATAATGTTCTTCCGGTGAGTCTCATGTCTTCCCTTAAGTCATAGTATTTCTTGTCCACCAGGAAGTATTCCTGTTCAGCGCCGGCTGTCGCCTTGACATGGTCGACATCCTCGTTGCCAAAAAGATGCAGGATCCTCATGGCTTCCGTATTCAAAGCTTCCATCGATCTCAATAAAGGAGTCTTGTGGTCCAGGGCCTCTCCTGAATATGAACAGAAGATCGTCGGAATACACAGGATACCGTCTTTTATAAACGCATATGAAGTCGGATCCCAGGCTGTGTAGCCTCTGGCTTCAAAAGTGTCTCTTAAACCGCCTGACGGGAATGATGAAGCATCCGCTTCACCCTTGATCAGGTTGCTTGGTGAAAACTCCAAAGTGATCTTTCCGCCCTTGGCCGTCGAGACAAAACTTTCATGTTTCTCGGCTGTGGCCCCGCTTAACGGATGGAACCAGTGGGTAAAATGAGTCGCCCCGTTTTCAATGGCCCACTCCTTCATCGCCTTGGCGACTTCCTCAGCTATATCCTTATTCAGATAGGAACCTCTTTTGATGGTCTTATTCAGTTCCTGGTAGGTCTTTGCTGAAAGTCTTTTCTTCATCATTTCATCATTGAATACCTTGCAGCCAAATGTCTTCATAATGTCAGTCATAGTTTATTCCCCCTGTTTTTTATATTTTTGTGATCCAGCCATACGGATCTTCCATCTTTCCCCATTGAATGGATGTCAGTGTCCTGAACAGCTCATCACTGAAAGGACCTGTTCTGTGCTGATTGATGATCACACTGTTTGCCTCGTATGTGAGTTTTCCGACCGGTGAGATAACAGCAGCGGTACCGCAGCCGAATACTTCATTAAGTCTTCCTTCCTCACCGGACTTCATGATGTCGCTTATTGAAAGTTTCCCAACATGGACTTTTATGCCTTTTTCTTCACAGATATCAAGGATACTCTGCCTGGTTATGCCCGGTAATACGGTGCCCGTACAGGCAGCAGTATATAATTCGTGATCGATCATGAAGAAGATGTTCATGGAACCGACTTCTTCAACATATTTGTGTTCAATGCCATCAAGCCATAAAACCTGAGCATAGCCTTCCTTTTTGGCCTCCTCGCCGGCCTTGATCGAGATCGCATAGTTTCCTCCGCATTTGGCGAAACCGGTAAGTCCCGGAGCCGAACGGATGTCCTTTTCTTCCACATAGATATCGACAGGATTTAGTCCTGAGGCAAAGTAGGAAGATGAAGGAGAAGCGATGATCACAAATTTATAGGTCTTTGAGGCATGTACGCCAAGTCCGTTGTCTGTAGCAATGATGAATGGTCTAAGATACAGTGAATTGCCAAATCTGTATGGTGTCCAGTCTTCAGCTTGTTTTACATAAGCTTTTACACAATCAATGAAGTCTTCTACTTCGATCGGTGGTATAGCCATCCTTACAGCTGAGTTATAAAATCTTTTACCGTTGAGATCAATCCTGAAAAGATTGATACTCTTATCATCACATCTGTAGGCCTTCAATCCTTCAAAGATCTCTTGCGCATAGTGGAAGACCATGCAGTCAGGATTAAGACTAAGCGGATGATATTCAACGATCCTGGCATCATGCCAGCCCTTATCGGGGTCATAGTCCATCTCAAGCATCTTATCCGCAAATACCCTGCCGAATCCCAGTTCATCTTCATTTAAAACAACTTTCTTCTTTTCCTGTTTTTCAACTCTTATTTTCATATCATTCACCGCTTCTTCCGTAATTGCTTAGATATCTTGCACTAGGATCGCTTACCTTACAGCCTTCCCACTTCTGGTTAGGCAGCCAGTAATCGATGATCAGTTTAGCCATATCCGGATAATACTGTTCAAAGATCTCTCTGTATAAAAGACTTTCTTTGGTGTAAGGCTGACGATATACGTATTTCTTTCTTTTATCTTCAAATTCCTCATCGCTGTAATTTTCTTCAGCGTATTCTTTTAAGATCTCAACTAATGAATGACCTACCGCATCGGAGAAGGCTGCCTTATCCCTGAACAGGATCTCTTCAGGAAGGATCCTGTCTTTTTCAAAGGCGTGTCTTAATAGATATTTGCCCATATTGTATTTATTGAGTTTAAGTTCGGGATCGATGGACATTACATATCTTACAAACTTCAGATCGCCAAACGGCACTCTGGCCTCCAGTGAGTTGGCAGAGATACAGCGATCGGCTCTTAAAACGTCATACATGTAGAGTTCCCTGATCCTTTTTTCCTCTTCTTTCTGGAACTCATCGGCACTTGGCGCAAAATCAGTATACTTGTAGCCAAAGAGTTCATCGGATATCTCACCGGTAAGAAGTACCTTGACATCGCCTGTCTCTCTTATCTTCTTGCATAAAAGATACATGCCTATCGAAGCTCTGATCGTCGTGATATCCCAGCTTTCAAGAATTCGGATCACTTCCGGCAAAGCCTCTATAACATCTTCCTTAGTTATGATGACTTCAGTGTGTTTACTGCCGATGTAGTCAGCCACTTTCCTAGCATACTTGAGATCGATCGCATCTTTTTCCATACCAATCGAATAAGTCAGGATCGGTTTATCTTCCAGTTTCTGGGCGATCGCACATACAAGTGATGAATCAAGTCCTCCGCTTAACAGATACCCTATCTTTGCATCCGCATCCATTCTTTTCTTCACGCCATCGATCAGATAATCATGGATCTTGTCACAAGCTGTTTCGAGATCATCATCACTGTATTTTTCAACCTTTTCAATCTTCGTATAACTTACAAATTCGCCATCAAGATAATAGGAACCGATCGGAAACGGATGGATGTCCTTACAGAAAGGCATCAGACTTTCTGCCAGAGAACCGAAAGCGATCTTTCCGTTATCTGTATAGCCGTAAAACAGCGGTCTGATTCCGATAGGATCTCTGGCTGCCAGCCATTCATGTTTCATCTGATCATAGATGACCATGACAAATTCCGCATCCAGCATTTCAAACATCTTCAGTCCGAACTTTTCATATAACGGCAGTATGATCTCACAATCGCTCTCAGATATGAATTCATAGTCCTTTTCAAGTTCTTTCTTCAGTTTCCTGAACCCGTAGATCTCACCATTGCATACACAGGCCTTGTCATGAAGCCAGAACGGCTGCATGCCCTGTTCTGTAAGCTCCATGATCGCCAGTCTTTCAAAACCGATGATCCCGTCAGGAACTTCAACAGCTTCAGACTGATCAGGTCCTCTTTTGCTCAATGTTGAAAGACCTTCTTCAAACTTCTCTAAATCAGTTTCATGATCGGTCGATACCAGTATTCCGCACATATCAATGCCCCCTTAAACTAAAAACAGTCCTTATCCCCAAGGGACGAAGGACTGTCATACTCCGCGGTACCACCCAAATTATCGGTCTAATCCGATCACTTTACGATCGACTATCATCGATCTCCGATTCTAACGGTTCGGCTCCGTCGGTTACTACTATTGTTTCGTTCCGAAGCTCCCGGGTGTTCTTTCTTCAGCATCTCATACAGATTTTCCACTGTCATCTGCTCACTATCAATCGATTATCTGCTTACTTTTCCCGATCTCAACTTATGTAAATCATTATATTATTTTCTGAAAACAAGTCAATATATTTTCAGAAATAATTTTACAAAAGTTACTGTTCACAAACAAAAAGAAAAGATCATTTCGATCTTCCCTTATAGTTTAATCTACCTCATGTATATGTGACATCGTATGTTTTAAAGAGTGCGTGGATCAGTATTATGATTACCATGTGGAGGAGGGCTTTCTTCAAGACCTTGTGCCTCACAGATTCTACAGCTTGTACCTTTGTATTTATTTCCGCAAACCGGACAGTTTAAAAGCTTATCATAATCCTTGTCATCCTCGCTACAAGGAATAAAACTACTACAACAACCACCAGCTACCATATTCAGCTCTTCATAGCTCAGTTTCATGCCGGCTTTTTCAATGATGCTTCTTTTTTCAGATATGTCTTTTGCGTTATTTACCTGTTTTTTGAGATCGCCTATCAGTTTCATATTGTTATTTGTTCCCCTTATATATCTTTGTTTCCATCATAATATGGAAGCTATTATGATTTTTCTCTGTTTTACCGCGAAAACAGAAACATTATTTTATTCTGTTCATTCAGGTTTTTTAGTGGATGAGAAACATTATTGTGGTGAATAATGCTACATTAGAGGTCCCAGTCCAGCATCTATACTTTCTTGATTCAGCATTCGCCTAACACAATCGAATTCCGAACCGCTGTAGCGGCTTGAATAATTGGCGAATTCGCTTTTTGCTTTTTCGTAATCCCCTGATTCTATTGCTATTCCGACACAATTGGCATAGTGATCATGGTAATAACCTTCGCCTGTATAATAGTTGAAAGGACTGGAATAGCCCCATGGATTACCTGACCTCCAATATTGCCAACCGTCAATATACTGACCGCCAGCCACCATGTCCAGCTCATCATCGCTCAGTTTCATGCCTGCCTTTTCAATGATGTTTCTTTTTTCAGATATGTTTTTTGCGTTATCTACCTGTTTTTTAAGATTACCAATTAGTTTCATGATATTGTCAGTTCCCCATATTGATCCAGATCATTAATAACATCATAACATAGAGATTATAAGGACAATTCTTTTCCTTATTTGTACGATGAGTGTTTAGATTGTGGCAACAGATTAATACAGTGTTACTTTCCAGACTGATTTATACATAATGTACAAATAACCATGAAATGTCTGTAAGATCATATATCTCTTCCCTGATGAAACATCAATCATTCTTGACTATGTATCATATGACCCCACCCATCTGATACATTTATGTTCCAGGGCCCATGTTTCATATGGGTGCCTTTTGAAACATGATCTGACATGTATCTTTAGGGTATCACCTATTGAAACATCCTGCGAAAAACACAATCATCCGGTTGATGATGAGGATATAAAAAAATGCGGATCCAGTTGGTTTAGCTGTTTCCGCGTTTTTTCTATAGAAAAATAATTAAATTATTTGCAGATGTGAAGTTAAAAGCG
>Ga0247611_10009049_pt1 | contig 12104 bp, 10 predicted proteins | sample 177DNAGHGhighgp2_FD_192422 | JGI IMG/M metagenome (GOLD analysis project Ga0247611, IMG submission 192422) | Sheep rumen microbial communities from Palmerston North, Manawatu-Wanganui, New Zealand - 1770 DNA GHGhigh gp2 | ecosystem: Host-associated > Mammals > Digestive system > Stomach > Rumen... | reverse complement strand
CGACCAGCCCGATCACCTCGTGATGGCCTTTCTACCCATAAATGATGACGTCGCCCGGCGCAGCCGCGTTCTTGCGCTGAATCCCAAGGACCACGGGGCAGGTGCAGTCGATAATCTCGAAGCCGAGACGACGGAGGTTCGCGGAGGTAGAGGGGGCTTCGCCATGGGCACGAATGATCACCGTCCTGCCCTCGCCGCCCATCTGCTCCAATTCGGCCGCGCTGACGGGTTCGAGCCCAAGGGAGGACAGGCGCTCGAGTTCGGATTCGTTGTGGACCACTGGGCCGAGCGAATAGAGGGTCCGGCCAGGGTGCGAGGCGAGAAAGTCCTCGGCGCTGCTTATCGCGCGGATCACTCCGCCGCAAAAGCCGCCGCTCGAGTCAATCTCGACCTTCTTAATCATCGTAGATATTGAACTTTCCCTTGATTAGGCCCTTCACCCAGGCGACTTCCTCGCTAATAGTCATATTCGAGTTGTCGAGGATGAAAGCATCTTTCGCACGGCTGAGGGGCGAAGTCTCGCGATGTGAGTCTATATAGTCGCGCTGACGGAGGTTTTCCTTAACCTCGTCGAGATTCGGGTTCTCGCCCTTCATCACCAGTTCGTCGTAGCGGCGCTGGGCGCGGACATCCGGATCTGCGGTCATAAAGATCTTTATTTCGGCATTCGGGAAGACGGTAGTTCCGATATCGCGTCCGTCCATTATGACGCGGCCGCCCTTCGCAAGTTCGTGGAGTTTAGCGTCCACGAAACGGCGGATATAGGGCACGGTCGCGATAGGGCTGACCTGGCTGGAGACTTCCATCGAGCGGATTTCCTTCTCGATGCAGCGCTCGCCTATAAAGGTTCTGTTGTCTGTAGCGAACCAAAGGTCAAGCCCTTCGAGAGCGGCCTCGAGAGCGGGGCTGATCTCGTTTTCCTTATTGATAAAGCCCTCTTCCTGAGCGAAGAGAGTAACTCCACGGTAAAGGGCGCCAGAGTCCAGATAGAGGAAGCCAAGCTCCTTTGCCATAAGCTTTGCGAACGAGCTCTTTCCGGTACTGGAAAAGCCGTCGATTGCGATGATAATATCGGGAACTATCATATTGTTGTTATACGTACTCTTTTACATTATCAGGGGTGATCACGTCATCTCCAAGGATCAGCAGACGCTCCACTACGTTTCGGAGCTCGCGGATGTTGCCTTTCCAGGAACGCTCCTGAAGGGCCTTCACTGCTTCCGGGCTGAAACTCTTTCGGGGCATAGCCGTTTCGGAGCAAATCTGCTCCACGAAATAATCCACGAGAAGAGGAATGTCTTCCTTACGCTCATCCAGCGACGGGACTTTGATCACTATGACGCTGAGGCGGTGATAGAGGTCCTCGCGGAAATTGCCTTCCGCGATTTCTTTAGTAAGATCTTTATTGGTAGCGGCAATAACGCGAACGTCTACTTTGATATCTGCATCGCTGCCTACTCGGCTGAGTTTGTTTTCCTGAAGTACGCGGAGCACCTTAGCCTGGGCCGCCAGCGACATATCGCCGATTTCGTCGAGGAAAAGGGTACCGCCGTCTGCCTGTTCGAACTTTCCTTTGTGTTGCTTGATGGCGGAAGTGAACGAGCCTTTTTCGTGGCCGAAGAGCTCACTTTCGATAAGTTCGGAAGGGATAGCCGCGCAGTTTACCTCAATGTATGGCGCGGCGGCGCGGTCGCTCTGGGCGTGGAGGCTTCGGGCCACCAGCTCCTTTCCGGAGCCGTTGGGCCCTTCGATAAGCACCCTCGCAGGCGTCGCCGCTACCTTCGCGACTATGTCCCTGATATACTGCATAGGGGCGGACTCCCCTATCATACGGGCCGTTCCGAACACCTTCTTCTTCAGAACCTTGTTCTGAGTAGTAAGGGTAGCCTTATCTGTAGCGTTCTTTATAGTGATGAGGATTCTGTTAAGGTCTAGCGGCTTTTCGATAAAATCGAAGGCGCCTTTCTTGATACAGTCTACCGCCGTACCGATATCGGCGTGGCCGGAGATCATAACTATCGCGCTGTCGACTTCTTCTTCGGCGAGTTTGGAAAGAACTTCAGTTCCGTCCATCACCGGCATTTTGATGTCGCAGAAGATGACATCGTAATGCGATGCGGTCGCGGCCTTAAGGCCTTCGGCTCCGTCTTCCGCGACTTCGACTTCGTAGCCTTCGTCGGAAAGGATCTCGCGCAGGGAATTGCGGATGGAGCGTTCGTCGTCTATGATAAGTATTTTCATTGCTTCTGGGATGCGAGTTCTTTTTCGTGGTCTGCGGCGGCTCTTTCAACACTGACGGAGCGCTTCAGGACAAAGCCTGCGCCGAGATACTTTGTACGTACGTCTTCATCTGCCGCAAGGGCCTCGGGGGTACCCTGCTGGAGGATGGTTCCTTCGTAGAGCAGGTATGCGCGGTCTGTGATAGCGAGGGTCTCGCCTACGTTGTGGTCGGTGATGATGACGCCGATGTTCTTGTACTTAAGTTTGGCGATGATATACTGGATATCCTCTACGGCGATAGGGTCGACTCCGGCGAAAGGCTCATCGAGAAGGATGAACTTAGGATCGATCGCGAGAGCGCGGGCTATCTCGCAGCGGCGGCGTTCGCCTCCGGAGAGCTGGATACCGAGCGACTTGCGGACCTTCGAGAGGTTGAACTCGGTGATGAGTTCCTCAAGACGCTCTTCGCGGCGGGCTTTCGGCACTCCTTTCATCTCCATCACGGAGAGGATGTTTCCCTCCACCGTCATCTTCCTGAAGACGGAAGCGTCCTGAGGAAGATAACCCAGGCCCATCTGGGCCCTCTTGTACATAGGGAGTTTAGTGATCTCGGTTTCGTCCAGATAGACGTGGCCGTCGTTGGGTACGATCTGGCCGGTGATCATATAAAAGCTGGTAGTCTTTCCGGCTCCGTTTGGGCCGAGAAAACCAACTATCTCACCCTGGTTTACTTCCATCGAGACACCCTTCACGACAGTTCGGATGCCATACTTTTTAACCAGGTTTTCACAACGCAGTTTCATATTTTAGTTCGTGTCGAGTTCGAGGTCGATTATAAACTGTTTCGCTTCAGGATTTTCAGACATAAGGACCTTTGCTTTGTCCGCATCCATATAAACTACTTTTTCCTGAGCTTCCTGAGGGACGACTCCTACCTCAAGGCGGACTTTCGAAGTCCCGAGCAGATTGCGGAACTCTTTCTCCATCTGAGAAAGCATGTTGGCGCGTATCCAGTCTCTCTGATTCTCTGCCACCACCTTGAAGAGCACAACCTTCACGCCGTCTGACTCGGAGAGTTCGAGCTTCGCGTTCTGGATGGCGCTCGCAAGACGAGGTTTCGCGGCGTACTTGTCCGCCAGGTCTTTCCACCTTGCGATGATCTGTTCGTCGTCAGGGATCGGATCTGCGGAACGGTCTTCTGTCTCGCCAGAAGCAGCGCTCTCTGCTTCAGCAATTAATGAGCCAAGCGAGAGCGAAGCAGGAGTTTTTACAGGGCGTGGCCTGGGTTTCGGGGTTTCGGCCGGAGTTTCAACGGGTTTTTCTTCGACAGGTTTCGGAGTCTCTACCGATTTCGGAGTCTCAACCGGTTTCGGAGCCTCCACCTTTGCCGTGGGCTTAGCGTCTGCCGAGGGGGCGGCCTGAAGGAAGCAGAGGCGCATCAGGGCGTACTCGATGTGTAGCCTCTGATTTGCCGCGGCTTTGTAGCCGGCTTCGCAGGAGGTAGTCACTCCGAGAGCGTCGTATATAAACTTTACAGAACAAAGCTCCGCCTGTTCGCGGTAACGCTTCCTGAGGCTTTCCGGGAAATCAAGAAGACTCTCCAGCCCTCCCGTACGACTGACCAGCAGATCGCGGAGATGTCCGCCGAGAGAGGAAATGAAATACTGGGCGTTGAAACCCTTTGCGAGTATTTCATCGAAGGTCAGCAGCGCGGTAGTATAATCCCCGGCAAGAGCGGCATCCACTATCTTAAAGCCATATTCATAGTCGAGAACGTTGAGATTTTTCAGAACATCCTCATACTTTATATCGGTTCCGCAGAAGGCTACTGTCTGATCGAAGATAGTTAGGGCGTCTCTCATCGCGCCGTCTGCCTTTCGGGCTATGACGTGGAGGGCCTCATCTTCAACATTGACTCCTTCTTTTCCTGCCACCATCCGCAGGTTCGCGACTATGTCCGGTACGCTGATGCGGTTGAAATCATAAGTCTGGCAGCGGGAAAGGATAGTCGGAAGAATCTTATGTTTTTCCGTCGTACACAGTATGAAGATCGCGTGGGACGGCGGCTCCTCAAGGGTCTTGAGGAAGGCATTGAAGGCCGACTGCGAGAGCATATGGACCTCATCGATGATATAGACGCTGTATTTTCCGACCTGAGGCGGGATCTGGACCTGGTCCATCAGGGCCTTGATGTCGTCTACTCCGTTGTTGGAGGCGGCATCGAGCTCGCGGATACAGTAAGAACGCCCTTCGGCAAACGACAGGCAGGACTCACACTCTCCGCAGGGTTCCATCTCCGCGGAAGGATTCGAGCAGTTGATCGCTTTTGCGAAGATTCTCGCGGTCGAGGTCTTTCCGACTCCGCGGGGGCCGCAGAAGAGATAGGCATGGGCCAATTGACCCCTGATGATTGAGTTCTTCAGGGTCCTGGCGATATTGTCCTGACCGACGAGCGTCCCGAAGGAGTCCGGACGGTACTTTCTGGCTGATACGATATAATCTGACATAGCTTACAAATTTAATCATTTTTGGCTAACTTTGCCCGAGATGAGAGCTAGGTGTATAAAATATTTGATAGCGGTCGTTTTGTTGACATTTGCCGTGGGCCCGGAGGCCTTCGGCCAGGGCCGCATCTACACCCGCAAGGCCAGGCTTGCCGATTTCCAGACCAAAACCACAAAGGTAGTCCTGAGCGGAGACAGCCTGCTGGACATAGCGCTCCGCGAGGAGGTCCGCCGGCGCTGGAGAATCTCCCCCTTCGAGTTCTGCGACCCCGAGGATTTCGAGGCCTTAAAGAACGATTCCGCCTACTATTTCCTCTACCTTTCTCAGGACAAGTCGGGCCTCGCTTACCTCTCGCTACTCAAGGGAGGAAACGATGACTCCTTCCGCAGTCTGGAAGGAAAGCTCGAGGTAGTAAGCATCCCCTTCTCCCCGGTCACCATCACCTCCGGCCGCGAGTTCGTCTACCTCCCCGCCCTGCTGGACATAATCCAGTTCTTCGTAGAGGAGTCCTTCACCAACTCAGCCACCAATATTTTCGGTCTCTCATATTACAACGGCAACCTTTCGAAAGCGAGAAAGCAAAAGATTTATATAGCCCGCGACGATCTGGACGCCGATTTCCCCGGGCGCGATTCCGTAGCAGTCATCTCCCCCGGAATCATAGCGACGGACAATTTCGCAGCAGACAGCCTGTTCGATGCCGGCTGCCCCGAAGCCCTTATCGCATTCAGCATCTCCCCGGCCGAGCCGTCCCGGAGCGCCAGATGTTTCAATTTCATAGTCGCGGCAGACACACACGACCTCTATTACTACCAATCACGCAGGTACAACAAACCCGGCAAACGCGGTTTCTCGAAAAGCGCGATAAAATCCATACGCAGAGAACACGACTACAAGGATGAGAAGCGGAAGAAGTGAGAGCGGGCTGAGTTTTGCGGTTAAGAGCAGCGCGAGCAAAGTCGCGTACTGCTCGCTCAGTGTGCGCTGCGGGACCCGGGCGGAGGGGGATCTTCCCCAGGGTACGGCCCATTTCGTAGAGCACACCATTTTCAAGGGCACGAAGCATTTCAGCGCCTCGCGCATCAACTCCTACCTCGACCGGCTTGGCGGCGAGCTCAACGCCTACACTACCAAGGAAGAGATCGTCCTCCACGCCACCGTCCTACGCGAAGACATATGGAAAGCGGTCGGGCTGCTGCTCGAAATCGCCACCCGCGCCACCTTCCCCGAACACGAAATCGAAACCGAGCGCGGAGTCATAATCGATGAGATTATCTCCTACAAAGACAGTCCTTCAGACGACATATTCGACACTTTCGAGAGCCGTTTCTTCGAAGGAAGTCTTCTCGGCAGGCTCATACTCGGAACAGTGGAGTCCGTAGGCAGCATCACCGTCGAAGACCTGAAGTCCTACTACCGCCGCAACTTCATCCCTTCTAACATGGCTCTTTGTATCGTAGCCTCAGGAGATGAAGAAAAGCTGGAGAAGCAGATGCTGGCCCTTGCGGGGAAATACCTCGTCGGGGAGATCCCCTATCAGGTCGGGGATGACGGTAGGGCCATACCCGGGGGCGACCAGACGGTCATACCCGGCAGCGACCGGGTATCTTCATCGAGGCATTTCGATATTACCGAAGACAAACACAACCACGAAGCAAACGCGCTGCTTGGGGCGGAGGCCCCGTCGCTCTACAACCCGGACAGCGAAAGGGTGACCGCGGCGCTGCTTACCAACATTCTTGGAGGTCCATCGTCGAACAGTATGCTTGGGGCCTACCTTCGCGAGAAACACGGATGGGTTTACTCTATCGAATGTGCGTACGCCCAGTTCCGCGAAACCGGCATGATCACCATCAGCCTGGGCTGCGAAAAGGAAAACCTAAGAAAGTGTCTTCGCGCGGTGGAGCGCATTCTCTCGAAAATCTGCTTGGCTCCTCTCAGCGAAGCCAAATTAAAAGCCGCAAAGAAACAGCTGCTCGGCCAGCTCGCCATCAGCGGCGAAGGCGGAGAAACTCAGTGTCTGTCGATGGGGAAGAGCATGATCTCGTTCGGAAAGATTATGAAGGACGAGCAAACCCGCGCTCTGATTGACGCTATTACGGCGGAAGACCTACACAAAATGGCCGTTCGGACTTTCTCTCCCGGCAAGGTTTCAAAACTCGTGTATTTGTAACATCTTCGAAAGGGATGAAATCCCAGACCCCCGAATTTCAGCCCAAATAGAACGATTTAATCACCAAAACAAGCCTTACGTCACATTCCAGCAGGGTGTGTGACATTTTCTTCCGCGAGCCGCAAGCGCGCGATACCTTTGCATTCGTTAAAACGAAATGTAAAGCAATGACAGCAATCACGATGAGACTCGATAACGCGTCGAACATTTACCCTGCCTCGCTTACCAAGAGGTACGCTTCCCTTTTCAGGCAGAGCGTAACTCTTTCCGAACCCGTCAATGTAAATTACCTCCAGCAGGCACTCAATAATACAGTAAAAAGAATCCCCAGCTTCGGCTGCACCCTCAAAAACGGCGCTTTCTGGTGGTATCTGAAAGAACTGAACAAACTTCCTACAGTAGGCGAATATACTTCGCTATCCCCCTTCGGTTACAAATTCCACGGCGGCTTCCTTTTCAAGGTAAGCGTCGATGACTGCCGTATCGTACTGGACGTTTTCCACGCCCTCGCAGACGGCAAGGGAGGACAGACCTTCCTTCTTACCCTTACGGCCGAGTATCTGAGACTCCGTTATGGGATCAAAATCGATTACAACGAGCTTATCCTAGATCCTACCGACACTCCTTCCAAGAGGGAGTCGGAAGACTGCTTCACCGAATTCAGCGGGAAGAAAGGCGAGATGGACCAGAACGGCAAGGCTTATCACACCCGCGGCCACAAGGTAGGGTACAGGACCCTCCACAACGAAAGAGTGATCGTTCCTTTTGACGAGCTCAAGACCGTGACCTCCAAGTATTCCTGCACCGTAACCGAACTTATCACCGCAGCGATGGTAAGCGCAATTCAGGAGGTCCACAAACACGATCACCGCAGAGCGAAGAAAACCGCGATCAAGGTGAGCGTTCCCGTAAACCTTCGCCCCATCTTCGGAGGCAGGACTCTTCGCAACTTCTCCTCCTATGTCAATCTGGGAGTAGATGTATCGAACGGATATTTCTCATTCGAGGAAATACTCGAAAACGTATCCGCCCAGAAGCGCCACCTCGTCCTTAGGAGCGAACTCGAGAGAAAGGTTGCAGCCAATGTCGCCCTTGAGAACAATTTCGCAGTCGCGATGATTCCCCTTTTCATAAAGAGGTATGCGATCGACACAGTCTGCAGAATAAAGGGGGACAAAATTATCTCTCAGACTTTCTCCAACCTGGGCAATGTGGTCCTGCCCGACTCAATGAAGCAGTACGTCCGCGAAATGGATTTTATGCTCGGTCGCCAGAGAGGCACCCCGGGAGCAGCTGCAGCAGTAGGCTACAACGGTAATCTTTACCTGAACTTCTCACGAAACATCGTTGAAGCCGACTTCGAATCCTACTTCGTAGACCAGCTCCGCCAGCTTGGCATCACAACAAAACAGGTCTCGGAATAACCGAGACCTGTTTTTCTTATTAAACGGTTTTCAGCCTACTTGAGGGTTCCGGCCTCGACTGCCTTTACCATATCCTCGTTCGCGGTGATGAAGATCTCAACGCGGCGGTTCTTGGCGCGGCCTTCTTCGGTGTCGTTGTCAGCAACGGGCTTGTTGAAGGAAAGACCCTGGGCATAGAGGTGATTTGCATCCATACCGTTCTTCTTGAGCTCCTTCTTAACTGCGTCTGCCCTCTTCTGGGAGACCTTCTCGTTTGCCTCAGCGGTTCCGACATTGTCGGTGTGGCCAAGGATGGTGATGTCGGCGTTGGAGCCGAGATCCTCGAGAACAGTAGCGAAGGTCTTGAGAGATTCCTTGGACTCAGCGCTGAGCTCGGTAGAATTGAAGTCGAACATGATACCGCTGGCGAAGGTGACCTTGATAGCCTCGAAGCCGTTGGCGTCGGTGATGGTCTCAATCTTTGCTGCCTCGATCTTCTCGAGTTCCTTTGCTTTCTTGTCCATGACAGCGCCTACGGTAGTTCCTACTGCTGCGCCTGCACCTGCACCGATAGCAGCTCCCTTGAGAGCGCCCTCAGAGTCGCCTGTGATGAGGTAGCCGATACCTGCACCTACTGCTGCGCCGCCGACTGCGCCGCCGAACAGACCCTTAAGAGTTGCACAAGAAGGGGCAAGGAGCATAGCTGCTGCCGCTACTACGAGTAAACCTTTTTTCATTTTGATTTGGTTTTAGAAAGTTAAACAATATTGTTAGTAAAAAAGTTATTATCCTATAGTCGCTCCATTTACGAGGGCTTCCTCGGGGGTAATGATTCTCATCTTTCCGTCTCCCTGACGGGCCATAAGTATCATACCCTTCGATTCGATTCCTCGTATTACGCGCGGAGCGAGGTTTGCCAAAATACAAATTTGCTTTCCTACCATCTCTTCCGGAGTATAGTATTCGGCGATTCCGCTGACTATAACTCTCCGGTCAATTCCGGTTTCAATGGTTAATTTAAGCAATTTATCTGTTTTTGGTACTCTTTCCGCCTCTAAAACTGTCGCTGTTCTTATATCCATCGCCTCAAACTGATCGAAAGTAACCTCCGCTTTCTGCGGTTCGATATGAGCCGCCGCTTCTGCTGCTGCGGCTGCCTTGGCCTCCGCTTCCTTGGCCGCACGGATAGCGGCGAGGCGGTCGAGCTGGACCTGGATAGCATCGTCCTCGATCTTTTCGAAGAGGAGCTGAGCCTCTCCGATCTGATGGCCGGCTTTAAGGATGTCAGAGCGGCCGAGCAGATCCCACTCGAGCGGAGAATCGATCATGTCGCGCAGTTTACGCGCTGCGAACGGAGTGAACGGCTCGAAGGCGATCGCGAGGTCCGCACAGATCTGAAGACATACGTTCAGGATAGTCCCGGTACGGGCCATATCAGTCTTCGCAACCTTCCAAGGCTCGGTATCGGAGATGTATTTGTTGCCGACTCGGGCTATTCCCATCGCGTCTTTGAGGGCTTCGCGGAAGCGGTAATTCTCGAGATTCTTCTCCAGCGACTCGCGAAGGGCCGGGATCTCGCCGAGGGTCTCGCGGTCTATGTCCTGGAGCTCTCCGAGAGCTGGAACCTTACCGTCGAAATATTTGTGGGTAAGGACAACCGCGCGGTTGACGAAGTTGCCGAAAATAGCGACAAGTTCGGAGTTGTTGCGGGTCTGGAAATCTTTCCAGCTGAAGTCATTGTCTTTAGTCTCAGGGGCGTTGGCCGTAAGGACATAGCGGAGAACATCCTGCTTTCCGGGGAAATCCTCGAGATATTCGTTGGCCCAGACAGCCCAGCCGCGAGAAGTCGAGATCTTGTCTCCCTCGAGGTTCAGGAACTCGTTCGAGGGGACGTTGTCCGGCAGGATATAGCCGTCGCCGTAGGCCTTGAGCATAGCCGGGAAAACTATGCAGTGGAAGACTATATTGTCCTTACCGATGAAATGGACGAGCTTCGTGTCTTCGCTCTTCCACCACTTCTCCCAGTCGTTCGGGAGCAACTGCTTAGTGTTGCTGATGTAGCCGATAGGGGCGTCGAACCAGACATAGAGGACCTTGCCTTCAGCGCCCTCAACGGGGACGGGCACACCCCAGTCGAGGTCACGGGTGACCGCGCGGGGCTGCAGGCCGCCGTCGAGCCAGCTCTTTACCTGGCCGTAGACATTGGAACGCCACTCTTTGTGGCCTTCGAGTATCCACTCGCGCAGCCACTGCTCGTAGTCCTGAAGAGGAAGATACCAGTGAGTCGTCTCCTTCTTAATAGGCTCGGCGCCGCTGAGCTTGCTCTTGGGGTTGATGAGTTCCTCAGGGCTGAGCGTACTTCCGCACTTCTCACACTGATCGCCATATGCATCAGGATTGCCACACTTAGGACAAGTTCCTACTATGTAGCGGTCTGCCAGGAAGGTTTTCGCCTCCGGATCGTAGTACTGTTCCGTTGTCTTGGTTATGAACTTTCCTGAATCATAGAGTTTCTTGAAGAACTCGGAAGCGGTCTGTTCGTGGATCTTCGAGGAGGTACGTCCGTAGACATCGAAATTGATACCGAAGCCTTTGAAAGATTCCGAAATAATCTTGTCGTACTTATCTACTATATCCTGAGGGGAGCAACCCTGCTGACGTGCTTTGATTGTAATAGGCACTCCGTGTTCATCGCTTCCGCAGACGAAAAGGACATCCCTGCCCCTCATCCTCAGATAACGGACATAAATATCTGCAGGGACATACACTCCTGCGAGATGTCCAATGTGGACGGGGCCGTTGGCATAGGGCAAGGCCGCTGTAACGAGTGTTCTTTTATAACTCATATTGTCTATTGTTTCTTTATTTTTTTAGTCAGTTCTCTCTGGAACTTCTGGAACTTTACGAGCGCCTGCATTATCTTCATCTGCTCCCCCGAGTCTTCCGACTTTGAAAGCGAATCCTTGAGGAAATCTATCTTCTGCTGTACGCGGCGCTCTGCATACATCAGAATTGTTTTGGGTACATAATTGACCAGCCAGGACTCTACACTCATCATCGAGTCGGTAAAATTCTGGACTGTTATCAAATATTTTTCAAATGAGAGTTCGGACGCTACCTTCGCTACATCTGAATCCGGATTACCGAGGAGCCTGCGGATGATAGTGTCGTGGTCCAGACCGTCGCAGTAGGCATCTACATATGCGTCGTAAGTCTTCCGGTAGACGGAATTCTGAAGCTCCGATCCGTCTTCCTCGATAGCTCCGCGGATAAAATCAGTAACATTACATACTTCGGGAGTATAATACTCCGAGTCAGTTTCGAATTTCATCGGGTGGTCGCCGAAACGAAGCAGGAAACTGAGGATATCGGCCTCGAGCGGAGCCAGTGACTTGTTCTCGAGCTCCATTTCCTGCGGGCGAACGGGAGCAAACTCCGGAGCCTCCGCCTCTTGTACCGGGGCCATCTCCTGCAGGCCCTCGTCGCGTGCGGCGCGCCTGGCTTCCCTCTCGCGTGCTTTGTCTTCCTCTTCGCGTGCCGCCTTACGCGTCTTTACTATCCTATCGAAGATGATCTGGGCTTCGATGCCGAACTTCGCCGCCGTTTCCTGGACATAGACCGAGCGCTGGACGGCGTCGGGGATAAGGGCGATAGTGTCGGCTATATCGTTGATCAGGCCGGATTTCTTGTAGGGGTCTCCCGCCGCCTCTGCGAGAAGCAGATCGGTCTTGAAGGAGATGAAATCACGCTCGTTGCCGGCGATGTAGTCCTGGACCTCCTGCAGGCTGTGGGTGCGGCCGAAA
>Ga0247611_10009047_pt1 | contig 12107 bp, 8 predicted proteins | sample 177DNAGHGhighgp2_FD_192422 | JGI IMG/M metagenome (GOLD analysis project Ga0247611, IMG submission 192422) | Sheep rumen microbial communities from Palmerston North, Manawatu-Wanganui, New Zealand - 1770 DNA GHGhigh gp2 | ecosystem: Host-associated > Mammals > Digestive system > Stomach > Rumen ... | reverse complement strand
TTCAAAATCAAAGCGGTCTGTTCCCATAATTTCTTCTACAGGAACATCACATCTTGTAGTCTCAATAACCTTTACAGTTGGCTGAATCTTGTTGATTACAGCACGAACCATTTTCATCTGTTCATCTGTAACAAGGTCGCGTTTGTTTACGATAAGGGTAGAACAGAATTCAATCTGCTGAATCAAAAGTGATTCGATATCTTCTTCTTCAATGCCTTCCTTCAAAAGAGCTTTTCCTTCATCAAACTCTTCTACAAGGCGGCTTGCATCAACTACACCAACAACGTTATCAAGCTTACCGATTTCAATAGTTTCAATAGCCTGAGCAATTGGCATTGGTTCACAAACACCGCTGGCTTCAATCATAATGTAATCAAACTTACCTGATTTCATCAGGTTTTCAATCTGATTTACCATGTCACTTTTGAGAGTACAGCAGATACATCCGTTTGTGAGTGGAACCAGACTGCTGGAATCTTCAATTTTAGCCTCTTTTGAAATAAGGCGTTCATCAACATTTACTTCGCCAATATCATTTACAATAACTGCTACTTTGTAGCCTTTCTGATTTGTAAGAACTCGATTAAGCAGGGTTGTTTTTCCTGCTCCAAGATAACCACACAAAAGTGTAATAGGAATCTTTTTATCTGTCATTATTTAAAACCTCGCATTTGTCGGAAAACTCTTATGATCCGACACTTCTTTATATAAAATATAATAAAAAAAAGTCATAAAGTATATATTTTTCTATATAGTGGCCAAAAATTGTGTTATAATTGAAGAAATGAAGCGCAAAAGAATTTGTCTTGTTACAATTTCTCCTGAAAGTGAATACACAAGCCGTGTTTTAATGGGAGTGCTTTCACAATGCAAAAGATATGGTTATGATCTTGTTGTTGTTTCAGCAATGGTTTCAATCTGCAACTACTATAAAGATTATCTTCAAGGCGAACTGAATATTTATAATCTGATTAATTTTGACCTTTTTGATGCTTTTATTATCACGCCCCTTCCAATCACTGAAGATTCTCATACTGAGTTGTATGATAAGCTGATAGAACTTTTTAAGAATTGCAGTAAGCCTGTTATAGCCCTTGATAAGCCTTTTGCTGATTATCCTGTTATCTATACAGATGATAAGACGCCTTTTCGAAAAATTACAGAACATTTGATTAAGCTGCATGGCTGCCGTGATATTGATATTCTAACGGGACCCGATGCTTCTCAGCTTTCTAATATGCGCCTTAATGGAATTCTTGAAGTTCTTAATGAAAATAATATTCCGGTAGATGAAAACCGTATTTTCCGAGGTGATTACTGGTATACAGGTGGAGAGCGCCTTGCCAATCGTTATCTTTCTGGAGAGTTAGATTTACCGGATGCAGTAATTTGTCTTTCGGACCATATGGCTCTTGGATTAATCAACAGACTTACAAAGAATAATATAAATATTCCTGGAGATTTGATAGTTACGGGCTTTGGAGCGGTAAGAGAAGCTGCAATAAATACACCTCCGCTTACTTCTTATGTGCCAAGCCAGGCCAAAACTGGAGCAGAAGCAGTTAATTATCTTCGTTCCATCATTGATTCTCAGGCCACAATAGTAGGTTACGATGAGAGTCAGAGTAAAGCTCTGAAAATTGGAGCATCCTGTGATTGCGAAGAAGATTTCTCTTATACTCGGGCTCCTTTTCTGGCAGAAAGAGATGGTACAAAATATAATTCTGGAGATGCTTCAATCTGGAATAATATCAATATGACCATGCTTCAGGAAAGCTATATGGCAGAGCATCTTACAGCAGCAGAAGATCCTGTGTCTTGTCTTGGAAAAATTTATGAATCAAAATATCTGATAAAACCTTTTAAGGGCTTTTACATTTGTTTGAATGATAACTGGCTGAATACAGATGCCGATTTTACTGAAGGCTATACAGAAAGAATGATGCTTGCCGTTTCAGCTGAATCAGGTTCTAAACTTCATGGCTGGTCTAATCATGTATTTGTTAATGAGGGGCATGAAAATTACTTCCCTTGTAAAAAAATGCTTCCGGCTTTAGATTCTGATGAAAATAATTCTTTCACAAATCCTCAGGTATATTATTTTACCCCCCTGCATTTTGGTAGTGTTAGTCTTGGCTATTCAGTTCTTCAAAATGATTTAAGTGAACATACTCTGATTGGTGAAGTTTATAGAAATTATCTTCGCAATATAAATAATGCTCTTGAAATGACAAGGGCAAAATACAGGTCTGTGTATCTTTCTGAGCATGATTCAATGACGGAATTAAAAAATCGACGGGGGCTTGAGCATGCAATAGCTTCGAAAATTGACGGGGCTGGTGAAAATGCAATGATTTTTGCAATTGTGATAGATATGGATGGCCTTAAAAAAAGAAATGATAAATATGGACATTCTGAAGGAGATAATGGAATCAGGCTCGTAGCTAAGGCCGTACGCAGCATAACAGAAAATAATGAAATTGCAGTCCGTGGTGGTGGTGATGAATTTATGGTGCTTGGAGTAGGAGCCTACACGGAGCATCAGATGCGTGAAAAAGTTTCCAGATTTAAGGGTTATTTAGAAACCGCAAATGAAACAATGACAATTCCTGTCGAAGCTTCCATAGGCTTTAGTCTTGAAAAACTGAAAAAAGAAGAAGGTTTTCAAATGGTGCTGGACAAAGCTGACGTAAAGATGTATGAAGACAAGAATAGAAAAAAATCTGGAGTAAATAAATGAAACGTATTATAACAGTTCAGGATATTTCCTGCGTAGGAAAGTGTTCCCTTACAGTGGCACTTCCTGTAATTTCTGCAATGGGCGTGGAAGCCTGCGTACTTCCTACGGCAGTGCTTTCCACTCATACCGCATTTAAAGGTTTTACCTTCCGTGACCTTACAGGAGACATCGAAGGCATAACAGCTCACTGGAAAAAAGAAAAAATTGATTTTGATGCAATTTATACAGGATATTTAGGTTCTTTTGAACAGATTGAACTTATGCATTCTCTGATAGAGGACTTTGGCCGGGGAAGTACCCATGTAATTGTAGATCCTTGTATGGGAGATAATGGTGCACTTTATTCAGGCTTTACTTTGGATTTTGCCAGAGCAATGGCAGGCCTTTGTGCAAAGGCAGAAGTGATTGTGCCAAATCTTACAGAAGCAAGCTTTATGCTGGGTATTCCATATGTGGATAAAGGTTATAACAAAGAATACATAGAAGACTTGCTGAAAAAACTTTCGGGACTTGGCTCGCGTAAAGTTGTTCTAAAAGGTGTTTCTTTTGATGATAAAAAACTTGGAATTGTTTCTTATGATTCACAGAGTCAGAAAATAAACTGGTATTTTCACGAGAAAATGCCGCAGAGCTTTCACGGAACCGGTGACATTTTTGCCAGTGTGCTTACAGGGGCTCTTGTCCGCGGACTGGATTTAGATAAAGCCTGCCGTTTGGCAGCCGATTTTGTTGTAGAATCAATTCGCGCCACGCTCAGCCACAAAGACTATAATTGGTACGGTGTAGACTTTGAGAGTGCTATCCCATTTCTCTTAGGTCGTTTAGGGCGTAAAGATTAATTTTCCATATGCGCCTTTATATCGATGATGCTAAACTGACCCGCTGTCGCAGCTCAGTTTTTAACGCATCTTCGATTTTAGGCGGGTACGGTGTAGACTTTGAGAGTGCTATCCCATTTCTCTTAGGTCGTTTAGGGCGTAAAGATTAATTTTCCATATGCGCCTTTATATCGATGATGCTAAACTGACCCGCTGTCGCAGCTCAGTTTTTAACGCATCTTCGATTTTAGGCGGGTATGGTGTAGACTTTGAGAGTGCTATTCCATTTTTACTAAATCAGTTAAGCCAGAAATAAAGAGACCCGCTGTCATTAAAATAAGAAAACTCTCATTTATTTTTCTGTTACCTTTTATGCAAATTGTAGTTATATTTTAAAAAGGCTACAAAAAAAGCCTTTAGCGGTTAGAGCATGCAAGCCGCAAGGAGATAAAAAATAATGAAAAAACTTTTAAAGGTATTTACTGCAGCCGCTATGCTGCTATTCATTTCTTCCCAGGTCTTTGCAGATCCTCCAAGAAAAACAAATGATGCTTCTGTTAGTGTAATTGAAGCACTTCAGAATTCCTTTCGTTCAATAAGTAACACTATGCTTCCTGCTGTTGTAGAAGTAGATGTTACCGAAACAAAAACCTATACAGATCCTTTCGGCGGATTCTCTAATCCTTTTGAATACTTTTTTGGTTCACCAAGAAGCAGCGATGAGGATAGTAAAAAGAATCAGCGTGAATACGAGTCAAAAGGACTTGGTTCTGGTGTAATTGTTCGTAAAACAGGTAATACATATTACGTACTTACAAACAATCACGTAGCAGGTTCTGCATCAACAATCAGCATTAAGCTCAACGATGAACGTGAGTTTGAGGGAAAACTTGTAGGTGCAGACAGTCGTATTGATGTTGCCCTGGTTTCTTTCGAATCAAAGGACAGTTCAATTCCAGTTGCTACACTTGGTGATTCAGACAAGGTTCAGCCTGGCGATATCTGTCTTGCCTTTGGTGCGCCTCTTGGTTACAGCCAGTCTGTAACTCAGGGAATTGTAAGTGCAGTTGGCCGTAACGAAAGTCATATGTCATCAATCAGCGATTATATTCAGACAGATGCTGCCATCAACCAGGGAAACTCTGGCGGACCACTTGTTAATATCTATGGAGAAGTAATTGGTATCAACACCTGGATTGCTTCTTCTTCAGGAGGTTCTGTAGGTCTTGGTTTTGCAATTCCAATCAACAATCTTAAGTCTGCAATTGATTCTTTCATAAAGAAGGGTAAGGTTGTATACGGTTGGGTAGGTATTTCTCTTGTTGATGTAACAAATGAATATAAGGAAGAGCTTGGAGTAAAAGATATGGACGGTGCTTTTGCCGCAGAAGTATTCTCTAATTCTCCTGCCTTCAAGAGCGGAATTAAACCTGGTGACTACATCATCGAACTGAACGGCAAGAAGGTTAAGTCTACAAATCAGCTGGTACGAGATATTGGTACACTCGAAGCCGGCGCAAATGCAAGATTTACAGTAATCCGTGGTGGAAAAAAGATTCCTGATATTGTAGTTAAAACAGAGGAACGTGCAAATGAAGCTGATATCAATAACAGCAAGATGTGGCCTGGCTTTATAGCAAGTCCTCTTACAGACAAGGCACGTGAACAGCTTAAGATTGATGATAAGAAGGTAAAGGGTGTAATTGTAACTAACGTAGAAGAAAAATCACCTGCAGCAAGCCTGCGTATTCAGAATGGTGATATAATTACAGCAGTAAACGGTAAGAAGATTACAAACCTTGCAGAGTTCTACGAAGAACTTGCCTCAGCTCAGAAATCTGTAAACTTCGACATCTACAGCAACGGCGGCACAATTACAACCGGAACTTACAGATTCTAATTTCTTCTGACACCTGTTGTGAAATTTTTGTGTAAATGGTATGTTTAGTAAATTATTTTTTTACTAAACATACCATCTTTTTTTAACGAGGTCATAAATGGCAGATGCAAAAGAAACTTGTCGTGCAATAATTGCAGCGGCTTTGAATGAATTTATAAAGGAAAAAAATCCTGATGCAGAAGCTGTTGCAGCAGAAAATATTGTTATTCAGAATGCACCAAATCCAGAAATGGGAGATTTGGGAAGCCCTATGTTTGCTTTTGCAAAGGCTCTGCATATGGCTCCTCCTCAGATTGCCGCTGGTGTTGTGGCAAAAATCACAGATAAGTCTCTCGGCAACTTTATTGCAGTTGGCCCTTATGTAAACGTAAAGCTCGATAAATCTGGTGCCGCAAGTCCTATTCTCAAGGCAGTAAAGGCTCAGGGCGACTCATATGGTTCTCTCAATAGCGAAGGTAAAAAGCCTCTGGCAGGCCGCCGGGTAATGATTGAGTTCTCTTCTCCAAATACAAACAAGCCTCTGCATCTTGGTCACGTTCGTAACGATGCTCTCGGTGAATCTGTAAGCCGTATTTTAAAGGCGGCTGGTGCTGATGTTTATAAGGTAGACCTCATTAATAACCGCGGTGTTCACATCTGTAAATCTATGCTCGCATATAAGCTCTTTCACGAAGCCAAGGGGGATACTCCGGAATCGCTTGGAATGAAAGGCGACCACTTTGTAGGCCAGTGCTACGTAGAGTTCGACAAATATCTTAAAGGGGAAAAAGACAAGCCTGAAACTGCACATCCGGAAGCCGCTCAGATGGCAGAAGATATGCTGATTAAGTGGGAAGCAGGCGACCCTGAAGTTCACGCTCTCTGGGAAAAAATGAATGGCTGGACTTTTGAGGGTGTAAAGGAAACTTACAAGCGCACTGGAATCAGCTTTGATAAATACTATTTTGAAAGCGAAACCTACCTTAAGGGAAAAGACGAAATTTTGAAGGGCCTGGAAAAGGGAGTTTTCTTTAAGGCAGAAGATGGTTCTGTCCGCATAGATGTAACTGATGTAGTAGGAAAGGGTAAGGACGAAGATAATCACGAGAAGGTTCTTCTCCGCAAGGATGGCACTTCTGTTTATATTACTCAGGATATTGGAACTGCAATTTCACGCCATGACGACTGGGCTTTTAATCAGCTGGTTTATGTTGTTGCAAGTGAACAGAACTATCACTTTAAGATTCTTTTCCACATTCTCAAAAAACTTGGCTTCGACTGGGCAGATAAGCTTTACCACCTGAGTTATGGTCTTGTAAATCTTCCAAGCGGACGTATGAAGAGCCGCGAGGGTACAGTAGTTGATGCAGATGATTTGATTGATTCGCTCCACGCAGATGCCCTTGCTGCAATTAAAGAACGTGGCCGCGACGACCAGGTAGGGGATGCAGACGAAGTTGCAGAAAAGGTTGCACTTGGTGCCTTGCATTATTATATGCTGCAGGCAACTCCAATCAAGGATATGCTCTTTAATCCTGCAGAGTCCCTCAGCTTTAATGGAAATACTGGCCCATACCTTCAGTATATGGGAGCCCGCATTAATTCTATTCTTGGTAAGGCTGCAGAAGCTGGACTTAAAGAGGATACTTCTGATGAAGCAGTTGCTCTTTTGACTGGCGAAGATGAATGGGCTCTTATCCGTCAGCTTGGTAACTATCCTGAAGTAATTGCCAAAGCTGCAGAAAATCTTGATCCAAGTCAGGTTGCAGCTTATGTTTATGATGTTGCTAAACTCTTCAGTAAGTTCTACCAGAACTGCCAGATTGTAAATGAAGAAAACAAGCAGTTAGCAGGAGCTCGTCTCTATCTTGCAGACTGTACACTTCAGGTAATCAAGAATGCAATGAAGCTTGTTCTTGTACCTTATCTGGAGAAGATGTAGGCTGCAATCGTTCTGGCTCTCAGGCAAGCTTTGCTTGCCGGCTAAAATATAATATTTTTTTGTTTTACAAAGCTGGAATTCTGGTTTATCATCTATATTTATATGGCAATGGACGCGAAAATCATCAATGCATTTCTCACAGAAGGAATTAATACCTTTCAGGATATGTTTAATATTGGGCCTGTAAATAAGGAGCCTCATATCCTTGATATTCATGCCGGACATCCCTGGGAAATATCTGGTTTACTTGGAGTAACCGGTGGCGTTAAGGGAATTGTAGCCTTCAGACTTCATAAAATTCTTGCTCATAAAATGCTGGAACTGTCTGGCATTGAGTGTAAGCCGGAAGATTATGATGATATGGCAATTGGACTTGTAAGTGAATTTACAAATATCATTTCTGGTCATGCAGTTACCGTTCTAAGTGATTATCATCTGGATATTTCACCTCCATTCTGTGTAATAGGGCATAATCACCTTATTTCCTGGCCAAGAAATTTTCCTATAATTGCAATACCTTTTGTAACACCTTATGGCCCCTTTGAAGTAGATGTCTGCTTTAAATAATGACTTCCCTGCTTTTTTCTGATATATTATGGATATGAGCAAAAAAAAGCAGGGGAGAGCCAAAAGATTTAAGAGAGCATTAAAATATGCTTTAAAAAATCCTTTAACATATATCTGGCTTCTCATTTTTATTATTATTGCCGTAGCAACAATCGTTGTGTTCTTTTCAGAAACACAAACCGAGAGTGGAATTGAAACAATGTTCGATTCCGTCTGGTTTACACTTGTAGCGGTTTTTGCAGCCTATTTTGATTATTGTGTAAAGTCTGTTCCGGGCCGAATGTCGGCCTTAGTGCTTCTTGTGCTTGGAATGCTGTTATTCAGTGCCGTAACCGGTAAGCTTGCATCCTATTTTATGGATTTGCAGATGAAAAAAAATAAGGGGCTTAAAAAGTTGAAGAATATGAAAGGACATTTTTTATTATGCGGATGGAGACCAGGCTTTGAAAAGATACTGGACACAGTTCTCAATACAAATCCAGATATTACACCGGATATGGTTGTAATGATTAATGATACACCAGAACAGATAGAGCAGATTCGTTCACAGCCTCGTTTTAAGGAACTTAATTATGTTTCTGGTGATTTTTCTGATGAAGCAGTTCTAAAAAGAGCACAGATTGAAAACGCTGAGCGGGCACTGGTAATTTGTGACCGTTCTAAACAATATTCCGATCTGGAAATTGACAGCCGGACAGTTCTTGCTGTTCTTACAATGGAAAATCTTAATCCGGGAATATATGTTGCTGCAGAGCTGATAGATGCAAAGTTCCAGAAGCATCTTGAAATGGCACATTGTGACGAAATCATTCTTACTCAGGATTATGAGCATAGTCTTCTGGCTACCGCTTCCAGTGGTATGGGCTACAGTAATGTTATTCGTGCCCTTATTTCTGATGATGCAGATACTGGAATTATTATTGAAGATATTCCATCGGCCTTTATCGGAAAAACCTATGGTGAATACGAAGCTCATATTGAAGGCAGTGGAAACAAGGGTGGAGTTCTTGTAGGACTTCTCTTGAATACAGGAAACTTTCATCAGCGCAGAAAGGATGCTTTGCGTGAGGCTCAGAAGAATCCAGATATCAAAAGCATCGTAGACAATCTGAAAAAGGTTAAAACTCTTAAGTCTAATGAGCCGGTTTTAACTCCAGCATCAGACTTTGTAATTCAAAAGAATACAAAAGCAATTCTTGTGCGCGGCTAGGCAAAGGTGAGGGCAAAAAATGGATAAGTTTGAAGAAGTTTTACCAAAGCTTGTAAATATTCAGTTATTTTCTGATTTTAAAATTGATGATGAAAATGACTGTCGTGTTTTGCGGTCCGTGTATGATAGTATGACAATGGAAAACTATCAGAAAGGGGACGTAATTATAGAAGAAGGAAAGCTTGGCGATGATTTTTATATTCTCTATAGCGGGAAGGTTCATATTTCACGAAAAACTCCTGCAGGAGATGAAATTGCCCTTGCAGATCTTTCCAGTGAAATGAACATTTTCTTTGGAGAGACAGCGCTTATAAGTGATGATCCCAGAACGGCTACAGTACGTGCTCTTACAGACTGTCGTTGTATAGCTCTTTCAAGCACAAAGTTTCTTGCAGTCTGTGATAGAGAACCTCTTCTTGGTTACAGAGTGCTCTTAAAACTGGCTCAGAGAATGGCAAAAACAATCAGGGATACAAACAGTGATAAAGCAACCTTATATGAAGCTTTGTTTAACGAGATAGAACAGGGAGTGTAATTTGAAAGGCACTGTAATTGCAGGAACAAATAATCTTTTTACTGTTGAATGTGAAGATGAAGTAATCCGCAACTGTACAATTAAGGGTAAGGTTATAAAAACAGAAAAGGAATTTTACAATCCTATTGCGCCCGGAGATATTGTTGAAATTGAAGTTGATGAATTAAATGACGAGAAAGGTCAAATCATTTCGCTTCAACCTCGTCGAAATACCTTCCTGCGTTGGAATGTAAAAGGACGTTGTCCTCAGCTTTTGGCTAGTAATCTGGATTATCTGATTTTAGTATGTACTCCAGATGAACCGCCTTTTCGTCCCCGCTTTACTGACCGGGCACTTGCTCAGGCTGAACACCAGGGCATTACTCCTGTTATAGTATGCAATAAATGGGATTTAGCTGCAGCAATGCAGACCGACGGACGTGAAAAGGAATTTGAAGAAATTGAACGCCGCCTCAACATTTGGGAGGATTTAGGCTATAAGGTTCTTCGTATTTCTGCCAAGACTGGGGAAGGAATGCAGGAATTTGCAGAGCTTCTGGAAGATAAACTTTCTGCCTTTGTCGGTCAGTCGGGAGTGGGAAAATCCAGCCTGATAAATGTTATGGATAATTCCTGCGTTTTAAAAACAGGCAGCCTTTCAAAAAAATATGGTCGTGGAAGCCATACCACAACAAAAGGTACTCTGATTCATCTGACCTTAAATGAGACATTGACAGAAGGAATTCAAGGTCGTAAGGCAAATATCATAGATACACCGGGCATCCGTCGTTTTGTGCTGGATGATATTGAAGCCGATGACCTTGCACTATACTTCCGTGAATTTGAACCATTCATCGGCAAATGCAAGTTTGGAATGAATTGTCGACACATTACAGAACCAGAATGTGCAGTGCGTAAAGCTGTTGAAGAAGGCCTAATAAGTCCTGAACGTTACGACAGCTGGCAGCGAATCAGCGAAGAAATCCGCACTGGAAGTTGGAGTGATTAGCCTACAATCGAAGAACCGTTAAAAAACGGGCTGCGGCAGCGGGCCGTTTTAGGTTCATCGAAAGAACGGCTCAGAGGCAAGCTATGCTTGCCGACTTTATAATACTATGAACCAGAAAACATTACAAGAAATAGACTATTTTAGAATCCGCGAAGAAATAGCGGGATATTGTGTATCTTCCGAAGGTCGCGAAAAACTTTTACAGCGCGAACCTTTAAGAAAATCAGAAGAAATCGAAAAGCTTAAAAATCTCAGTAGAGAATGGAGTGTATTCTTTTCGGCCGGACGCTCTAATCCAGTAAAGGCCTGGGAGCCGGTCTATTCCCTTATTCCTGTAATTAAGGCTAGGGGAGCAGCTCTTTCTCTTGAGCAGGTAGGCTTCCTAGGTCAGTTTGTTACAAGTGTAAACAGCGTTAAAAAAGCAATTCAGCTGCATGCACAGGAGCTGTCACTAAAATTGCTTGCAGAACAGGTGTCGGCTTTGCCGGATCTTTCTGATATGGAAAAAAAGATTTTCAGAATTATTACTCCTGATGGAGAAATGAGGGAACTGCCGGAAATAACTGCAATAAGAAAACAGATATCAAGCCTGAATGCAAAAATCAGGACTGTAATGCAGGGCTTTACCTCAGATCAGAGACTTTCTGATGTTTTACAGAGCAATGTACCTGTTCTACGAAACGGTCGCCAGGTCCTTGCTGTAAAAGCCAGTCTTCAAAACAGAATCCCTGGAATTGTGCATGAAGTTAGTCAGACAGCTCAGACAGTTTATGTTGAACCAGAAGAAGCTGTTCTTTGTAGTAATGAATTAATTCAAAAAGAATTTGAGCTAGGGGCTGTTATCAAGAAGATTCTGACTGAACTTACAGAGGCTCTTCAGCCGGATATTCCTGCAATAAAAGAAGCTTTTCCTCTTATGTGTCTTTTTGATATGACACAGGCAGCAGAGCGCTGGGGGGCAAGTCGTAATTGTACATATGCCCTTGAAGCCAGACAGGAACCCCCACTTTTGCTTAAGGCCCGCCATCCTTTACTTGGTGATAAGGCAGTGCCTATAGACATCCGCTTCATGGAAGGCAAACGGGTCCTCATAATCACAGGCCCGAACACAGGAGGAAAAACCGTATCCCTTAAAACCTTTGCCCTGCTTGCTATGCTCAACCAGTCCGGTTTTCCAATCCCCGCAGCGGAAGGCACCCGACTTCCAGTATTCTCAAACATCTTTGCCGATATCGGAGATGACCAGTCACTGGACCAGAGCCTTTCAACCTTCAGCGGGCATATGAAAAATATTGCACAGGCGGTCAATTCGGCAAAGTCCGACACCCTCATCCTGCTGGATGAACTTGGCAGTGGAACCGACCCCCAGGAAGGTACCGCCATCTCTATGGCAGTGCTTGATGAACTTATCAAAAAGCAGTCCTTTGT
>Ga0247611_10009046_pt1 | contig 12108 bp, 12 predicted proteins | sample 177DNAGHGhighgp2_FD_192422 | JGI IMG/M metagenome (GOLD analysis project Ga0247611, IMG submission 192422) | Sheep rumen microbial communities from Palmerston North, Manawatu-Wanganui, New Zealand - 1770 DNA GHGhigh gp2 | ecosystem: Host-associated > Mammals > Digestive system > Stomach > Rumen... | reverse complement strand
GCGATACCATATTCTTCGGTCACAATAAAGGCCGCCGCGATGGTTGGGCCTCCAACTGTAAAGAATGCGAGAAAAAAAGAAGAATAGCAAAGGGGGTGCAAGGTGCCTATGACAGACGTAGTAAAGACCCGGCGGTGCTTGAAGTGCAGGCAGGAAAAACCGGAATTTAATTTTCAATACACTCCATCTAAATTTTTTCCCTCTCATCGTTCCCTTATTTGTACCTCTTGTCTTGAAACAATGATAGACCAATCTAATTTGGGCGAAGTTGATAGACTTTGCCGCTATCTTGATGTTCCTTTCGACCTCAATAAATGGACTTCCCTTTACACCATCCATAAAGACCACACGCTTACCGCTTACTTCAACACCTTGCTAGATGACCACTATCAAACTTTACAATGGGCCGATGAAAATGAAAGATGGCGTCTTGCGCGCGAAGAAGGCACAATTGATGATGAGATTGAAGCGTTAAATGAAGCAAAATTGAAAAAATTGAAAAAAACTTGGTCTGCCGCATATACTACTGATGAACTTTTGTTCCTTGATAATTATTATAACCAAATAATTGCGACTCAAAATGTTTCTACTCCCATATTACAATCGCGCGCCCGCGACCTTTGTGAATTAACTTTGCGCGCGAAAAAAGGTATTCGCGAGGGGGCCGATGTGAAAAAGGATATGGACGCCATTGAAAATATCATTAAAACCTGTCACTTTGAAGCCTCTAACGCGAAAAATGCCGCGGATTTTGAATCTATTGGAGAATTAATGGTTTACTACGGCAAGAAAGGTTGGCATCCAAAATGGCATACAGAGCCGCAAGATTCTATCGACTTTATGATGCAGAACATCCAAAATTATTTACAGCGACTTGTTGTAAATGAAGGTAATTTTGCTGAACAAGTTGAAGATAAGCGCGAACGCTATAATACTATTGAAAGACTAGAAAATATTGAGAACGAAAAGGTAGATTTAGATGATACCGCCGATATTGAATATGAAGGAGCCGATGAATTGGCGGGTGAGTTAGAATGATAGGCGAACCTGTTTTACGTGATGGTATTCCAATTGAAAAAGGTGTAGTTCTTACTACTGATTATTTGGACACCAATCAAGAACTTTTTACTAAATATTTAAATTTATGGATATTATGTCCCGATTTGCTTTTAGATGAAATTCAAGACCCCGAAGATGCGAAACATTGGCATTTACAGCCATATCAACGTATCGCTCTTCGCGCGCAAATGCGCTACCGCTACCATTTCTGGACGGCAACGCGCGCAACTTCAAAATCATTCTGCGCTTACCTCGGCGGCTATTTAAAATGCGTATTATTACCTAATTCTACTGTCTTTATTGCTTCTGATGTTAAAGGCACAGTTATTAAAACCGCAGAAGCTAAATTTGAAGAATTTTTTCGTCATTGGCCTATGTTACGAAATGAGTTAGCTACCTGGCAAGAAGATGGTAAATCAGGTGAAAAAAAGAGCGGTAACTATTATGAATTAAATTTCAAAAATGGTAGTAAACTAGCTGTTGTTTCTAAAGATACCAGTCGTGGCCTTCGTGCTACATCTGGTATTCTTGAAGAAGCGGCAACCATTTCTGAAGAAGACTATAACGAAGTTTTACTGCCGCAATTGAACGTGCCACGTCGTGAAGTAGACGGTTCTTTAAATCCAGAAGAGCCAGTCTCTACTCAAACTTTCATTACAACCGCGCGCGAAAAGACAGTTTTTATGTACGGTAAATTAATAGAGTGCGCTGTTAATGCTGTGCTTCACCCTGAAAGTTATTTTGTGTGGGGCGTTAGTTATGAAGTGGCGTTAAAGTATGGTGTTATTAATAAACAAATGTTAATGGACCAGCGCGAATCCTCTACTATGAGTGAAGAATCTTTTTCGCGCGAATCACTTTCTGTATGGACTGGTAATGCCGAAGGCGCTTGGCTGGATTCCAAGCGTTTAAGCAAAAGAAGAACTTTATTAAAATGCGAGAGAAAAGCGCAGGAAAATCCAAGTAATCCAAACACCTTCTATATAGTAAGCTGTGATATTGGCCGATATTCAGCAAACACAGCGATTACGGTGATTAAAGTATTACCTAATAACAATAATGGTTTTAAGAAAAAAATTGTTTATGTAGAAGTTATTCACGGTGCTAATTATATTACTGAACAAGCTCCGCGGCTAAAGAAATTAATTCAACTATATCAGCCGCGCGAAATAGTAATTGATGGTAACGGCCCTGGTATTGGCTTATTAGACGCAATGGTGCTCCCTTCATTTGACGCAAAAACTGGTGAGCAATTTCCCGCATACTATGCTTTTAATAATGACCACCATTTGCCACCAGATAAGAAAAGTGAAGGCGAGGAACCTTGGCCGGAATTAAATGCCATTATTTACGATATTAAAGCTGGTGCTTCTAATGATGATGAGATACACTCTAATTTTTTCGCACAAATTAATAATGGTACTGTATCATTTTTAGCACCCGAAAGAATTGTAAAAGATAAATTACTTGCTACAAATAAAGGTAAAAAAATGAGCCTTTATGATAGACGAGTTTATCTTATGCCTTATGAAATGACTTCACGCCTTATGGATGAATTAAATAATTTAAAATTAAAGCCTACGGGAATACAAAATCAATTTAAAGTAGAACGAATTTCTCGTTCTATTGAAAAAGACCGCTTTTCTTCATTAGAATATGGCTTATATAGAGTTAAATATTATGAAGATAAAGCTGCTCGTAAATTGAATAAAAAAAATATAGGTCAATATATATTCTTTAGCCCAAAAACAAGGAGGTGAAAAGTAAATGGAGGAAAAAAAGACCACACGTAATTTTGAAAATTTTAAATTAAAAGTTACTCGTTCTTCTAAGCGTCCATTAACTCCATTAAGTGCGGGAGCCTACTATCGTTGGGGAACTCGTTCTGACCATGCAGTAGCAGACGATTTTACTTTAGATGAAATTTTAAATATTATTCGTTCTGGAGATATTGAACTCGCGCGGGCATTATCAAGATATTTTTATCGCACTAATAGTTTATATAGAAATAACGTTGATTTTCTCGCGGCTTTACCTTTATATGATACGGTAGTGATTCCAGTATCTGAAAATGAAAAAGGCTCAAAAGTTCAAATTATTAAATCTTTTGATAGCGCATGTACTTTTGTAGAAAATTTAGACGTACCAAACACTTTTAATCATATTTCAAAAGAATGGATAAAGACGGGAGTATATAATGGTATTTTGCGCACAGATGGTGAAAACGTCATTATTCAAGACTTACCATTAGAATATTGTCGTACTCGTTTTAAAGATTTTCATAATTTTAATATCTTGGAATTTAATGTAACTTATTTTTCTACAATTTTTGATAAAAAATTTCGTGAAGAAGCTTTATTGACTTTTCCTGAAGAAGTCCAAATTACGTGGCGGTTATATGAAAATAATCAGCTATCTGATCCGTGGGTAATAATACCAACGGCTAGCGGTGGCATGTGTTTTGAATTTACTGATGACCCAACTCCATTACTATTAGCAAGTATCCCCAATTTAAAAAAATTAGACGATGCTATTAAGCGTGAAGAAAAACGTGATGAAAATGAATTATTTAAATTATTAATTCAAAGAATGCCAATAGACAATAAAGGCGAATTGGTGTTCCAATTAGATGAAGTTGCGGACATACATAGTTCTGTCGCCGCGATGCTTAAAGATATAGATACCGTAGATGTTCTTACTACTTTTGGAGATACTTCATTAGAAAGCTTACAAGAAACCTCTGCTGCATCGCAATCCGCAGATAGAATTGATAAATATAATAAAAATACTTGGAATGCATTAGGACGCAGTTCTCTTTTGTTTAATGCCGATGGTAGTTCTTCATTGGCATACGCCATTAAAAAAGATGAAGCACTAATGATTACTTATCTTAATGTATATGAATCTTGGATTAAATTTCATTTAAATGATAGATTTGCTCGCAATGGGGTTAGTTTTGATTTTGAGATTTTACCTCTAACAGTATTTAATAGAAGCGATTTACAGCAGAGTTATTTCCGCGGGGCACAATATGGATATTCTAAAATGTTCGCGGGCGTAGCTATGGGAATTAAACAACGCGATCAAATTAGTTTAATGGAATTTGAAAATGATTTCCTAAAAATGTCTGAAAAAATGATTCCTCTTCAATCTTCTTACACCACTTCCGGAAGTACCATTAGCAACGAAGAAAAAAATAATTCTTCGGCGAAAAAAACAAGTGTATCTGTTCAGACTAACGACCTAAATAATAAGGGAGGTCGCCCAGAACTTCCTGACGAGCAGAAGTCAGAAAAAACGCAAGCAAATATTGCCGCGATGGATTAAGGAGAATAATTATGGATAAACATATACCGCTTTATTTTGATAGTGTAGTAATTGGTTCTCCAACTCCTTTAATTTCTGAAACTAACTCCAATCTAAGTCGGTTAAAAGTTCGTGTTTTTACAAAATACGGTAATCGTAATGGCTCATATATTACTGATGCAGTAGCTAACCAATTAATTGAAAGTGCTACAAATGGTATTACACCTGTTGTTGGTTTTTTTGATCCTGCGTCACAAAAGTGGGCTAGTCATACAGGCCCTGAATTGGCCAAAGCATATGGGTATGTTGAAGAATTTTTAGGATGGGAGCCATTTACTGATACAGATGGAATTACGCGGGAATATGCTGTATTTTCTGTGATTCTATTTGTTGACTATTATAAAGAAGCCAATAATATTTTAAATCAAAATCAATCTATGGAATTAAATCCAGAAACTATTTCTGGTAATTGGGCAGTAATTGATGGGAATGAATATTTTGTCTATACTGCCGCAAAAATGCAAGGTTTTTGTATTATTGGTGAAAATGAACCCTGTTTTTCTGTCTCTTCATTTTATTCATTAAATGGAGCAGATTCAAATAATTCTCAATTTGAGGTTCTTTCTTCTTTTTTATTTGAATTAAAAACTCAAGTAGAAGAAATGAAGAAAATAAATAAAGGAGGAGAAACTGCTATGAATTCTGTTGAAAATATTCAAGAGCAGGAGCAAGTAGTTGAAGAAGTTCAGGATAACGCCACTTTTTCTGAGCATACTGAAACTGTAGAACCTGTTGTTGAAGAGCAGCCAACTGTTGAAGAGCCGGTATCTGATGATACTGAGCAAGTTCAGTTTGAAGCTGCTCCAGAAATTGAAGCCGAGGTAGAAGCAGTAGTTGAAACTACATTTTCTGCCGAGGAATATAACAAATTACAAGATGAGTACAATCAGTTAAAGGAAGATTATGATAAGAAAGTAAATGAATTTTCTGCCCTTCAAACTGAAAATACCGCACTCAAGACTGAAAAGTCTGAACTAGAAACTAAAATTGCTGCTTATGAAAATCAAATGAGCGCAGTTGAAGTTGAAAAGAAAAATACTCTAATTAAAAAATATGAGAAAGTTTTAAAAGCGGAAGAAATTAATGATATTCGCGAGAAGATGAATGACTTTACCTATGACGAATTAGAGTCAAAATTAGCAATTTGTTTTGCTAATTCCAAAATTAATAATGTCGATAACGAAAAAGTGCTAATTCCAGAACAACCGGAATCACAATTTGCACTATTAATGAAGCATTATCGTAAGAAATAAGGAGGCTAAATAATATGGCTGCAACTCGTTTTCCTCATGAAAAGTATGCCAGTCTCGAACTAAATCAGGTTGCTTTCCCAAAGACTGGTATGGTCGTATCCCAAACTCCCCTAGATGCGACTGCGTTCCCCGAGACCGCTCCTTGCGAGAATGGTATGTGGGTTATTGCTGATAAGGCCGCAGGCACTCTTAAGCCCTGCGTTGCCGTAACTGACAAGCCTTTTGGCATTGTTTATACCGCTGAAAAGGAATATGAAGATTACAATGTTGGTCTAAAGAATTTCGCGCATCGTGTAGGCGCTTATCCTCGTGTTGGTATCCTTGGTCTAGGTGATACTGTTACCACAAATTGCCTACAGTATGACAATTCTGAAACCGGTTTCACTACTGCTGAGGCACTAGAGGCTACTCTTGCTGCTTATGCCACTACTCCAGTCTATGTTATTGCTGTAGCTGGTTCTGCTGTGCCTAAGCTAACCAAGACCCTTCCTCAGAACTATGCTGGCCCTGTTGGTAAAGTTACCAAGTATTATACTGTGCCTAATGGTGAAAAGGGCGTCAAGTATGAGATCATTAATCTATAATAGGAGGTGCGAACGTAATGAATACTCTACAGATGCTAATGAATGGTGTTTTCGGCCGCAAGGTTCCTGCTGAGTTCGCTGCCGAGAATTATGATTATGAACAAGCTCTACGCGATGAAATCGCAAAGCTAATTTGCGATGACAAGGGCAATATTAATCGTTATAAGTTTGAGCGCAATAAGTATGACCTATTTGAACTTCTATCCCAAAATCTTGAGGAAGTTCTACCTCGTACCGTAATGGCCGCTCTTGATATGTTTACAGAAGTTATTCGTGTTCCCCAAGGCACCCGTCTTGAGTTCCGTGTAACTCGCGGTAAACAACGTGGTAAGCAGTTTGTAACTCGCGCTACCGCTTCTGGTAACTACGAAGCTTTCCGTCTTGATCGTGATCGTTTCGATGTCTATCCAGAGGCTATTGGTGGCTCTGGAATTATGGACTTCGAGCGCTACCTTGACGGTATTGAAAGTATGGTAGACCTTTATGAAGTTATTAATGAAGGTATGGTAGACCGTATTTATGAAATGGTTCAGGAAGCTCTATTAGCTACTTGGAATCTTGCTGGCCGCCCTGCGGCAAATAAGGTTTCCGCTAGTGCTTTTGACGCTGCCGCAATGCGTAAGCTTTGCAGTACCGTAGCTGCTTATGGCGCTCCTGTTATTTATTGCTCTGCTCAGTTTGCTGCTGAGATGCATCATGTTATTATTGATACCGCGCAGAACAATGTCACCAAGCTACTTTCCGATCAGGATATGAATGAGATTCGTGAGCAAGGCTACATTGGTAAGTTCTATGGAACTCCTGTTGTAGTTCTTCCTCAGTCTTTCACTGATGATACTAATACCAAGCTCGCTATGAATCCTTGCTTTGCTTATGTAATTCCTTCTGGTCGTGAGAAGCTCGTGAAGTTGGCTTTCGAAGGCTCTCCTTACTTCCGTGAATGGGAGCACGAAGGCGACAATGGGGTCCAGTTACAGGCTTATGTAAAGGTCGGCGTTGCTGTTGTATCTACTCCTAATTATTGGGGTATTTACTATAATGCTGGTATTGCTGGTGGCGGCTGGGCTGCTTATAATAACGCTCTTGAGCCTGGCAAGACCAATTCTGACACCTGATAAATATTAATATATATATGGGGCGGGTTTAACGCCCGCCCCAAATTTTTTTGGAGTAAAAGGAGTATAAAATTATGAGTAAAATTACAATGAAAAATATTAGTTCTGGTACTGTTATCGTTGCTGTTCCCGACATTGGCTTTCGTCGTGAACTATTGCCAAATCGTGTTGTACCAGTTACACAGGATGAATATAATAGTTTAGTATTTGATCCCGGTGTTGATGCTTTAATTCAAGGCCATTATATTAAGTTTGATGGCGTTGAGGAAGACGAAGCGCCAGTGACTGCTTCTCCAATTTATGAAGCTAGCAATATTAAGAAAATGTTAGAAGATGAAGATATTGCCGCTTTTACCCGTTTTCTACCGAAAGCTACTGAAGCGGAAAAAGAATCTGTAATTAAGTTAGCAACAGATTTAAAGGTTACTAACAATGCTTTTATCGCTCTTATTAAGAAATATTGTGGTGTTGATATTATATCAGCAATTAATATTCAGCACCAATTGAGTGAATAATGGCTACACCTTTTTTAAAGGTTTATGATGCTTTTTTAGCTCGCATTACTGCCGATGAATGGACATTAGAAGAAGAACTGGCAATTGTAGAGCGAGATTGGCAAGAACTTCTTCGTATAGGAATTTTTCGTTTTAAATATCCTCGTATTGCTTTGGACGTTGAAGAAGTAGAAAAAGAACAAGAACATAGTTTACCTATTTATCAATTTGTTAATGATTTAACAAATGACGAAATACAATTACTTGCGCTATATATGAAACACGAATGGATAAAACGTTGTATCGCAAGTTGGGAAAATATCCGCCAGTTGTATGCAGACAAAGATTTTTCGCAAGCTAATCACCTTGATAAATTAAATAAATTGGAAAGTGCGGTGAGTGATGAAGTGCATAAATTTGAAGGAATTTATGACCGTTCACGAAATAAACGTCCCGCAGAACTTTTCAAAAAATTAGCAGGTAAAAAGAATGTCGTATGATGCTACATTCGACGGCTATAAAAATAAATTAAAAGGCCGTATTTATGGGGTGCTTTGCGAAAAAGAAAAAAATGGTGAATGGGAAAAATTCTTGGATTCAATTATCATTGAATTAGAAGGATTAGGCGCGGATTCTATTAATTGGTGGGCTTTAATGGGTAAATTACATTCTTTAAAGCATTTATCTTATGCTTACTTTCGTAATACAATTTTTGAATGTATTAATTTGGTAGGCAATTTGGATAAACCAATATGAGTTACTTAGATGTATATTTTTCGCGCATAAACCATATGGGTGAAACAACTGCGGAGCGAATTAGAAGTGGCGGCATTAGGTCTTTTGAAAAATGGAAAGCTGAATCCCCACATACAGTACAAGATTTATCAGTTGAACGTGGCTTATATTTTGATGGCATTATTCTTACTAATAAAGATAAAGAATACCAAAAAATTATGTTTTTAAATGTATCTAATGATATTCCTTTATTAGTGGGAGATATAATGACTTGGCCGCTTGAAGATGGCACAGAAGAAAAATGGATACTTTTTTTAGAAGAAAAGAAAGTAAATGGTACTTATCGTACTTTTTCTATTATTCGTTGTAATTATTTAATAAAATGGATTGATAAATTAGGACATTTACAACAATCTTGGTGTTATTTAGTAAGCTCACTTGATTCTAAAATTAAAGGTAATTTTCGTACTTGGCACTCATTAATTACGCCGCAACCAAATAAGTATGCGGAAATTTTGATGCCGCGGCGCGTAATAGACCGAGCAACAAATTTTATTGTAGAAGAAGAATCTTGGACAGTAGTGGAATATGACCACACAAGTGTTCCGGGAATTGTATATCTTTCTCTTACGGAGAATAAAATTAATAGTATATATGATGATGTTGATAATAATATCGCAGATATTGATACGCGCGCGAAGTATGAAATTGTCGCTCCTCCAGTAATACAACATTTTACTGTCGGTGAAGAAGTGGAGTTAGTGTATTCGATTAATAAAAATGGTATTCCATACATTCCAAAAGATATAATTTATGAATCAAGCAATTCTAAAGTAGTCAAAATTATTGAAAATAAGCCTATTGCGGTTGGCGCGGGCGAAGCAGAAATTTATATTCATATTAATGAAAATACTGATATTGAGCCAGACCAACTTATTTTAAAAGTAATTATTGATGAATCTGTGACTGAAAATGCTTATTATATTGAAGGGCCGGATAAAATTAGATTAGACAGAAAAGCTGATTATATAGTTTATTCTCAAGCTGGAACAATTGTAGAGGTCAGTGAAGTTTCTATTGATAAAATTGATTTGGCTACTGTAAGATATAATAAAGATACAAAGGCCTGTACTGTACAGGCAAATAATAAGAATAAAATAGATAAATGTAATTTATTAATTACTTTAAATATAAATAATGAAGTAGTGAATTTAACAAAAACTATTTCAATTATTCCATTATGGTAAGGTAGGTGATTAATATGGTAAAAGAAACTCAACGCCGTTTTGCCGTAATGGGAAAAAATACTTTTCTTATCGCAAATAAATTGATGTCCGATCAAACTATTTGTCGTTTATTAAAATATCAAACTAAAAGCCCTCTTTTAGAACAAGACCCAATTACTGGTAAAGAGCAACCTAATGTTGATGGTGTTGATTTAATTAATAAACAAATATTAATTATTCCAAAAATATATGACGATTCTACTGAAAAAATGTCATATATTACCGCGATATTTGATAATTATGTTGTTAATCAAATTAATCCAGAATTTAAGGTTGCGACAATTCGTTTTGATATTGCTTGCCCCTATGATGAATGGTTATTAAATGACCAGTCATTACGACCATATTTAATTATGCAGAAAGTGGACGAATTGTTTAATGAACAAAAATTATCAGGTATTGGTAATTTACAATTTTGGCGCGCGGATGCTTTAACATTGTCACCTTGGATTGGTGGTTATTCTATGAGGTATAAAATTAATGAATTTAACTGATAGTTATATTCTAAAATTTCAAAAAGGTTCACCAATTTTATTAGAAGACATATGTGCTATATATCCGCCTACGTTGGGGCAAATTGTAGATGAGGGCTATGATAATTTTCAATCATATTTAAGTATTTTATTAACAGAAAAACCCGTATTAATAAAAGATGATGGTTTAAAAAAGCTATTAGATAATTTATCAGATTTTCAGTATTTATTAGTTTTGGCTTCTGCTGATATGGAAGTTAATCAATTAATAAAAAAAGCTTTTTTCTTTTTTACTCGTGAACAAGTAAGTTTTTCTTTGGAGCCTGCGCAAATTATTATTGGGCCGCTGACAGAGAAGCACTTATTAACCGAGGATAAATTTCAAGATTTTAAGCAAATTATTCGTAAGATGCACTTTCTTGACGAGGATGGGGATGAAATCATTATTTATGAAGATGATGACCCCATTGTAAAGCGAACAAAATTGAAGATGCGCGAAAATCGTGCAAAAGTTCGTCGCGCGAAAGAAAAAGAGCGTCGTAAGAAAAAAGACAATCTTGAATTTTCTGATTTAATTGGTAGTGTTACTATTAATAATTGTGGCTTAAATATGGATAATATATGGAATATTACTTATTATGCTTTTCACGATCAATTGAAAAGAATGGGTTGGCGTGATGAGTTTAATATAAACAATCGCGCGGCGCTGGCTGGCGCGAAACTCAAACAAAATCAATTAAAATATTGGATGCGTTCTATCGCAAATTCCAACTAATTAGGAGGAAAAACAAATGGCTAATGATGTTAATATTTTTGATAAATATGGCATTAAAGAGGTCGCAAATGTGTATTTTGAAGCTCTTGACAGCGATCCTGCCGCGGGCGTTTATGCTGGCGATATCGTGCTATTCCTTGATACTCTAAAGGTATCTACTATTGAAACCACTGCTGAAAACGTTGCCGCGACTGGTGGTTGGGGCAATCCTCGTCTAGTTCAGTGGGACTATGGTAAGGAAATTAATGTTACTCTAACTGACGCTCTTATGTCTCTTGAATCTCTCCGTTTCATGCTAGGCGGTGCGATTAAGAAGGCTACTGCTGACGATACTTTGGTTGTTCGTCATACTGAAGAAGTTGTTTGCGAAGCTAATGGTATAGTACCTGTGCCGAAGGATCACTTAACTGGTAAAAAGTTTGATGGCACTGAAGCTCCTGCTGTATCTGCTACTTATGGCCACCCAATTCGTCTAATTAATCTTACTACTGGTACTCGTACTCAAATTACTGTAGATACTGCTGGTGGCACTGCGAAGACAATTGATGGCTCTAAAGCGATTAATTTTGCTAATACTGCTATGATTGGTACTACTGGTTCCGGCAACAGTGTAGCAAATAAGACTGTTGCTACTGTTGAAGGCGATCATATCCGTATTTTCTGGGATGAAATTCTAACTGGTGCTCAAGATGAGCTTGAAACCGCTGTTGAAGTTACTATTTCTCCTGATACCTTCCCCGGCACCTATCGTGTAATTGGCGACACCTATATGCGTTCTGAAAAGACTGGTAAGGATGAGCCATTCCAGTTCATTATTAATAAAGCTAAGGTACAAAGTAACGTAACTATTACCCTAGAGGCTGAAGGCGATCCTTCCACCTTTGAAATGACTCTAAACGTACTACGTTCTACCAATGAAGATGGCGAGAACGAAATGATGAAGCTCGTTCGTTACAGCGTTGGTTCTA
>Ga0247611_10009045_pt1 | contig 12108 bp, 10 predicted proteins | sample 177DNAGHGhighgp2_FD_192422 | JGI IMG/M metagenome (GOLD analysis project Ga0247611, IMG submission 192422) | Sheep rumen microbial communities from Palmerston North, Manawatu-Wanganui, New Zealand - 1770 DNA GHGhigh gp2 | ecosystem: Host-associated > Mammals > Digestive system > Stomach > Rumen... | reverse complement strand
ATGCCAAAAGCAATCCGGCCATAGTCCATTTTGTCACCCTCTTTTGCACATCCCGGCCTTGGTTCAAAAAATCCAACGGACCGTTTTTTGATGAATGGAAGCAATATAAGCGACTCTCGCCATGGAAGAATGAAACTGAACGGGAATCCCCCAAAAACATGTTTCAGAAACTGGGTGCCGCTTTATATCAGTTTACCCCTCAAAACGTCAGCTTAGCAGTTCTCGGATTTTTGCATGCACACATCAAGCCAAAACTGATGGGATAATTTATAGACAACTCCCACAACACCTTTGGTAATTTATGTTGAACAAAACTGAAAAAGAGATCACAAAGAACTGGCCCAGCAACTGGGACCGGCCTGTTGTAACGGTTAAAAGCCTTGTATTCAACCATAAAGCATATATTGAAACTTGTCTTGACAGCCTTCTTAGTCAGGAAACAGATTTTCCATTCCAAATATACGTTCACGACGATGCTTCTACGGATGGCACCACAGACATAATCCGTGAGTACCAAAAAAAATATCCTCATGTAATAATAGCGAAAATTGAAGAAAAAAACACATATTCAAACAGAGTTTTGTTCTGTGAAACCATTAACAATCCTCAATACCTTAAAGGCAAATACATAGCATGTTGTGAAGGCGATGATTTCTGGATTGACCCATTAAAACTAAAGAAACAAGTAAATTTTCTAGAATCAAATTCAGCATACACAATGTGCTTTTCAAACGCACTGATTTACAATGACCTGACAGAAACCGACATTCTTGTTCCAAATGAAAAGAAAAAAAAGGAAATCTCTGTTGAAGATCTTGTAAGGAAAGGAGCATCATACGTTCCAACGCCTTCAATTCTTTACAGAAACGGAATTCTATCTGACTATCCTCTAGATTGTAAGCGATGCGTTGTGGGCGATTATCCATTACAAATTTTCTGCGGAATAAAAGGAAAGGTTGCATGTATTCCAGAGACACTGGCGGCATATAGGACAAATGCAAAAAACTCTTGGACAAGCAAGCAGCGTCAAGTTTCCTACGCCCAGCGGCTCAAAACTCTAAAATCAATTTATTCGATGTTAAACTCGTTAAACAAATATACCTCATTCAAATACAACAATGTTTTCTTTGATAAAAAAATCGAATTTTTCCCTTTAAGGCCCTATTTTATAAAACTTTTGCCATCATTATTCGCTGATACCAAAGCAGCATTTTTCAAGTTTCCCTTAGCTATAACAAAAAAAATTCTTTCCAAGTATTCAAGAAAATGATACAGACAAAACAAGACATTCGACTCTTTTTAAAATTCGATATTCTTCGGAATCGCGACCTAAAAGGGAAAAAAATGTGGCTGGAATTCCTAAAAGGCAACATACAGACCTATAAGAAATTCCAGTTTATAAAAGCGCTTAGATATTTTGAATTCTGTAAAAATAATCAAAACAGCCTATGGGGGAAAATTAGATACAGTTTAATGAAGCGTCGTTTTCAACGACTTCAAATGCAAACACAACTATATATCAGTCCCAATGTATTTGACAAGGGTTTAAATATCGAACACCTTGGCTTTGTCCGCGCAGATACAATAGCCACAATAGGAGAAAACTGCACAATTTTACCAAGAGTCCTATTAGGGAAAAAGAATCCTAGTGTACCCTTACGTTCAATTTCAATTGGCAAGAATTGCTACCTAGGAACCGGATGCACTATTTTGGGGCCTTGTACCATTGGCAACAACGTCGTTATCGCCGCAGGAGCAGTTGTTATACGAGACATTCCAAACAATTGTATGGTTGCAGGGAATCCAGCATCAATCAAGAAAACAAACATTTCTCCGATCGTGGAATAAAATGAGAATAATAAAAAAAAGCTTCAATAATAGGTTCATGAACATTTTTGTTCTTGCGATTCTTTTTGTCATTTTAATAACATTCACTGATTATTCCTACGATAAAATTCCCTATATAAGGCTTCTCGCCATTGCTCTTATATGTTATCATTTTACATTTTTAAAAATCAATAAAATTTGGTTCGGAGACCTCGCCTTCTCTTACACAGCCGCGAACTACCTATTTATCATCTGTTACGTATTTATATGGGAACATGGTTGCGAAAAGCTTTTATGGAATACAGGGTATTCTGCCGAACTTTGGATAAAAGCATTTTTATATGGATTGTGTTATATTCATGCCGTATTTACAGGATTGCTATGGAGTTGCCGAAAAAAAGAATTTTCCGAACAATTTATAGAGTCCCGAAACAAGTCTTATAATCCAAAAATGATTTTCATGATCGGAATAATCTTGCTTATCATATCAATGCCATGCAAGTTTTATGTGGACGCTCTATTTATTATTACAAACCGCGGCAAAGGAGTCTATTCATCAGTCCTCGGAAAAGATCAAGTTAATGGAATCATATTCAATCTATCCCTGATATCCAATGTAGCACTAATCTACATCATTGCAAGCAAGCATTTAACTAAAAAAACAGCAATCTTGTTCTTCATCCTTTTTTTCACCTACGGCTTGGGAATTACCACATTCACTGGAGGAAGACGATTTATTGTCACAGCATTCCTTGCAAGCTTCCCCTGTCTCATATATTCATATCAGATAAAAATTAAATTAAAGCATTTTATTTTCATCTGTCTTGCTGGTTACGGAGGAATTGTTTTTCTAAAAACAGTTTCAGCGACAAGACTCCTTTTAGCGAGTTCATTCACAGAATATTTATCTTACGCATGGGAATACATACAAAACAACAACGTATTTTATGATTTTCTTGAAGAATTTGGGAATACCATTTACGCCTACATTATTGCATTCGACTGCTATCCTCGAATTTTAGATTTTGCTTACGGACGATCCTTAATCTTTGTATGGATTTTGGCTATTCCTGGGATGGGCAGGCTTCTTCCAAACTTAGCCTCTAGCGTAAGCGTTTCTAAATATGCTCAAGACAATTACAACTACTGGTTTGGAGGCGCTCTTGGACAAGAAATGTATTGCAACTTCGGACTTGTCGCGGTATGGCTTTCAGTCGGATTGGGCATGCTATTCAAACGTTTTCTTGGTTCAACAAGCGAGCGTCTGCCAATTGCGACTGCACGATATTTTTCCATGAGCTACATATTACTCAACTTAGTAAGATCAGACCTATATGAATTTACTCGTCTTATTTTGTGGGCGTTACTTCTACCATTTTTTATCCACTCTATTTTAAAGAGATTTAAAAGATGATTAAAGTATTACATATATTACCGGGCATCAACGGAGGTGGTGTTGGCAAGATTGTTTATTCATACGCAAAACATCTCGACAAGGAAAAAATCACTTTAGATGTAGCATCCTTAAATACAATCAATGGTGAAAAACCTTTTTTATACGACTCGTTCATAAAAAGCGTAAACCATCTGTTTTTATTGAATAGAAAATCATATTTAAAACGCTTTAAGGAACTCTACAATATATACAAGAATGGCAAGTACGACATAGTCCATAGTCATCTAGAAGAAGCATCTTTTTTTTATCTCCTTTTAGCAATGATCATGGGCGTAAAAATACGAATCGCCCAGACGCACCTAACAACCAAACCTGCCAGATTTTCATTTGCATGGATTAAAAGCTTATTCCGTCCGCTTTTAAGCATCATATGCACGCACAAATTTGCTTGCGGAAAAAAAGCAGCACAAAAACTGTGGAAAAATGATCCCAACGTACATATCTTAACAAACGCAATAGAAATAGATCCGTTTGTTTACAATCATAAAACAAGAGACAAGATAAGGTCATCGCATGGATTAAGCCCAAACGATTTTGTCGTGGGAACTGTCGGACGCATTGACACCCAAAAAAATCCATTTTTCATACTAAAGATTATTCAAGAATTAAAAAAGAAACAAAACGACTTCAAGTTTTTATGGATTGGAGAAGGAGAACACTCTATTTCCATAAAGAACGAACTTAAAAAGAATGAATTATCAAGCAACGTCATGATGCTGGGGATCCAGAACAACATCAACGAATTAATGATGGCCATGGATGTTTTCATTCTTCCTTCACTGTATGAAGGACTTCCCATTGTCGGAGTCGAATCTCAAGTTTCTGGACTACCATCACTATTTTCTGACACAATAACAAATGAATTCAAACTTATTCCGACTACAGAATTTCTTGCAATCGACAATTCAGAAGCATGGGTTAACAAAATACTATCATTAAAGCAAGTCCATCCAGATCGATTAAAATATGCATCATTAATACAAGAATCTCTTTTTAACATCAAGATAGCAGCCCAAAAACTAGAAACAGAATACCAACATTTTATCGAGAAGCAAAATAAATGACTAAAGCGACAATTATAACATTGCAGAACATTCGCAACTATGGTTCCGCATTACAAGCTTTGGCAACCCAGCATATATTTGAGGAACTGGGATGCGAAGTCGATTTCATCAATTATAAACGAGCAAATGTTTCAACCCTCGGCAAAAGGCTGACAAACTGGACCGAATCTTATAGTTTTTTTAAAAAAATCTTTGCAAGTTTACTGCTCATCCCATCATTTCTAAGACAAGAAACAGTCTTCAAGCGTTTTATAAAAGCAAATCTAAAACAACAAAAAAAAGTCTATACTTGTATTGACGATTTCAAGGATTACAAAGCAAACAGTGATGTTTATATCACGGGAAGTGATCAAACATGGAATTCATCATGGAACAAAGGGGTGCTTCCAGAACTATTTTTAGCATTTGTCCCTGATTCCATAAAAAAAATAGCGTATGCCGCAAGCATGGGAAAGGAAACACTCGATGAATGGGAAATTGCGGAAACGAAAAAATATATTTCCCGCTACAAGTATATTTCGGTCAGAGAAAAACAAGCCAAAGAAATAATCGAAAAGCAACTACAAATAAGCCCAATCACGCAGGTTTTAGACCCAACACTACAAGTAGATGCATCTTTTTGGCGATCCCTTATATCAACAAAAAAGAGTATATACACTCCGCGAAAGTACGTGCTAGTTTACCAACTCAACTCAAATAAGGAATTCGACCATTACGCAACTAGTTTTGCACAAAAAAAAGGTTGGCCTCTTGTCAGGCTATGTACCCGATTCGACCAATTTGTCAAGTCCGGGAAGTCGGTACTCATTCCAGAAGTGATTGACTTTGTTACACTAATAGCAAATGCCGGTTGTGTAATTACAGATTCTTTCCATGCAACAGCATTTTCTTGCAATTTAAACACGCCAATGATTTGCATTTATCCCAACGATTTTAACAGTCGCCTTTCAAATCTTCTATCTTTACTGCAATTAAACGACCGTCATTTAAAGTCCTACGATGATTTTAGTTTCTTAAATTCATTGGACATCGACTTTAAAAAAATCAACGACCTTTTAAAAGACGAACGCAAAAAAGGAATCACATTTTTAAAGAAAGCCTTAGAGATCTAAAATGTCTGGAATAACTCAATTTTGTACTGGCTGCAGGGCGTGCGAATTAAAATGCCCCAAAAAAGCAATATCGTTAAAACAAGACAACGAAGGTTTCTGGCAATCCGAAATTGATTTTTCCAAATGTATTGAATGCGGTTTATGTCAAAAGACGTGTCCGCAAAACAAGACTCCCCTTTTAAATAAATCAAAAAAAATTTTCGCCCTTCGAAACAAGAACGATGAAGAAATAAAAAAATCGGCATCTGGCGGCGTTTTTGCAGCGTTGGCAAATCATTTCATATCAAACAACGGGGTTGCAATAGGGGCTGCATATGATGAAAACTTTATTGTAAAACACATTGCCATAGATAAATTAAATAGTTTAGCATCGCTACAGGATTCAAAATACGTTCAAAGCGATCCAAACGATTCATACATTCAAGTAAAGTCGTTTCTTCAAAACGGCAAAAAAGTTTTATACAGCGGCACGCCATGCCAAATAGCGGGACTCTACGCGTTTTTAGGAGATAAGCTTTCATCAGACCAAAACCTTTTAACCACAGACCTAGTTTGTCATGGAGTTCCAAGTCCGCTTCTTTTTCAAAAATATATAGAATGGCTTGAAAAAAAGAGCAAATCAAGAATAACCTTTTACAGTTTCAGAACAAAAGACTACGGATGGGGCTTATCGCTCAAGTACCAGTACAAAAATAAATCCATTATAAAACCAGCAAACCTAGATCCCTATTATTATCATTTTTTGAAAGGAAACACCTATAGGGAAAGCTGCTATCATTGCAAATACAGTTGCAACGACAGAATTGCAGACATAACAATCGGCGATTTTTGGGGCATCGAAAAAGAGCATAAACAATTTTATTCTGAAAAAGGAGTATCCTTAGCGCTCCTCAATACAGAAAAGGCCTTAGCATACAGGCAAATAATCGAAGAACTTTTTTATGTACAAGAAAGCACTTTTGAAAAAGCGGCAAGGCAAAATCACAACATAAATGCACCAACACCAAAGCCTGAAATCCGTAATCATATATACGACGGCTTAAATGAATTATCTGTAGAAAATTATTTTAGAAAGATAAGTCCGCCGTTTTCTCTAAAAACGTGGATCAAATCTAAAGTTCCACACCGTATAAAAGCAATGATAAAAAAACTATAAGGCATCTACATGAAAGATCTCATATCGATCATCGTTCCGATTTTCAAAGTTGAAAAATATCTCAGCCAATGCGTCACAAGCATCATCAATCAAACTTATCAGAATCTTGAAATTTTGCTTGTCGATGATGGGAGTCCAGATAACTGTGGTAAAATCTGCGACAAATTCGCAAAAGAAGACTCAAGAATAAAAGTCATTCACAAAGCAAATGGCGGACTTTCCGACGCTCGCAATGTAGCCATTGATATAGCCCAAGGCGAATGGTTCATTTTTATCGACAGCGATGACTTCGTTGAGCCCAACCATGTAGAGATTTTATTCAATCTTACCCAAAAATATAGATGCCTCATTGCATGTTCGGACTACAAGAACGTTTATGAAAACGAAACATTAAAAAAAGAGAACTTAGTTCAAAACGAAGACACTGTTTGGCCCAAATGGACGGCCTTGCAGTACTTATTCTGCCAAAAACATATCAGCACTTCAGCTTGGGGGAAAATATATCACAAGTCGCTTTTTGCATCAGGCATTCGTTACCCATTCGGCCTTATTTACGAGGACGTGCCAACAACATATCTGCTATTTTTGCAATGCGATTGCATAGCGTTTTGTAAAAAAAAGACTTATAATTACCTAATTCGGTCAACAAGTTTAGAAGGTTGCTCTTTTTCAGAAAAAAAAGCAATTAGCGCCGTTCAAATCATAAAATCAATTCAGTCGCATGAAAGCGAACTTTCACAAATTTCATCTTCTGTAATCAGTCGACTTTTCAGTTTTTCGATGCATATTTTATTGAGCATGCCCACCAATTACGAGAGCCCTGAAAAAGATTTCCTTACAAACTACATAAAAAGAAATCGCAAAACAGTAATTTTCAGTAAAGCAATTCGTCCCAAAGCACGCATAGCCGCCATTATATCTTTATTGGGTACAAGGGTCTCTAAAAAAATCCTTAATATCATTTCTATCAGAAAATAGCAACTTAAAAATCGTTTTTTTTGATTTACCGTTTTCTAATTTCTTTTAGTGTCTTGAGTATATAGTCAAAACATTCCAATCTAAACATTTTTGCACAAAGGACATAAAACGCAAGTCCTATAATTGTCAGAACACCCAATTGAAGAATCGCAGGAATAAGAATTACTTTAGAAAGGAAATACACACCCAAGCCCATAATTAACGACAACATTAAGGAAGGAAAGACATCTTTCATTTGTTCAAGGCACCCATAGTTCAACAATTTTTTGTTGGGATACACATTCACAAAAGCTCCCAACGGAGCAGTTACTGCAGAGCCAAGAGCAATTCCAATTGGAGACCTAAAATAACATAGGACAAACAACAAGACTGCAAAACCAAATCCTTTCTTTATAAATTCTAGTTTTAAAAAAACATCACTACGTCCAACGGCATTGATAGCAGACAAATTCGTTGTATGAATTGGCCAAAAAGCATAGCTAAAGCAACAGATTCGAATAAACGGAACTGCCGGCAGCCACTTTTCGCCAAGCACTACAATTGTTAAGGGTTCCGCAACAGCCGCAAGCACTGCCATCAATGGCAAAATAACAAAAGAGCTCGTCGCAATAGCCCTTCTGGCAACTTTCTTTAACTGAATAAGATCATCCTGAAGCGACGAAAAAGAAGGCAACATAACTGACTGAACCGAGGCATTTACATTATTAACAATCAGATGAGGAAATTGATCACCACGATTATAAAAGCCCAAATCAGACGAAGAAAAGAACTTACCAATAATCAAATTTTGCAAATTTCTAAAAACAGTATCAAGAAGTGTAGAGCACAGCAATTTCCACCCAAAAGAAAAGAGTTGTTTCCATCGTTCAAAAGAAAAAACTAAAGAAGGACGCCACTTAACCGTAAACCACATAATAACACATACAAAAAAAGAATTAAACAATTGCTGGGCTACAAGCGACCACACACCAAAGCCCATATAAGCCAAAATTACACCTATTACACCAGCAGGAATAATCGCTCCGACACTTCGATAAAAAAGCTTTTTGAACATCATGTTCCGAGCAACATACGCTTCTTGAATGGAATTGACCGCACCAAGCAAAAGCATTAACCCAAGCACGCGTATCACCGGAACAAGTTCGACCTGATTGTTATAGAATTTCGCCAAAAAAGGAGCACACAGAAATAGGGCTCCATACAAAAAAAACGCTAAACCTAGGCTAGCATAAAAAACTGTAGAGAAATCGATATTATCTGCATTTTTCTTTTGAATGAGAGCTGTATTCAGCCCACTTTGCACAAACACATTTGCAACAGCAACAAATACAGTGACTAGCGCAATCAAACCAAAATCAGACGGAGCAAGTAACCGCGCAAGAACAATGGCAACAACAAATTGTACACCCTGAGTGCCGATGCGTTCAAGGAATTTCCAAAGAAGGGATGAAATGACAGAGAATTTTAATGACGTCTTAATTTTTTAGTTCCCTATTTATTCGATTTGATTTTTGCAGGACTTCCAAAAGCAATGACATTATCTGGAATATCGTCAACGACTAAGGCTCCAGCTCCGATCAAACAATTTTGACCGATATTCTTAGCCTTCTTCGAAACCAATGTAGCGGACTGACCTATGAAAGCATTTTCTTTCACATGAGAGAATGCCCCTACTAAAGCTTTGGGACCGACAAAGCAGAATTCTTCAACATGAGCGTTATGGCACACTAGAGCCATATCACGCAACACAACGCCTTTATCAATTATAGCGTTTGCCTGAACAACAACAAAGGGACCTACGACAACACCTTGATTCGAAATTTTGGCATTCGATGATATTTTGGCCATTGGGTGAATTATCGTGGGCAATATACCACCAGCGCGTTCGATACGTTCTGTGAGTTCTTTGCGTATTTTCACATCACCCATAGTTAGCAGAAAATATTTCCCTTTTATATCCGAGTTAAACATATCCTCGAACGATCCGATGATTGTCTTACCACAAACGACGTCCCCAGTGCGACCGTTTTCATAATGATATAATCCAGCGATGTTGAAACCTCCATCCTCTGCAATTTCGCAAAAAACCGGAGTAGAAGCTCCAACACCCAACGCATATAAATCAATTTTTTTTTCCATGTTAAATCCTTTTTGATTTTTCTTATTTCACAATGCAAGAGAGAACTCGTTGAACATCATCTTCGCTCAATCCTGCATGCATAGGCAAGCAGATTACCTCATCTGCCATACGGGTCGCCACAGGAAGATTTTCCTTAGTTGCGGAAGGCAATCCACGATAAATTGCGAAATTCGAAATCAGAGGGTAGAAATAACGACGACCAAGCACATTCTGGAACTTCATCTTTTCATAGAGAGCATCACGACTCATACCGTATTCAGCCTCATTCACAAAAATCGGGAAATACGAATAGTTGTAAGTCACATCATCACGTTCCTTGAACATGGTGATACCGGGAACATCAGCAAGAGCCTTACGATAAACCGCAGCAACCTTTTTGCGAGCAGCAATAGCACCATCAATAAGCTTTAAATTGCACAGGCCATAAGCAGAACGGATTTCATCCATCTTGCTATTGATACCCGGAGCAACCACCGTAGTCTCCCCAGCAAAACCAAAATTCTTAAGATAGTCAATACGTTTCTTGGTGCGAGCATCATGACAAATAAGCGCTCCACCTTCAACCGTATTGTAAGTCTTTGTTGCATGGAAACTGAGCGTATTCATATCGCCAGCATCAAGAATAGTCTTGCCATTCACCTTCACATTGAAAGCATGCGCGGCATCATAAATAACCGCAAGTCCATATCGATCCGCAATATCCTGAATAGCATCAACATCGCAAGGATTTCCATAAACATGCACGGGCATGATAGCCGTTGTCTTCGGCGTAATCGCTTCTTCAATCTTTTGCGGGTCAAGGTTTCCCGTCGAAGGATCAACATCCACAAACACAGGAGTAAGGCCATTCCACCAAATAGAATGTGTCGTAGCCACAAAACTGTACGGAGTCGTGATAACCTCGCCAGTAATCCGCATGGCCTGTAACGCAGTAATCAATGGAAGAGTTCCGTTCGTAAACAAACTGATATATTCAACACCGAGGTATTCAGCGAGCGCCTTTTCCAACTGTTTGTGATAGTAACCGTTATTAGTAAGCCACCTGCGATCCCAGATGTCCTTCAAAAAAGGTGTAAACTCTTCCAAACGAGGCAATAAAGGTGAAGTGACAGTAATTATTTTTTCAGCCATAAGAAATTCCTTATGACATAGCAATATAGTTATTTTCTTCCGTGCATTTTCAGGAAAAAAAACAGAATACTACATGAGCGCGGTTATATTTGCATGAATAACGAGTCTAGTACGTTAATTCTATCCATATAATTTTTCTTCAACATTTGAATTGCTGAATCATAATCCAATTCTTCATCTCCCGAAGAATAGCGACCGACAGAATTTATAGTCTTACTTTCTTTCTTGTTCATCAATCCATTGAATTCTTTCTCCAATCCATGTTTTCAAATCACCAATAGCATCTTCATAAGAATCAAAAGCCTTAATTTCCCAATAAGATTTCGTTTTAGGTAAAATATTCCATCTTTTAAAATTATTCAATGCACTCTTATTCAATTTCATCTGATAAGTATCAACGGAATCTAGAAAAGAAGTAAACATATTATAATTTTTTTTCCAGAATAAATTTATCCTTTCAGAAAACATATTACTTCTAAAAAGAGCTTTGTACCAGTAATCACGTCGAATGCGCCATTCATAAAAAAAATCAAGTTCATCATTAGGATGATTCCCAAAAGCCAAATCAAAGTCCCATACAGGGCCAATCTTTATTTTATCATCCTTAGTCCATACAAAATACACACTTGTATAAAAATTAGCATCAGGATTCTTTGCAAATTCTTGCACCCAATAATGTTTTACAAATTCATTCACATCAATCCATTCATCTAAATCAACGTTCACCCCTGTTTTTATGCTTTTTAAAAACGATTCAAAAGTTTCAATATGATTTTGAATTGTTTTCAAAGCTATTCTCTCCGCATTTTTGGGATAATGAACTCTAAAAGCCTTACCTATTCCATTATTTGTTATCACATCAGAAAAAACAACTTGTTCATTTTGTTTGTATTTACTATCAAACTCTACTATATAAGAATCACCATTCTCTGGAATATTCACCCTATTTTTACCAATTTTAATAGTCTCCGTTAGCAAATACACTCCCAAATATTCCCCGTTCAAATACAATTCTGCAAATTCACATCGTGGCGCATAATAAGCCCCAAGAGCAGCAGACAACCGATACGCAATAAAATTCCGCATCAATGTTTTATCAGCGTAATTCGCAATTAACGCCCAGTCTTTGTCTTTGGGCATTCCAAGTAACGCCTGTTTTTTAGCAAATTCAATCTTATAACTTTTTTTGGGCATTTCCCACGAACTATTTCCTCTTCCCCTTATGGTCAAATCCATAATTTCGC
>Ga0247611_10009044_pt1 | contig 12108 bp, 11 predicted proteins | sample 177DNAGHGhighgp2_FD_192422 | JGI IMG/M metagenome (GOLD analysis project Ga0247611, IMG submission 192422) | Sheep rumen microbial communities from Palmerston North, Manawatu-Wanganui, New Zealand - 1770 DNA GHGhigh gp2 | ecosystem: Host-associated > Mammals > Digestive system > Stomach > Rumen... | reverse complement strand
GTTTTGAGAAAAAAATGGGGGAGAGCGCACAAAGATCACTAGGGACAGGAACTTTGATTGACAACAAGGTGTACTTCTCTAGTCCTGTCCCTGAGATTCACAGGGGATTTGTCCCTATGCCGAGTCGTGAGCGAGGAAGAGTAAAGCTCAACAATGACGATGAGTGTGCATACTAAAATACAGCAGGTTATCAACATGATACCTGCCGTTGTACATCTATAAATAAGTGTTATTCCACAGCAATAAGTTCACGGCCTATTTTGTGCAAACCTTCAACGATGCGACGGCGCTGTTCTGGACGAGGCTTTTTAATACCGTTGGCATAGTGGCTCAGCTGGTGCTGATTGATACCAGAAACACGGCTGATTGCAGCAATGGAGGCATAAGGAGAGCACATCTGCAGCAAGGCTGCAGCATCCAGATGGTACTCGAATTTGTAGTCGCCATCGCGAAGCCACTGGGGAACATCATCGCCATCTGCAATCATTCCTTCTACATGGAAGTTGAGTGTGTTGCGTACTTCATCAATAAGTTCGTTGTACGTTTTGGCAGTAACAACCACTGCACCAGGCACGTTCTCGCTCAGAGCTGCACCATAATTCTTGTCACACCAAGATACATTTACAATAATTTTTTCCATATCCATTCCTTTTTTATTATTTCCAACCTGCCTGTTTTCAAATACTATTCAAGAGAAGTCAGTCCTGCCATCCTATCACCAAGGACTGAAAATAGAAGAAGGGAATCCATAATAATTACATGCGTGGCCTAAAAAGGACACAGCGGGACAGACTGTCCCCGTGGCATTTAATAATTCCTGCAACTGTGATACAGCCTTGCTGATGTTGTCGCTCTTCTATTTCTCAGCCAATGTCCTCATAATGCAAATAACCATAGCTCTCCTTGTCCTCAACGGCTTGCAGGAAGGCACGGTCTCTGAGAAAGATGGTAACACAGTCCGTTAAATAAGGACTGCTGAATCCGTCCCAAGTCATGCCAATTCTGCCCTGTGGTAAATCCCAGCGGAGGTCGATTTCATGCGGTTTCGGACTCCCGCCATATCCGTGGTCATCGTAATACGACTCTGTATCAATGGTCTGCTTCATATATTCAAGCATGGGCATCATTTCGTCCTCACTGATGTTCCTTTTGGTCTTCACAACCGCCAGTCCTATCAGGTCTTTTCCTCTTATATCGGAGTCGTGAACCGTGATGGAGCATCGGCCGAATACGGGAAGTTCACACTCGAAGGTTTTTCTCTGGTCGTCTTCGCAATAAAGACTGTACCCTGGCTGTTTCAGTATTTCTTCACAGAAAGCAACCATTGATGTATTGAGCATAGTGTGTTGCTGAATGCAGAGGTGGTCCTCACCTACGAACATATTATTCATTGTGTTTCTGCTTTCAAATTAATATCCGATTGCTATGCTATTGGTACCAGTCCCTGCAAACAGTCCTTTGCCTTTCAGGTCGTGACGGTCGCCTTGTCCTTCTTTCATTTTCATTCCGAAGGCTTGCAGCCGTAGCACCATCCACCACCAGGTGTGATGTTCACCCGTGGTTATACTTATCAAGCGATGGCACTTTCCTTCGTCATCGTTTATAGGAAGAAAGGATACCGTCATGGTGTAAGACTTACCACCGAGGGAATATTCTTTGAAGTATCCCATCTCTCCATGCCCTTTAGGCAACCGTCCATATTGTAGCCCACACGTGTTGAAGTAGGCAGTAAACAAAGAGTCATTCTGCACTCCTGTTTTCTTCTCCAATTTCAACATCTCTGCCAGTTTCTTAGTGTCGAGGTCACGACACTGTGCATTAATTGCCTGTGACATGAGCATCATGCCCAGTAACAATAGTATTCTGATTTTCTTATTCATTAGACTGTTGTATTAGACGGAATCTCATTGTTTTTGTTGTATTTTGGGCAGGTCAACAACAGGTCGAATAGATGAGCCATGCTCTCGATCAGTAATCATCAGACGTGCACCTGGATTATATTGGAGGTCAAGAGTTCGAGCCACGCTTGGCTCCCAGCCTAGAGAACCACTCAAATAGATTCCTATTCTATTTTTATGCCATATAACACGACCCGATTTTTGACCTGCAGCAGGAAGAAAAATACTGTTACCATTTTTTTTGCTGGTGAAAAGAGCCCCTTTCACATCACCTCGGGTAACCCACTCAAAGGTACAATTTTCTAATAACTCACTAATCTCTGCTTCTGTAGGCATACGCCAACTACCTCCCAATTCCTTTCTAGCGGCATCGTATGAATAATTACCACTTATATTTGAACCTATGTCTTTATATATATAACTACTATAATGTTCATAATTTTTTTGTGAATAATAGTCTCTATTGGCACGCGTCTCCCCCCAAGCATATACATTTCCATCATCGGTTGGAGATTCTGCGCCTAGATTGCATGAAGCCCAGCCAACGCTTAATCCCAGGTCTACATATTCATGACCATTAATCCTCATATCTGCCACAGCTCGTACGGAGAAGCCATATTCACGATAGTTCTTATTACAGGATGCACTAGCACTGCGCACTTCCATTGCAAATCCTAAATCATTCACATGAGTTAAATCCCTGCACCCGTTTGCTATCGTACCAGTCCAGTAAGAACCGAAATTTCCCCCTCCGTGTAGAAGAGAACTTAACTCATTACCAGTACCCTTGCCATAAAGTTCTTCACCACCTGCTGGAAAGAATATTGAGTTACCGTTCTTCTTGCTGGTAAACAACGCACCTGTTACGCCATTCAGAGTTCCCCATTCATATGTACAGTTATCAATCAGCTCCTTTACTTCATCAGCAGAAGGCAAACGCCAATGACCTCCCCAACTGCTTTTGGCTACATCGTAACGACTGTCGCCAGAAATATTATCACCGATGTTTTTAAATAGAAAGTATTCTACATTCTTTTGAACTTTCTCTATTTGTAAATACTTATACGTTTCCTTGCTGTACTTACTTTTCGTATCGATTTCCCCCCAAGCATAAAGATTACCATGCTGAATTATTGAAGTTGCTCCGATGTTACAAGTTGCCCATTTAACACTAAGTCCAAGGTCAACATATTCATGACCATCTATCAACGGTGTCGGTTTCTCATTAGCATTCTGTGCAGAAAGAGACAAACAACAAAGATGACAATATAAGCATCTTATTTAAACTTTTAAATCTAAGCATATCCATTAGAAAATATATAATATCCATTAGTTAAGTAATCAAATTAGCAATCCCAAGCGCTACCGCCATCTGCACCACATTTTGTGCAGTAATAGTGGCCTGTACCGTCGCTCTCCCAGTTATGGTCGCACCTCGACTCCATCATTTGCCTGAAGCCTGCGAGGTCAGCCAATCGCTGCCCCGCCTGCTGATCACCCTCCTTGAAGAACTTCTCTTCATTCTCTCTCTCCATTTCGTCCATCATCTTTGACAGACGTTCCAGTTTCTCGTTATTGTCACTCATATCCATTTTTGTTTTTTTGATTATCATTTAGCAATTACTTTCTCTATCCACTTCTTTTGCCCACACACAATCTGAACGATGAAAACGGTTCCGCGATTATGACGTGCACATTAGGGTCGGTTCCGCTGTGCACTCAAATTTGACGATTAATCATCTAATGCCAAACGTAAGCCTGTGTCTGAGCGAGTAGCAAATGAAGAAAAACTCTGAATCCCATCATATACTTTGCATGCACCATAACCAAAGAGACAGGAACCTCCACGAACTATATGCTCGTCCTGGTTTAATGGACCTGCTTCATAATCCAGACACCATTCCCATACATTTCCACACATATCGTATAGTCCCAATTCATTTGCTTTCTTTTCCCCAACTTTATGTGTCATTTTATTGCTGTTGCCCTCCCAATAGGCAACCTCATTAATTAGGTCAGAACCAGCAAACAGAAAACCTCGGCTTTTATTTCCGCCTCTTGCAGCATAGTACCATTCAAGTGATTTTAGCAAACGAAATTTCATGCCAGTAAGTTTATTCAACTTTCCAATGAATGCATTACAATCATGCCAACTAATAGACTCAACTGGATTCTTTTTGGAGTCTGGAAATTTGAAATAACTCGGATTTTTTCCCATTACAGCCTCCCATTCTTCTTGAGTTACCTCATACTTGCCAATCTTGAATGATGAGACCCATTTCTCTTCACCACGATAAATGAAACTACCACCTTCCACATGAACCATATTAGCAATAAGATGTTGCAATGTAGAACTTAAATGTTGTGTTCGTTGTGGCTCTTTTGACTTTTGTGCTTGCTGCGATTTTTGTGGTTGCTGCGATTTTTGTGGTTGCTGTGGTTCTAAATAGTTAAACCAATACCAGTCTGTGCTCAGCTTCTTAGTACCATTGGCATTACGTAATGCCACACCTTTCAGTTTCGCACATTCGGAAAATATCTCCTTTCCTTTAGCAGTGTTTGACAAATTGGCAGGAAGCGTTGCTGATGACAGCAATTTGCAGCCAGAAAAAGCTTTACTGCCTATGGTTGTAACTGAGTTGGGAAGTACAATAGATGTCAACGAGGTACACCCCAGGAAGCAGTTGTCGCCAATGCTCTCGACATGGTTAGGAATTGTAATAGTTGTGAGCGAAGTACAGTTCTTAAATGTTTCTTTCCATATTTTTGTGAGTTTTGCAGGCAGAGATATCGAGGCAAGAGAAGTGCATCCTTCAAATGTATTATCGCCAATGTCTGTTATTACTGGGGGTAGCTTCACTGTTCTAAGTGAAGTACAGTTCTTGAAAACGCCAAAACTTAATATGTTATTTGAAAAAGAAGACAAGTCTATTGACGTCAAAGAACTACAATATGAGAACGCGTTACCCTCAATCTCAGAGACCGTACCTAAAAAGGTTACCTGACAAAGATTCTTCCGATTCGAGAATGCTCCCCTGCGAATCATCTTTACCGACTTGGGTATGGTAATCGACTTTAGATCATTAAATCGTTCTTCGTTAAAATAGCTAGCAGGAATTTCTGTCACGCCATCAGCAATCGATAAGAATTTTCCATTCTTATCAATCACGATACCCATTTTTTTATATGTCACTACAAACTGCCCATTCTTCATATCATTTTTGACAGCATCATAAACAGGTTTACTGACAAGTTTGCCATCTGAGCTGAGGAATCCGTATTTCTTATGGTCTTTGGTGAAATAAGCTATTCCATCTGAGAAAGAACTAACGTTCATCAGATGTTTATAACTCATCTTGACATCCCTGTCGGCATCATTATCCAATGTGTTGCCTACAGCATAGGTAACGTCACCAACAGGTAATCCTTTTTGGAATGTTCCTTTCACTGTATAATAAACACGCCTGTCACCTTCTACTGCCATCATATAGCCCATTCCCTGACCTTCTATTAGTCCAGCAATCACATTGCCTGTCCACTTGACTTTACGTTTCTGACCACCATAGTTCTGATCAAAGAAGTATAACTCTCCTTCTTTAGAAAAATCGTTGGCTGTAATATCAGCATTAATCTTTTTCACGACATTTCTTTCTCTGATACCCGCCTCGCTCTGGTATTTTTGCCATTCGCTTTCAGGCACGAACCAAAATTGACGAGGGAAATATTTGACCCCACCTACAGCCCAGGATGGTGAGAGACCAATTGTTCTCATATAAACTACTCGATAACCCAATTTCTGGGTTATCTCTTTTACGTCCTTCTCCGTCCATACCTCACTCTCATCTTTATAAACCCCTCTGCTGAAGTTGTTCAAAAGCGGTGATTCGTAAGGCATTCCAGGCTCTCGACCTTCCTTTACAGTCTTTACTAACGACCTCTTAAGTTGTGCAGGAGCTACAGTTGATGACAACAAAAACAAACTCAAAATGAATAATACTTTTCTCATAACTATCAGTTCTATTTAATTCTAAGTTTCAGTTTCCTTTGGTACAGAAGAAGAGGACACAGCGGGACAGACCCCTCTGTGTCCATACTCTATCGCTATTTCAATATCATCTTAGCAGATTTCACTGGGTTAGAACGCTCGAAAAGCGTAATGTTATACACTCCCTTCAAACCATTTACAGGAATAACCGTTCTGCCTTGTGCAGCCTTTATGTTGCGCAGGATCTGACCGCCCAGTTCGGACACCTCGTCTCCTTGTTGTACGACACCGTATACGCCATCCTGTTCAGTATCACTCTCCCCCTTGATGGGAGCCGGGATCTCCACTCCCTCCGTCCTTACCTCCTGACGCTGGGCACACGACACTATGGAGCATAGCGCCATCAGCAGTATCGTCTCAATCTTTCTCATCGTCCGTTTTTAGTGAACACTAATGGTATGCTTTATATAGTCCACGAGTTCTCGTTAATCCATATGTAAACATGAAATAGGAAGCTCCTTCGGCATCAATGTAATTGTCATACGAACCAATTTCGGGAACGTAGTAAAATTTACCACTCTTTCTTATAGTGCATTGCCATTTCTCATCCCAATATAGACGTTTTACGTATTCATCATCACTCATATGATCCCATGGCGTTTCATAAATCGGTCTAGGCCAAGACATGGAGTTCGGGTCAATAGCGGGTGTTGAGGAAGATGAAGGTGTGGATACTACAGGCGGTGTGGGGTCTTTAAACCATGCTTTATTGGTACTGCGTGTAACTTTATTACCAGAGCGAACAGAAACAAACTTAAGATTGGAACAATCTTTGAAAATTTCATTCGTGCCAGGTTTGATATGTGCAGGCATTGTTGCCGTCTTTAAGGATTTGTTGTTGGCAAAACTATGACTGCCAACTTCTTTTACGGTATTTGGAATATTAATGGATTCTAGGTTACAATCGGAAAATGCGTTACTGCAAATTTTCACAACTTCCTTTCCAAGGTTTACTTTCTTAAGAGAAGACACCCCTCTGAACCAAGAATCAATTTCTTTGCAATGTAATGTAACGGATGAAAGGTTGGTACACCCTTTAAAAACATTATTTCCTATAGTTGTCACGCTGTTAGGAATGTTGATTGTCGTTAGTCCACTGCAGCCTTCGAATGCATTCCCTTTAATCGTTGTAACATGATTAGGAATAGTGATTGATGTTAAACCTATACAGTCATGGAAAGCATAGGCTTCAATGGTTGTTACTCCGTTAGGAATGATAATACTTTTAAGACTTTTGCAACCAGTAAAAAGACTTGACTTTATTATTGTAATATTGTCAGGAAGTGTAATGGAAGAAAGATTTGTACAATCTTGGAACGCATTATAATCAATACTTGTTACACTATTTGGTATAGTGATTGATGTTAACCCTGTACATTTAGCAAAAGTACTGGACCCTATAGCCTTAACCGAATTAGGGATTGTTATGTTCGTTAATCCACTGCATCCCTCAAATACCCCACGGCCCATACTCGTTACACTATTTGGTATAGTGATTGATGTTAAACTTTTGCAATCCTCAAATACATCATGACCAATACTCGTAATGCTATTAGGTATCGTAATGGAAACTAACCCTGTACATCCAAAAAATGTTCTGAAACTGATTTCCGTCATGTTGTTTGAAAGACTAATCGATGTAAGGCTTTTGCACTCGCGGAACGCTTCTTTACCAATACTTGTTATGCTATTCGGAATATTGACAGATGTCAGAGCTATACATTGCCAGAATGCGTTCTCACCAATACTTGTTACTCCATCAGGAATAATAATGGACGTTAAACTTTTGCATTCGCCAAACGTAAAATCTTTAATATTAGTTACATTATTACTTAAAATAACTTTTTTTAAACTACGACAAGCTGCAAAAGCATGACTATCAATATTTGTTACACTATTCGGAATAGTGATGGAAGGCAAACTAACACAGTATGTAAAAGCTGCTTTTCCTATTTCCTTTACTCCATCGGAAATGTTGACTGAAGTAAGTTCTAAACAATAGTCAAAAGCTCTTTTTCCAATGGATATAACAGTTGATGGTATATTGATAGATTTTAATTTCGAATACCAGAAAGCATTTTTGCCAATGCTTGTCACACGATAAGTCTTACCTCTATATGATACTGATTCTGGGATTGTTACATCACCAGAATAGGCATTTTTGTTTCGATCCCCATCACCACTAAGGTAGGTTACCTCAGCTTCCGTTCCTTTGAAATTATAATAAATACCATTAATTTGAGTATCATAGGCAAAAGCCTTTGTACTCATCATGCTCATTAAAAAAATGAACGAAATTGTAAGTTTCCGGTTCTTCATATTCTATATGTAGATTTATTCATGCGATAACCTTGATTCAACTGCAAAATTACGAATAAAAAACGAGACCACCAAATTATTGGTGGTCCAATTCTCCGTTTTTTACTCTTCACTAGCGAAGCGTTTCACTGTTCACTAGGGCGAAGCCCGCTAGAACGGTCCTCGTCCCATGCAGCTGGTCGTTGTGACAGCCGTCAGGAAGGTCGTGAGAGCGGCTACTACCATCTTCACCGCAATCTCAATCAGTCGATTCTTCTTCATACATCTTACATTTTACATCCGACATCCGCTCGACCCTCAGGTCGCTTTCTTGCTAAGGCAAGCGTCACCCTTCGGGATGCCGAGCGGTCGTAGCAGATAATGACTACGCTGGTGTTCTTCAGCTCGTCCTTCAGTTCCACGTCGGGAGTGAAGATGATGCGGCGGCTGGTAATCAGCGAGGTCTCCACCTTGTTCACGTCCTCCACCGACTTCGAGCGCAGTCCGAAGCGCATGGTACCCAGTCCGAGGACACAGCGGGACAGATCCCCGTGAGTTCATACTGTGGGTCAGGATGTAACCTTGTGTATTACAGGTTGCTGATGAGAGCTTGGATCTTTTGTCTCGTCTCGTCGGTTTTCTGTTCGTCAATCTTTGCCGTCACGATGCCACTATCCTCTGCATGCCAGTATTTGCAGATATCGTGATACTCGGCTGTCGCACCGGTATAGACACCGGGAGAGTAGGAGGACATGAGGAGTGCCATCTTCTTCACCTTTGCTGGTGCGTTGACACAATACATACGCTGGATAGGAGCCTGTATCTGGGCGCATAGTGTGAAGTAATAGATAGGTGCTGCTAATACCAAGACCTCTGCCTCTGCCATCAGTGGATAAAGTTCTTGCATGTCATCCTTCTGGATGCAGGCACCATTTCCTTTGTTATGGCAGTACTCGCAAGCCAGACAGCCAGCAATCTTCTTGCGTGACACGTTGACGAGTGTTACTTGATGACCTGCTGCCTCAGCGGCTTTCTTATACTCTTCCGCCATCCATGCGGTGTTACCATTGGCTCTCGGTGAAGCCTGTAAAATCAAAATGTTCATATTCTCAAGTATTTGGTTAGTTTCTGCAAAGATAATAAAATTCTGCTAAACTTGTAGCAGTTCATTGAAAAATGTAGTATCTTTAAACAGTTTTTTAAAATACGCCGACCACGTTCTATACCTTGCGGGTGCGCTTACTAATACGATAGGATATGTAGAGCAGGACAGCAATCACGAGGACTACTACGAGAGTAAAAATGGCACTAGCAAAGATGAGTATTTCTCTTTGTTCATGGCTCACTTACTCACGGATATTATTCAGTACCTCAGGAGGTAAGTCGTACATCACCTTAGCATGGTTGGTGCGTATCAACTGGCAGTCGATACATTGTCCGGTAGTACGGTCGATGATGTCACGGTAGACTTCTCCATTTCGGTAAATGACACCGTCCTTACGGGAGAAATATTCGTTCTCAGCATGAATGTGGAACGTATGGGGCTGTTGTTCGGTGGCACGTAACTCCCCACAGAGGTATTCGTCGTCAACATGGAGACGGAGTTGGTAGGTGTTGGCAGTATTATTCTTGACCCTGTAGTCAATATAGTTGTAGGAAATACTGGTACCTGTACCAAACGGGATCTGTCTGCCGAAGTCAGGAAACAGGTCGAGGGCATCGTGATGATGATGCTCTGTAATGGTCAGTTCACTATGCAGCACCATCCAGTGGATGAGGTTGGACAATTGGCACAAGCCTCCGCCTATACCTTGTGACGGTTTCCCTTTTGCGATGGTAAGTCCTTCTTTGTAGCCTTTCCGTTTAGAAGTACGCCCGATGAGTTTCCAGACGGAGAAAGTCTCACCAGGACGAATAAGCAGTCCATCTATATGTGTCACTGCCAAGGCAAGATTGGTCGCCTTGTTCTCTTGTAACTGCATATTGACATTTCCCAGCCGGCGACGGATGAGGGAGTTATGGCGATAGACAAGGACAGGAAGTGCCGTTGTGGTACGCTCTTGGGCAAAACGGATGTTTCCCAATAAGTCCTTCAGATGGCGCTTCAGGATCTCCTTCTCCATGGAGAGACGATAGGCTAAAGGAGAGGTCTCGCAAAACAGTTTCCTTTTCATGTCAGTTTTTCCGCTTGTCAATATATTTGTAATCCTTGTACTGTGCTTGTGGGAAAGTAAACAGGTTGTCGGAGATACCCCCGACTTTGAAATTACTGATTTTAATGGTAGTGTGGAAAATACCGACTCTGATACGGACATTGATAGGGTAGTGGGTGTGATGGTCGAGGAGGACACGAGCCTCCTTGATGCCTTTGACACCCTTCTTCGCCTTCAACGTGATGTAATAGCCTTTCTTAGGGTCGTTCTTGATACTATAGGTATAGTTGTCGGGAACAAACTTAAACTTAGTGGCATACTTGTCACGCTCCTCAGAATGGGCATCGTAGACGGTGACGGTCTTCTTCTTACGCTCTAAGCGGTAATAGGTGACATCATCGTTCCACGCAATGTATTTCTCATCCGCAAACTTACTCTTCTTACCTTTTGTCCAGATAGTACCCTCCGTCTTATAGATGCCGATGATATTCACGGCATAGTGCAGTTGGGAACCCTCAGGACCATATACCATCTGATATGCCTGGTCAAACATCCTGCGAGCCTGACGGGCATTAGGAGACTCCTGTGCCTGCAGTCCCATGGGGAGCAACAAGCACAGGAGAATCAATACTGAAAATCTATAGATAATTCTCAATGAACTATAAACTATGAACTATGAACTACGAATTATACTCCTGCCATGACTTGATCTTGATGTCCTCTTCCTTCAAGGCGGTGAATGCCTCGATGAAAGCCTTGGCAAGACGGACGTTCGTCATCAGAGGAATGTTATGGTCGATGGCACCACGACGGATGCGATAACCATTGGTCAACTCACGCTTGGTGTGGTTCTTAGGAACATTGACGATGAGGTCGAACTGGTGGTTGGCAATCATCTCCATCACGTTGTTCTCACCATCCTCGTCGGGCCAGCAGACAGCCGTAGCCTCGACGCCGTTCTCGTTGAAGAACTTAGCCGTTCCACCTGTGGCATATACCTTATAACCCTTCTTCACCAACTGTTTGGCAGGCTCTAACAGGCTGACCTTACCCTTGGCGTCACCACTGGAGATCAGTACGCTATTCTTTGGCAGACGATAGCCTGTGGCGATCAGTGCGTTGAGCAAAGCCTCGTTGAGGTCGTCACCCAAGCAACCCACCTCACCAGTAGAACTCATATCCACACCCAGCACAGGGTCAGCATTCTGCAGACGGGCAAACGAGAACTGCGAAGCCTTCACACCAATGCGGTCGATATCGAACTCGCTCTTGTCGGGCTTGCTATAAGGAGCATCGAGCATGATCTTCGTAGCCGTCTCGATGAAGTTACGCTTCAGGATCTTCGATACGAAGGGGAATGAGCGAGAGGCACGCAGGTTGCACTCGATAACCTTCACCTCACGGTTCTTGGCAAGGAACTGGATGTTGAATGGTCCCGAGATGTTCAACTCCTTCGCGATCTTACGAGAGATCTTCTTAATCTGACGGATGGTAGAGAAGTAGATGTGCTGGGCTGGGAATACCATGGTAGCGTCACCAGAGTGAACACCAGCATACTCCACATGCTCAGAGATAGCATACTCAACCACCTCACCCTTGTCGGCGACAGCGTCAAACTCAATCTCCTTGGTATCTGTCATGAACTTCGAAACCACTACCGGGAACTCCTTCGACACCTCTGTTGCCATGGAGAGGAAGCGGTGCAGCTCCTCAT
>Ga0247611_10009043_pt1 | contig 12108 bp, 4 predicted proteins | sample 177DNAGHGhighgp2_FD_192422 | JGI IMG/M metagenome (GOLD analysis project Ga0247611, IMG submission 192422) | Sheep rumen microbial communities from Palmerston North, Manawatu-Wanganui, New Zealand - 1770 DNA GHGhigh gp2 | ecosystem: Host-associated > Mammals > Digestive system > Stomach > Rumen ... | reverse complement strand
TGGAAGGTGGAGATTAAGTTCAATGAAGAAGACCAAGATTACGTATTCAGAACTCATAGATGAAAAGAGTTTCGCGTTCCATTAGAGAGATGAAAAGATTTCATAACATCCACAGCAGACTTTATAAATAGTGCAATTAGCTTATCAAAAAAAGAGTGATTTATCAGATTTAATTCTGATGAAGAAGATTTGACAGTTTCTTATAGACTCAGACCTCGAAATACAAACGTTCTAAGAAATGTAAGAGAAAAATTCTGAATAGAAGCAAAGGATTTAGCTCAACGATTAAATGATTACATCTACGAAGATAAATATAAAGAATATAATACCCCAAAAGAGAAAAGATGACGACCTAAGAAAATGTAATTCAGGAATTTAAACAACAAAAAAAGCCACCTTTATGATGGCTTTCTTTATATTCAGATTGATAATTATTTTCCATAACTAGCTTCATTTCCAAGAGCTTCTTCAATTCTCATTAACTGATTATATTTACAGATTCTATCAGTTCTACTAGCTGATCCAGTCTTAATAAATCCTGAATTCATAGCTACAGCTAAGTCTGCAATGAAAGTATCTTCAGTTTCTCCAGATCTATGAGAAACGATAGCTTTCATTCCGTGCTCATGAGCTAAATTGATAGCATCAATAGTTTCTGAAACTGATCAGATTTGATTTAATTTTATAAGAATAGAGTTTGCAATTCATTTATCGATTCACATTTGAAGTCTCTCAATATTTGTAACAAACAAATCATCTCCAACAAGCATAATTTTATCTCCTAAAGCATCAGTTAATTTCTTCCATCCATCGAAATCATCTTCAGCCATTCCATCTTCGATAGAAATAATTGGATATTTATTACACCAATCTGTAAATAGAGCAACCAATCCATCTTGATCTAAAACTTTTCACTCTCCTGCTAAATCATACTTTCAATCTTTAAAGAATTCTGAAGCAGCAACATCAAGAGCCAATTGAACCTTTCAAGTGTGTCCAGCTTTTTCGATAGCTTCAACGATTACTTGTAAAGCCTCTTCGTTACTCTTTAGATTTGGAGCAAATCCTCATTCATCTCCAACTGAAGTAGCTAATCCTCTAGCTTTAAGAATAGCTTTTAAATTATGGAATACTTCAGCTCACATTCTTAATCCTTCTCTGAAGTTTGTAGCACCTGTAGGAACTACCATAAATTCTTGAATATCTACTGTATTGTCAGCGTGAGCTCCACCATTCAAAATATTCATCATTGGGTAAGGAAGAACGTGACCTTTTCCTTCGTTAATGAATTTATAAAGTGGTTTATTTTCAGCTTTTGCACAAGCTACTACGAAAGCCATACTAACTGCCAAAATAGCATTTGCTCATAATTTTGATTTATTAGCTGTTCCATCTAATTCTAATAATTTTTTGTCTAATTCTCTCCAATTTTCGAAGCTCTGTCCTTCAATAGCAGATTTTATAGTAGTATTTACATTATTTACTGCAGTTAAAGTACCTTTTCCCATATAACGAGATTTATCTCCATCACGTAATTCTAATGCTTCATGTACTCATGTAGATGCTCCAGAAGGAACCATTGCACGAGCAAATGTACCATCTGATAATGTGATTTCAGCTTCCACTGTTGGATTTCCTCTACTATCAAGGACTTCTCTCGCGTGTAATTTCGTAATTTGATAAGCCATAATTTAAAAATAATAAAATAAAACACTGAAATAAAATACAGTTCCATTTTTTAAAAGCAAGAGCTGATTTAAAAATCATATTTTATTTTTACCAAAATTATATATTCTACAATTACATATTATTAAACATTTCAAACAAAAATCATGCTAATCTATTACGAATCAAAAATTAAAGACCTACCACTCACTAATCAAATTTTTGAACAATTAAAAAATTCTGAAAAAATAGAAATTCAACATTACAAGAACCTTTTTGATGTTAAAATATGAAATTATAAAGCTGAACCTCTAATCATTCTTGCAAAACAAGAACATATCGCCATTCTTCCAACTCCAGAAAATTACTGATTCCCATGAAAATCATTTTTCTTCAAACCAAGTTTAAACTGTTTTTTCAACTGTAAATATTGCTATCTTCAATGAACTTTTAGAAATCGTTTTCCTGTCTTTTTTCTAAACTACAAAGATATGCAAAAAGAAATTAAAAATCAGATTCAGAAAGAAAGAAACAATTGATTTGACGGTCAGATTACTTTTTACGCTAGTAATTATGCCGATCTTTTAGCCACTGAAGGTATCTCTCATTTCCATGAAAACTTTTTACCATTTTGCGAATCATTATCAGATAACGTTTTAATCGAAACTAGGACAAAATCTGCGAATATCACTACCCTCCTCGACTATGCAAAAAATTTAAACTGAAAATCTCCTACTCAAAATATGGAAATTGCTTTTTCACTTTCTCCTAGAATTATCGCAGAGAAATACGAATTATGAACAGCTACCCTTGACGAGAAATTAAATGCGATTAACCAACTACTAGAAAAATGATTTCGTGTAGGATTAAGATTTCTTCCTCTCCTACCAATTGAAAATTTTCAACAAACTTATTCTGATTTCTTGGATGAAATTATTAACAAAATAGACACCAATAAAATTAGTTCTATCGCTATTGCACCACTAATTTTCAATCAATGAGATTACAATATTCTATTAAAAAAGTATCAAAAAGACTCTGACTTTTCTTTCATTAATAAATTACAACAAAACAAACACCAACTTCGAACATGTTCAGATAATGAAGTTTTAGCTTTTAAAGCACTATTTACAGAAAAATTAAAAAATAAAAATTTGTTTCGAGATTATATTTAATTTTTAGTTAATATGTCAATCTATTTTTTAGCTTTCATATAGAAAAATAACTTATTTTTAATAATCTTCAATTTAAGTTTTATTCGTTTTCTTCATTTTTTGAATGAAAAAAAATAATATTTTACTAAGAACTATACTTTCATGCCTAGTTATCTGATGATTATTTTCAGTGACTTTTGCAGCCACTACACAAAGATGACGAGATGTATTGAATCAATTAAGAGATGACTGACGAACTGACGATGAAATCAGACAAGCCATGAAAGACTTATGATACAACCCAACTGATTATTTATGAGTAGATACGAACCCCAAACTTAAAGTTATTAATTGAAGTACTGCAAGCAAAACCACATCGCAATGACGAGAAATATTGAACCAACTGAGAAAAGACTGACGAACCGATGATGAAATCAAAAGAGAATTAGAAAATTTATGATTAGATTCTAGTGGATATTTTCCTACAAGCAACAACATAATTAACAATAATACAACAGACTGATCAACTTACATTTCTAGAAGTTGTAAACCATACACTATACAATACATACAATCTCTAAACGCTTACACTTCACCTGATTTAAAGAAAAAAGAATATTTTGTTAATATTGATTATCTCAAAAGATACATAGATTCAAAAAATGCTCAAAATGCTGAATGTTACATTTGATGATGATGGATTACTACTTCATACACAGATAATTATGCAGGATCAGATCGCTATACAGCACCAAACTGAAAAGTATATTTTATCTCCCAAGGAAATTGAGGTTATACATCAAATGAATTAGGTGTTGCCAAAAGTTTTGCTACAGTAGATGAACTTAAAAACTACATTAGACAGCGTAATCCTCTCATCAATATGTGAGTAACAAATTCATCACAATTATATAATACACAATACATTCAAGCAAACATTATCCCTGAAACTGAAGAACTAAGAAACATTATTGATACATTAGAACACGGTTCATCTGAAACATGACAAACAACTTCTGAAACCCAAACTGAAACAAAATCTGAAAGTCAAACAGAAGCTGAAAAAAATAGTAATATCATATCTGAATTACGAAACCAATTATTCCCACTTTAATATATTATTTTTTAATAAGTTCAATCTCATGATTTTTCAGATTTTTTTGTTTCCACAAATTTCATAATCTCCTTCTCGAAATGTAATTCTACCTCTCAAACTGCTCAGTTTCTATTTTTTCTAATACAAACATCTGTAGCTCATTTCCTATCAGTATCAGGATCATAATATTCTTCTCTATGAAGCATCAATACTGCATCAGCATCCTGCTCAATTGATCCAGATTCTCTCAAATCTGAAAGCTGAGGTTTCTTATCGATTCTTTGTTCAACGGCACGAGAAAGCTGTGAAAGAGCTAAAATAGGCACCTGCAACTCTTTAGCTAATTCTTTCAATCCACGAGAAATCTCAGAAATCTCCTGCACTCTATTTCATAAAAACGTAGTAGAATGCATCAACTGTAAATAATCTATAATTACCAAATCTAGTTCTTTCTTTTCTATTTTTAATTTCCTAAGTTTTGATTTTAAAATAGGAACAGTAATTCACGCTTTATCATCCAAGAAAATCTTAGCTGAAGACAATTTTTCCATAGCTTCTCACATCTGAGCAAAATCAGCATTATCCAAATTTCATTTAGAAATTTTATACATAGGCACTCATGAAACTTCAGACATAATTCTATCTACAATTGATTCAACACTCATTTCTAGCGACATCATAGCAACCGATTTATTTTGCTCCAATGCTATATTAGTAAGAAGATTAAGAGCAAAAGCCGTCTTTCACATTGAAGGCCTAGCTGCAAGAATTATCAACTCCCCTGGTTTAAATCCAGTAAGCATTTCATCAATCTGATGATATCATGAATTAACTTTATTTGCATTAAAATTCTCAGGATGATCAACTATTTCCATATAATCTTCTACCCTACCTCTCAGAATTTCCTCAATACTCAAAATATTATCTCAAACCTGATTCTGTGTTAATGCAAAAATTTTCTTTTCTATATCATCAAAAATCTGGACTGTATCTTTTTGTTCATATGCATCTCATGTAATTTGCTGACAAACTTTAAGCACTTGTCTAAGCAATGATTTTTCTTTAACGATTTTACTATATTCTACACATGGAGAAGTAGAAATCAAAAAAGCTGAAAGTTCATAAAGATAATCAATTCATCAAATAGATTCCAGATTTCAATTCTTTGATAATTGATCAGAAACTGTTACCACATCTATCGTTTTCTTTTCATTCCAAAGCTGAGATATAGCTTCGTAAATCATTCAGTGCTCTCTTTGATAAAAATCCTTAGACGTAATCCCATCTCACTCAAAAATCCAAACAGTTTCATTATCCATCAAAGCTCCAGAAATCACTCACTTTTCAGCTTCGATATTATGTGGTGGTAACGTATATTCTGTAACCATATTCTATTCAATAATATATAAACAACAATTTATATATAATAAAAACGTAACCTGATTCAAGAGAAAATCTAGTTCAGAATTACGTTTTTAACATTTTTATTAACATTTTTTTCACATTAACCCTCAAAGAATGGTTTTACCTTAAACCAAACCTTGATTGGATACCTCCTCAATAAATCAGATGATTGATACAAAGTAAGTACCACAGCATCTAACTCTCTATCATAATCATAAGTTCACTCTAATCATAATTCACTATACAAATGACACGTCTTAGATGCAAATAATATATTAGTTCAATCTTTATAAATAGCTTTTCATCCATTATACATTCCCATTTTTCAATTCTCTGGTAAATCTACAATTTTATAATCTTCTGCTTCAAATTTAACACAATTTTCAGTAGGAATAGCTATTGAGAAGACTGGAACTTTAGTCTTTTTATTACATACCTGCAAAATAGAACTATCTTCGATATTAACATTTACTTCATAATTATCCTTATATCATTCCTGCAACTTTATTTCAGCCGTATCTGGATTCATCAGAGCCATTACATTTCAATTTTTATCATACATAGCTATTTCATTCCCTTGAGTAAACGGACTTCAAACTACTATTGTTTGCTTAGGTCCAATAGGGATATCAGCAGACCTTAATCAATGTCTTTCCTCTGTTTCCATAGTTTTCCATACACTTCATCTTCTTCTTTGGAAAGAGACATTTCATTGATCTATATCCTGTGAAAGCTCTGCAATAATTGAAACCGTAGATCAATCTGAATTTTTAGAGATATCTGTTATAGTAATTTCTGGAATTGAATAATTAACTGATATCACTTTTTCTGTTTTATTTCCAAATTGATCAATTCATACTGAATTATATACTTCTTTTTCTTCTCTCGTATGAATATCAATACTAGTACTTACTGTATCTTCAACCTTTGATGTAAATTTTTCATCAAGCATTACTCAATCCTTTGAAAGATTAATATAATACAAAGCTACATTATCCTTCCAATTCACAATTAATTGATATCTAGTTCAAACAAATCACTCTAAGTCATCTCACTCACTCACAATTGCTTTTATACTAGGTCTATACAAAACTGGATTTCAAATAGGAGCCATCTGATCTCAAACCATTTGTCTTCATGCTACCACTTGATTCGACCAAGGAGAATTAATATTATAAGTATCTTCTTTAAGATTAAGTGTAGCAATACGAGCATAATACCATTTTCTCTCAATATTAGAGATAGATACTCCTGCTCTCGGTTTATAATTATCATAATAAACCACCTGAACCAGTTCTTTTCAATCCAACTTCTCTATTACATCAATCTTTTTTATTATTTCTAATTTCTTTTTATACAAAGCTTCTTGATCTATATCATCTGGAACAGCCAATACATAAATAACAGGTGCCATCGCAGATATATAATCTACTTTTTCATAACTATGATCCACTCTTTCTACCAATTTTATCAAGTATGCATCAACATCTTCCAAATCTCGTGATAGGGTTATAGAATCATAAGACTGACCAACTGCACTTCGATTCTTAACTTCTTCATCTCAGTCAGCTATTTTTAATATTGTATCACCTGCAAATTCAAGCCAAGTCTCTTTATAAGGAATTTCCTTTACTGTTTTAGAATGATAGAATCATCAATATCCTCATCATCAAACAGCACACTCACCTCAAGGACACTTCAAATATACAGCCTCCTCATCAAACATTACTATATTATGTCATTTTCAATGTGGTGCATGATAATGACGACCAACCATCACAGAAGCAAAAGAATCTGCAAATACCACCTTGGTAAGTTTTCAAGCATCTGGTCAATAAAGTATCTTATCATATATTCACTGAGAAAGTAATGATGGATCAATAACCTCTGCAACTTCCATATTACTTCATAATCTATACTCTCAACCATTTGCTGCCACCAAAGTTTTACCAACTTTTGAACTTGAATTTTTAGCAATCAATTCAGTTGAAGATACTGGTTTAGTAACAGAATATAATGATGATACATAGTCTTCCGCATCTAATATATGATTACGCAATACTAAGTACTGAGATGTTGTTAATCATAAATCTTCAGCTGTACTAGATTTGATAGCATTAGAATATCAATCAATAATTGTTTTCTTATTTTCCAATATAGTTTCATAAGGATTAGATTTTGATATCATCTTAATTGTATCCTTAGTTGCTGAATCCACATCAAACAATTTTACATTAAACGTAAGCAATTTATTTTCATCATCAGCAGATTTAACATTATCACCTTCATATTGAGACTCTACCATAGCAAGGAAACCATCATAATCTTTTTCAATTAATTTAGCCAAATCATCATATCAAGACTTCCTCTGATCCAAATATGCAAGGACTTCATTTTCCATATTTTCAATTCATTTAGTATTTGATACTACAGTATTCTTCCTATTAATCTGTTTTTCAATTTTATCAACAGATGAATTAATATCATCCCACATAGTAGTATCTTTTGTCTCTTTTTTAAAGTATGCTAATACTTCTTCAAATCTAGCTTTCGCACTATCATAATCAACATACTCAATTTCATCACTCAAAAGTCACTTAATATTATTAATCTCTGACAACGATGGATCCGCCATACCAATTGTTCAATTAATATTAATATTTCATCAATCAACTGCATCTCTTACTCACATTAATGGATTATTGTTTACCAAATTATTTGTTTCCTGATTTAACCAATTTACTGAAGATGTTGATAGATTATTTATAGATTTAGTTAACGTATCCAAATAGCTATAAAAAGCCGTGAAATCAAACTGCAAATCTACATACGACGATATTTCATAATCAAGTCCATAATGGTGAATTGGTGCAATTGATAAATTAGTGAAATCCATAATTGCATCTATCCATTTAACCTCATAAGTTCTCTGTGTCAACTGCTCAATTTTTGCTTTTACTGAACTCTCTCAAACCAATCCAAACTTTCATTTTACTATACAGAATATTTTTCAAATCAACTTAGCTATTTTAAGTATAGCCTCTATTTCACTAGGAAATTTTGGTAATTCTGGAGCAGGAGGTAAGATTGGCAATTCAAGATCAACCTCTGGAATAAATGATGGCAAATCAGGCAACTCTGGAGGTTCAGGCAACAAAGGAATATCTGGCAATTTAACCCTAACATCCACTGCAACTGAAGGAGGTTCTGGTATATTTGGAATATCAGGTAAATTAATTCTAACTGGTTGGAAATTGAAATCAGGCAGAATTATATCCAGACCCAAATCAATATTAGTAAGATCTATCGTAATATTAGGAAGCTTAAAGTTAGGAATCTGGATAATTGGCAATGATATTCCATCACACAATAACGACAACTTACAAGTATATTGATCATAAGTGTCTCTAGAGCAATTTCCACAATTCTGTCACCATTCTATAGAGAAATCTATAAGAATTTGATATGTTTTTATAATATTAAGCATAAGAACTATCGCATCTACATATCCCACAAACCTTTCCGAATTAGTAGAAGTCCAATAAGCTAAGTAACCAATTGTATCACTAATTAATGCCGCAATTTCAGACATATACCTATCAATCACATGAATCCATTCATAAACTTCAAATGGGAAATTCCTATATTTCTGTAATATCATCAAATTAGAATAAATCTGACCTTGCATCTTTTGCCATCATCCAAACTTAGCTTCAAATTCTCATTCACTAAGTATATTTTTCCATTGATTTACTATACCTTCATTAACTTCTAATCGTTGCTGTAAATAAAGTTCATATGCATTAATATCTTCAGCAAAGATCATTGGAATTTTGACCGTAATAGGCTCTGTAGAAATATTTATAATATTACTTTCATTCATCAAATCGGCCAATCATTCAAATGGATTAGAAATTGATTTATTCAATTTATTCAAATTATCATGATTTATATAAGCCCATCATTTCATTCTAGATGCCCATCAAGTATCAATTTTTGTATATGAATCCGTATCTGTATTTTTCCAAACATCTCAGATTTTTTGAGTTGCATCTTTAAGTGTCTGAATTTCACTATCAATAACATTTGAAAGATCCGGCAATTTAACATTAACATGCATTTTTGTCAAATGATTCACTATATATCTAATCTGTGGATCTAACCAATTATCAATTAATATTTTTCTAATTCACTGACGAATTCATCATTTAATCTTATTTACCTCATAATCTCATCACAAAACATCTACATCTCAAATAAAAATCTGATTTTTATTATTTGTATCATCATCAGGTCAAGCATAAGATGTAGCTTCCAATTGGATAAGTCACAAAGCATTTAATTTATAATCTACATTATAATTTGATCATCAACCAACATCAACGTTTTTTTCAAACCAATCTCTAGCACTCTGAGTGATTCACTTAGTAGTCTCTCAATGATAAGTACTGCTAAATTCATACAATACAAATGGTGTATATTCTCAATATGGTCACTTTGTTGACTGCTTACATACTCAACTATCCCTTACTACATCAGTAAACTTTTCATAAATTGCATTTGGATTATCCAAATCTTTCTTTCTAGGAATAGTTGAAAGATCATTCTCCTGTTTATCTTTACACTGAGGCTTAACTGCAAACACTACACAATTACCTCATATATCAGACCATGGAGATTTCAATGAATATCCCACAGAATAATCTCACATACATACCGCAATTCAAAGCTGAGCTGTTAATGTAGGAGCAGCATATATTCTAATAAACGAATTATATTCTCATCAAGGAGCCCACAAGAAACCATCACTTGGTCACTTTAATCACCACGGAATTGGAATAGGAACTCAAGCGACATACATCGTTCCAGGGAAATTGAACATTGGAACTCATTTTTCAAGTTGTCAGACAGGCAATTCCCAACATCCAAATAAATGATATTTACCTGGTGCTAAGAATGCTTGATTGAATGGAACTGGCAATCATTTACAGTTACTTGATCATCAAAATGAAAAACCATTACACATTCATTTAGTTATATCGTCAACTATTTCTTCTAATTCATCAGTCTGGCCTTCAACAAGTGATAAATCTATAACTAAATTAGAATCAAATCATCATTCTGCAAATTTTTGAAGAAGAGCACTCTTTAAATTTTCTTTTCATCATTTATCATCACTTACCTCAATTGCTGCATTATTTCACTGCAACAATTGAACACGATTAATTGTATCTCACACTATTCATGGCAATTGATTGGCATCTGATCAGTAACTCATTACATCCTCAGCAAAATCTTCTGAAATTTCATCTCACACTAAATACTCATCATTTATCATATCCTGCAAAGGTATATGCTCATAAGCCACTCATTGATGATATACATCAAAATCTTTCTCACATCAATCAACACTCTGTACCTTTAAATCTGGTCAATCTCAATAGAATGTATCATAAGTAATACTTAATTTCTTAGTTGGCATATGATGATATTGCAAATCATACTCAAAAGTCATTACTTCTCCCGGAGCCAAATTAATATTATCAACTAGATATGCAAAATTTCAATCTTTCTTCTTCAAGACCGCATTTTTCCAATTAATTCCAGGCCTAAAATGCTCAATAATTTCTTTTTCATCATAATAAGCATTCCATGGTCACTGAATTATATCTCAAAAAGCTCATACACATGAACAGGATGCTCATGCTCTAATAGTAACTTTTGCAGTAACAATATCACCATCCATCAAAAGTCATCATCATTTTTTAACCGAAAAATTCTTATGAACCTTGCAAGGATCATCACAATTCATAGGATCCGGATCTATAAAACTAATTGGAGCAAAAAGATAATTATGTCACTCATCTGTTTCATTCTCTCATCAAAACAAGATATTTTCATACAAAGTAGTATCCACATACTTTGCTGCAATATTAGTATATTTATCATCCATATAATCGACATCAAATTTATCTTTATCCATAACTTCTTCCAATAAATCTCACAAATACCCATCAGAATTTCTTTGTCTTGGTTTTACCAACGATGGTAACGATGCAGGATCAAAGAATACTCAATATTTAGGAAGTGGAGCCGCAAGTTTTGTTCCATCTTCATCTATAGGTCTTGAAATTCATACCCAATGCATCATAGCATTATCACGCACATCATGTCATCATACCTGAGTTCACAATGCAGTAACCACATGAATTTTTGAAGCCTCTCTTTCATACCATCCAGTATCACAAGCAAATTTTTCAGTACTCAAATAATTAGGTCACTTACTTGTAGATCATCAATAGAAGATTTTTACATATCATACCTTATCATACGTAATAATATCCACCTTACCATCTAAATTCATATCATCAACAAAGATTTGAATTACTCATTCTAAACTACTTGGAGTTTCAGAAACTTGTCATCCAAATACATTCTGATTTAAACATGCAACACTTCAATCTACATCAAATTTTCATCAATAATTCAAATACGCTCTAATCTGATTATTGTCCGTAAGCACAAGAATATCTTCATATCCATTACCATCTGCATCTCAAACAAACGCTTCCTGAATATGGACAGCAACACGCAATAATTCTTGCATATTTCTAAGATCTGGTCTTCATCAATAATTTTTAGCTAATTTTAATGTTCAATCCAAGTAAATTACAAGCCAATCCTTCAGTCAATCGTTATTAAAATCAATCTGATATGTACCAAATATATCTGCCTCGGAATCTACATAAATCTCTTGTCAGATTCATCAATCATAATCTGTACCATAAA
>Ga0247611_10009041_pt1 | contig 12110 bp, 16 predicted proteins | sample 177DNAGHGhighgp2_FD_192422 | JGI IMG/M metagenome (GOLD analysis project Ga0247611, IMG submission 192422) | Sheep rumen microbial communities from Palmerston North, Manawatu-Wanganui, New Zealand - 1770 DNA GHGhigh gp2 | ecosystem: Host-associated > Mammals > Digestive system > Stomach > Rumen... | reverse complement strand
CCTCATTGTTTTTTTTATTATTTGCCATTGCTATCGCATTGTTATCTCATTTAAAGACCCAATATCCGTAAACACAACGAGTGCCGTTGCGTGATGAGTCGTATGTGTCGTGCATCACTCCATTCACAACCGCAACAACGTGCTTACTCAAACTGCAAACCACATTGCCACGCATAGGAATCTCGTTGTCCGTAAGATGCGCTTTGCACCCTTTGCCGAACTTCATACAACTCACCCAACTCCCACCGAAGTGTTGCATCACACGCTTAACATCTTTTTGGTACACCCCGTTGCGTGGAGTGTACCCTACAAGATGCCTCGTTTCATCATACACTTGCTTGTAGTTACGACCAGTAGCAATAGCTATTGAGCGTACTACGCAATCGTTCACATTGGCGGCTTTGAAGTATTCCATTCTCCCGCCATCATCATAAACAAATTTCAACATTTTCTTCTTCTATTACTGTTGTACCATCATTGAATAATGCACGTTTTATAGAGTTGATTTGGTTGACGATTTTCATGCGGAGTTTTTCATCGCTTTCGGAAGATAAATTCCAAGTCTTGAACAATTCTCCGCTACCATCCAGTTCCTTGTAGTCACGCATCAACTGAATGATACGCAACCTGTTTTCTTTCCTCGTGTTGATTTGTCCCCAATCCCATTTGCGCTTATCCTCACTTGCGCAATGTTCGGAGAATACCGAGCGTAGGATTTTGAAGAAAGCCATCACGTCTTTGCTGGCCATGTATTTCCCGCTTTTGGTTCTGCCTTGCTTGTGCCGTTCTTGCGACTTCAATGTGTCGCTTTTTGCGGCAACAGTAGCTTTCCACTTGTCACTGCTTGCACCAAGTTTCTCGCCTCTACGTTTCTTTGCTTGCAAAGCTGCTTTTGTGCGGCTTGAAATCAATTCACGCTCATATTGTGCAACCGATGCAAACACACCGAGTATCATTGAGTTGACAACGGGCATATCAGTGAAGTGGATTTCAATACCAGTGTTGATGATTTTGAAACAGAACTCTACATCACGAGCAAGTCGGTCTAGTTTGGCAACAACCAACGCACAATCGTTCTGCTTGCAATAATCAATCGCTGCCCACAACCCTTTGCGGTCACGATGAGTTCCGCTTTCAACATCGAGAAACTCTTGCAACATCGTGCCATCATTTCTTGTGATGAAGTCATTGCACATCTTGCGTTGAGCGTCAATGCCCAACCCTCGTGCGCCTTGCTTGGTCGTTGACACACGAAGATAAACAACGTATTTCTTCATAGTTCAATATGTTTGTTTAGTATAACCTGATGTATCATACCCTTCGTTTGTGTAATATTCTATAATTTCATTATACCTCTTGGATGTTACGTCAAGTCTTCCGCCTTGCCAAAACGATTGAATATCCATCGTAAACCATCCACCATCAACAGTTCTAACAGCCCATAAGTCGTTTTTGTCATACTTCGGGCAACTTAGTCTTACGAAGCAATCGGTGTCTTCTGCGTATAGCCAAGGTTCGCCAGTTTTTGTGCTTGCGCCATTCAACACCTTGAAATTATCTCCTTGACGATGTTCATCAACTTCTTCGAGCCAAACATCGTAAAGAGTGACGTTGCATTTTTGTCCACCTCTTTCAGTAATAATCATTGACATTGCTTGTATAGGTGTGATAATTTCTTCGCACTTGCAAATGTAATGTCTTGATGCAGATGTCTTGCCATCATCCCAGAAGTGATAGAATTTTCCTACTTCTGGCCTTGGTTCTAATTTGTTCTTCTTTTTATTTGCCATAATTCATTATTCTTCGTTTTTCTTGCGCCACAAATGTTCCCAATCATCATAACCGAGCATCTTTGCAACAGTGTCTGCATTGAATAAAAACAAATCGTTGATGTCGGTAGCACTCATCCCATCGGGATGCATTTCTTCAAGTTGCATTTCTATTGCATCTAGTTCTTCGTCGCTCAATGCAACTGCAACTTGTTTAGCGTAATCGTAAAAGTCGAAGTCACGCAGTTTGATTTCTTTGAATACTTTCATAAGCTGATGTTTTAGTGTTTTGGATTTTGTTAATTTACTTCATTCCCTTACCGACCATGTTGGTTAATCCGCCAGACAGGATAAGGAAAATCACACCGATAATGATGATAATCTCCATTCTAAATTTACCTCCTTTCTTGTTCTTTTGTTTTGTTGTTATTTTACCACGGAAGCAATCTTTCGATTTCTTCATTCCACAAACCTCTTTCTATAATTTTAGGTTCGCTATCTTTAGTTTTTTTCTTGTGTCTGTTTGTTTCCTCAACCAGTTCGGCAAGCATATCATCTTCCTCATTCGTTATCTTTACAGTATGGGTGACTTGCCCGTTGGGAGTTATTTCATTGATTTGGAAATACTGACCATCGAAATGTACATTGGATATATGGCAATCCCCGAGTATAAACCCATTTACATTTGATTTGAGTAATTCAATGTATTGTTCTAATTCGGAAGTAGGCATAATTTTAGCGTTTTAATTTTGCGGTTATTAGGTACGTTTTTAATTGCCCAAATTTCGCATTTTAAGCCCATCTAAGCGCATTAAATTATGCGGGTAATATAAGTATCACCCGCATAATAAAACGGCCTTAAAACGGCTTAAAACGGCTTATTTCTTTTTATACCTATATTTACGGAGGTCAAACACAACCTCGCCATATATCGTCTTTAATGCAACTGGGTCAAATGCAACATCTTTGTACTTCCTCATAGCCATCAACGACTTTGATATCAAATCGTATGAAGCTAATTTTTCATCCCCAGCTTCATGGCAAGCCTTAATCATTACACTCATGTCAGCGTAAACATCGGTTGCGTTTATTTTCTTTTCTTTATCAGCAAACTTTGGCCAGTAACCACTAGCAACAGCAGGAAGAGCAAGATTACTCTTAGGCTTATTATTGGTCTTGTCTTCTTTTGGCTTTGCTTTACCGACTTTACTACTCGCAAGTTGTTTGTTGGATTTTTTGCTATACTTTGAAGTTGTGTGAGGATATATGTGCGTTGTGACATCAATATCATCATCAAAACTACGAGATGAACCTTTGCCATAACCTCTGTTGTAACTAGGGTATGAGGTGTTATAACCAGTGTAACCAGTGTAACTCGAGTAAACGTAACGGCACTCATGCTTGTATTCGCCTTTGCAATTTTCGATGATATGAACAACAAAAGCCAAGCAATTTAAAAGCTCGGATTTTATCGTGTATTCCCTATCGGTGTGAGGCTCATAGTAACCGCATGAAATGTTTACACAGGAAACGCTTAGGCCATTTTCTTTAAGCGTGAGGACATCAGTCATCATGCCGTTTTCTTTCTTATACCCAAACAACTCATAATCAGTGTCCTTGATGAAATCACTTCCACATAGTTCTGTGTTGCTTGCTATTGTGATTAGGTCTCCGCCTCCCCTGCGGTCACATTGTAGGACAAACCTAGAGTCAACAAAGAAACTCATGTCCGCATCGCTACTACCGACACATCCTATTTCCTCGCCGACAAAAAATGCGACCTTTAACACATCGAATTTTTGCAGACATTTCAACCCGACCCAAATGCCGTTTTTATCGTCTGCGCCCAAACCTTCAAAACGCTTGTTTTTGCGTGACCAGCCGAACAAAATATCATCCGTTTCTTCAACCCTAAAGTCATTGCTGTGATTCCATTGAACTTGGTCTAGGTGAGCTATTATTGTCGGGTATAACGCTGCTTTACCTTTGGTGATATACAGGTTGCCGAGCTTATCCATTTCGACCTCCACTTCAGGTAAGTGCGCATATAGCCAGTCTATAACAAACTCGACCATATCGCACTCTTTTCTACTCTTTGAATATATGCAATAAAGCTGTTTTAATAATTTCATTTCTTAATTCTCCTTTCTTTGCCTATTTACATTGTTTGCTTCTGCTACCACTTGTTGCATCAACTCCTCCATTGAGAAATCTACCTTGTACTCGCCATTGTTCATCTTAAGGAAATCGTCAACGAGGTTCTTTATTGGCATATTACCATCTTTGATGTTCTTCAGACGCATCGAGAAAGTGTTCGGCTTTCTCTTGTAGTTGCTCTTGAATACATCTCTTGCAGCATGAATTTGCGATTTCATGCATATAAACACAAACCCATCTTCGGTAATGTGTGCATTTCTTCCAATTCGTTCCTTGATGTAGTTGTAAGATGTCTGGCGCACAACTGGTCCTTCAAAGTTGAACGCTAGCACATTGATGATGTGGTCGCCTTCTTTCTCTACATACTGGTCACGCAAATCATCATAGAAACACTTTTCTCGTTGCCAAGCCCTTCTAGCATCACGACAACAAGAATTGCAACAATAATGTTTGCCGTTGAACTCGTAACTGAATGTTGGGTACAATTTCGGGTCTGGCATATTTTCGCCACAGGCAGGACACTTGACAACCTCATCTTTATGCACTAACCAACCTCGTACAGTGCCAATGAAATCTTCCATACGATGTGAATCACATTGGATTTCCCTGCCTTTATAAAAAACCGACTTAACCCTTCGACACATCACGTTACCATGATACTCGTCAATCCTGCGGTTGTCACAAACATAAGGGTCAGTCATGTCAAGCAAGTTCGTGTACATATCTCCAGGCTCGTAATTGTATGCAACGTGGTCAACCATGTCATAGAAGCGGAAACTGTCTTGATATGAAAGCACATGGTTACTATCGCAATCGAAAGCATCGTCTGAATCACAGCTTGGTTCCAGATTACACTCGATGCGGAATTTCTTGTCATGCAATGAGTTTCCATCAACATCAACAAATGCTCTATTGTTATGGCAATCCACTCCAACTTGCTTGTAGCCATCAATCTCGTTAGCTGCAATCAAAGCATCAACCAAGCAACGCTTCAATAAGTCACTGCATCCGCTTGAATATTGACGCTCGGCCAATCGCCAAACCTTACCATCCTCATCCTTTACTTCGGTAAAGATAACGCATCGTGCAATGATTCCTTCATCACTAACCAGTGAAGCGGCTTTAGCCTTAACACAATCGGAATAGAAGATGTGCTGACCATCATCCATCATGCATGAGTGAAAATCGCCACAAACGCAGTCGTTTGAATAGATGCTCTTGAAATCATCATTAACGACCAGCTTGTATTTCGGTCTTAGTCTTGAAACGTAGCTAGACCATTCTTCGTTGAATTGCTCACATAACCAAACGATTACTTGCTCGGGTAATGCCTGACCGATTTCGGTTTCAAGCAGCAAACGCTTGTAGAACTTGCCAGCACGACAACGATAGGTTTTGCCTTCACGATTCTTTTCATGGCTGACATACCTGACAAAACCAACGCTTCCGTCAGTTGGTATGCCCAAGTATTGGTCTGTTGAATACAATCCAGAATAATAGACAATATCACCCAACTCGACCCTGTGCGGGAACTTGATGCTATTGTCGTCCATCTCCTTCCGCATAATACGCAAGATTTGGCCTTTCATTTCAGACATTGTGCGGATTTTGAAGAACTTATGATACAGGTTGTGCTTCTTAGCAAATGCCCAAATTGATTTGGACTTATAAAATTCCAGTAGGATTTTGTTCTTGCGTGAACATACTCCATTACCATGTTCTGTGATGCCGAAGATTTCATTGAACTCTTCTGCATTTGAAAAACTTGTGATACGATACATAATTGGTGTCTCCTTTCTTTTTGATTGTTTGAAGTTTTATTTTGTTATATTATTATTGTGTAATAAAAAAGCGATTTTAAGCCGTTCTAAAGCGTTATTTTTTGGTGGGTAATATGGTAGTACCACAACAATAAAAAACGTGCTTAAAACGTGCTTAAAATCGCAAATTTGGCACTATAAACTAGTGCCGTAACACTACTAATTTAATTATATATATTTAATTAAACTCATTGTTATGCGTCTCCTGCTGTACCCATCCCTTGTTCGTGAATGTAACACTTAGCCAACTCATACAGTGTGGTGAGCGTTGAATCTTTGATTACCTTGTCGGGGTACTTCCTTTCCAAGTACCAAGCAACTCCATCTTTAGAGCAACTAGGATATTGACAAAGGAACTCGACTATATTGTCGTATATTTCAGCAATTAAATCACAATCATCCTCCTCAACGATTTCTCCTTCAGTACCATCATCATCGCTATTTACCCATGTGTTGCCGTTCAGGAAATCATCATCATCATTGTAGAGATATGAGTTCTTGCCGTAATAGGAAGAAGCGGCATAATAGTTATACTCGTGATGATATACATCAGTGCAGTTCTCAATGATGTACTCTACGAATGCCAAGCAATTCATCAAATCGGGAATAACTGTTATTTCCTCATCGGTGTGCGGTTGATAATAACCGCAACTGATATTGACCGCACTCACATCAAGCCCACGTTCTTTCAGCATCAGCACATCGGTCATTAGACCAGTAGCTTCCTTATATCCGAATTTACTTGGATATATTGCTTCGACAAAATCACTTCCGCAAATCTTAGTCCAACCGCACTCGGTAATCAAATCATGCGCACCCCTTCGGTCGCATTGCAACACAAATCGGGCATCACTGAAGAAACCCATGTCTGCGCCACCGCTACCGACGCATCCAACTTCCTCGCTTACGAATAGTGCGATTTTGATATTTTCGTACTTCTCCAAGCATTTCAATGCGACCCAGATGCCATTCTTGTCATCTGCGCCTAAGCCTTGTTGTGCTCGGCTTTTTGCGGAATATCCAAGAATGATGTTACCAGCTTGCAACGCTTGAAAATCTCGGCTGTGGTCGTTTTGCACTTGGTCGAGATGTGCCACGACCACTGGATACGTTTCACTCTCTCCCTTGACAACATAAATGTTGCCGCTTGAGTCATTTGACATCTTCGCTGTGGGAACATTCTCGGCTATCCATTTACGGACAAACCTTTTCAGTTTCTTTTCCCTACCACTCATTGAGTGGATTTCATACAATTTCTTTAGTAGTTCCATATCTAAGCGTTTTCTTCTTCGTACATTCTAATTAATTCTTCGCACACAGCATCTTGTTGTTGTGCCTCTTTATAGGCACGAGTGTCAAGAATGAGGTTGTTGTAGTAGTGCAACACACCAGCCATGACATAAGAGGAAACTCGGTCATTGATAACTGACCGAATACACATTCCGCCATCATCCTCGTCAAATGCGATGTAGTTTCCTAACATCTCAATCTTAGGAACATACGACTTGTCGAGGTCTGAGAAAAACCAATGCTCTTCCTTGTATTCCCTTTCGGCTTTTTCCATGCAATCCTCACAACAATAATCCTCATTTGTTATATCGGAATGACAGCCATCGGTGTCGTAGGAGTCGTAATATTCGGGGCTGAGAAATTCATTCCCGCAGCGTTCACATTCAATGATATCACTCTCGTGATACCAATTGCCATTAAAATGACGGAACTCGCTATCGCTACTTTCGAGCCAATCTTCATCAATCTGGTATCTTTCTCCATTGGCGTATGCACGAACCGAATGTCTGCAATAGCATTGGTTCCAATCGTCCCATGCCTGACGTGAGCCATAATAAGACCCATCCGTCATGCAGAGGTAATCATCATCGTCAAAATCGTCGAAGTAGTCATTATATGCTACCTTGTTCACAGGGTCGTAAAACTTGAATGAGTCTTGGTAGGAACATGTATTTCCGTACTCAAGGTCGCAACTGATGTGGAAACGCTTTTTATGAAGCGAATTTCCCTCAATATCAATAAAGGCGATGCTGTTTCCGCAATCTGCGCCTACTCGTTTGTAGGCATCAATCTCGCCCGCATTGATAAGTGCGGTAACGAGCAGTTGTTTCAATAGGTCATTACCATCGGTTGCGTATTGCCGCTCACACAATCTCCACGTCTTGCCATCATCGTCTTTGGCATCGGTGAAGATAACGCACCGAGCAATAATCATATCCTTGTCCTTGTCAATAAGGTAGGCAGCTTTAGCGGAAACCGAGTCGGTATAAAAGTCCTCAAAGCCTCTGTTTGTCATGCACGACTCAAAGTCGCCATAACATTCACTTCCATCATAGATTCGCCAGAACTCATCGTTGATGTGCAACTCGTATTTGGGTATCTGCGAGTGGGCATACACTTTCCACTCCTGTACGAGTTGCTCTATCATCCATGTGCGAACTTGTTCGGGAAGCAACTTACCGAAGCGATTGCATTCGATAAGATGCTTGAACATCTTACCAGATTTCATTTTGTAAATCTTCCCATTCTTCTTGTTGCGGTAGCGGATAAAACTACCACTCTGCTCGGCATCATCGACACCATCGAGGCAAATACCATTAAGGTTGTCGGTCTCGTACTTGTTCGAGTACCACCAAATCCCGTTGAGGTTCATTATATAATTTAACTCGCCATTCCTCCATTGTTGTGTTCCGTTATTACGAATGAGGCGCATGATTTCGCTTTTCATCTCCATCATGTCGGTTAGGTTGACTAAATAGTAATAGTCATTCTCACGACACCATCGCCAAATTGCTGGCGATTGGATGAATTTCAGCAAAATGCCGTTACGTCTGTTCTTTGCTCCGTTCCCATGTTCGACAATGCCGAAGATTTGTTGGAACTCTTGGGCGTTCTTAAAAGAATTAATTCTGTACATAATTAGTAGTGTTAGATTGTTAATAGAATGTGAGTTATTTAGACAATATTTTATCCCAGTTGATTGGAATTTGTTCTTCCTTTTCGTATTTATGCAACACAAGGCAGAGCTGGCCACACACGTCATAGAAGCCAGTCTCAAAGCTTTCGACGAAATGCCCGTCTTTCTTCCAATGCATCACATAAGATTTGCGCTTTGAAGTGCCACTGTAAACAACGACATTCGCACAAAACTCGACAAATGCTTCTTCGCTTTCGTTTGCTTTTCTTGCTGCAATGACTTGCAATGTGCGAACCTCACGTTCTGTGAGGTATGCGATTTTGCCGTAAATCTCGACAGCCACTTTTTCATGGCTATTCCGTTTTACCAATTCTTGCTTCATTTCGTGAAGAAATTGGTAATGTTTGCGTTGGTTTTTCTCCATATTTGGAATTTCAGGAGAAAGGTCGTGGCGATAGTGACGTTCGAGCTCTTTCTTTATGTGGGCACGAGATTCAACATCATCATCGTAACACATTAATCCTTCGGTGCGGCCACAGGATTTCCATACGAATAAAGTCGCAGGTTTTCCGTCAAAAACGCAAGGATAGTTTCCTTCCTTTGCGTAGCCTTCCTTGTCTAAAATCCTTTTTGCAGAATTTGACAAATAGAAGTAGTCGCACTGACCACCTCTATCTAAATCCTTTTCGATTTCCCCGTCCGCATAACAGAAGTGCGGCCGTACAGCATTGTCTGGTTGACAATGGTCTGCATAAATAATGAATGGTTTCATATCTGATTTCGTTTTAGTTTAATATTCTGGATTACTGATATTGTTGTTGATTAAACAAATCAGGTGTTCCAAATCGTCTTTCTCGTCACTCGTCAATAGGGCATTATTGACGTAATATTTGAAAGCATCAACAGCAAGAAAAGCCGATTTTGCTTCCATTGTGATTTTTAGAGATGAATTAAATAAATCATCAATATAATCGCTTACTTCGTCCAACGTGTCAAATTCTTTGACATACTTCCAAAATGTGCAAGCATTAAGAACACCACTTGGAGCAAGTCTTTGAAGTTCAAAGCGTTCTCCAGTAGGCATTATTCTGAATGTGCATCCGTGTTCTTGCCACGGACGTGAAGTTTGGTTTTTTGCTGTTTCCATATCGTAAATTTTAGATTGTTAGTCAGTTGAAGTTAATTGCACATCTTTTTCTCTTTTTCAACAAGATAGCGATGTGCGTCTCGCCTCTGCCTTGCTGCCCAACATGAACAAAAATCATCAAAAGATTGCTCCCGTTGTTTCCTGTCCTTGTCGTACTTGTACCACTCATGGCAAAGCAAGCAGAATAATAAAATAGAGGCTGAGATTAATATATACACGTCCATAATTTCTCAATGTTTTAGATTGTTATTGACTTTAAGAAATACTGTTTTCTTTTTTGAAGTTGTCAATCATTTTTTCATATTCTTTGATTGATTCTTCGTAGCGTTTTGACTTGTTGTTTTTGTTGTCAGTTTGCTTATATTCTTCGATATGCGCACCAATAAAGACAAGTGCGAGGATACTGAAAAACGTGACCATAAAATAGCCACATAATAACTGCTCACCAGTAGGATGTTGGTTGCTATGAATTGCGAGATAAAAATCAATCGCAATAACGGCAGATGCGATACCAAGACCCATCCACCAAGAAATGAACTTTCTCATAATTTCTCGTTTTTAGTTGTTTACAATGTTGAATAACTTTGTTGCGAGTTGCTCATCAGACCAACTTGCATAAGTGTTTTCTCCTCCTTGGGCAACGTAGTCCAACGCTTCTTTTGTTTGCCATCTGCCATTGAGGTCGTAATTTCGCATATAAACACGACCTGCAATTTCCAAGCAATTACACTCGGAAATGGCTTTCTTGATTTCTTCTAAATTCATAATTTGTTCTACTTTCTTAGCGTTCATTATAGTTCTCGAAATTAACAAAATCACTCACGCTCTTGTGGTTGCCATAAACAACACAGCGTTCAATTCGGTCAATCTCTGGATCTTCCAAATCATAGGCATCTTCTTGTACTCCGTATTCATTAATGCAATACGAGAACGAACCATCCTTGTAATGGATGCAGTCGGCTTGATGAGTCGGAAATTCCCACTTCCCTGTTTCCCAGTTGTGCCACATCTTGTGAATGTTGCCATCTTCATCAACTGCCACAACGCTATGCTTGCGACATTTGATTGCGGCTTCATGTGCCGCATCTTCTAAGTTGTCGAACTTGTAGGCAGCAATGTACCCAAGTTCATCATTGTGAATTCTGTACTCCATAATTTGTTCCTTTCTTTTAAGTTAGATTGTTATTGAAAATACTGTTGTAGTCATTCGTGCGCTCGCAACACGTCATTTGCCGCTAAGTTAGACCTGATGTTGAAAAAGAAGCATTGGCGGACTTGTTAGCCCGCCAACACCTCATATTTCTTTTCTTCTTTCTTATATCGTTTTAAGTCCTCATGTACACTTCACCATGCCCATGATTTCCCCTTCGCTTTAAGACGTTTCATATACTAAGCCAGAATTTCTTCGCTTATCCCGACTTCCGTGACCCTTACAACTGGTTCCTCGGGTTTCGGGGCGATAGCTCTGACGATTCAATCTTCTGGGTGCCTCATCCCCACCTTTTTTATAGTGGTGTTTCCCACTTCCCTCACAACGTACTCGGACAGCTTTCACGATAGCTTCGGACTACCAATCCAACTGTAAAACGTATTTATACGTCGCTTCCAATCCGGAACGCATACGACCAAATCCGACAGTCGCTTGCCTTCATACAAGTTACCATATTTACGAGTACGTCTTTTCCTCGTAAGTTGCAATATGCTTCGGTATCACAATAAGTGTCGCAGGACATTATCGTCTCCAAATCAACCGAAATACATATTACTGACGCACGGCTTATCGACCTCCATCTTCTTCCCATCAAAGTAGTAAGCGTTCGCTGCGACACGACCACGTTACAACGGTCTTATGCCTCCATCTCGTATATGGTTTCAGGCACGTTTCGTTTTCGCCCCGCATACGTCCTTCACGAGAACCATTGCCTTAGGCGAGGATGTCAAAGAACTCATTTGTGTCAGAAAATCGGCTTCCTGACGGGGCCTTGAAGCAGACCCATGGTACAATAACCATGGCGCAAAATTAGTAATAATGTTTTAATATACCAACACAATTAACAATATTTATATATTATTATAAATTTTATACATTTTGCCCCGTATCATGGCAATTTGTATATTTTTGTGTAAAATACTTAAATAATGTTAAATAATTTGTTATATACATTATATATATATAATTTTGCACTATCATATAAAATGAATATGATGCTTCAATTACTTCAATTATAAACAATCTAACAACTCATCAGATTATGAAAAATCAAGATTTAGAGATTAAGTGCTTCACCACT
>Ga0247611_10009040_pt1 | contig 12113 bp, 8 predicted proteins | sample 177DNAGHGhighgp2_FD_192422 | JGI IMG/M metagenome (GOLD analysis project Ga0247611, IMG submission 192422) | Sheep rumen microbial communities from Palmerston North, Manawatu-Wanganui, New Zealand - 1770 DNA GHGhigh gp2 | ecosystem: Host-associated > Mammals > Digestive system > Stomach > Rumen ... | reverse complement strand
TGTCACCACCACGGCGCTCACCTCCTCCCATTCGCCGGGATACCATATACGGTCTTCCGGCAAGGCTTTTGTGTTGGCCGACTTGGGGGTGGCCACCTCATCGGTCAGGGCAATTTTGCTGTTGAGGTGGGCTTGGGAATAGTCGCGCTTGTGGATCATCTGGCGCCATTCCTTCATCATTTGTTCTTCCGTCGGGGAGCTCTGCGCCACAGCCGTGGCTCCCATCAGCACGACCGACAATGCTAAAATAATTCTTTTCAAAGTTTTCCTTTCTTTAAAAGAGACGTGCCGTTCTCGACACGTCTCTCGGTGGTTAAAAATAATGATATGTGCTCAATTTATGCTTAACGTTTCAGACTGAGGATTTCGCGGGCCTCGTCGCTGTTGGCCACTTCGCGGCCCAGCAGTTTGGCCATGCGGACCACCTTGTCGACCAGTTCGCCGTTGCTCTTGGCCAGCACGCCGCGCTCCAGATAGAGGTTGTCCTCGAAGCCTACGCGCACGTTGCCGCCCATCACGATGGCGGGAGCGGCCAGCGTGAAAGCGTGGCGGCCTATGCCGGTGGCAGTCCAGGTGCTGCCGGCGGGAATGTTTTTGACCATCCATACAAGGTTGTCAACTGTGGCAGCGGCACAGCCAAGCACACCCAGCACGAAGTTGAACTGCATGGGGTCGCCGGGCACTTCGCCGCGCTGGGCCATGCGTACGATGGTTTCGAGATGTCCCATTTCGAAGCACTCATACTCGGGTTTGATGCCGCGTTCCAGCATCCGTTTGCCGAAGGCACGCATGGTAGGCATTGTGTTGTCGAAGATTTCGTCGCCGAAATTGCAGGTTCCGCAGTCCAGGGTGGCCATTTCGGGCAGGGGGGTTGTGTCGGTGCTCTGCAGGCGCTCTTCGGGCGACATGCCTACGGCACCGCCCGTCGACGGAATCAGAATCACGTTGGGGCACTCCTTTAAGATGGCCTCCTCGCATTCTTGGAAACGCTCGCGGCTCTGAGTGGGGGTTCCGTCGTCGTGGCGCACGTGGAGGTGGACGATGGCGGCACCGGCATCGACGGCCGATTTTGCTTCGCGCACGATTTCCTCAACGGTGTATGGCACGGCGGGATTCTGCTCTTTCGTAACTTCTGCACCGCAGATGGCGGCAGTGATAATCAGTTTATCCATGGTATTGTTGATTTTAAATATTGTTCTTTGCTTATTTTAAAAATGCAAAGATACGAAAAAAAATCGTACTTTTGCAAAAAATAAATTGCAATGCTGATACTTGGAATAGACCCTGGCACACAGGTGTTGGGCTATAGCGTCCTCGACACCGACAGCACCAAGCCCCGCTTGGTGGTCATGGACGTGCTTTATCTGCGCAAAATTGCCGACTTCCACCTCCGCATCCGCAAAATCTTTGACACCACCCAGCGCATCATCGACTCCTACCACCCCGACCACCTGGCCATCGAGGCCCCCTTTGCGGGCAAGAACGTGCAGTCCATGATCAAACTGGGCAAGGCCCAGGGGGTCGCCATCGGTGCTGCCATCAGCCGCGACCTATCCTATACCGAGTATGAGCCTACCGTAGTCAAGCAGCGCGTCACTGGCACAGGCAATGCCGCCAAAGAGCAGGTGGCCGCCATACTCCAGTCCATTTTCGGCTTCCGCGACATGCCCCAATATCTCGATGCCTCCGACGCGCTGGCCGTGGCCTATGCCTGCCACCTCGAGTTTTCCGACCCCCTGGCCGACATCCGTTCCCAGCTCCGTCCCGCGCGCGCCCACAAGTCGCGCAAGCAGCAATGGACCGATTTCGTAACACAAAATCCCGATTTAATAAACAATTAAGCGACTTTCAACCATGAGTACACAACAAAAATCCTTCTCATCCAGCCTCGGGGCCATCATGGCCGCCGTGGGTTCGGCCGTTGGCTTGGGCAACATTTGGCGGTTTCCCTACACCTGTGGCAAGTATGGGGGCGGGGCCTTCCTGCTGGTATACATCTGCTTCGTCTTCCTCATCGGCTCTGTACTGATGATGTCCGAATTTATCATCGGGCGCCGTGCGCAGCACACACCCATCAAAGCCTTCCAGACCCTCTGTCCGCGGCACAAGGCTTGGGGTCTACTCGGACTGCTGGGTGTTGTCACCAGCTTCTTCATCCTTTCGCAATATTTAGTTCTTTCGGGCTGGACCACAGGCTATGTCAGCCACTCCATCACAGGCCAGCTGGCTGCCCTCGGCACCAGTTCTGCCCCCATTTCCGATCATTTCACCCAATTTTCCACCCATCCCTGGCAGCCCGTCACCTATCTGGTCATCTTCTCTGTGCTTGTGCTGCTGGTCATCATTGGCGGGGTGCAGAAGGGCATCGAGAACGTATCCAAAGTGCTCATGCCTGTGCTGGCATTGCTCATCTTGGTACTCTGCGTGCGCAGCCTCACACTTCCCGGTGCTATGAAAGGGGTCGAGTACCTCTTCTCGCCCGACTTCTCCAAACTTACCGGCGAGGGCATCCTTGCCGCTTTGGGCCAGGCCCTCTTCTCCCTCAGCGTAGGCATGGGTGTGATGCTTGTCTACGGCTCCTACATCCCCGTCAACGAGAATCTTTTCGAGACAGCCATGTGGATTACCTCCTGCGACACCCTCATCGCCATCCTTTCCGGCCTGGCCATCTTCCCGGCCGTTTTCAGCTGTGGGCTTGACCCCGCCGGCGGTCCCGGCCTGGTATTCTGTGTCCTGCCCAATGTCTTCAACTCCATGGGCACGGCAGGCATCATCTTCTCCGTCCTCTTTTTCCTGCTGCTCACCGTGGCGGCTCTCACCAGTGCCATATCCCTGCTCGAAGTCCTTACCTCCACCTTCGTTGAGCACACCCGCGCCCGCCGTGCTGTCGCCGCCATAGTCGTTTCTGTCCTTGTCACAGCCCTCGGCATCCTCTTCTCCCTGTCGTTGGGCGACCTCTCGCACATCAAAATCACCGGCCTCACCCTCTTCGACTTTATCGACCGCGTCAACAGCATCTACCTCCCGCCCATCTGCGCCCTCGGCACCATCCTGTTCCTCGGCTGGATGATGCCCGATGCCGATGTGCGCGACGAATTCTCCAACCACGGCACCCTCACCATCCGTTTCTACGGCCTGTTCCGTTTCATCGCGCGCTACATAGCCCCCTTGGCGCTTCTGGTCGTCTTCGTATCCGGCATCCTCCAGTAATCCCCAGTCAGTCATGAACCGTCTTTCCATTCCCGCAATCCTGCTCCTGCTGGCCCTTGTCGGCTGCCACCAGGCCAAGCCCAAAGTCTACGACCCCTCCTACGTCCGCTTTGAAGCCTCCTATAACCCCTATCTCGAAAACCAGTTCTACCCCTCCCTCGTCATGGGTGTCGCCAGCCTCACCGACCAGCGCTTCGGCTTCAACGACACCAACGCCCTCTTCACCGTATCCGTCACCGCCCCCGTCAGCAACTCCGTCCTCCGCATCACCATTGACTCCTCCAACCTCAACTACGTCACCATCTTCCAAGAGGTACTCCCCGTCAAGGACATCCGCTATACTTTCCACCCCTCCATCAAGTGGAAATACGACCAACTCTACAAAATCCGCCAGCAGGGCACAGCCGACCTTACCTTCACCTGCTACATCAACGACGAGGAAGTCGACATCAAAAACGTCCGCATCAACTACCGCTCTGCCAACGACTGCCTCCTCAGCATACTCGATGCCGACGGCCGATTCCACGACTTCCGCTGGCTTTTCGCGGCCTACGTCAACGAGGAACACCCTTTCATCGACAGCATCCTCACCGACATCATGCAGCAAGGTGTCATCACACGCATCACGGGCTACCAGAAAGATGCCCAAAGCGTTGTCAGCCAAGCCGAGGCCATCTGGTACTACGCCCTCGAGCGCGGCATCACCTATTCGTCCATTTCCTGCACCTCCACCCCCACCAAACGGGCCACCCTGCAGCACATCCGCTTCTTCGACCAGGTCTACAACACCCGTCAGGCCAACTGTGTCGATGCCTGCGTTTTCTTTGCCTCCATCATGCGTAAAATCGGGCTCAAACCCGTCATCTTTGTCGAACCCTGCCACGCCTACCTCGGCTACTATACCGACAGCCGCCGCCGCACCCTCCGTCTGCTCGAAACCACCATCACCAGCTGGGCCGACTTCCCCGCCCTCACCCGCAACTACCAAGAAACCCTCCAGCGCAATCCCGATGCCAAGGGCAGCGAGCGGATATCCAACGGCATGAATGCCAAATACACCAAATATCTCACCGCCGACCAGCGGCAGCGGTGGGAGAACGGCACCCTCTCATTCGACGAGTTCAAGCGCGCCGTGGCGCACACCCTCTTCCAGAAAGCCACCGACTACGACCTCGACAACTACAAAAACAACCGCAAGTACTTCTCCGACCCCTCCAACCCCACCTACCAGCAACTCGACATCGAGCTGCTCCGCAAAACCGTCCAGCCCATCAATGGCTGACCCCTACACTCCGTCAACCCCTCATCCCGCCACCCACATAAAAACGCAGAGCCACCCGCATGGATGGCTCTGCGCTCTTTATTGTATGCAAGGTGTTCAGTCCTTGATGTTGGGTTCTTCGAGACCCAGGTGTTTCTTCTTGTCCACCACTTTCAGATACAGGCCAATCAGCAGTGCGGCCACACCCAAGGCGGCCAGCATCACCAGTGCCCACTGGTAGTCGTAAGGCACCAGCACGCCCGTCTCGCCCGCCTCGATGGCGGCCTTGGCGTCAATCACAGCCTGGTTGGTGGCGTTGGTGCTCTCAAGCACGTTGCCGATAAGCAGCGGGAAGAGCCACAGGCCAATGTTCTGAATCCAGAAAATCAGTGCGTATGCCGAGCCGATAATCTTCTCGTCCACCAGCTTGGGCACTGAAGGCCACAAAGCGGCGGGCACCAGCGAGAACGAGGCACCCAGCACCAAGATTGTGACGTAGGCCACAATCGTGCCGCCCACGGCGCTGCCCTTGAACATAGGCAGGATGAAGGCAAAAGTGAGGTGGCAGATAACCAGCAGGATAGAACCAATCATCAGCATCGAAGCAGCCTTGCCCTTGTGGTCCACATAGTTGCCCAGGATGGGGGTGATGGCCACAGCCAGCAGCGGGAAGACGGCGAAGATAGTCTCGGCTGTGCCGCGCATATAGCCCATATAGCAATACACCACTAAGGCCACGACGGCCAGCGCCATCAAACCATACTTCATGCCCTTCTTCTTCGAGAAGTTACTTGCAAAAGCGCACACAGCCACCAGCAGCATGATGATGTACTGCACAATGGTGACCGACTCGCCACCCCAGAACGAACTCGGGTCGGCCGGATTGAGCGTCAGGTTGCACTGCAGCATGTTCACAGCATACTTCTGGAAGGGGAAGATGGCGCTGTAGTAAAGCACACACAGCAAAGCCACCAGCCAGAAACCCAGGCTGGAGAAAATCTTGCCGATGTCGCTGATTTTGAATGGGTCGTCCTTCTCCTCGGCCTCGCCGGTCTGTGCGTCAAGCTTCTTGTCCATGAAGAAGTAGGTGACGAACATAATCAGGGCGATGCACAGCAGCACCACGCCGAAGGCCACCGAGCGGCTCACATTCACACTGCCGCCCAGCTTGGCAAAATAGGGCGAGAAAATCATGCAAGTGGCCACACCCAAGCGGGCCAGAGCCATCTCGCTGCCCATGGCCAAAGCCGTCTCGCGGCCCTTGAACCATTTCACAATACCGCGGCTCACCGTGATGCCGGCCATTTCGGCTCCGCATCCGAAAAGCATGAATCCGATAGCAGCCAGCTTGGCCGACGCGGGCATTCCGCGGTAGAACGGCGACACGCCCAGCTCGTCGAACAGCGGGATGTAGTTCAGGTTGTTGGTAAACCAGTTCTCCAGGCTGCTGCCCATAAAGGAGGGGCTGATGGCGTAGTACTTGATCAGTCCGCCCACCAGCATCACTGCGCCCGACAGCACAGCGGTGAAGCGTACCCCCATCTTGTCGAGGATGATGCCCGCGAAGATGAGGAAGAAAACGAACACGTTGAGGAAAGTCTCCGAACTCTGCATCGTACCGAAGGCTTTCGAATCCCACCCGCGGGTGGACTCCATCAAGTCCTTGATGGGTGACAAAATGTCCATGAAAATGTAGGCACAGAACATGGCCAGTGCCAACAGCAACAGCGCTATCCACCGCATGGCGGCGCTGTCGCGAAGAGTTTTAATGTTTTCTGTCATAATTGTATTGTATTTTTATTGTTTATTCCTCCAAGTGAGTTTCGATTTGCAAAATTACAAAAAAAAATCGTATATTTGCATCTCATGCCCAGAAATCTTTCGTTTTTCCTTCTGCTTTCCGCCGTTTTGTGCGGGGCTTTTCGGGGAGGGCGGCCTTTGCGCCGAGTCGCGAATGCTTTATTGCCAACGGGTTGCGCCGGACTCTGGTCCGCGCGGGGCTGTTGGCGCACTTGGTTCGCCCCTTGTGCGGTTGTCCGGTGCTGGTCAGTCCCCATTTCTACCACCGGCGGAGGACAGAGTGAGTTTTAAATGCCGTCATTCGGGTGTGGGGCGAGCGAGCTTGGAGGGGTGTGCGGGGGTGCAAAAACGACGGCTCCGGCCTGTGGGGCTGGAGCCGTCGGGCTGTTTGTGGTGTTCTGAGGTTAGAAGCAGAATCTCAGGCCGAGGGCGACGCCGTAGCCGAAGCCGGAGGCGTGGCCGAGGAGATCCCATTGCGGACGGAAGTCGATGGACACCTGCAGGGGGATGCTGAATTTGTATTCGAGACCGATTTGGGCATCGAGGCCGATACCGAAATTGTCGTTCTCATATTTACCGGTATAGAGACCGGCGTTGGCACCGATACCGGCATACCAGCCGAGGCCGCCGCTGATGTTCCAGTTCCACTGGTAGATACCAGTGAGGTTGATGTACGAACCCCAGTCCTTGTAGTTGTGCCATCCGAGGTCGAGTTCCAGGCGGTTGGCGGAGCCGAGGCCGTGCTGGAAGGAGAGTTCGGCTGCGGAGCTGTTGCCGAAGGCACCGCGGATACCGATTGCATTCTGTGCGTTGCCGGCAAATCCGAGGGCAACGACGGCGAATAAGAGTACGAAAACTTTCTTCATAATGTTGTTGTTTTAAATTGTTTATTAATATGAGTTTTGTTGTTTGCCGTTTATTACGAAATGCAAAAATACAAAAAAAACAGGGATTGTGGTTTTTTTTTTGTATTTTTGCACTTCATTTTTGGCCCGGAGGGTTTAAACCTTCGCCATTAATCCCGTACATGACAGAATGATAGTAATATTTTAAGATATGAATATACATATAGTTCAACACGACATTGTGTCTAATAATCCCGAAGAGAATTTGAAATGGATTGTCGAGGAGCTGGACCGCCCCGAGAGCAAGGAGGCGCTGCTTACGGTGTTTCCTGCCTGCACGTTGTGCGGGGCCCCGCTTTACGGTTCGGTGGCTTACACCGACCTGCAGAAACGCGCCCAGGCGGCGTTGCAGGAGCTGGTGCAGCGGTCGGAGCACAGGGCGTTCCTGGTGGGTATGCCGTTGCAGATTCAGGACCGCGGACTGTGCAACGCCATTGTATTTGTGCAGAACTGCGCCATACGCGGCATCGTCACCAAGAAGTATCTGGCCCCCGACGAGCAACGCTATTTTGTGCGTGGCGAGGGGGTGCAGATGATTCAGTATCAGGACCAGTTGCTGGCCATCGGGTTCTATGAGGATTTGAAGGAGCTGTCCAAGTCGCACGCCGGGCAGCCGGATGTGGTGATTTGCTGCGGATGCAATGTGTTCGACTACAATAAGCCCTACCGCATCCGCTACCGTATGCATAAGCTGGTGGAGAACTACAATGCCGCGCTGGTTTTTGCCAACCGCACGGGTGGCGAGGGGAGCCTGTTGTTTGCCGGCGGCTCGATGGCGCTGAATGCGGCAGGGATGGTGCTTTGTCAATTCCCCTATTTCGAGGCCCACGCTGCGAGTGTCGATTTGCAGCTGATGGAGGAGTGCGAGGATGAGAAGCCCGAGGCTGTGGCCTTGGTGTATAAGGCTTTGGTGACCGGGCTGCGCGACTATTTCCGCAAGAATCATCTGCAGCGGGCGGTGCTCGGGCTGTCGGGCGGCATGGATTCGGCCATGGTGTGCCTGTTGGCGGCCGACGCCTTGGGGCCGGAGAATGTGCATGGCATATTGATGCCGTCGCAGTATTCGACTGACCATTCGGTGAATGACGCCGTCGAACTGGCCAAGAATCTGGGTGTGGCTTATGATATTGTGCCTATCAAGCCGATGTTTGACTTGCTGAGGGATACGATGAAGCCCGTGTTTGGCGACCGCCCGGAGGATGTGACCGAGGAGAATATGCAAGCCCGCATCCGCGGCATGATAGTGATGAGTTATGCCAACAAGTTCGGGGCCATGGCACTGAACACTACCAACAAGTCGGAGGCGGCCATGGGCTACGGCACCCTCTACGGCGACAGCTGCGGAGGATTGAGTGTAATCGGCGACCTGTATAAGACAGAGGTTTATGAGCTGGGCGAATATGTGAACCGCGAGGGGGTGCGCATCCCCGTCAATACCATGCAGAAGGCTCCGTCGGCCGAGTTGCGGCCCGGCCAGAAGGACAGCGACTCGCTGCCGGACTACAGTGTGCTGGACAATATCTTGAATCTCCATATTGAGGAGCAGATGTGCCAGGAGGAGATTGTGGCCGAGGGCTATGACGAGAAGATGGTGGCCGAAGTGCTGCGCAAGGTGCGCATCAACGAGTGGAAAAGACTGCAGTTTGCCCCGGTGTTGAAGGTGTCGCCCATGAGTTTCGGCATCGACCGCCGTGTGCCGGTGTCGTGAGGACAGAGTGTGAGGATGCGTAAATTGGGGTATTGTCATATTGACCTTTAGCGTAATGCAGTTTGCGTACAATCCAGAGGTTGAGTTGGCGGAACACTACGTTGTGGAGACGGGAGTTTCCATCTTTCTCACCGGCAAGGCCGGAACGGGGAAGACCACTTTCCTGCACAATATTGTGGAACGGTGTCCCAAACGCAGCGTGGTGGTGGCCCCGACAGGGGTGGCGGCTGTCAACGCAGGCGGAGTGACTATCCACAGTTTTTTCCAGCTCCCGTTCTGTCCGTATCTGCCCGATGTGCCCGAGCTGGTGACGGAATATCAGCTGCCGGCCAGCCAGAAGAGTCTGCGGAAGTCGAAAGTGGACATTATTCGCACGCTTGATTTGCTGATTATCGATGAGATTAGCATGGTGCGGGCAGACCTGCTCGATGCCATCGACGCTGTGCTGCGGCGCTACCGCCGCAGCGGACGCCCGTTTGGGGGTGTGCAGCTGCTGATGATTGGCGATGTGCAGCAGTTGGCTCCCGTGGTGACGGACGAGGAACGCCCGTATATGGAACAAGTCTACCCGTCGCCGTTCTTTTTCCACAGCAAGGCCTTGCAGAAACTCCAGTATGTGACTATCCAGCTCAAGACTATCTACCGCCAGCAGGATCCGCACTTTGTGGAACTGCTGAACAATATCCGCGACAACCGTTTCGACAGCCGGACGCTGCAGGCTCTCAATGCCCGTGTGCAAGCCAGTCCAGCTCCCGGTCGGGGACAGGAACCCATTTTGTTGACCACTCACAACTATCAGGCCAACGAGGTGAACCGCCGCCACATGGAGGCTTTGGCCACGAAGAGTTTTATTTTCGACGCCCAGGTGGAGGGCAACTTCCCTGAGCAGTCGGCCCCCACAGAGAGGCATTTGGAGCTGAAACCGGGCGCGCAGGTGATGTTTGTGAAGAACGACAGCGTGGGTCACCGCTATTATAACGGTATGCTGGGCATGGTGGAAGAGGTGATGGACGACGGCGGCGAGACTGAGGGCCTGGACAGGGTGGTTGTGGTGGAGGCCGAGAACGGCGAGCGCATATTCGTCACACCCGAAAGGTGGGAGAACATCCGATATGAGATTGACAGCAGCGACAACAAAATCAAGCAGACCGTCGACGGCACCTTCACCCAGTATCCGCTTAGAACGGCTTGGGCCATCACCGTGCACAAAGCGCAGGGATTGACTTTCGACAAGGTGCAGGTGGATGTGTCAGGGGCTTTTACTTACGGGCAGGTGTATGTGGCGCTGAGCCGCTGCCGCAGTTTGGAGGGGCTGACGCTGCTTGCCCCGATTACCTTGCAGAACTCGTTTGGAAACAGCGACATCGACCAGTTCAACCAAAGCATGACCCCGCCGCAACAGGCTGCGCAGATGCTCGACAGCTACCGCTCGCAGTATTATTATGACATGCTTTTCGAGCTGTTTGACTTTGGCGGGGTGCAGCACTCGGTCGAGGGGTTGAGACGGCTGTTCCAGGATCATTTGCTCCGGCTTTATCCACAAGAGGCCGCCAGCCTTTCGGAGTTGTGCGGCAAGGAGGTGGGCGACCTTGTGTCGGTGGCAGAACGGTTTCACAGGCAGCTGGCCGCAATAGGCGCTCAGCCCGACAGCAAGGCTTTGTTGGCGGAGCGCATTGGGAAGGCGGCTGTCTATTTCGGGCAGGTGCTGCGGACGATTGACGAGCGGGTGAGGCCTGTGTTGGACGTGGAAATCGACAACCGGGAGACTGCCAAGCGCATGAAGGATGTATCGGAACGCTATGTGGCTGCGTGTGGATTGAAAATTAGGCTGATGGAAGATGTGGCAGAGAATGGGTTCACCATTGAGGGCTACCAGCAGGCAAAGGTGGATTATGCGCTGCAAAAACCCGTCAAGGAACGCAGAGGAGGCTCGCGTGCCAGGACTGGCGACCCGGCAGGGGAGGGCTTGGCTAATGCCGACTTGGCGGAAAGGCTTGCGAACTGGCGCAAGACCACGGCCGAAAAGAAGGGTGTGAAACCGTATATGATTCTGTGGCAACGGACGCTGCTGGGTATTGTGAAGGCTTTGCCACGGAATGGCGCGGAGCTGTCTGCCGTGCAGGGCATGGGACCGGTGGGAATGAAACTGTATGGGGCAGAAATCCTGCAGATAGTGGAGGATTACTGCAAGGACAGCCGGATGGACACCAGCCGGAGCAGGGCAGAGGAGGAGCCTGAACTCACGTCAAAGCCCAAGCCGAAAAAGCATGAAGAGCCAACCTGGAAGAAGGCAGCGAGACTGATGGCCAAGGGCAAGACGGTGGAAGAGGTGGCCAAAGAATTGGGCCGGGCCGTGAGTACGGTGGAGGGCTATGTGTTTAAGGCAGTGGAGGAGGGAGTGTTGGATGCCGAAACGATTATACCGCCGACGGATTTGAAGGAATTGGTTGCTTATTTTGTCAAGAATGATTTAGACGCGCCACTGAAGCCGGCGTTTGAATTTTTCGAGGGCCGCTTCAGTTATTGGCAGCTGCGGGTGGCACGGTATGTGGCCAACAACCTCAATTGAGGCGTGATGCTGCCGGGAACAATTAGAAATTGATGGGTTTGAGCAGTTGTCGCGCCCGGGAGCGCGACATGAGATTGAAGTGCCACCACTCGCTGTAGAGCGGCTGGAGTCCTTGCTGTTGCATAAGTGAGCGCAGCAGCTGGCGGTTGTGGTATTCCTGTTGGGTGATGCGCCCGTCGGCAAGCAGCTGACTTTCATTGCGGATGTGTGATTCGGGGCCGAAGTGGTCGAAGTCGGATCCCATGGGAAGCCAGTGGCCGAGGGAGTCGACAAGGGTAATGTCGACGGCGGCACCGTAGTTGTGGAGTCCTGGCCCGTGGAGGGGGTTGGATACGTAGATGTTGAGGGGTGTACCCTGCACAAGGTGGAACATTTGGCGCTGGATGGAAAGTGGACGTGCGGCATCGAGCACCAGCAGGCTGAGGTGGGGGTGGGAGCGGTGCAGCTGCCGTTGTGCGGCGGCCAGTTTGTCGGCCAGCTGTGGGAGCATGAAGGCTTTGTGGATGTCGGTGTAGAGTATGTGGTCCGTGAAGTTGCGGGCTGTGGCATAGACCAGGTGGACTTGGATGGTGGGGTCGACTTCCTGCACGTCGACCAGCCCATGGGCACGGAGGCGGGATTCGGTGGGAGTGTCGGCCAGACGGGTAGGGGGAGGTGCGA
>Ga0247611_10009039_pt1 | contig 12114 bp, 6 predicted proteins | sample 177DNAGHGhighgp2_FD_192422 | JGI IMG/M metagenome (GOLD analysis project Ga0247611, IMG submission 192422) | Sheep rumen microbial communities from Palmerston North, Manawatu-Wanganui, New Zealand - 1770 DNA GHGhigh gp2 | ecosystem: Host-associated > Mammals > Digestive system > Stomach > Rumen ... | reverse complement strand
CCTGCTGTGCACTGCCCTTGATGCTGTGGTTGCGCACGAAGGGGAAGAACACGCCCATGGCAGTCCACTGTGCAAGGAGGTCGCCAGTGGCACTCTCGCAGAAGCCCCCGATATCGGGACCATTGAATGGTTGCCCTGACAGTCCTAAGGTGAGCGACATCGGCACGCTGAGCTTCATCTGGTCCTCAGACGACAGGTTGTCACCCGTCCATGTTGCCGCATATCTGTGTCCGCCGAGGAAATTGGAACGCGAAAGGATGAACGGCCTCTTCTGGGGATTGGCAAGGAGCAGACCCTGCCGGCTCGCCCTCACCATGTTGAGACCAAAAACGTTATGAAAACGGAGATGCGGACCTGCAGAGAGTCCCTCCCCACCGAGGTGGCGGTTGTCTACGGGCATGGTGTTCTCATGCTGATTGAAGACAGCAGGCTCGTTCATGTCGTTCCACACGCCATCGATGCCGGTGGCCATGAAGTCCTTGTAGAGCGTTGCCCACCACATACGCACATCGGGTCGGGTGAAATCGGGGAAATGGCATGGACCGGGCCACACATCGCCCACAAAGGGTTTGCCGTCTTTGTTCTTCACCCAATAGTCGCCTGCCGTGCCTTGGTCGTCGACAAAATAGCCCTTCTCCACCTTCACACCCGGGTCAATCATGTAGACAGCCTTGAAATGCTTCTGGTGCAGATAATCGTTGAGTGCCTTCGGGCGTGAGAACTCCTTCGGATTGAAGGTGAAAATCTTGTAGCCATCCATGTAGTCGATGTCCATCCATATCACATCGGAAGGTATCTGATGCTTGCGCAACTGGTCGGCGATTTCCATCACCTGGGTGTCGGGCTGATAACTGAACCTGCACTGCTGGTAGCCCAGCGACCACAGCGGCGGCAGCGACATGGTGCCTGTGAGTTCGACAAGAGCCTTCATGAGGTCACGCGGACTCTCGCGCTCGATAACCACAACTCTAAAAGCAGGTCCTAAGCTCTCGAAAGTCACCTGATGGTTGTCGGTAGTGATGGACTGCCGCCAAGTGTTGTCGGCGATGATGCCGAAGGCACTGCCATCGGCCCTCACCCCCATGACCCACGGATGGCTCTGGTAGAGATGCGACCCGCCGTCGACACTGTATGCCGGGGTGTCGATATTCCACAGTCCCACGGTGCGATCGTTTCTCCTCAGAGGTCCGGTCACCTCTCCCGTGCCATAGAAATCGACCTGTCCGTCGACAGTAATCTGTGCGATGCTCTTGCCGTCGCGCTGCGAGAACCTGGGTGTCAGGCTCCACTGTGCCGGCAGGGGATGAATGGCTTTGGGCTCATGCTCGAAGATGGGCGATGGCTCATGCTGGGTGGCATCATACTGTGGCGGATAAAACACAGCCACCTCGTTGTCGGTGACAAAGGCAGCCTGCGCCATGGCCATTGTGGCCAAGGTGAGGCTGCCTAAGAACGTTATGACTCTATGGGTCATATCAACCTATTTATTATTTGATGAGAATCTTCTTCACGGAGCCGTCGCTCATGCGGATGATGTTGATACCACGGTTCATCTGCTGCTGGCGCACACCGTTGATAGAGTAGATGGCCCCAGCCTGGCTGGTGGCGGCAACTGCCGTCTCGATGCCATCGCTCACATTGACATACTGGCCGTCCTCCAAAGCCACGACACCATGTCGGGCATCGAGCACCGGGTGCAGGTCGCTGCCGAGGGTCTGGTAATACACCACCTTGCCGGCTCCCTCATTCAGGTCGTAGCACAGTTTGCCACTTGCCACGCTTGCCTCGTCGGCTGCAGTGACCTGTGAACCGTTGACCTCGAAGCAATTGGCAAAGGTGACATTCGAGCCATTGTAGCGTGCGAAGGTACGGTCGCCGTCGACGGCACCGGGCACCACGCTGCCACTGATGTCGGCATGGTCGCCCAACCATCCGGAGATGGCGCCACACTCGCGCTGACCGATAATCTCACCGGTGTTGTAGCAGTTGATGATTCTCACGTATGCCTCACTGAGGTCGTTGACACCGAGGATACCGGCGCCGTTGACACCCTCCTGGCCCACGTTCACAGTAGCCTCATTGCCGCAATTCTCAATGGTCAGCGTGTTGCGGCCAATGGAGGTGCCGGCGATACCTGCTGCATAACCTGTGGCGTAAATCTCGCAGCTGGCGTCTACCACCACATTCTTGATGTAAGCACCACTCACGACACCGAAGAGACCCTTGTTGCCGCTTTCCGACTCGATGACCATGTTCTTGATATGGTAGCCGTGGCCGTCGAAAGTGCCTTTGTAAGGACGTTTCACATCCTCGCCGTTCTCCTCGTCAATCTGCTGGTAGAAGCGGGTTCCGATACCCTCGAAGGAGATGCCAGCCATGTCGATATCGTTGGCAAGGTCGACAATCACGTTGCCGTCAATCTCACCATTGTTGATGGCATCGGCAAGGGCTTTGAGCTGCTGTCCATTGCGAATCATGCGGGCACCGCAAACAGAGCAGATGTCGTTTTCGTATTTGTGGTCGGCACGCTGGGGCTCACCCTGTGTGTTGGAGTAGGTGATGTCGCCACCAGGAGTGCCGTCGCAGTTGAGTGAACCGTTGGCATAGACCATGGCATGCGAAGCGAAAGGAACAGGATAAGCGTCTGAGGAGATGTTCTGGCGCCATGCGGCGGTCTCTCCACCCTCGTTGATTTTGTAGCACAACTCACCCGTAGCCAATGACTGAGGCTCCACCATGGTGGCAGCATTCTCCCAGAAGTCGGTGATATTGCTGGTGTAGAAGCAGTTGACGATGTTTCTGACATGACGGGCAATCACCGTGGAGTTGCCGGTAAGCAGGAATGTGGACGGTGCCACATAGCAGTTCTCGATGATGGTCTCCACCTCGCCATGGGCATAACCGATGATGGCAGCGGTACCCTCGCAGTAGGGAGCGTTCATGGAACCCACAAATGCACAGTTGCGGAAGATGGGCGACTCGTGTGCCACGGAGCAGATGCCGCCGTGTGTGGCATCACCAGGATATGAACCTGTGATATCGACTGCCACCAATACGTTCTCGATGAGCGAATTGCCACGGGTGACGAACACCAGTCCGCCAATGAAGCGCTGGGTGCTCTCGATGGAACCCGTCACGCGGAGGTTCTTTACTGTGGCGTTGGAGATGACCTTGAAGAGAGCCACACCGTCGTAAGACACGTTGTAGCCAATATTGATGGAATGCTCCTGACCGTCGAAGATACCTTCGAAAGCACGGGCATCGTCGCTCTCATTGGCGCTGAAGGCATCGCCGCCAATCATCACGTCCCTGCGGGTGTACTCGGTGAAGTCGATGTCGGCATCGAGGCGGGCATTGACCTTCTTGTTGCCATGGTTGACAAGAGCGGCAAACCAGTTGAGGTGAGCCGGGGTGCTGAGTGTGTAGAAACCGTCGGTCAGCGGCAGGAAGTCTTTATCCACATCACCACAGACGGAGCAGATACCATCAACGAACTTATGCGGGTCGCGGTTGGACTCGTTGACGTTGGAGAAGGTGGCGTCACCGCCCTTCGATGAACCATCGCAGTTGAGGTCGCCCACGGCATACACCACGCCGTGTGTGGAGAACGGCACCGGATGCATGTCGACATTCAGTGTCTGATACCAAACGACATTCTCACTCTGGTTGCCATTGATCTGATATGCCACGGCACCGCAGGAGAGGTCGTACTCATCTTCACTGATAAGTGTGCCCTGATATCCATAGGTGTCGAAGTTGTTGGTGCCCTTACCATTGCCATTGCGCCAAAGCGAGTTGCTGCCGTCCATACCAATGACGAATCCTGCATTGTAGCAATTGGAAATGACACTGCCGGTATTGCCGACCCATCCACAGAGAGCAGCGCACTCACGGTTGCCGGAGATACCGCCCGTGTTGAAGCAGTTGTACATCTTGATGCCACAGGCACTGCTCATGCTCACGCCGCAGATGCCGGCAGCATTCTCCTCGGCAGCACCGATGCTGGCCTCGTTGCCACAGTTCTCAAAAGTGACAGAGCCACCGCCATTGGTGCCTCCTGCGATACCAGCCACGAATCTCTTGCCGGAGACGAAGCATGACCAGTCGACGATGACGTTCTTGATGTATGCGCCGTCGTTGAGCACGCCAAACAAGCCGACGTATTCCTCCTCGGGCAAATCAAGCTGCATGTTTCTGATGAAGTGCTGCTGTCCGTCAAAACTTCCGGAGAAGGGACTGCTCACCGTTCCGATGGGCAGGTGTTTGACACCAGCGAGGTCGATGTCGGCAGTCAGCGCACCGCTGATGCTGCCGTTGCCGCTGGCCACCATGTTGGAGAAATCCTCCAGGTCCTGGGCGTTGCCAATCTGGTAGACGCCGTCCTGTTGGTCAAGGGCGAGCGCCCTTTGACTTCCTGCCCAAAGAGCAATCACGGACAGGAGTGTGAAAAGTAGAGTTTTTTTCATCTTCATGTAGTTTTTAGTTATTAGTTATTTGATTAATTCGGCTTGTACTTTCTCATTGAAAATGTCGATAGTGATGCGGTAGACACCGTCTTTTGTGATGCTCCATTTCGTATCGTCGCCTCCTATCCTGAGACGTCGGTCACTGAGGATGTCGGTGCCCTGTGCATAGGGATGCAGCGCTTTCGGATACCATCGGTTCTGACCTTGGAATTTGAAACTTGTGGGTTCTTCCACTCCGTCGTGACGTTTCAGTTCACCCTCCCATGTCCAGACATAGGGATTGTCAGGATGCTGGCACATGAGCTGCATCTTGCCCTCCTTCCATCCCGACTCGGTGGCTCCACCGCCGATGAAGAGCTCGCCCCATGGCTGGCAAATCTCACCATGCAGCATCTTGCGCTCGGGATTGACATGCAACCTGTAGTGCTCGTCGTCGGCAACCACCTGCCAAGGTTCTGACGAGACATCTGTAGTGACAGCGAAGCCAATGCCATGATTGACCACGTTGGCATCAGGAAGCACCGGGGAGAGAAACTGAGTCTTCTTACCCACCTTCTTTGTTGTGATAACTCTCAGTTCACCAGCCTTGAGCGGACCGGCATATTTGAAATCATTGTCGCTCACCATCTCGAGCGGCTGCGTGCCTCCGGGTACGGCTGTTCCTGTTATCCAAAGCTGCCTGTACTGTTGTGCAGGAAGAGCAAGGGCCATCATAAGGCCTATGAGCATGAATAGCGTTCTCATCTTCATCTATGGTTTATTGTTCTAATTTCACAGTAATCTCTTTCGAACAGTCGGTGGCAGGCACATACACCGTGACCACTTTCGACTGCGCGTTGTAGTTCCACACACCATTTGCCACGGTCTCACCGTTGACTTTCACCGCAGAAGGTCTGTCTGAACAGAGGAACTCGATGGTGTAGGCTCTCGAGGAGGGCATTCCGGGGAACGCACCTGTCCGTGGGCATACGGTGAGTTGGTTGCCGGTATGACGCAGGACCGTGTTGGTGAACTTCCCTGCCTTGTAGCCTTCGGTGTCGCCCTCATCCTCATAGAAAGTGGAGGTTCCATCTGCTCCGGGAACGACCTTGATGATAATCCTGTCGGGACGGGTGTTGAGGTTGAGCATCGGGGGGTAGTTGACAATCACCGAACCCGCCTTGTAGAAGTAAGGTATCTCCTCCTGGGTGTAGGCATCGGTGAACACCGTGTTGCCATCCACCACCTGGTTGCGGCATACGTCGAACCATTTCCCCTCGGGCAGCCATGTCCTGCGTGTTGCCTTCCCATCTTTACCGGTAGGTGTGACGATGGGAGCCACGAGGATATCATCACCAAACATATACTCATCCTCGTAGAGATAGGCGTTGCTGTTCTCGGGAGAGTCGTAGTAGAGCGGGCGGCAGATGCTCACGCCAGTGTCGTAAGCCTGACGGGCAGCAGTGTAGATATAAGGCATGATGGCATAGCGAAGCTTCACGGTCTCGAGGAGAAGCGGGAAGTTCTCATACTTCCAGATGCGCCGCTCTATACCCGGCCAATTGGTAGCATGGGTGCGGAAGATGGGTGTGAAGACACCATACTGCATCCACCTGAGGTAGATTTCGGGGTCGTTTCCGTCGGTCTGCTGATGTCCGCCAAGGTCATGTCCCCAATATCCGAAGCCCACATTCGAGGCGGTGGCGGTGAAATAGGGCTGCCAAGCCAATGTGCCATAGGTGGTGAAAGAGTCGCCGGAGAACCCGATGGGATAGCGGTGGCTGCCCAGTCCTCCCCAACGGTGGAAGATGAGCGGACGATGGTCGGGACGGTTGTTCTTCATGTCGTTGTAGAACACATGGTTGCACCAGAATGTCTCGCCCAGGCCATTCACATATTTGCTTGTGAGGTTTTGCTGCCAGTCAATCCACCAGAAATCAACCCCCTGTTTTTCTCTCTCCCTGATGATATGCTTGAACATATAATGATAGAACTTGGGGTCGCTGAGGTTCCAAGGCACCACCTTGACACTCTTGTCGAGTCCCATATCATCGCGCAGAAGGGCAAAATTGTCCTCATCGTCGTCCACGCCATCGGCTGGATGCAGGTTGAGCGACACCTTCAGTCCGTTTTTGTGCATCCAGTCAATCAGTCCCTCCGGGTCGGGAATGGCCGTCTTGTCCCAAGTCCATCCTGTCCATCCCTGCGTATGCCAGTCCATGTCGAAAATCATGACATCCATGGGAATGTTGTTGCGTTTCACGTCGTTGACAATCTCCATGAACTCATCGGAGGTGTATCTCTGATACTTGCTATACCAATAGCCCAGGACATAGAGAGGCGGCATGGGCTGCCTGCCCGCAATCTTAATATAATCGCCCAAAGCCTTTTTATACTGATGGCCATAACCAAGGAAATACCAGTCGACAGCATTTTTATCCACCGGTTCTGCCACCCAGTCGATTCCGTCATATGACTTGTCGAAGGCAAATGTGGTGGAACCATCGCCCCTTTTGGTCAACGGAGACTCATCGATGATGCTCCATCCTGCCCTTGACAGCAGTCCGTTTTCCAGTTCCTGACGTTTGTTGTCGCCAATCTGACCATCGAGCGTCCTTGTCGTTCCCTTCAAATTCAGTGCATCGTCTTTTCCGGGATACCAAATCACATCCCTGCCATTGAGACTGAAGCGGATGGTCAGTACCTCGTCGGAAGGTTGCTTATCGGAGATGACACCTCCTATTTTATATTTCAGTGTTACGACCGATGTTTTGATATATAGGAATCCGCCACTCTTCTCGGTTGTGAAATGAGGCACCGGGAGATTTCTGTTGACGACGGCAAAGGTAGCCCTATCCTCGAAAAGTGCCCGGTCGCTGTATTGGATACGAATCATCTCCGGAGTCAGGACCGTGAAGCGCGCCTTGCCCTCGGTGACCACAGCGGCTTGATTGGCAACAGGATTGTTGGCTTCATCAGCAGACAGTTGCAATGCTGCAACGAAAAAAGTGAACAATGCGAAAAATCTTCTCATAGCGATGCAATTAAAATTTCAATTGCAAAATTACGAGATAACGCATGCGATATGAAAAAACCAAGCGAATGTATAATGAATATTAGTATAAAAATAGTCGAAACAGTTGATTTCCAACCATTTCGACTATCAATAGGTTTGTGTTTGTATAATGGAAATATTCCTTTATATCACCCTTAAATCTCCATAATCAGCTTCTCAAACTGCTCATTTTCGGCAGTTGACCTATTTTTTATCCTGGTCTTATAGGTGTTGACCGTATGAACCGAATAATTAAGAAATTTGGCTATGCGCTCACTGTCGGTGATGCCAAGTCTGATCAGTGCGAAGATACGCATCTCGGAAGTCAGGGAATGTTCGTTTGGCGGCATCTTCCTGTCTTTTTCCTCGAAGAGCAAATTGAACCGTTCCACGAAGTCGGGGAAGATTTTGAGGAAAGTCTGGTCGAATGCCTCATACATGTTTTCCCTCTCCGCATTGAGAGTCGACAATTTCATCATTGACCTCAGGTCATCGTATTGCCTTGCCACGATTTTCCGGTCAATCATGAGATACAGCTTTTCGAGCTTGGCGATAAACTCCGCATTGGTGTAGAAGGAGCGTCCGATATATGCGTTTTTGATTTTGTCGTCTTCTTTCAGTTGCTGGTTGGCATGTTTCAACTGCTCAAGCTGAGAGGCAATGGTCTCCCTTGCCTCGGTGAGTTTTCTGTTCTTTTTCCTGTTGAACCAATATCCATAGAGGATGACAGCCGAGAGAATGACAAAAAGAGCACTTGCCGCGATAAGCCAATTTCTCTGGCTCGACACTGCCTCATACCTGTCACGCTCGATGATGGGAAGAATCTCGCCTATCTCTATTTTTCTCAGTCTGCTGTTGTAGAACTGCACATCCTCAAGTGCCTGATGGACATATACGCTGGCTCTCTCATGATATCCCTTGTTGTATATCATTCTCGAGAGGTGATAGAGGGCGGTGATTTCCCTTGTAGCTGTCTCGTTGTCGTAAATGGCAGATTGGGCAAAATATTCAATGGCCTTTTCCTCATTGTCGAGATAGATATACGCCCATGCCATCTCTGCGGTAGTCATGGCCTTCATGTGCAGGTCGGTATCACTCAGAGCCAGCACCTTTTCGAAAGACTCGAGCGCCTGCTGAAACTGATGGTCTCTCATCAGCCTGGAACCGTTATACGACCACCACTTGGCTGAGTTAGGCGTGGTGACCTGCATCAGAGAGTCGAGATAGGCATTGCTCTTGGTGATATATTTGGTGTAGAACGGTTCTTCACGAACATAATCGGCAAGCGACCTCCATAACTGGCTGTAGTGCTCATAGTAATCATTGAGATGCTTCCCGCTCACCTTATTGCGGTCGATTGAATTGAGCACCTCGTGTGCCTCTGTCAGTATACCGGCGGAGATAAGGGTGAATGCCACAGCATTGGATGCCTCTACAATGCGCTCGTCATTCTTGTTGAGCAGCGCGACATCAAGGCATTCATTGGCATAGTGGTGTGCAGAGTCGTAACAATAGCTTTTGTACTCATTATAGAGACCATAAAGCAGGTCATAATATCTGTCATTGCTCTCTATGTTGGGCTGTTGCTTGATTTTTGACAGTTCCCTCTTCAATATATCTATTCTCCCAAGGCGTTTTTGCTCATACTGATCACGCTGGGCAAGACTTTTATCCAGTTTGTTGAGCCAATCGTTGTAGCTGCTGTCTGCAAAAACCCCTGCAGGCAATGCTGTCAAGACAACAATGATTAGGTAATAGATGGCTTTCATATTATAATCAAATACTCTATTCAGTTAACGAACTACAAAATTAACAAAATAGAGAGATAGATAGAAAGCCACAAAGATTAATTAATAAATATTAACAAATAGGGCTAAAAGTGTCATTGGAGGCCTTTCAGACACATATCCACAGATGTGGGCAGAAGAATGAAAGACCTCCTGACAAGCATATTTCATTGCAGTCAGGCAGTGACGACCATAGGTCTCAATGCCTCAGCATTTTCTCACAAATCGAACCAGCCGAACCGCTGACCCTGATGATATATAGTCCGGTTCTCATCACCGACGTGTCGACGACAGCCATGTTTCTCGCTTCTCCGTTCATGAGCAGATGTCCTTCCCCATTGTAGAGCTTCCATGCGAAAAGGTTGTCGTCGGGACTGTCTATGCGGAAGTATCCTCCGTCGCACTGGTTGATGAGATACCCATTATTGCCTGTGGTTTTTTTTTCAAGCACTCCGGTCTCATTGTTGAAAATCGGTGCTTCCGACTCCGTTGAGGGTCTCATGCCCTGCACCTGAGGCCATCCGTCACTGCCCCATGTCACCTTGTCGAGATAGACCACCCTACCGGCATCTACGTCATTAGACTGATAGCCATGGTAGAGCACCCATGTCTGTCCGGCATCATCGGTGACGAACTCAGAGCAGTGTCCAGGGCCAAACACCTCAGGACTTTTGTTGAGCAGCGGAGAGAAATTGTCACCAATGGCACTTTTCCCATTTCGGTCGACATACGGTCCGAAGAGGTTCTTGGAACGAGCCACAACAAGCCTGTATGTGCTGTTGGCACCCTCACAGCAGGAACCTGCCGACCCGATGAGGTAATAATAGCCATTGTGTTTCACTATCATGGTGGCCTCGATAAGTCCCCCGGCAATTTTCTGGGGCACCGCGCCTTCTTTTATTGCCAATCCGTCGTCGGTAAGCTGCACGCCGTAAATGTCATGAAAAGAGCCCCAGAAGAGGTAATTGCCCGATTCATCACTGATGAAGAAGGGGTCGATGCAATTCTCTATCCCCACCTCACTTGAGATAAACAATTTGTGGGCGTCGTGGAATCCCCCGTTGGGCCGGTCGCTGACAGCCACACCTATACCGCACTCCCATGTCTTGCCCCACTCCGACTTGGAGTAATAGAGCACATATTGCCCATTGATATAGTTGATGTCGGGAGCCCAGATGCCACCTCTTGGAACGAAGTCCATCGGCCGCGTGGCATCAGTGAAGGCAGTCCCCGCATACCTCCAGGTCACCAGGTCTTTAGACCTGTAAATGGGCACATTGTGCGTGTCCTCGGTCGCATAGAGGTAGAAATACCCATTGTCGGCCTTGATGACCGTGGGGTCGGGAAGGCTCCACTTGATGACGGGGTTGTGGTAGACACCACCGTCATCAGCCCGTGCGCCTGATGAGACGCACAGAGCCATGACGGTTGTCAGTATAGAAACAAAAAGCTTACGTTTCATGAAAGGTCAATTAATTGGCTGGTTCAAACTTGGTCCACATGTCATCTGCCAGCAAGCAGAGGGTGAGCGTGTACCGTCCGCTGACAGTAGGCACCCATTTGAGGTCGCCACCATCGTCCTGGAACCGGTACATGAGCAGCCTGTGGTCGGACAGCGGGTCGGCATTCTCGACAGGGGCGTAGAAGAACTGGTCGCCCCATCCGTTGCCGAGGCCGATTTTGAACTCGCCACCTGCGGTGAAGTCACCTGTCCATGCATAGTAATAGGGTTCCCTTGCCGAGCCCACCATCTCCAAGCGTCCTGACGAGGTGTTGGTGTTCCATCCCACCGAGCATCCGTTGCCGCAAATCCAAATCAGTCCGGGAGTGGGCAGCTGCACGATGTTGAGCACCCTGCAGTCGTTGTATTCAGAGTTGGTGTCGACGATGACGGTGCGCAGCCCTGACGATTCGTTTCTGAATTCACCGACATTGCCCTCCACCACATACTCCATTTGTGTTCCATCAGCCATGCCGTATGCGGGATAAGGTTCGGCAGTAGTGGTGAAATGGTAGTTGCAGGGCACCATATTGAACGACACCTCATAGATGCCCGTTCCGAGCTGTCTCTGCTCAAGCTTTTGCGTCGACACGCTGCCGTCGTCGGTCGTAATCACCATGTAGAGGTTCTGCGGATATTTCTCATACCCTGTGACGACAAGTTCAACGGTGGAAACCTCAGGCTTCACATATTTCGTCTCGTTGTTGACATTGCTCAGCACCTGTGCGGTGACCTTCACCGGATTGCCCGGCAGAGCCCATTTGGCAACCATGGAGTTGAGTTGGTTGTGAGTCAGGGTGAGCGATGTCTGTGTCCCCACATCAATGTAGTCAGACTTGCTGTCCTTCATAGCAGAGGGATAGAGGCATACCTTGTATGTGACGACATCTTGGGGCGAGATGGGGCTTGTGGCAGCATCCCATGTGAATGTGACGGCATCCTGATTCTCAATGCCTTTGTTGAGCACGATAGACTCTACCGAACTCCTGATGTGCATTTCGTCGGGATAAGACTCAAGTTTGAACAACTCCGGGTCCTCGTTGCAAGATGTGACGGCCAGTGCCACACACATCATGCTGAATAAATAAGAAAAGTATTTCATATTATATCTGATTCTCTATAAAACAATTACACCTGCATGATTATTACTCTCCTTTTTCGATGACCCAGAAGGGAGCTTCTCTCAAGTTGGGATTTTTCTCATATTCGTCGATGTAGATGGGCATCCAGTAATACTGCCTCTTCCAAACCCTGGTCTGATAGACCGTGCGCTTGAAGAATTCCTGCTGGGTGCGTCCCTGGAAGTTCATACCCCAGTCGTCGCCG